>SXGT01679666.1_pt1 | contig 37704 bp, 26 predicted proteins | sample 3176221 | NCBI WGS metagenome assembly SXGT01 (sample SAMN11356862, study PRJNA531348) | freshwater metagenome | isolation source: freshwater sample F1-120 | place: China: Fuxian Lake, Yuxi | collected 2017-12-25 | reverse complement strand
TCCATGAGCCAGATTCCTTTCTGACTGAAGCGTTTTCAGTTGGTCCTGTTAGGAATCTGGCTTTTCTTTTCTCTCCTTCGTTTCTGAAACCCCACTTTCTTCGACGCCAAATCGTTCACGGCGTTGCCCGTTGGGGCTGATCAATAATCATTGTTCGCACACCCAGGCCGCCGGACTGGGCTTTCGAGTGACGCACCTTAGGTGCTGAACTGTCCCCGGAGACATGGCATGACGACTTGGGCATTGATCCTCACGATGGCTGTTACGGCGCAAGCCAATCCGGAACAGAGCGTCGGGCAAGTGGTCGGCGGTGTCGGCTCGGTGTCGGTCAGCAATGAAACCGGAGCCACTCGCGGCGGGACCACCGCGACGGCGCTGCAAGCGGGGGACACGATCACCACGGGGCCGGAGGCTTCCTCCTTGGTCTCGCTGTGATCCAAGGTCTCGGTTTACGTCGGGCCGCAGACGCAGCTCCGATTACAAACCCCGGCGACGGGGCTTCAGTTGGTGCAATCTCGTGGCGAGATTCGTGTCGTCAGCAATAACAACGATGGGTTGACGATCCTCACGCCAGCCGTCGAAGCTCGCATGAAGCGCGGCATCCTGCGTTCTGCCATCACCGCGGCGGGAACTCGATTCTGGGCGGAGAAGGGAACCGCGCAACTCACCAGTCGCGAACAACAGGCCGCTCGGCAACGCCGCTCGGTGATCAAAATGGTGAGCTTTCAAACCGACGACGATCAGAACGCTGCGAAGATGACGCTCAAAGAGGGACAGCAGGTTCTGTATGTCCCCGGCAAAGGGTTTGACGCTCCCGTCGACGGTAACGCCAAGGATTGGGCGATCGACCCGCAACAGATGATGGTCACGATCGGCCAGGCACGATCTCAGGCCACTCGCTCGGCCGACGCGGCCGATCCAAACGCCGACCAAGGGGAAGGCACGTCATCCGATGGTTTGAACTCGCAAGCCTCGACCACGGCGGGGGTCAATTTCTCGCTCGGCAATACTCTAGCCTCAACGGCCGCCAGCAGCGGCGGCGGACTCTTTACTGACGCCAATCAAAATTCGCTCTCCGGCCAACTGACTTCGCCCTTCCGAGGGTTGCTCGCAGGCGCGGCGTTTCCCGGCAACATCCACTTGGTGACCGGCGAGCAGACCTACACCTTCAACGACGTCACGCTGAGCCCGACGGAATCCATCACCGCTCCGCAGGTCAGCAAAGAGTACTGGTCGATCGGCTTGGGTGCCTTGCCCGCCGGCCAGATCACCACTGGCATCGGCGCCGGAACGTCGGCCACTCCCGATGCAATCCGCATTCCGCAGGTCGAGGCGTTCGTGGTCCGATTGGATCAATACGGAATCGCGGACCCCGCCAGTTCGACCGCCGTGCCGAATCAAAACTTCGCCGTCACGGGGTTGGCCGGCAACGCGCCGTTCAATCCTGAGATCGTCGGAGCCACTCCTCTGACGGATTCACGCGGCCCCAATCAAATCAACGACCGCGCTACATTCGCCTTGGGGGAACTCTCAGTCAGTCAGCAAGGGAACAATCCTCAAATCGGAATGCGACGCAGCGACCAGGATCGCAAGATCGTCAAAGATCCCAACGGCAACGACAACCTGGATCAGATCACTCCGAACGCCGACGTCACGGCCTTCAACGACGTCGCCGACCCGCGATTCTTTACTCAAGTTCCGACCGTGAAAGCCCCCGCGCCCGCCATCCCGAACGTACGCGACGCGCTCACGAACATTCCCAGGTATTCGACCTCCGATAATCTTCGCCGAGCCGCATCCACCACGCTGACCGCTGAAAAGCTCTCCGGCTTTGCGAACCGCACCGGTCAAACACGGTTCGTCATCGACGGCAGGATCGTCGACATCACAGGCTACCGCGGACGTTAATCAATGGGGTGTGCTTGAGTCGTTTCACCGCACGCCGTTGCCACGATCACCAAAACGTGGATGCTGTGTTGGCACCTGGGAGTCGTCGGTGACAGCGATGTGCGAGTCACCTTCCGGCAGCCATCGAACAGTCATGGAATTGTCTTACGCGGGGCCGGGGACTCCACAATCTCTTTGACTCGCCGCACGATGGACTGCTCGTCGCCATCTTGCAAACCGAACGGATGAATGATGACGGCCCCGCGGTCCAGTTCTCGTTCTCCGGGATGAATGGATGGCCGGCCCTGGATGAGCGCCCGTATGAAGTCGTAACCGGTAAGGCCGAGCGAATCGCGATCAATGGCGATCCGGGCCAACGGGAATCCACCGCGAACTGGATGGGGCGGGATGATTTCGGCCGTGACGTGTAAGACTCCGCTCAGGCCATCGCAGATCGAATGCAGCTTGTGGAGAGAGTTTCTCTTCTCAGCGACATGGTCGCGTTCAAAGTAGAGTCGCAGCGCGGTGAGCAGGCCGATGATCTCTTCCTTGCCGGCTTTGTAGCCGCGGCCGATTCCCTGACGCGGGACGAACGCGACTTGGTCGGCTGCCAGTAACTCAGTAGGTGCGGTCCAGACGCTGGGAGTGAAATCCATATCGAGATGCTGCCAGGCAATCGCCGAGATCAAGTCGCGCCGGCCGCAGACGAAGCCGGAAGCTTGTGGGCCGCGGATGTACTTGCCGCCGCTGAAGCAGACGAGATCCGCGCCCTCCGCGACGAAGCGTGTCAGATTGCGTGGCTCATCGCAACGACCGGCGGCATCAACGATGACGGGGACACGATGGCGCCGCGCGACAGCGACGACATCGGGTAACGCCAAGCGGTCCTCGAATCCAGGCAAATAGAGAATCACGGCGGTGTCATCATTGAACGCGGACGAAAAATCTTCCGGTCGGCACTCGCGATCGCTGCCCACTTCGACGAACCGGCCGCCGGCTGCTTCGGCTGCATGGTCGTAGTGATTGCGGTGCAGTCGAGCCATCACGACTTGGTTTCGCATTCCGGTCGTTTCGGGGAGCCGGTCCATCTTCGCGGCATCCAGCCCGGTGATGCAGGCGGCGACGGAGAGAACCAGCGCCGCTTGTGCTCCGGAGGTCACATAGGCCGCTTCGGCTCCGGTCATTCCGGCGATCACCTTCCCGGCGGCATGTTGCAGTTGTTCGAGGCACACAAAACTGCCGGCGGCCTCCTGCATGTTCCGCAGAACTTCGGGAGACATAAGGCTGCCTCCCACGCGAGTGAAAGTTCCCAATGCATTGATGACCGGAGTAACTCCCAGCGATTCGTAGACGTTCATGCGATTCCATTTCCGTGAGTGCGTCTGCGAGCGAATTACCGCGCACCGCCGATGCACAGGAGTCGGCTCTTGGTGCGGAGGTACAAGCGGCCTCCCGACACGGCGGGCGTGGCGCTGCTGGATTCCTCCAGCGAGTTGCGGGCGAGTTCGTCCAGCGTGTCATCGGCGGTGAGCACCACCACTTCGCCGGCATCACTCACGGCGTACAGCTTGCCGTCGATGCACACGGGGGACGCCGAGTAATTCCCGCCGATGCGTTTGGTCGTGACCACCTCGCCATTGTCGAGCTTCGCGCTGGTCACGACTCCTTTCTCCGTCCACAGAAACAAACGGCCGTTGTATGCCAGTGGGGTAGGCAGATGCGGTGAAGTCTTCTCGATGCGAAAGAGTTCCTTCGCTTCCGACTCGCCGGCAGAGTCGCTCGGACGAACCGCCACGCAATGCTTGTCCGCGTTGGCGAAACCGCAAGTTCCAAAGATCACGTCGCCCGCCACGATTGGCGAGGCGATCGCGCGCTCGGACTGCTTGCCGAAGCAATCGACTTCCCAACGGACATCGCCGGTCAACGGGTCGAGTCCCGTGATGCCGTGCTCCCAAGCGGTGAAGATCAACTCGTCCGGCCGACCGGGAACTTGATAGACGCACGGAGTGGAATAACCCGCTCGCTTGCTGCGACGCGGCGTCTTCCAACGTTGCTTGCCAGTGACTCGATCCACGGCCACGAGGTAGCTCGGCCCCTGCTGATCACACGCCAGCACGACGAGATCGTTCCACACGATCGGCGAGACTCCGCCGCCATGTCCCTCGGAAAATGGTTCGAGTTCAAACTTCCAAACAGATTTCCCGTCGTGGCTGAACGCCAGCAAGGAAGATGACTCGGCCGATTGCCAAACCGTGTAGACCCGCTCGGCATCGACGGCTGGAGTACACGTCGCAAACGAGTTGACCTTGTGCTTCTTGTAGGTTCGGAACGATTCCGTCTGCCGCCAGAGTTCTTGGCCATTGGTCGCGTTCAGACAGATCAAATGTCGCTTGCCGACGTCCGGTTCCGCCGCCGTCACGAAGAGCTTCTCGCCCCACACCACCGGCGACGAGATCCCTTCTCCCGGCAGCTTCACTTTCCAGCGGATGTCGCTGTCGGCCCATTTCACGGGGATCGTCTTGGCCTCACTCACCCCGCTGCCGTTCGGCCCACGAAACCGTGACCACTCCTGCGCGGCCGCCACGTTGGCCAAAGAACTCACGACCAACGCCATCAAACAGCAACGAACGGAAAGAGCAGACATCAAAGCTCACTTTCAAAAGATGTAGAGAACTCGCACGTTCAAAACTGAATCAAGGCGAGCGGAGCGGCGCCAGCCTCCCGGTGGAATCGACAATCGACACAGGCCGGCGGGGCTGACGCCGCTCCGTTCGTCAATCAATCTCCGTGTTACTGTCCTTCGACGGTCACGGCCATGATGACTGGCGAGGTCACGTCGCGCGCAGAGCCTTTCACGAGTTCGATTGTGTCGATCTTGTCGGGCCGGTTGGGAGTGATCGCGAAGTAGCGGGCCTGTTGGCCTCGTAAGGCAAACGCGAACTTCGATTGTGGGACTTCCACGCGGCGAATGTAGTCCGCGAAGTGCTCGCCGTTTTTCAGGGAGTGATCTTCAGTCTGGCCATCAGCATATTTCAGCCGGACGATCAAACAAGTCGTTCCCTTTTCGCTGGCAGGCCAGCCCCAGCCGCTGATGCCGCCGAGGAAGTGAATCGCCTTCGCCGGCGCGTTGCAGGGGAGCGTTACCGTCTTGGGCATCTTCGGCGGAATGGTGCCGTTGCTGCCATTAAGCATGATGACGTTCGGCGTCTTGTCCCCTTGTGGATCGACTAACACGAACGGCACCCCTTCAAAAATCTTCGGCTTCCAATCGGGGAAGATCAGCCGTTCGACGTCCGCCGTTTCAGCGTTGAACATCCCTTTGGTGCTGACAATCGTCGCCACTTTGTCGAGCGGGATCGGCAGGTATTTTCCGCGAGCGGTCAGGAACTCCAGCAGGTCGCGGAGTTCCATCGGCGTGTGCAGCTTCTCGACCCCTTCCGGCATCAGTGATTTCTTGGATGCGATTAACTCGTCGATGTTCTCGCGCAGGATCGTGTGCTTCTTGGCCTCGACGTCGATCAGTTCAATCGCCGTCTTGGATTCCGATGCGAGCAGCCCGTTGAAGACTTTGCCGTCGTCGGTCTGCACGGTGTATATGCGGAAGTTCCCTTCGACGCTGCGGCTGGGATCGAGGATGTGAATGACGAGTTCGTGCTTCGGATGGACCGCCATGCCGGTCAGATCGGGACCGATCTTCGTTCCCTCACCGGAGTGCGTGTGACACTTCGCGCAGGTCTTCTTGAAGACCGCTTTGCCGTTGGCGACTTCGCCGGTCTTCTCAATCGTCGGCATCAATTCGTCGATGACCTTTTGCCGGTCGGGATTCGGCAACCCGCCCCCTTTCGCCAGCAGCGGCTTCACGCGAGCGGCGAGTTGTTTGTCCGGATGCGCGGCGAGGGCTTGCTTCTGCTCCAGCGACAAATCGGTGAGCTCAATCGCTCCCGCCTCGAACGCTCCGATCAGCGACTTTGTCCAATCGGCTCGCGCAAGCAATCCGCGCATCGCCTTCTGACGAACGGTGGGAGTCAGTGTCGGCCAACTGGCGATCAGCGTTTCGCCTGCAGCCGGCGACTCACTGAGTCCGATCGCTTCGACCAATCCGCTCGCCAGCTCGGCCGACGTGCGAGGCGTGATCAGCTTGGCCAGCGTCGTGGTCGTGTCGGCGTCGAGCTTCTTGAATTCCACGAGTTGCTTCGCGGCGACGATGCGGTCCGAATCTTTGGCTTTGTCGTCCGATGCGACCGAGAGAAAACTCTTAGTGATTTCGCCAATGTGTGCATCAAGTGCTTTGCTGCCCCAGCGGTTGGCGAGATTGACGAGCGCTCCGCGCGCGGATGGCGGTGCTGTCGTGACGAGCTTGACCATCGCCATCTCGGACGACGCGGACAACGTCACCGGCTTGTCCTTCGGCCAACCTTTCGACAAACCGACAAGGATCTGCTCAATCGTACGATTGGGCTGTTCTTGACGTGCCACCTCGGCCAGATCTTCGATCAACGAACCTACTGAATCGGCCGGAGCGGATCGAGCATAGTGCTCGCTGACAATCAATATTTCATTTTCTGACGGCCCCCCTGCCAATTGTCCCTCTGTGCCACTGACCTGCGTGACCCGTCGCAAGAAATGCACATCGTGTTGCGCCGCCGCAGCAATCAGCGCATCGCCCACCCAACGATCCCTTCCTGCGTTATGCGAGAACGCAAGCCGGAGTGGGCCAGCCGCCTCTGGTGTCGGTGGCATCTCGGCCAACGCCAGCAACGCCGCCAGTCGCACTTGAGCATCGCGACTGTGCATGACGCTGGCCTGGAGGAGAACCTTACGGAATTTCTCGTTGCGTGGTATGACTGCCAGTGCGTTCCGTCGAACTCCGGCCGACGGGTGATCGAGCGTTACCAACAATGCCTTGTTCGCATCCGGATTCTTCCCATTCGTCGCCCCTCGCCCGTGCAACGTCCACAGCGCGTGGACGACTTCGGCGTTCTGGTCGATCGGGTCGATGGCGTGATCTTGAATCGTCGCGATCAACTGCTGCACGACGTCAGCGTTCCGGTCCTCGACCATCAGCCGTTGCGCGTGCTTTCGCCACAGCATGTTGCCCGTCTTCAGCGCGTCGAGTTGGCCCTCGACCGTTGAGAGATCGGGATTCGGCGGAATCGGTGCCGGTTCGCTGTCTGTTCCCTTCCAGACGACGCGATAGATGCGACCGTGTTTCTTGTCTCGCAAATCAATCTCGTAAGCGTTCCCCTTGCCGGTCTTGTAGCCGGCCGGAGTCGGGTTGTGCTGCACGATGATGTTGTACCAGTCGATCACCCAGAGCTGACCGTCGGGGCCGACCTCGGCCATGATCGGTGCGGACCACTCGTCATCACTCGCCAGAATGTTCCAAGGATTGTTCGAGCGGAAGCCGGCTCCGTCGGGACGCAGCACGAACGTCGAAACCAGCTTGCCGGTCGGCTCACACACGAATGCGGTGCGGTTCCAATACTCCTGCGGCCAGCTTCGCGCCGTGTAGAGCGCATGCCCCGCCGCCGCCGTGAAGCCGCCGTGCCAATCGACCTGACGCACTTTGTCGCTGAGCGGTTCGATCTTGTTCCGATCCGCGATGCCATTGAGCACGCTGCTCGACCAGCCGCGCACCTTTTCGTAGTAGCGATTCGGGATCGGCAGGAATTCGCTGGGATTGCCGTTCGCGGTGGAGCCAAAGATCAGACCTTCTTCACTGATACCGAGGCCCCAGGTGTTGTTGTTGGTTGAACGCAAGAACTCGACATCCTTCACTGCCGCCTGATCGCCCTCGCCCTCCAACCGAAATCGGAAGAAGCCCATACGAAACGACTCGCCGGTTTTCTTGCCGTCGTCGTACACCGGCTTCGAGTTGTTGTAGCCCTGCATGGCGTAATACCAGTTGTCGAGTCCGTACTGGAAATTGCTCACGCCGCCGTGCGTGTCGCCAAGTGCCCAGCCGGTGATCAACACCTTGCGAACGTCCGCCTTGTCGTCGCCGTCGGTGTCCTTGAGATAGACCGTCTGCGGGCCGTCCTGCACGATCGCTCCGCCGCGATAGAACGTGATCGCGGTCGGGATGCTGAGTTGCTCGGCGAAGATCGTGAACTTGTCCGCCTTGCCGTCGCCGTTGGTATCCTCGCAAATGCGGATGCGGTCGCGACCCTTCGTTGGCTCTTGCAGTTCGTTTGGATAGTCCAGCGTTTCGCAGAGCCACAACCGGCCCCGCTCGTCCCAGTTCATGGCCAGCGGTTTGCCGATCTCCGGATCAGCGGCGTACAGCTCGACCGCGAATCCGACCGGCGTGATGAAGTGCTTGATCGACTCTTCGGCCGGCAGCGGCTTTTGCAGTTTCTTGACCGGTTCGGGAGGAACTCCCGACTGCCTGCTCGGCGGATAAAACGGGATCACCGCATCGACGTACTCAAACGGCTTCACGTCTTTTCGCGGAGCAGTCATCTCCGGCCGATCGGAATAGTTCGGCACTTTGCTGACATCATCATTGCACGCCCAACGAATGCCACGTTCGACGAGATTTTGAAAACCAGCATTGCCCCACGTCCGCTCGTCGTGTCCCCAAGCCGTGTAGAAGACGCGCCCCTTGCCGTGAGTTCGCACCCAAGTCCACGGCTCTTGGCCTTCACCCTCGGCCCGCGTTTCCAGAACGATGCGATCCTTCTCGTTGTGCTTCGTGTGGACGTAGGTCTCATCAAAACTCTCAAACCCACGATACCCCTTCAGCAACGGATGCGATTTGCCCGTCTCGGTCGTCGCGACTCGAAACGTCCCGGTCCCGTGTCGCTGAAACTGAGCGCCCATCAGCGCCACAATCTCGTCGTTGTTCCGAAAGCAATAACTCGCGCAGTGCAGCGGGATGAATGCCTTGCCGCTGGCGACGTAGGCCAGCAGCGCCTTGGCTTGGTCGTCTTCGATCTTGTCGATGTTGGCAAACAGCACCAGCCCATCGAACTTCGCGAGTTTCTCGGCATTCAGATCGCCGACGGCATCGGTGTATTCCAACTGAATCCCACGAGCCTTCAGCACCGGTTGCAACTGCCCAAACCGAGCCCGCGGCTGATGGTGACCATTGTCGCCCAGATACAGCAGCTTGAGCGGCTTCGAGTCCGCGGCTGACACCGATAAATCCATTCCAAGGCACAACAACAGAGTTACGACGAAACGCATTTCAATTGCTCCGTGAATTAACCATTCAAAAGTGTGTTCTCAACTGCTCAGAACGCTGGAGACTCTTTGGACTGCGGCAGCCTGCTGCCGCTTTCTGTCCGACAGAGTCGTATGAGCATGGCAGCAGGCTGCCGCAGTCCAAATAAGAAATCATTCGATCTCCCAGTCTTCAAGTTCCAGGATGTAGCCATTGTCTCCTTGCCGCAAGATGGCGGCGTCGCCGGGTTGCAGGGCGTGCCAGGTGACGACGCGCGGGTCAGTTGCTTGCAGGAAGATGTGCGCAAGCTTCTTGCCGGAAACTCGTATGCGATTGGCCTGAGCGATCAGTGCGGTGTCTTCTTCGACGGCCAGGCCGATCATCTTTTTCGGTTCGCAAGTCGGTGCAAAGTTGGCCAGCCGCTTGTGGTCGCGCAGCAGTCCGGTGAGCCGTTCGATTCGTCCGCTGCGGGCGTCGAAATGTTGTTCGGCGAGGACGTGCTTCAGGATACCCAACCCGCGCGACAGACTCGCTTCTGCCGGGTCGCCGTTTTCGGAGTCGTCTCCTTCGATCATTACGTCTGCCATGATCGCCAAGCCGGCGGAGGAGCCTCCGACCACGCCTCCTCGGCGAACGATGTTGAGGGCCTCGCGTTGAAACTGCTTTGGTCGTAAGTGATCAACGAAGAGGTGCGCCAGCGGTCGCTGATCGCCGCCGCAGAACCACAGTGCATCCGTGTGCGTCAAAGGGCGGACGAATTCCTCGCGGTCGGCATCGGCCGGATCGCTCGTGGTGGCGAACGTGAGCGACTTCAGCCGTCCCTCGGTTTGCAACTGACGCCATTCGACGAACGTCTTCTCCAAATGTTCGGCCAGCTTTTGTGGAGTGAGTCCTTCGGAAGGCCGGCAGCTTTGCCGTGCGGCGGGACAATGCACCATGCGCGGCTTCGCCGTCCCGGCGAGTTTCGGAATCGCGTCCATGATTTCTTCGGTGTCGCCACCGCCGTGCAAGACGACGGTTCCCACGCGTGAGGGATCAGAGGGGGCGTGCATCCCCAACGGGTTGAGCGCGGCCTTGGATGGTTCGGCCTCCGCTCGCTCTGATCTCGCGGAATGTGGCTGCACGACGAGCGGCTCTTCGCCGGCCACGAGCGTTCGCCAGGTAATCGTGCGGTCGCCGTTGCTCTTGAGAAAGATGTGGCCGCGACCCTCGCCGAACGCTCGGATGGTGTTCCCGGACAAGATCAGAACGGTGTGAGCCTCGACCCCCAACCCAATCGTGCGTCGTTCGACTCCCGGCTGACGTCGCAGCCGATCGAGTCGCGGTCCGTTGCGTAGCAAGTCGGTCAAGCGCTCCAAGCGGCCGGCTCGCGACGAGAAAGTCTGGTCGGTGATGACTCCGCTGAGCAGCGACAGCCCGAAATCCAATTCTGCGCGCACCCAGCCGTCGGCATCCTCATCCTTCGCCGCATCGCCCGCAATGATCGCTTCCGGCAGGCTCGCCATTCCGCCGCCGAGTCCTCCGACCACACCGCCGCGTGCCACGATCTCCCGCAACGCTCGCTGAAACCGCTCCCCTTTCGTCGAGCGTTCCTTCTCGAACAGGTTCGGCAACGTCTGTTGATCAATCGCTGGCATCCAAATGCCGGTGGCCTTTTCCAGCAACGCAAAGAAGCGCGTGTCATCGGGATCGTTCTGCCGATCACGATACAAAAACTGAAAGTCCACAACTTGCCGATCGTCTCGCAGCGCGGCCCACCGTCCGTAATTCGCAAATCGCGCAAGTCGAGCCACGTATTCGGCGGCGGATTCGCCCTTATCCAGTGACTCGCCGTTGTCATCCTTTCCCAATTGGCACATCTCGGACGGGATCAAAAGAATGCGAGCGTCTCGGCCGCCGGCCAGTCGGACGAATTCGTTCCGAACCTCGCTCTGAAGGCTTTGCCCACCCCCGTGCAGCATCACCGATCCGAGCCGGCTTGTGTCATACGGTGCCGGCAATCCGAAGGGATTGTCATTCCCCGACGCCGCGATCGGCGACAAGCACGCAGTTACGCAGACGATCAGAAACCGAGCGAACGACATCGCACGTCGGCACGCCGGACTTGGCTGAAATCGCGCTGGCAACGTCATCATTCATCCTCCGTGAAGAAGTCGGAATCGACGCGTTTGATTTCGTAAGTTTGCATGACGGTGACGCCAACATTGTGAGCGATCATCAACTCGGCCATGCGCTCACCATCGACCAGCACGATCTTCCGCTCGATGCGAGTGATGTAGTCCTCGGCGTCTTTGGAGAAGTTGGACGTCGTGATCAACACGCCCTTGCGAGCACGAAAGCCTTCCATGCTGCCGGCGAAGGCTTGCACGACAGGGCGACCGACGGTCCCTTCCCAACGCTTCGCTTGAATGCAGATCACATCCAGTCCGAGCTTGTCTTCTTTGATCGTCCCATCAATCCCGCCGTCGCCACTGCGACCGAGCACTTGCCCGGCGTCTTCCAAAGAGCCTCCATATCCCATCGCCACCAGCAACTGGACGACGAGCCGTTCAAAGAATTGCGGCGAGCAGCGTTTTACTTGCTCAATGATCTCCTCGATCAGCGCGTCGTGCAGCGACTGGTATCCAGCCTCAATGAGGTCATTCGGAGTCGCCGTACTCGACTCACTGATGGATTCTTCATCCAGAACAGCCACTGTTTTGCTTGAGGACTTGAGGCAATCGGCACCACCAACTTGCTTCAAGAACCGCAAAGTGATTTTCGCTGGTTTGTTCTTGAGAACTCCCTGACCCAACTCGGTGATTTGCAATGTTCCTCGATTAGGGCTTCGCAAAAGTCCGGCCTTTTTCAGGTAAGTCTTCGCCCAAGCAACGCGGTTAGTGAATACGGTTTGTTGGCCGCTCGGAAGTAAAAGGTCGCGGTCTTCAGCCGTAACTCCACAACACTGAGCAACGACGTCGGCAATCGCGGAGTTCGAGTGCTCCGCGCCGTCACCGATCGCTTCGAGCAGCGGCAGCATCATGGATTGGAAATCAGAAACCGCCATTGGATTCATCTTTCACTCGGACTTCGCGGCGATTCCCGCGTAGGGATACTTCGAGACAGTTTCCCAAGCGATCTGTTGCAAGATCGCGTGCTGCTCTTCGTTGCGGCCAGAACGCGGCACTTTCAGGCCGACGGGAGAGACTCGGTAGATTGCCACATAGTTGCAGTACGACGCCAGCGCTTGCACATGTGCGTGACAGTGACCGATGGGGTCGGTGAAGAGTTCGGATTGTTTGGTCACGCCGGGGAATTTGCCGTCCACAACCATCGCCCGCAGTTTCACGACAGCATCGCCGGCCGGCACGATGAAGACGGCACGTTTGCCGTGAGTCTTATTGAGGTCATCGGCTTGAGATTCCAGCTTCTTACGCCAGTCATCGACGGCTGCTTGCAGGTCGGAAATCTTGGCGTCGTCCCGCTGAGCATTGTTGGTGATGTAGCCGGCGGTTCCCCGCGGCACATCGAACGGATACCACGACTCCTGCACGAGCAATCGCAGATTCGGATTGTGCTTCAAGCCCAACTCGGTGAAGTTTGTGATCCCTTGATCGGGGATCGCCAAGTGAGCGGCCATCGTAAAGACATCGACCTCGCCGCCAATGAGCGCAGGCTTGGCTTTGTTTTTGTCGTCAGCCAAATCCCAATGCTGAATGACTCGTGAGCCGCCAATGCCCTGTGTTCCCGCCAGTTTGTGCCCCTGAATGTTTGCGGCTTTCACAAGTTGGTCGACTTGCGACGGCACGAACATGTGAAAGCTGTGGCCGGTGTAGAAGACCCGCTGCCCGGCAGGTGTCTTGGCGTCTTCAGAAACTGCGATGCTGCAACCAAAGATCGCGAGCACGGCCGCAGATCTGAGCAGCGCTCGGCGAGACACATCACAGGGCACGGCGAATTGCATGGCATCAAGCTCCAGATTGGTCGTCTGTGGCGCACGCGGTTCGCGTGCGTCGGTCTTCTGGCAGTTTCACGTGAGCCTCGTGAGCCACAAGCGACGGGCAGGAGTGCCCATCCTACGTCACTGCGGCTTCGCCGACTGTGTTCCCAGCCAGTTCACCGCGTTGGCCACGATCTTCAACGGCAGTTCCTGTTTGAAGACCGGATAGGTTTCGTGGCCCGGGCGAAAATAAAAGACGCGGCCTTCGCCGAGCTTCCAAATGTTTCCGCTGCGAAAGCGTTCGCCGGCAGCCCAGCTTTCCTCGAACAGAACTTCGTCCGGTTCGGGAACGTGAAACGGATCGGCGTACATTTCGGTTTGTGAAATCTCAAAGGACGCGGGGAGTCCTTTCGCAATCGGATGATCGGGCTTCAGGACTTTGACGGTGCTTGGTTTCCCGTCGGCTCGGTAGGAGGGGAAGACGCAGTTGGGGAGATCGACTCGCACGGTGAGTTGTCCTCCGCGCTTCATCGCGTAGTACGCCGGCGTGCGAATCGAATCCGCAGTCGGGACGAAGCGGCCTTCGGGAGCAACGAACTCAAACTTCACCGGCGGCCCGTTCGGCGGGTCGGGATATCGTCGCCGCGCGTCGTCGCGAGTCCGTTCATTCATCGCTTCCACAAACGGCGCGGACCAGTGAGCCGAATGCAGTCCGATGAACGCCAATTGTCCGCGCTTGATCCGCGCGACGATGTCCTTGGCCATCTCCGGCGAGATGTCGTTATGTCGGACATGCCCCCACCAGACGAGCACGTCGGTGTTATCGAGCAAGCTCGTCGGCAACCCTTTCTCCGGCTGATTAATGTTCGCCGAAATCACCCGCAATCCCGGCTGCTTACCGAGATGATCGGCGATCGCGTTGCCGAGGAAATTGTCGTATGCCTGCTTCTGAGCCGGCTGCTGCTCGTCCCACACGACCACGCGAATCAGCGGCTCCGCAGCCGGTAGCGGAACGGACACAAGAGCAACCAGAGCTGCCAAACAGAGTTCCACGATCGAGCATTTCATGAAATGTCCTTTGTGCATTAGAAGCGTCACGCGACGATGTAGACCGGACGCCTATGTCCGGTCATTTCCGGCCGTCCGGACGTAGGCGTCAGAACTACGGTCTTGACTACTCCAGCGTGAATGTAGGCAGCTTAACGATCTCGCCACCCTTCAAGGCCGACTGGTGAGCACAGATACCGACGCAGGTCCAGTTCGCGCTGAGCGTCGCGTTCGGCCAGGGATCGCGGTTGTCGCGCAGGGCCGAGATGAACTCGTTGACCAAGTGCGGGTGCGAGCCGCCGTGGCCGCCGCCTTGGATGAATGAGAGGTGCTCGGAATCGTGAATCTCGGCGGGCTGAGTGAATTTGCGGATCGACTCCGGCAGCAGGTGAGCGTAATCCGGGACCGTGACCTTCGTCGGGATCTCCGGTTCGGGTTTCTTGGCGGTGTGAATGACGTGCGGTTCGTGTTCGACCAGCGTCCATTCAAACGAGCGTTTCGTGCCGTAGACGTCGAAGCTCTCGCGGTATTGCCGGGCGACGTCGTACAGGAACCGCCAGATGTGAGCGGTCACGTCGCTGTCCTTCACTTTGATGTGACAGGACTCGACCGCGAACTTGTTGCCGCTCTTCTGAGCGATGTCGTCGCGGACCGTGCCTGAGCCGAAACACGAAACGTACTCGGCTCGTCCGTTGACCAGGCCGAGGCACGGGCTGACGACGTGGGTCGCGTAGTGCATCGGGATCATTTTCTGCCAGTAGTCGGGCCAGCCGTCCATGTCTTGTGGATGCGATGCGGCGAGGTGCTGGATCTTGCCGAGTTGGCCCTTCTGGTACATCTCTTTGATGAAGAGGAACTCGCGGCTGTACACGACGGTTTCGGCCATCATGTATTTCAGGCCGGTGGACTTCACGAGTTCGCAAATCTGTTGGCAGTCTTCAATGGTGGTCGCCATTGGCACGGTACACATCACATGCTTGCCGGCCTTGAGAGCCTCCATCGACATCCGCGCATGCTCGGAGATCGGACTGTTGATGTGAACGAAATCGACGTTTGGGTCTTTCAGCACGGCGGCGTAATCGGTGAACCGCTTCTCGATCCCGAATTGTTTGCCGACTTTGTTGAGCTTCTCGGTGTTCCGTTGACAGACGGCATAGACGTTGGCGTCCGGGTGCGCCTGATAAATCGGAATGAACTCCGCACCGAAACCGAGACCGACCATCGCGACATTGACGGGCTTGCTCATGAGGGACTCCTGTGGTGATTAAAGTTGGTTCAATTGGCATTCTCGCGGACGAAGAAAATAGCCATCGGCCGCCCGGACTTCTTGTGCGGATCGGACATTTTCTGTTGACTATCGGACATGAGCCGTCCGAAACCGCGAACCCATGTTCGTCTCAAGTCCACGTCCCGTCGAGTCCCGGCGGGTTCGGCTGAGCCTGTCGTCATTCAGCAGGACTTCTATGCTCGGATGGGCGGGCCGCAGCAGTTTCAGAAACTTTTCGAGCACCTGCCGGGCGTCTCCTTTTTTGTGAAGGATCGGCAGAGCCGCATGATCTGCGCGAGCCAGCCGTTCTGGGAACATCTCGGAGCCAAGTCGGAAGCCGAGATCGTTGGCAAGACCGACGACGATTTCTTTCCGCCTCACGCAGCCGACCATTTCCAGCGGGACGATCAGCTCGTCATGACGACCGGCCGACCGCTGATCGGTCGCGTCGAACTGTGGTACAACGAGCAGCGAGTGCTCGACTGGTTCGTGACCAACAAACTGCCCGTGCGCGACACGCGCGGTGAGATTATTGGCGTGATGGGCACCGTGCGCAGCTATGAAGGCCAGCGTCGCACGATGTTGCCGATGTCATTGATCAACTCAACGGTTGATTACATTCGCGAGCATCATCACGAACGGCTGACTGTCGATGATCTCGCGGATCAAGCCGGCCTGTCGCCGCGACAACTGCACCGCAAGTTCCGCGACGTGTTCGGGCTGAGCGTTCAAGAGTTCCTCATCAAGACTCGCATTCAAGCCGCCAGCGACGCGCTGCTGCATTCCGATTTGAGCATCAGTCAAATCGCCGCCAAGTTTGGCTTCTGTGACCAAAGCGCGTTCACTCAGTTGTTTCGCAAACACACGGGGCTGACACCGCTGAAGTTTCGCCGACGTTATTCGGCGGCCACGGAGTCCAACACTTAGCCAACGAGCGACTCGTGGCGACTATTTCCCGCGTTGATTTCCGAACTGGGCGATCTGCCAGCGCGACGAAAATCGGAAACCCAGCCGAACGGCCTCTGCTTCCAGCCAATCGGAGCGAGCCTCCAACTCTTCGCGTGTGCGGGCTTGAGGCATCAGCCACACACGCTCGCCGGGGACTTGCGGCCAGCCGGCGAGATAGTCGGTGATGTCCGGCAGGTCCGATAGCTCATCGACCACGAACTTGAGTTGGAACTCGTTCGCCTCGATGAGTCGCGCAATCACGGCTCGGTTCGATCGTGTCTGCTCGTGGCGTGCTTGCCAACGCAGCGAGGCGGCCGAGCCGACTTGTGCTGGAGCTGAGTTTGCCAGCTTCGGACTGATCGACATCAGACTGGCGGGTGCCGGGCGAAACACGGTTCCCGCAGTCTCAATCGTGACGAAGTGACCGGCCGCAAGCAGACTTTTACAGAGCGGCACACAATCCAGTTGCAGCAATGGCTCGCCGCCAGTCAGGACGACATGTTCGATGCCGAGCTCGCGGACTTGCCGCACCAGATCGGCGACGGCGAGTTGCGGGCCTTCGGGATTCCACGACGTGAACGGCGTGTCGCAGAACCAGCAGCGCAAGTTGCAGCCGGTCGTGCGCACGAAGACGGAGGGGGTTCCGGCGAATTGCCCCTCTCCTTGAATCGACGCATACACCTCGGCGATACGCACGGCGAATGATGACTCCGGTTCGATCAGGATGACGCCGCGTTACCAGCAACATTCTCAGGATTTCGGCGAGAACACTAACCCGAAGCGTGAGCGAGGGCGAGCGCTCCGAAGATTCGGCGATTCCAGATTTGTCACTCTGACGGCGGAGCGATACCGTGTTCGCCTCACGGTGGCACGACGCTAATGCAGCCACTTCATTCAGCGACCGCGCTTGTGATCGTTTCATCGGAAATTTGAGATCTGAAATTTGAGATTTGAAATCCCCCCTCGGAGACACGCCATGAATCAGTCCGCTCAAACCGACCGCCGTTCATTCCTGACCACCGCCGCCGCTCTGACGGCCACCGCGATTGCTCAACAGGCCCTCGCTCGCGACTACGGCCCGAACGCGCAGCCGACTCGCTATCCCGATCCGGACATCGTCACGCTCGATAAGCGGTTCAAGAAGTACGCACTCGGCAACACGCCGATTCAGCGGCTGTATCACAGCGACGAGATGCTGTGGGCCGAAGGTCCGGCCTGGAACGGGGTCGGCCGTTATCTGCTGTGGAGCGACATCCCCAACAACGTCCAGTTGCGTTGGCTGGAAGAGGACGGACACGTCAGTGTCTTCCGTAACCCGGCCGGCAACAGCAACGGGAACACGTTCGACTTCCAAGGCCGGCAGATTTCGTTTCAGCATGGGACTCGCAAGGTCGTCCGCTACGAGTACGACGGCTCGGTGACAACACTGGCTTCCGAGTTCAACGGCAAGTCGCTCAACGCGCCCAACGACGGAGCGGTACACCCAAACGGCGATGTCTGGTTCACCGATCCGGGCTATGGAGGCTTGATGAACTACGAAGGGGTCAACGCGAACAACGGCTCGAAGCAGCCGTATCAGAAGGAGGCGATCTATCGCATCGACGCGAAGACCGGAAAGGTGCATCAAGTCTCCGACGAAATCTTCAAGCCGAACGGCCTCTGCTTTTCGCCCGACTACAAAAAGCTGTACGTCGCCGATACCGGCGCGTCGCACTACGACGATGCCCCCAAGAACATCAAAGTCTGGGACATCGTGGACGAGAAGACTTTGAAGAACGGCAAAGAGTTCGCCTCGATGAAGCTGGCGATGAAAGGTGCCGACGGCAAGACGGTTGAGAAGGCGGGGTTCGCGGACGGCATCCGTGCCGATGTGGATGGCAACATCTGGGCGAGCGCCGGCTGGGTCGGCGACGGCTATGACGGAGTCCATGTCTTCGAGCCGACCGAAGGGGTTCGCATCGGTCAAATTCTGCTGCCGGAGATTTGCAGCAACGTCTGCTTCGGCGGATCGAAACGGAGCCGCCTCTTCATGACCGGCAGCACTTCGCTGTATGCGGTCTATGTCGAGACGAAAGGCGCGCACATCACTTAGTCACTGACAAAATTGGCGAGCGGGGCGGCGTCAGCCCCCCGGTTTGACGCGAACTCACCAGCGTGTCGATGCGAATTCACCGGGGGGCTAACGCCGCCCCGCTCGCCAGTTTGTTTTGTTCCGTTCCGAGAATAGCCCTGTTGCCTCGCTTTTGGCCTGTCTGCTACAAGCCCGCCCCTCTTCCGAGCCGGCGGTTTGTCGGCTGACTTCCTCTCGCCAAATTCTCACGCCGCAGGTTTCTCAGGATGGGAAAGCCTCCGTTTCATTTGTTGCTGACCTGTGCCGGTCGCAAGGTTTCGTTGGTGAATCAGTTTCGCCAGGCCTTTGACGACTTAGATATCGACGGCCGGATCATCGGTGTCGATTCGTCATCGCACTCAGCGGTGCTGAGCGTCTGCGACAAGTCCTACATCATTCCGCGGTGCGATCACCCGGCGTATGTGCCGACGCTGCTCGATGTCTGCGAGCGGCATCGAGTGCAACTGCTGTTGCCGCTGATCGACGTTGATCTGCTCGTGCTAGCCGAGCATCGGGCGCGGTTCCGCGAAGCAGGCACCGTCGCAATGGTGTCCTCGCTGCCGGTCGTGAGTATCTGCCGCGACAAGGAAACAACCGCGCGATTCTTTGAAGACAACAACATCCCGACGGTCAGCAATCTTGCCATCGAAGACGTGCGGAACGGCGATGTGCCGTATCCCGTCTTCATCAAGCCGGCCAATGGCTCTGGCAGTCAGCATGCCTACAAGGTTCAGAACCGCGAAGAGCTGGATTTCTTTCTGCGCTACGTCCCGCGACCGATGCTGCAAGAGTTCGCGACCGGCCAGGAATATACCGTCGATGTGCTGTGCGATCTCGATCGCCGAGTGATCAATGCGGTCCCTCGTCGCCGGCTGGAAGTGCGTGCCGGAGAGATCAGCAAGGGAGTCACCTGCAAAGACTGGCGAATCATCCGGGCAACGGTTGATCTGGCAAACAAACTCGGCGGAGTCGGGCCACTGACCGTGCAATGTTTCGTCAGCGATGACGCCGACGCGAGCGTCCGCTTCACCGAGATCAACCCGCGAGTCGGCGGCGGCTTGCCGTTGTCGGTCGCGGCCGGGGCGAACTATCCCAAACAAATCATTCGCATGGCGCTGGGACAGTCCATCACGCCGTATATCGGTGACTTCGCCGACGAGTTTTACATGTTTCGTTACGAGGAGGGGGTGTATGTCCCCGGAGCGTCACTCCAAGACATCCCTCAGTGCCGTGCTGCTTGATCTCGACGACACGCTCTATCCCGAGAGCGACTTCGTTCGTGGCGGCTTTCACGCGTCGGCGGAACTGTTGGCGAAACGATTGTCACGAGACGCCGACGAACTCTTCGGCTTGCTGATGGACAAGTTTCAGCGCGGCATCCGAGGCTCCGTCTTCAACGCGGTGCTGTTTGAGATGCAGGTGCCCCGCGATCCAGAGCTGATCGAAGAGCTTGTCCGAGCATATCGCTCTCACGAACCACAACTGAAACTGTTCCCTGACGCCGAATGGCTGTTGCCGATCCTCGGACCGCGCTATGGCCTGGGCATCTTGACCGACGGGCCGGCCGAGGTTCAGCGTCGCAAGGTCAAAGCCCTCGGCTTGCAGCACCGAGTCGAGGCGATCGTCTACTCCGACGACTTCGGCCGCGAGCAATGGAAGCCCTCGCCGATCCCGTACCTCGAACTCCTGCGGCGATTGCACATCGAGCCTTCTCATGCCGTGTATGTCGGCGACAACCCGAAGAAGGATTTCGTCGGAGCACGCCGCCTCGGCCTGCAAACCGTCCGAGTCCGCCGACCGAACACCGAACACACTCACGCCGAACCCCAACCCGGCTTCGAAGCCGATCACGAAATCACCTCTCTCAAAGATCTCCCCATTTGGCTCTCTGCCAACACGCGCTCCGAACGACACGCCGCCTAACGTAGCCGTCATCGCTCCGCGTGACGAGCCGAACGCTTCACCGACGCGGTCTGGTGATCCGGCTCATCACGCGGAGCGATGATGGCTACGTTGTCGGGCCAAACACTCGACACAACTGCAACAACATGCGGTGTCGCTGAAAGTTTTCACGATGACCACTCTCCCCTTCCCCCGACGACCGAAGCTGGCCTACGTCACCACGCACGCCATCAGCGCGGAGAATCTGATGAACGGCCAGTTGACGTTCCTGCGTGAGCAAGGCTTCGACATCACCGTCATCGCCGCTCCCAGCGAGTCGCTCGACATCGTGCGTGATCGCGAGCAAGTGCAGACCATTCCGATTCCCATTGAGCGTGAAATCTCGCCACTCGCCGACGTGCGAACGCTCGTGAAGCTGTGCGGCATTCTGCGCACGCTGCGGCCGGACATCGTCAACGCGGGGACTCCCAAAGCCGGGTTGCTCGGGATGGTCGCCGCCAAACTGACCGGTGTGCCGGTGCGGTTCTACACGCTGCGCGGCTTGCGACTGGAGACGACATCGGGATTCAAAGAACGCTTGCTGGCCGCGACCGAACGGCTCGCCGCGAATTGTGCTCAGCAAGTGATCTGCGTCGGCGAGAGCCTGCGGCAAGAATTCGTCCGCCGCAAGTTAGTTCGCCCGGACAAGACCATCGTGTTGCGACACGGTTCGTCAAACGGCGTCAACGCCGAGCGATTTCAATACTCGGAAGAACAGTTCCTTCGAATCGGTCAACTGCGCGAATCGTTGAACATCCCGGCCGACGCGCTGGTGATCGGGTTCGTGGGTCGGCTGACTCGTGACAAAGGGCTTGTCGATCTCCACAACGCCTTCCGCCAATTGCTGGCCGAGTTTCCCACTCTGCGACTGGTCCTGATCGGCGGGCCGGAAGAAGGCGATCCGGTCCCGCCAAGAATCTGGCAACGGATCACCGAGCATCCGCAGATCATTCGCACCGGCGCACTGAAAGACGTGTCGTTGTATTACGGCCTCTTCGATGTGTTCGTCTTCCCGTCGTACCGCGAGGGCTTTCCGAACGTCCCGATGGAAGCAGCCGCAGCCGGAGTTCCCGTGGTCGGCTATTCGGCCACCGGCACGCTCGACGCGGTGGCCGATGGCGTGACCGGCACGTTGGTGCCGCTGCAAGACTCAGCGACCTTGGCCGCCGCGACGGCTTGTTACCTTCGCAATCCACTTCTGAGGCGACGTCATGGCGAGGCGGGACGCCGACGAGTCCTCACCGACTTCCGCCGCGAAGACCTGTGGCAATCACTGTCCGACCTCTATCGCCACTGGCTGAATGAACGGGGACTGCCATTGCCGATTTCTGTGGTTCAGCAGACAGTCTCAAAACGAAAGGCGGCGTAATTGGACTCGCCCCGCCGCCTGCTTGTTTTGTGTCATCTTTGTCGTAGGCCAATCATGAACCGCTGGCTCACTCAACCCTACCGAGCATTCGGAAAACGCTTGCTCGATCTGTGTCTCTCGGCCTCGGTGCTGTTGTCCGTCGCGCCGTTGTTCGCGGCGATCGCGGTGCTAATCAAGCTGACGTCTCGCGGGCCGGTGTTCTTCGTGCAGGAGCGGCTTGGCCGAGGCGGCACGACCTTTCGCACTTACAAGTTTCGGACGATGACCGATCGGCTGCGGGTGTCTCATCAAGAGATCTTCGGCAAGACGGACGAGGTCACAGCGGTTGGCTACTGGCTGCGGCGGTTCAAGCTCGACGAGTTGCCGCAGTTGTGGAACATCTTCAACGGGGACATGTCGTTGGTCGGTCCGCGCCCCGCACTGCCAACACAACTGGCGGAGTACACCGATCTCGCTCATTGCCGATTGTTGGAGCGGCCGGGACTGACGGGATTGGCTCAGGTCCACGGCAACATCCATCTGACCTGGCCGGAGCGTTGGGTCTACGACGCCGACTACGTCGCTCGCGTGTCGCTCGCTTTGGATGTGTGGATCATCGCCCGCACGATCGGCGTGGTGTTGCTGGGCGAAGAGCGATTCCTCTCGAAGCCCGTGGATCAATCGGCCCGTCGCGCGGCGTGATGTCACACGCCCAATGAGAAACGGTCACGCGAGCGAGGCGGCGTCAGCCCCCCGGTGCATTCTCCGCAGGACCGGGGGGCTGACGCCGCCCCGCTCGCCTGTCTCAATCATGGCGGCGCGCATTTGACGGAATCCACGCTAGCCATTGCGGGTCGGTCTCCCAGCGATGCAGCACCGCATGGCTCCAGTCCCACGAGAGGAATCCGGCGCAGCGGGTCGCGACACACTGCTCGAATCGCAGCCGCGCGGTCTCCTCGAGCAAGTTGCTGCAGGCCAGCGAAGAACAGCGCTTCGCACCGATCCCAGCGTGAATCCCGTACCGATTCGAGCAACTCGACCTCCGACATCTCGCCGGCATTGAAAGCCAGCAGGCGGGAATAGAACGCTCCGCGCATTCGCGGAGGCGTTCCGGTCGAGCGTAATCGGCGACTGGCCGACATCGCGTTGTCCGGTTCTCCTAAGAGCAACAGCAAGCTGGGATGAAAGTACGCGGTCAGCCCCGTTTGATACCTCTGAGCCAGTTCGTCATACGCCGCACGAGCGGTGACGGAATCGCTGGTTTCGCGTAGCAGCAGCACGCGCAGGAAGGCTTCATCAGCGGTGAGAAATTGCGCGGCGTTGCTCTGATTCCGATTGGCGAGTCGAGCCTGCAAGACCCGCAGCGCCGACGCGGAGTCGTCTCGACGAAACAGCGCGAGTGAGTAGTCATACGCCACCAGCGCGTCGTGATGCTGTGTCGTCGCGCCGCTGAGCAACTCGAAGGACATCTGCTCACGATCCGTCGCGAGCAGGAACAGCGAGCGATTGTGGATGACCGTCGGCAATTCCCGAAACGGCTCGAGCGATTGAAAGTCCCGCTCGGCCGCCCGGAGTTCATCGACATACTCCGCCATGCGTCCGGACTCGAGAGCCAGTCGAGCCGCGACGAGATGAGCATTCAGACTTTCCAACAATGCGGCCGGATGATCGGGGAGCAATTCGCGGGCGATCAGCACATCCACCAGCGCAGCCTTGGCCGTTGGCGGATCGCTCGAATCGAAAGCCAGATTCGCGCGGGCTTCCGCGCGGATGAGCCGCGCGAGCGGCGTGTCACGTTTGCGAACCGCGTGTGTCAGCGAACGCTCGGCGAGTCGAGGATCGAAATAGATCTCCGCTTCTCCTCGAAACAAGTAGTCCTCGGCGGTCACCGGTACCAACGTCTCGGCTCGATCGAGCAGCGTCTCATAGTTCTCCCAAGAACCAGCCGCGAGCTGTGCGGTGGCTTGCAGAGACAAAACCGCGACCGTTGGTTGAGTCGTCTGCGCGGCGGACTCCAAATGCTGAATCGCCGCCGAGTAGTCGCCGCGATGATAGGCCACTCGCCCGCGCAGCAATTCGAGCCACTCGGCTGACACTCCCACTTGCTCGGCCCGCGCGATCGCCTCTTCGGTCGCCTTGAGGTCTCCGGTCAACGCCACGACCAGTGCTGAATCAATCGCCTGCTGCCGCTGCGACTTCGCCGCGGACTCACGAACTCCGCTTGCCAGTCCGAGGAAGATCAACGCCAGCACCGCCACAGTCGAAATAAACGCCGCTCGCGGTCGAGCCAAAACACGTCTCTTCAACCAACCTGCCAGCCGCGTCGCCGCCATTGGGCCGCGAGCAATTATTCGTTCGCCATTCGCAAACCGTCGTAGGTCCGCCGCCAATTCTTTCGCCGTCGCATAACGACGACTCGGCTGCTTTTCGAGCGTCTTCAAACAGAGCGTTTCCAAGTCTCGCGGCAGGTCCGCACACCAGCGGCGTGGCGAGATCGGTTCGTCGTGCTGGATGCTTGCCAGCAATCGCTCGCGCGAATCCGCCACGAACGGCGGTCGCCCCGTGAGGAGCTCGTACAACGTCGCTCCCAGAGAATGCACGTCTGTCCGATGATCGACCGGAGCACCCTCGCGCGATGCGATTTGCTCCGGTGACATGTAGGTCGGCGACCCAACCGCCTCACCCGTGCGAGTCAAACTCGGCTGCTGAGTGAGCAGAGCTAATCCGAAATCCCCGATCAACAACCGCCCGTCCTGAGCCAGCAACAGATTCGACGGCTTCACGTCGCGATGGATTACTCCCTGGTCGTGAGCGTGCTGCAAAGCATCGGCGACGTCGGCCAATCGGCGAGCGAGATCGCGAAACTCGGTGAGCGGCAAGGCGCTAGCCGCCGGTCTTTCGCCAGAAGACACCGATACCGACTGACCGGTGGCTAGCGCCATTCCGCTCACGGTATTTACCGGGGGCTGACGCTGCCCCGCTCGCCAAGGAGTTGTTTGACGCCAGGCATCGACCGCGAAAGTCGTCGATCCAGCGACTCACCCTCGATCAACTCCATCACCAGAAACGGAGTGCCGCCAGTCATCTGAGCGTTGATGACCGGAAGGATGTGTGGATGCCGCAAGCTCATCGCCGCTTGAGCCTCACGCTCAAACCGCTGCAACGAGTTCACATCCCCGGCCAGCCACGGATGCAGCACCTTGATCGCTACCGAGGCCGAGTCGCTCATTCGCCGAGCGGCATACACGGTTCCCATACCGCCGCGGCCGATCTCGCGCAGCAATTCGTATTCGCCCAGCAGTCGCGGCAGAGTCTCCATCGGCAGCGACACACGCGGGCGAATCCGATTGGTCGCCAAGGTGCCCCGCATCGAAGCCGAGGCCTGCCGAAAGGCGGAATGATCCTCCAAGAACTCACGCAACTCCTCGGCGATGTCGGCGTGCTGAGCGAGAAACTCCAACAGCGGCGGAGCGTGAGCTGATTCTGTCGCCAGTAGAAACTCCGCGATCGCCGCATCGACACGCCCTTCGCGATCGGCGGCTGAATCGTTCGTTGCTGAGGGCAACGTGGCACTCATCCGGGCGACTCCTGATTCATCTGCTCGCGCAACTGTTGCAGCCCGCGCTTTAACAACCCGGCCACGGCGGCCGGAGTACGCTGCATGTGCTCGGCAATCTGAGCCAGCGACCAGCCGTGCCAATGCTGCAGCATCAACGCTTCACGCTGAGCCTCCGGCAGCCGATCCAAAGCCGCCACGATTTTTAGCGTCTGCTCTTCCTGCTGAATCGTCGTGCTCGGAGAGGGATCGTCTCCCGCTAACCAGGCCGACAGCCTTTGTGATGATTCGGCCAGGCGTTGCTCCAACGATACCTCCCGCCGAGCGTCGCGAGCTTCGGTCGTCCACTTGCGAAGTTCATCGGTGAGATTGTTCGCCAGGATCCGCCGCAGCCACGCGAGCCGTTGGCCGTCGTCACACGCTCGCAATTGGTTCGCTGCTTGATGAGCCTCCAGCAACGTCTGCTGGATCACCCCCGACAGATCCACCTTTGCCCGCCAACGCGGATCGAGTTGAGCGTGCGCCAGGACGCTCAAGTAACGCCGATAGCGTTCGAGCGGCAAAGCAGATTCCAATGGCGTCATCGACATCGCGGCAGCCTTGGGGAAGGCCGGCAGCTTATCGAACCGACTGGCGCAGAAACACCAGATGCCGGTTCAGGCTCATCGCCACAGGGAGAGTTGTGAATCTGGGTGGCACGCTCTGACCATCGGGAAGGACGTGGGAATCGCGATCGACACCGAAAACCACGCCCTTCCCAATGGTCAGGGACGTGCCACCCATGCCAGCAAACTCAACTCAAATCGAACTTCTAGCCAGCCGTGGCGCAACCATCGGCAATGGTGTTCGGCAACGCGTCCTTGAGATACGCTGACGCCGCATTTCGTGGGGCAGGTTTTCCACCTGCCCGAACCAAATAATACTGGCAGGTGGAAAACCTGCCCCGCGACGAAGGCACTCGTGATGGCTTCTGAAGCTGATTCAAAACCGAGCGACTCGAATCCTTCGTCCGACAGCAGTCAGATTGAGTCGTCGTACTCGCAGACGGGAGAGCGGATGTGGCTCAACCGCATTTCGACGCGCTGGACGGCGGTCAACAATCCGACGTTGTTTGTGAAGCGCTACGGCCGAGCCATTCGCAAATACATCGCCACGCTAATTCACGATCCGAACGACGCTGAGGAAGTCGAGCAGGAATTCATGCTGCGGATGATCCAGAAGGGCTTTCACACGGCCGACTCGAACAAGGGGAAGTTCCGCTACTACCTGATCACGATCGTACGGAACGCGGCGATGCAATGGCTCTGCCGACGCAACCAGGTGCCGCTGCCGATCGAGACGCTGGAGCACATGCCGGTCTCCGAGCACTCGCAGTTGGAATGGACCAGCGACTGGCGGAAGTGCATTTTGAAGGCGGCTTGGAAGGCGCTCGACAAGTATCAGCAGCGGACGACCAACAATTTGTTTTGCACGGTGCTGCGAGTCTCGGCTCAGTATGAGAGTGCCGATTCACCAACGCTGGCCAAGATGGTTTCTGAGATGTCCGGCCAGACACTCACGCCGGAAGCGTACCGCAAGCAACTCAGCCGAGCTCGCAAACGATTTGCTGATCACATCATTCAAGAGGTCGCCCGCACGCTCATTGAACCGACACTCGATGGCATCAGGGACGAACTGAATTGCCTCGACTTGATGAAGTACGTCGAAGGGTATCTTCCGGAATGAGTCCGATACCTAGCCGTCATCGCTCCGCGTGACGAGCCAAACTGGTATCGAGCATCGACTCTCATTCGGTTCGTCACGCGGAGCGATGACGGCTACGTAGTGCCCTTCGGATCGGACCAGCGGCTGAGCACTGTCGAGCCAATCAGCGTAGAGGCTCCGAAGATCGTGATACCCAACAGCGTCGAGGCGATCACGGCGGCGAAGAGTTTTGCGGTGCTGAATTGTGTCCCCTGCAAGATCATGTAGCCGAGTCCGTGACGTTCGGCCAAGTTGCCGGCGAAGAACTCGCCGACGATCGCGCCAACGACCGCCATGCCGCTCGATGTGCGAGCTCCCGCGACCAGGAACGGCACCGAGTACGGCAGTCGCAGCTTCCACAGCACTTGCCAGCGAGTGGCTCGGTACAGCCGAAACAGGTCGAGCAAATCGGGATCGACCGCCAGCATCCCGCTGGTCCCGTTCGTGACGATCGGAAACAGGCTGATCATGAACGAGACCAGCACGACGCTGTGAAATCCGGCTCCGAACCAGACAACGATGATCGGCGCGACTGCGACGATCGGGACCGTTTGCAGAAAGATCGCGTAGGGATAACAGCTACTCCGAATGACTCGCGATTGAGAGAACACGCAAGCGGTCAACGAGCCGATCAGCAAGCTGCTGACGAAGCCACACAGAGCGGCCGTGGCTGTCAGTCGGATCGCGAACAGCAGTTCGCCACGGCTATCAACCGCCGCGTTCCAGACGCCGGCCGGCTTCGGTACCAGGTAGGCTTTGATGCCGAACCCAACCACTGCGAAATGCCATGTGGCAATCACGAGCACGAACAATACAGCCGGCGGTAGCGCGGATTTCACGATTCGATTCATGGCGGGAGCATATCGCGAACGCAGGCGGTGCCCGCAACCCAAGAGATTCGGGCCACGGATGAAACACGGAGAGAACACGGAGAGAACACGGATCAAGCAAAGCCAAACAAGCGAGAGCAGAGCGACGAAAACCATCTCATCTCTTTCCGAACGGCCTTCGCAAATCCGTGTTTCATCTGTGTTTCATCCGTGGCCGTAAAATCTTCGTCCCACGCCAAGTTTTCAAACGTCCGCTGCACAGAGGTGACTCTTTCCCGTGGATTGCTACGCTGTGCCGCCAATCACACGAACCTCAACACATGGAGCCCTTCATGCGGCACGATGGCCGACAAATTGACGAACTGCGTCCGATCACTGTCCAACGACACTTCACCGGGGCCGTTCCCGGCAGCGTACTGATCAAAGCGGGCCGCACGACGGTGCTCTGCACGGCCAGCATCGACAACGATCTGCCGCCGTGGATGAAACGCGAAGCGAATCCCAACGGCTGGGTCACGGCCGAATACAACATGCTCCCGGCCAGCACCGCGCCGCGCAAGCAGCGTGAGCGATCCAAGATCGACGGCCGCACCAACGAGATTCAACGGCTCATCGGCCGCAGCTTGCGAGCGGTGGTCGATCTCGCCGCGTTGGGCCCGCGAATGGTGACGGTCGATTGCGATGTGCTCGAAGCAGACGGCGGCACGCGCACATTGAGCATCACCGGCGGTTTCATCGCGCTGGTCGATTCGCTGGCGGCGATCAAGTCCTTGCTGCCGACCGATCGTCCTGTCTTGAAGAGCAGCATCGCGGCCATCAGTGTTGGAATCGTTGGCGGCCAGGTGGTCGCGGATCTTGATTACGTCGAAGACAAAGACGCCGAGGTCGATATGAATGTCGTCATGACCGGCCAGGGGGAGTTCGTTGAAGTCCAAGGGACGGCCGAAGGGACTCCGTTCAATCGTCGGTTGCTGGATACTCAACTGGCCCTCGCCGAGCAGAGCATCATCCGGCTGACCGCCATTCAACGCGAGGCGTTGGGTGAGGCGTGGCCATTTCGTGTGTCGTGAATCCTTTCCAATTATTTATTGTGCGTCGTTGGCCTTGTCTGGTCTTCAGCCCCAAAGGGGCATGACTCGAAAGCCCAGGGCGCTAGCCCTGGGAAGCTTGCACATAGAGAAATGACAAGGCCCAACGGGCCGTAACTGAACGAGTAGAGGCGACGAGTCACGGCCCGTTGGGCCTAATCGATTTGATTTGCGACTGCGACCCAGGGCTGCCGCCCTGGGCTTTCGAGTCAGTCCCCTTTGGGGCCAAGACTGGAAGACTGGTGCGATCCATTTTCTCTAAGGAGCATCTCATGTGTCGCTCGTTTTGTGGGTGCTTGCTCACCATCTGCGTTTCACTATTGTTGGCGACAATGGCAGCATCGGTCACTGAATCTGCCGAACCTCAAGATGTCGTCTTCCTCTCCAAGTTGGATGGCACCGAGCAGCGTTACGTCGTTGTTCTGCCGGAGGGATTTGATTCGCAGTCGCCGGTCTCGGTGATGATCGCTCTACATGGGCACGGTTCGGATCGCTGGCAGTTCGTGAAGGACGGTCGGGACGAATGTCGCGCGGCTCGCGAGGCGGCAGCCAAGCATCAGATGATCTACGTCTCGCCGGACTATCGTGCCAAGACGTCTTGGATGGGACCGGCGGCCGAAGCAGACATGCTGCAAATTCTGGAGGAACTGCGGAGCAAGTATCGCGTTCACACGGTGGTGATCACTGGCGGGTCGATGGGCGGCACAGCCGCGCTGACGTTTGCCGCGTTGCATCCCGATCAGATCGATGGGGTCGTGTCGATGAACGGCACGGCGAACTTGGTGGAGTATGCGTTGTTTCAAGACGCGATCGCCGCGTCGTTCGGTGGCTCGAAGCAGGACAAGCCGGACGAGTACCGCAAACGCTCGGCCGAATTGAACTCGGACAGACTGACGATGCCGATCGCGATGACGACCGGCGGGCAGGACAAGCTCGTGCCACCGGACAGCGTGTTGCGATTGGCGGAAGCGTTGAAGAAACAGAACCGTCCCGTACGGTCGATTCACAAGCCCGACGGTGGGCACGACACCAAGTACGGCGACGCGATTGAGGCATTCGAATTTGTGTTGGCTCAAGTGTTCGCTGCTGGAACCGCGTCGGCTGCGAAGCCTTTGCTCGAATTTGGAGCGAAACCGGTGACGATTGTGTGTCTCGGCGACAGCGTCACCGGAGTCTATTACCACACCGGCGGGCGGCGGGCGTATCCGGAGATGCTGGAGGTCGCGATCAAGCAGGCGATTCCCAACGCCAACGTGAAGGTCATCAACGCGGGGATCAGCGGACACTCAACGGACAATGGACTGAAGCGACTCGATAGCGACGTGCTGATGCACAAGCCGGACTTGGTCACGATCAGCTTCGGCCTGAACGACATGGCACGCATGACCGAAGAGCAGTATGGCAAGAACCTCGAAACGCTTGTGGCCCGTTGCCGCGACGCGAAAGCTCAAGTGGTGCTCTGCACGCCGAATTCGGTCATCACCACCGGCGGCCGGCCGATTGAGAAACTGAAACGCTTCTGCGATGTGATTCATGCGACGGGCCAATCGCTCAAGGTGCCGGTCTGCGATCAATTCGCGGCATGCGAAGCGTTTCGTGTGAAGGATGCGTGGGGTTTTCGGTGCCTCTTGAGCGACGAGATTCATCCCAATATGGACGGCCACAAACTGATGGCTCAAGAACTTTGCCACACGATCACCGGCAAAGAAGTTTCGCTGGCGAACGTGGGGCCGTTGCAACCGGCGCTCGTTAAAACGAAAGCGTTGATCGATGGTGGCAAGCCCGTGAAAGTGCTGGCGATGCCGCCGTTCGATGGATTGATCGGCCCCGCACTCAAGCAGTTGTCTCCGCAGGCGACAGCCGAAGTCACGGTTTGGCAGACAACCGGGAAGTCATTGGCCGAGATCGAGCGATTCGCAAAAGACTCCGTGCGGGCGATGAAGCCGGACCTCGTGATCATCGCCGTGCCTGCGGGAATCACGGCGGCGACGGAAGAAGAGTATTTTCGTTCGTACTCGTGGATCATGAACTGGTCGCTGAGCTTCGGGCATCAGGAGTGGGACTGCCTCGTCGTGCATCCGAGCGTGGTGAGTCCGGGCAGTCCTGATCCTCGGCAAGCGCTGATTCGCCAGTTGGTGAAGGCTCAAGAGTTGACGCTGATCGACCGGCCGAGCGACGACGCGGCATCTGCGGAGGCGATCTTCGCGAAAGGGCTGAAGCGCGCCTGGTGACGTAGCAGGCACATCCGTTGCGATCGTTACCAGCCGCGTGATTGTCGGAGTTTCGTTGATCGGTAATGTCTTCGCGGAAGTCGGTTCACGCGGCGCGAGACATGGTTCTGAATGGCTATCGAGACGTCAGGGTTCGCGCAGATTCTGCGCTTGGGCCAGGACGAAGAATCCGATTGATCCGATTTTCTGGAACGATCCGCGAGGATGATCGCCTCGCGCAGATGGTGGCACATGGGACGTCATTTGTTTCGAGCACTGCTGGCGAACGGTTATTTCCGTAGTCCGGAACAAGCTCCGCCCAACGAGCCGGCACCTCGGCGGCAATTGTTGCTCGAACGCCTGGAAGACCGGCTGCTGTTCGATGCGGGGCCGGTGGCTCCGATCGATGCCGAGCTGGCGCAGCAGGCTCAGGCGGCGCAGGAAGCGATGCCGCAGGAGAGCAGCATCGCCGAACCGGCTGAAGTGCGGGTGATCGAATCGCTGGATCAAGTCGAAGAGCTGATGGCGGAGTTGGTCGGGCAACCGTTGGATGGCCAGCAAGAACTGGTGCTCGATCCGAACGCCGTGCCGAGCGACGAATCGCTGATGCACTCCGAGGAGTTGGCTCAGCAGTTGTTGATGACCGTCGATGAGCAACGCTCGGAAGTGAATGCGGCGACGGCGGACTCGATCCGGCACGAGTTGGTGTTCGTCGACACGTCGGTCCCGGGCTATCAGGCGTTGCTTGACGATCTCTTTGGACAAGCGGCGCCGGGGAGCGTGTTCGAGATTGAGTTGCTCGATGCGAACCTCGATGGCGTGTCGCAAGTGACTGCGGCGCTCGAAGGCCGCAGCGATCTCGCCGCGGTTCACATCCTCTCGCACGGCCAGGCGGGGGGCTTCCAACTCGGAGCGACTTGGATCGACCAACAGTCCCTGATGGGCGTGAGCGGAGAGGTCGCACGCTGGGCGAGTGCCTTCGCCAGCGACGGCGACCTGCTGATCTACGGCTGCAACCTGGCGGCAACGGCCGAAGGTCAGCAATTGATCGACGGACTCAGCGCGTTGACTGGTGCGGACGTGGCGGGATCGACGGACCTCACCGGCAGCGCGGCGCTCGGTGGCAACTGGGACTTGGAATACTTCCACGGCACGGTGACAGAGACGATCGGTCAAGACGCCACGCTGGGCATCACTTGGAATGACGTACTGCTGGCGGCACCGACGGCACCGGAATCGCGCGTGAATACGACCACCGCCAACACTCAGGAGACGGCGTTTGCCAGTCCGCAAGCAGTGGCCTCCGATGCGGCGGGGAACTATGTCGTCACCTGGGCCGATTCGAATCTCGACGGCAGCGGATTCGGCGTTTACTTCCAGCGTTACAACGCGGCCGGTGTCGCGCAGGGTGCTGAAACGCGAGCGAACACGACCACGCTCAACGCGCAACAGTTTCCCACGGTAGATATGGATTTGGCGGGCAACTTCGTCATTGCCTGGAGCGGCAATGGATCGGGCGACACGGCCGGCGTCTTTGCTCAGCGGTTCAATGCGGCGGGTGTCGCACAAGGGGCCGAGTTCCGCGTCAACACCACCACGACCAACACGCAACAGCAACCTTCGGTCGCGCTCGATTCGTTGGGCAACTTCGTCATCGTCTGGAGTGGCGAAGGAACCGGCGACACGGCCGGCGTGTTCGGCCAACGCTACACCGCCGCCGGTGCCACAATCGGCGGTGAGTTCCGCATCAACACCACCACGACCGGCACGCAGTCCTTTGCTGCTGTGGACATGAATCCCAAAGGAGATTTCGTTGTCGTCTGGAGCGGCGAAGGAACCGGGGACACAGCCGGCGTGTTCGGTCAGCGCTACAATACCACCGGTACCGCCGTGGGGACCGAGTTCCGCATCAACACGACGACGACGAACACGCAACAGTACGGTCGCGTGGCGATGAACTCCGCAGGCGGCTTCGTCGTGACCTGGAGCGGCGAAGGAACCGGCGATACCACGGGCGTGTTCGCACGGCGCTACAACTCGGCGGGCACGGCGCTCGATGCGACTGAGTTCCGCGTCAACACGACCGTCACCAACACTCAGCAGTATTCCACGGTTGCCAGCGATTCGTCGGGCAACTTCTTGGTCACTTGGACCGACTCGGCGTCGGATGGCAGTACGAACGGCGTTTACGCTCAGCGCTACAGCGCGGCGGGCGTTGCGCAAGATGTCGAGTTTCGCGTCGCCGGAACGACGGCCAACAACCAGCAATTCTCATCGGCGATCATCGGCGATCATCGCGCCGAATACGGATTTCACCATCGTCTGGAGCGGCAACGGCACCGGCGATACGGCGGGCGTGTTCCAGCGGCGGTTCGATACCCGCATGACCGCCATTTATGCGGCGTCCAATGCGTCCCCGTTCAACATCTCCACAATCAATATCGCGACCGGAGCCGCCATCACGGTCGGCACAAGTTCCTACACGACCGCCGCCAACGCCCGCGACCCAGTCTCTGGCGACGTGTTCTACATCGAATTCACCAACCCGACGGCTCGGCTCTCGCGGTTCAACCCGCTCACCGGCACGAACACGCTGGTCACGACGCTCGCCAGCCTGCCGGGGAACATCATCAAGCTGTCGTTCCGATCCGACGGCACTCTCTGGGCCGCCACCGGCAGTCCCAGCAACACGCTGTATCAACTCAATCCCACCACCGGAGCGGTCATCTCGTCCGGCGTCGTCAGCACGCTGGTCGCCGGTTCGGGCGACATGGCGTTTGATACCAACAACGTCTTGTGGTGGAACTCCGGGAACTCGCTCTACACGGTCAATACCACCACCTTTGTCGCCACACTCATCGGCGTTATCACGCCGACCATCACGATCAACGGCTTTGCGTTCGGCTCAAACGGCACGCTCTACGCGCACGCCGGCGATAACATCTACACCATCAACCAGACCACCGCCGTGGCCACGCTGGTCGGTGCCACGGGCACGACCGGTATCACTGACTTGGGAAGCTCGGCAATCAACGTCAACGACGCTCCGATCAATACGGTTCCGGTCACGCAATCCACCAACGAAGACACCGCTCGCGTCTTCTCCGTCGGCAACGGCAATCTGATTTCGATCAGCGATGTGGATGCCGGCACTGCCTCGTTGCAAATCACGTTGACCGGCACCAACGGTGCGATCTCGTTGTCGGGAACTGGCGGGCTGGCCTTCACCGTCGGCGACGGCACTTCCGACTCCACGATGACCTTCACCGGCACGCTGACGAGCATCAACGCCGCGCTCGCCGGCTTGAGCTTCCTCTCCACCGCGAATTACTTCGGCCCGGCCAGCCTCCAGATCAACACGAACGATCAAGGCAACACCGGTGCCGGCGGAGCGATGAGCGACAGCGACACGATCGGAATCAATGTTGCGTCCGTGAGCGATGCGCCGCCGACCTCGAACAACTCGGTGACGACTTCCGAAGAAACGCCGGTCACGTTCGCAGCGGCCAACTTCCCGTTCAGCGACGGCGATCCCGGTGACACTTTGCAGAGCGTGAGGATCACCTCGCTCCCCAGCGTCGGCACGCTGACGCTCGGCGGAGTCGCCGTCACGCTCAACCAAGTCATCCCGGTGGCCAGCCTCGGTACGCTCGTGTTCACACCGGCATTGAACGGCAACGGCTCGCCCTACACGACGTTCAATTTCCAAGTCGGCGACGGAACACTCTTCAGCAGTTCGGCCACGATGACGGTCAATGTCACTCCCGTGAATGACCCGCCGACCACGTCGAACAACTCGGTCACGACCCCCGAAGACACGCCCGTCACGTTCGCGGCCGCCAGCTTCCCGTTCAGCGACGTCGATTCCGGCGACACGTTGCAGAGTGTTCGGATCACCGCGTTGCCCAGCATCGGCAGCCTGACGCTTGGCGGAATGGCCGTCACGCTCAATCAAATCATCCCGACGGCCAGTCTTAATACGCTCGTGTTCACTCCGGCGTTGAACGGCAACGGCTCCCCCTGCACGACGTTCAATTTCCAAGTCGGCGACGGAGCACTCTTCAGCAGTTCGGCCACGATGACGGTCAATGTCACTCCCGTGAATGACCCGCCGACCACGTCGAACAACTCGGTCACGACTCCGGAAGACACTCCCGTCACGTTCGCGGCCGCCAGCTTCCCGTTCAGCGACGTCGATTCCGGCAACACGTTGCAGAGTATTCGGATCACCGCGTTGCCCAGCGTCGGCACGCTGACGCTCGGCGGAGTCGCCGTCACGCTGAATCAGATCATTCCGACGGCCAGCCTCAATACGCTGGTCTTCACACCGGCATTGAATGGCAACGGCTCCCCCTACACGACCTTCACGTTCCAAGTCAGCGACGGGATTGTCTTCAGCAGTTCGGCGACGATGACGGTGAATGTCACGCCGGTGAACGATCCGCCCGTTGCGGACGACGAGAGTTTTACGGTCGCCGAAGACGGCAGCGTGATCGTCGACGTGCTGCTTGGTGACACCGATCTGGATGGCGACACGCTGAGCGTCACCGACATCGACGGCACGCCGATCTCGCTGGGCAGTCCGGTGACGATCGCCACCGGCCTCGTCAGCCTCAACGCCGACGGCACGCTGACCTTTACCCCCAATGCCAACTTCAACGGTCCGGCGTCATTCGACTACACGGTTAGCGACGGCAACGGCGGCACGGACGTCGGCAACGTCAGCGGCACGGTCACGCCGGTCAATGATCCCCCCGTCGCCGACGATGAGAGTTTCACGGTCGCCGAAGACGGGAACGTGATCATCGACGTGCTGCTCGGGGACACCGACCTGGATGGCGACACGCTGAGCGTCAGCGAGATCGACGGCACGCCGATTTCGCTGGGCAGTCCGGTGACGATCGCCACCGGCCTCGTCAGCCTCAACGTCGATGGCACGCTCACTTTCACCCCCAACGCCAACTACCACGGCCCGGCTTCCTTCGACTACACGGTGAGCGACGGCAACGGCGGCAGTGATGTTGGGAACGTCAGCGGCACCGTCACGCCGGTCAATGATTCTCCCGTCGCCGACGATGAGAGTTTCACGGTCGCCGAAGACGGGAACGTGATCATCGACGTGCTGCTCGGCGACACCGATCTGGATGGGGACACGCTGAGCGTCACCGAGATCGACGGCACGCTGATTTCGATCGGCAGTCCGATGGCCATCGCGACGGGAGTTGTGAGTCTCAACGCGGATGGCACGCTGACGTTCACGCCCAATGCGAACTACAACGGCCCAGCCACGTTTGACTACACGCTCAGTGACGGCAACGGCGGGTCGGACGTCGGCCACGTCAGCGGAGCGGTCACGCCAGTCAACGATCCGCCGGTTGCCGATGATGAGACTTTCCTCGTCGCTGAAGATGCCGGTGTCGTCATTCCCGTGCTGACGGGCGACACCGATCTCGATGGCGATTCGCTGATCGTCACCCACGTTAATGGCACGCCGATTAGTGTCGGCAGTCCCGTGACGATCGCCATGGGGGTCGTGAGTCTCAATGCTGACGGCACCGTGACGTTTACTCCGAACTCGAACTACAACGGACCGGCCGCCTTCGACTACACGATCAGCGATTGCAACGGTGGCACGGACATCGGCCATGTGAGCGGCGCCGTGACGCCGGTCAATGATGTGCCGGTTGCTCACCCAAACGCCTACGTGACGGCCGAGGATGCCTCAGTTTCCGGGAATGTGCTCACCGATGACACGGGATCCGGAGTGGACTCGGATATCGACGGCGATTCGCTGAGCGTCTCGCTGACACCGATCGTGGACGTGACCAATGGTTCGCTCATGCTGGCGGCAGATGGCAGCTTTACCTACACGCCCAACCTGGGCTTCAATGGTTTTGGCTCGTTTACATACGAGCTGCGCGACCCCGGCGGGCTGACCTCGACCGCGGTGGTGATGATCGCGGTTGGAGCCGTCAACGATCCGCCGGTCGCGGACGATGAGAGCTTCACGGTGGCCGAGGACGGCTTCGTCATCATCGACGTGCTGACGGGCGACACGGATCTCGATGGGGACACGCTGAGCGTCACCGAGATTGACGGCACGCCAATCAGCGTCGGCAGTCCGGTCACGATCGTCGCCGGAATCGTGAGCCTCAACGCGGACGGCACGCTGACCTTCACACCGAATGCGAACAACAACGGTCCGGCGGCGTTCGACTACACGGTGAGCGACGGGAACGGTGCCAGCCATATCGGCCACGTCAGCGGAACAGTCACGCCGGTGAATGATCCCCCGGTGGCGGACGATGAGAGCTTCACGATGGCCGAGGACGGTTCCGTCATCATCGACGTGTTGCTCGGCGACATGGACCTGGATGGCGACACATTGACGGTCACCGAGATCGACGGCACGCCGATTTCGATCGGCAGTCCGGTGACGATCTCCACCGGTGTCGTGAGTTTGAATCCCGACGGCACGCTGACCTTCACCCCGAATGCGAACTACAACGGCCCAGCCGCATTCGACTACACGCTCGGAGATGGCAACGGCGGCACGGACGTCGGCCACGTCAGCGGCATAGTCACACCGGTCAACGATCCGCCGGTTGCCGACGATGAGACCTTCACCGTCGCTGAGGACGGTTC
>SXGT01466265.1_pt1 | contig 37722 bp, 25 predicted proteins | sample 3176221 | NCBI WGS metagenome assembly SXGT01 (sample SAMN11356862, study PRJNA531348) | freshwater metagenome | isolation source: freshwater sample F1-120 | place: China: Fuxian Lake, Yuxi | collected 2017-12-25 | reverse complement strand
GCTCGGGAATCTACTGGACGAACGAGGTGCAGCGGGATCTCGCCGAAGCTTCGCGTGCGACCTATGCCGCGGCGCTGGAAGCGGCCGGTTGCGCGCCGATCACGACCGAGATCGCTGCGGCGGGCCCGTTCTATTACGCCGAGGACGACCACCAGCAGTACCTCGCGAAGGTGCCCTGGGGTTACTGCGGACTCGGCGGCACGGGAGTGGCCTACCCGGGCGAACGCTGAACGACGAGACGGCGTCCTAACTGGTGGACACGCTCGACGCCGCGCTCGGCCGTCCCATCTGGGCGGGTCTTCCGAGCCGTGACATGGGTGACCCATATGAAGACGACCATCGATATCGCCGACGGTCTTCTGAGTCGCGTCCGGCGCCGTGCCCACCGCCGCGGGACCACGCTCCGAGCCGTCATCGAGGAAGCGCTCGCCGAGTGGCTGCGCCAGCAGGCGAGCCAGCCGCCCAGCGTGAAGCTCACGACCCACACCTTCCACGGCAAGGGTCTGCAGCCCGGGCTGTCGTGGGATGATTTCGGCCGGATTCGCGACCTTGTCTATGAAGGAAGGGGGGCGTGATCGCGATGGACACCAATATTCTCCTCTACGCCCACCGCTCCGAGTCCCCGTGGCACGAGGCCGCGGCGACGTGTCTCCGCCGGGTCGCGCTCGGCAGATGGGCCATCCCCTGGCCCTGCGTGCACGAGTTCATCGCCATCGCCACGCACCCGCGGGTGTTCGATCCGCCGTCTCCGATGGACGATGCCCGCGGTGCATGGGCAAGCTGGCGGAGCGTCCCGACCACGATCTTCCTTGCGGAGACCGAAGGCTACGACGACGTGCTGGCCGACCTGCTGCGCACCTCTGGTGTCGTGGGCCCTCGCATCCATGACGCCCGGATCGCGGCCCTGTGCCCGCTCCACGGCGTCCAGGAACAGTGGACCGCCGACCGCGACTTCTCGCGCTTCCCGGCGCTTGTCACCCGCAACCCGCTCATTTGGACGGGACTCTCACGAGTCCGAGTGCTGCTGGACGTCCTCCGGCAACCGTCGTGTCGCAGGCGCCGCGACGAAACCCATCCCTTCGGGTGGCGTCGCCCTCACCCCCGCGACGACATCCGGGCGACGCGTCGTCTTTGCCAAGTACTCAATGCGTCGTCGGACGCACCCGCCGGCCCGTCCCCGGGCTGGCATGGTTCACCGCGCACCGGCGGTGCCTTCCCCGGTGCGACAGGCCGAGCCGATGCCGCCTTTATTCGGGGTATGCCGGAGAAGCCAACTCACCGAGGATCGTGCGAAACGCGGCCGGCTCTACTCTGAGTTCACCGGCGAACGGACAATCGATCTCCACGATCAAGATCACCGTGAGCGCGATCATCACGGCCAGTGAAGCCGTCAGGTGCGCGTGAACGAGGCCGCTCTCGATTCCCAGGAACCAGGTAAACCCGATCGTGATCAGGCTCCCGATGGCGAGAGCCGCCCAGAGCAGCCCGGGCACCTTGGCCGTGCCGCTCTCCAGCCGGAGCCTGCGATGTTCGGAGAGCTCGTTCAGCCGCGTCAGTATTTCCGCATGGATGTTGACGTCCCGCGGCGTCTCCGGCTCGAGCTGCGAGAACGACATGAACATTTCTTTGACCTCGGCCCCGACCAGCGCACTGGAACCGCCATTCGCCATCTCCACCCATTCCTCGTCGATGATGGCTCGCGCGTAATCGCCGATTTCCTTCTGGAGATCGCCGCGAATCGGTTCCGCAAGAAAGCCGGTGTCACGCAGGAGATCCCCCAAGAGCCGCCGCTTCCGTCGAGACTCGATCTTCCGCAGCGCCCAGCGATTCCCACACCGCGATCACGACAAACGCCAACATGACCGCATACAATGTCCCGACGACCGCAAATACAGCGCTCGACTGCGTGCTGTATTTCGCCAGCTCGGCCTGATCGGTGCAGCGCCGGACGATGACGAGTCCCACCAGGGAAGCGCCCGTGATCAGCACGACGAAGAGCGTCCCCAGAAGCCATGCCGGAATTTCGTCCATCCAACTTCCCCCCTGCAGAACCTGCGGACCGATCGGGAAGAGGACGCCGCCCGCTCTCCGCCCTGCCCGGTCCGGTCAGGGAGGGCCGATAGTCGGAGCAAGCAGGAAAGTAGACCGACGTGCCGACAGCAGATCAAGCGCTGGATGTGATCCGCCCGGTGCCCTCGGCGACGGTGAAGAGAGATCGATCTGTTGCCCCTCTGCTCATTCCGAGTCCCGGCTCGCACCACCGGGCGAGGAGCTGCAGAGCGCAAATCGGGACACGCGAGGGGCGGCCTCTGCCGCGGGCGGTCCGCATCCCGCTCATGTGCCACTCCGCAAGCGCAGGAGCAGACGCTTCCTTTGCGACCGAGCGAAACCGGCCAGGCACGAAGCTCAGCGCGGGCGCGACGTCCCCACCATGAGGTTCGCGCCGGCAACAAGCCCGGCGCGGGATTCGGGGTCGACGAGCAGGGGGCGTTCTGAGACTCTGCGGCGGTTGCGACGCGCCCTCCTCATGACCGCAGGGGCCCTGGCCCTGCTGCTCGGCGCGGCCGAAGTCGCGCTGCGACTGATCACCGTGCCCACGCCTACGGCCGTGCCCGCGGTGCCCGTGCCGCCGCCGGGCCTCACGCAGATCTCGACCTTGGCAGATCTCGTCAAGGCTCATCAGCGCGGTCTCTTCCGTGGCCAGCTCTATGAGACCAACAGCCGCGGTCTGCGCGACCGCGACTACGTGATCCCCAAGCCCGACGGGGTTTTCCGGATCGTCCTGGCCGGCGGTTCAACCACCATGGGTTCGTGGGTGGCCGAGCCCGCGACCTACGGGGCCCTGCTGGAAAATGGCTTGAACCGCGCGCCGGGCGGGCGACGCTTCGAGGTCGTCAACACCGCGCTGGCGGGAGCCACGTTGCAGCACGCGGTCGGCCGCCTGCGGCAGCACGGCCTGCCCTACGCCCCCGATCTCATTGTCTACGGCTTCAGTCCGACCGACATCCGGTTTCCGGTGGCCTACCAGCCCGCGGTGACGACGAGCACCCTGCCCGCGCTGGCACCGTCGGGGAGCGCGGTCATCGATGCGCTGCGCCATACCCTGCTCGAGCTCGATGCGATCCGGGGCGGCCCGGGGACGTATGCCGCCGAACTCCACCACAACTATTTCGACAATCCCGCAGCAAGGGCGCTCTTTCTCGAGCAGCTCGACGTGCTGGCCGGCCTGGCTGCTACCGGATCGCTCTGCGTCGTCGTGCTGATTCACACTTTGCCGTTCTCGCTGCACGGCCTTCATCCCTATTCCGCGATCTACCAACGGGTCGGCGACGCCGCCCGCGCGCGCGGCTTTGCGGTCGCACCCTCGCTTGATCTCTACCTTGACGAAGACCCGCGCACCCTCTGGGCCGCGCCGGGTGATCAACACGCCAACGCGCGCTCGCACGAGATCCTCGCCCGGGCGCTGGGTCGGGGCCTGAGCCAACTGCCGCGATCGTGCTGGAAGGGCACGCCCCCGGAGCTCTGATGTCGCAACGGCTCTTCCATCCCGGTCTCGAGGGGCTACGCGGCGTGGCCGTCGCCGTCGTGTTGCTCTTTCACGCCGGCAGCTCGTGGCTGCCCGGAGGATTCCTCGGCGTCTCCACCTTCTTCACCCTCTCGGGCTTTCTCATCACCGGCCTGCTCTTCGACGAGTGGACGCGGACCGGTGCGATCAGCATGCCGCGCTTCTGGGGCCGGCGGCTACGCCGCCTCCTGCCGGCCTCACTGCTGGCGCTGGTGGGGATCGCTCTGGCCAGCGTGCTCTTCGCCAACCTGACCCAGAAGGAACGACTCACCGGCGACGGTCTCGCGGCACTCTTCTACGTCTCGAACTGGTGGTTGATCGAAACCGGCGCCGACTACGACAGCCTGATGGGCTCGCCCTCGGTGATCCAGCACTTCTGGAGCCTGTCCGTCGAGGAACAGTACTACTTCTTCTACCCGCTCCTTGCTTTTCTGATCTTGCGATTCTCCCGGGGCTCGCGGCGCGTCTTCGCAAGCCTGCTCGGCCTGGGCGTGGTGCTGTCCTTCGGCTGGATGGCCTGGCTCGAAACGACCGGGGTCACGACCGCGCGGATCTACTACGGCACCGACACACGCGCGGGCGAGCTCCTCGCCGGCGGAATGCTGGCGCTCATCCTGGCGGGACGACCGGCCGTCCCGGCGACCTGGTCGCGTCGCGTCGCGACCACCTGCGGGATCGCGGGCATGGCACTCTCCGCCATCGCCTGGGCCGTCGCCGGCGTGGACCAAACGGCACTCTACGCCGGCGGACTTGCCCTCTACACGCTGGCCACGCTGGGCATCATTGTCGCCGCGACGCTGCCGTCGGGACCGGTGCGTGCCCTGCTCGCCTGGCCCCCGCTGCGCTGGCTCGGCCGAATCTCCTACGGAGTCTATGTCTACCACTGGCCCATTTTTCTTTGGGTGGACAACGACATCGCGCGCATCCTGCTGACGTTGCTGGTCGCCGACCTCTCCTACCGCCTCCTCGAAGAGCCCATTCGCGCCGGGCGGCGGGTTCGCGGCGCGTGGCGACTGGTCCTGCCGCCGGCCGTCATCGCCGCGGTGGCGGTGCTGCTGGTGGTGGCCGTGCCGCGCGAGCCGGCGCCGCCGCTCGCAATCGCCCCGGCAACCCCGCAACCGGACGCCTCCCCGCCCATCCTCCGCATTGCCGTCGTCGGAGATTCGCTGGCACGCGACATCGCCAACGGTCTCACGCTCTGGGGCGAGCGGACCGGGCTGGCCGAGGTCGACAATCTGGCGCTACCCGGCTGCGGACTTGCGCAGGGGGCCTGGCCAGCCGCCGTCTCGGGCAAGCGCTCGACCTGTGACGTCTGGCCAGAGATGGCGCGCGCGCGACTTGCCAAATTCCATCCTGACGTGGTGGTGGCGGTCACGGCAGGCTGGGACCTTCAAGAGCGGGAGCTGCCCGAGTGGGGCGGACCGAAGGAGATCGGCGACCCGCTCTTCGATGGCTGGCTCATCGAACAATACGCTTCGGTCCACGCGCTGGTCCGCGACGCCGGCGCGCGGCTGGTGTGGATCACCACCCCCTGTCTCCAGGATCCGCTCGGACAGGGCGGCGGCGTCTGGGATCCGGGCCGCCGACGCCGCATGAACGACCACGTGCTTCCGGGCGTCGCCGCCGGGCGAGAGGATTCGTTCTCCATCCTCGATCTCGAGAGCGCGATCTGCCCGAGCGGCCAGTATTCGCGCTCCCTGCACGGCATCGAGAACTTTCGCCGTGACGGCGTGCACTTCTCCGGACCGGCGCAGCGCTGGGTCGGCAACTGGCTCGGCGAACGTCTCCTGCCTCAATCCAGTTTGCCCGAGACAGCAGAGGAAATGCTCGCCCGGACCTCGACCGAGCCGGTCGACTTCGCAACCCAGATCCAGCCCATCTTCGAACGCCGCTGTTACGACTGTCACGGCCAGAGCAAGGCCAAGGCCGGCCTGCGCCTGACCAGCCGCGAGGAGGCCTTCACGCCCGGCGACTACGGGGTCGAGGTGATCGTCCCCGGCGACAGCGATATGAGCTACCTCTTCGAGCGGATCAGCACGACCGACGCCAGCGAACGGATGCCGCACGAGCGCGAACCTCTCCGTCGGTCAGAGATCGAATTGATCCGACGCTGGATCGACGAAGGGGCCGACTGGCGCGAAGATGCGGGGCCGCGCAGCCACTGGGCGTACCGGCCGCCGGCGCGGCCACCTTTGCCATCGACAGAGGTGGCCGACGCAGAAACCCCTCACCCGATCGATGCTTTCATCGACGCGCGCCTCGAGCAGGTCGGCATGACACGCAATCCACGCGCACCTGCAGCGACCCAGATCCGCCGGCTCCATCTCGACTTGATCGGCCTGCCGCCGAGCCCCGAGCAGGTTGCGGCATTCGTCGCCGACCCCTCCGACACTGCCTGGGCGGCGGTGGTCGAGTCGCTCCTGCAGTCGCGCCACTTCGGCGAGCGCTGGGCCGTGCCCTGGCTCGATCTGGCGCGCTACGCCGATTCCGACGGGCACCAGCGCGACCAACTGCGCTCGGTCTGGCCCTATCGGGATTGGGTCATCGACGCGATCAACGCCGACATGCCCTTCGACCAGTTCACCGTCGAGCAGATCGCTGGCGACCTGCAGCCCAACACCGATTTAAAGAAGCAGATCGCCACCGGCTTCCACCGCTGCGCCAAGACGAATCTGGAGGTCGGTGTCGATCCCGAGGAAGACCGCAGCGCCCAGATCATCGATCGCGTGAACACGACGGCCGCGACCTGGCTCGGACTCACCTTCGAATGCGCCCAGTGTCACGATCACAAATTCGATCCGGTGACGCAGCGCGAGTACTACTCCCTGTTCGCGTTCTTCAACAATACGCCGATCGAGACCGCCCGGATCTCGGACGAAGGCGTCGCGCTGGAGGCGGCGGGACCGGCGCTCTTCATTCCCGACGATCACCAATTCGCGGTCCGGCGCAAGGCGACGATCGAGCAGATCGCCGCCGAAGGTGCGCGCCTGCGCGCCCGGGTAGCTCAGAGTTCCTACGGCGAGTGGCGCCAGCGCGTCGCCCGCGCGGCAAACCGGTCGGTGCGCTGGAAGGTTCCCGGGGTGACCTCCTTTCGCAGCACGAGCACCGCCCGTCATGCTGTGCTCGCGGACGGCTCGGTGCTCATCTCCGACGCGCCCCCCGGAGAGGCTCTGCATACACTGATCGTGCGGACCGATCTCGCACGGGTCACGGCCGTACGACTCGAGATCCTGAGTGATGCGGGTGCGCCGGCCGCGCGAGCGGCGACGCCGATGCTGCTGAGCGAATTCCGCCTGCTGCGCCTCCCGACGACGTCAGGCGCTGCCGAGCCCGAACGGATTCCGCTGTGGACGCCGCTCGCTGCGGGCGAGAAAACGTCCGGCCGGCCGGAAACCGCCGCGATCGACGATGCCCCCGGCTCCGACTGGTCCATCCCGGCCGCCCTCGCCGGCGGTGCCTCCAGCCAGGCCGTCTTCTTCACCGAGGAGCCCGTGGCCGTCACCGGCCCCATCGTTGTCGAATTCGAACACGACAACCTGCTCGGCGGCTCGGTGCGGCACTTCCGCCTCTCGTTTGCCGGCGACGATGTCGAGGCGCTGGTGCTGCCGCCCGAGCTGCAGCGCTACCTCGAGGATGGCTCTCTGACCGGCCCGAACGAGAAAGCGCTGCGTCAGATCCATACCCGCGGCGGCAGCGAGACCATGCGTCGTCTGCCGCGGCTCGCCACGACGCTGGCGAGCCTCACGCCCGCGACAACACCGTTCCTGAAGGAACTCGCCGAGCCACGGCCGAGCCACCTCTTCGAGCGAGGCAACTTCCTCACGCCCGGCGAGGCGGTGTCGCCGGACACGCCGGCCTTCCTGCATCCCTTTCCCGACGACGCGCCGCGCAACCGTCTCGGTTTCGCGCGCTGGCTCGTCGATCCCGCGAATCCGCTCTTTGCGCGGGTCGCGGTCAATCGCTGGTGGGCCGAGATCTTCGGCGCGGGTCTGGTCTCGACCCCCGAGGACTTCGGCGTCCGCGGAGCTCGGCCGAGCCATCCCGAGCTGCTCGACTGGCTCGCCGTCGAGCTGCGCGAGCACGGCTGGTCGAGGAAGCACATCGTTCGCCTGCTGGTGCTCTCCGAGGCCTATCGTCAATCGAGCAAGGTCGACCCGGCGCAGCTCGCGGCCGACCCCGACAATCGCCTGCTGGCGCGTGCCCGGCGGCGACGTCTTCCGGCCGAAATGATCCGCGACAACGCGCTGGCGTTGAGCGGCCTGCTCTCCGACAGCAAAGGCGGACCTCCGGCCTACCCGCCGCAGCCGCCCGATCTCTGGCGTCACGACGGCTCCTTCGGGCTCCGCTACCGCGCGGCCACGGGCCCGGATCGCTTCCGGCGCGGGGTCTACGTCGTGCGCCGCCGCACCTCACCCTATCCGAGCTTCACAAATTTCGACGCGCCGGATCGCAACGTCTGCACCGTGCGGCGACCTGCGACCAATACCCCCTTGCAGGCTCTGACCCTGCTGAACGACGAAGCCTACGTCGAGGCGTCACTTGCGCTGGCCGAGCGCGTCTTGCGCGAGGCGCCCGGCCAGCAGGATGGCGAGCGCCTGGCCTTCGCGCTGCGACTCGCGCTGGCGCGCGAAGCCGGCGACGAGGAGATCAAGCAGCTGACCGTGCTGCTCGCGGCGGAGCGCGATCGCCTCAGCGAAGATCCGGAAGCCGCCTCGATCCTGCTCTTGGGCGCGGCGGGCTGGAGTCCCGCGAGCGAGCACGATCCGACCGAGTTGGCAGCATGGTTCTTCGTCGCCAATGCAATCCTGAACCTCGACGAGACGATCACCCGGACCTGAGGCGAAGATGCTCGTCGAACAGCCACCGACCTCTCCGACCGCAGCGGCCGACCGGCTCACGCGGCGGCGCCTGCTCGGGCGCGCCGCGCGCGGCGGTGCCGCCCTGCTGCTGCCCTCGCTCCTCGGACGAACCCCCCTCGGCCACGCCGCGGCCGTGCCCCCAAAGTTCGCGACGGGCAGCCCCGCCCGCGCCAAGCGCATCATCTACATCAACCTCGTCGGCGGGGCCTCGCACGTCGATCTCTTCGACCCGAAACCCCTGCTCTCCCACCAGCACGGCCAGCCCTGCCCCGACGAGCTCTTCCGCGGCAAGCGCTTCGCCTTCATCCAGCAGCGTCCCGCGCTGATGGGCAGCCCCTGGTTCTTCGCCCCGAGCGGCAAGTCTGGAATCCAGATCTCCTCGCTGCTGCCCGGCCTGCGCACCATCGCCGACCGGATCACCTTGATCCGCTCGATGACGACCGACGAGTTCAACCACGCGCCGGCGCAACTTCTGCTGCAAACCGGAATCGGACGCAGCGGTCGGCCGAGCCTCGCGGCCTGGCTCGACCATGCACTCGGCAGCGAGAACCCCGATCTGCCCCACTCGGCCATCATCGTCCGGGGCAACTACCCCGGAGCGGGCGGTGCGCTCTGGGGGAGCGGCTTCCTGCCCAGCGTCTACCAGGGCGTCGAGCTCAGAAATTCCGGTCCGCCCGTGCTCTTTCTCGCCGATCCACCGGGCGTCCCGCGCTCAAGCCGGCGACGCGTCGTCGATACGATCATCGCCCTGAACGCGCTCCAGCTCCAGGAAGCCGGCGATCCGGAAATCGCGACCCGGTCGCAGCAATACGACCTGGCCTATCGCATGCAGACGTCGATCCCCGAGGCCACCGATCTGACCCGCGAGACCGAGGCAACGCGAGACCGCTACGGCGTCCGTCTCGGCGAATCCAACTTTGGCAACGACTGCCTGATCGCGCGCCGCCTGGTCGAGCGCGGCGTACGCTTCGTCGAACTCGTCAATTCAGGATGGGACCATCACGAGCAGATCGCGACCGAGCTGCCGAAGAAATGCGGCGAGATCGATCGGGGAGCGACCGCTCTGGTCGAGGATCTGGCCGAGCGGGGCCTGCTCGCCGACACCCTGGTCGTCTGTGCGACCGAGTTCGGACGCACGCCGATGTCGCAGACGATGGGCGGTACCGGGGCCAGGGTGATCCCCGGACGCGACCATCAGCCCGGTGCCTTCAGCGTGTGGGTGGCTGGCGGCGGCTTCAAGGCGGGGCTCGCCTACGGCAAGACCGATCCGTGGGGTGCCTCGGTCGTCGCAGATCCGGTCCACATCCACGACCTGAACGCGACGCTGCTCGCGTGCCTTGGCCTCGACCACGAGCGCCTGACCTACTTCTTCCTCGGCCGGGAGCACCGGCTGACCGACGTCCACGGGCGGGTGGTCCAGGCCCTGCTCGCCTGAGGCGGGGCGCGCTGCAACGGCAGCGCCGAGAGACCCCTGGCCCGCACGGCCGCTCGGCCACAGCCCCGCCTCCGGCAGGTGCGGCCGGGACACCACTGCGGCGGCACTTCATTTCCCCGCGCGCAAACCGATAAAAGAGGCACGGCCGGGCTCGCCCGAGCCGCGACGTTCCCCCCTGACCGAGATGGATCCCGAGTGATGGCTGGCCCAGTGGCGCGGGCGTCCTGGTGGAGGTTCTGGTGAAAGACGTTCGAATTCTCGTTCCCTCGATCGGTCATCCGACCCGACCCTCGCTGGTCGAGGCGTTCCGCTCCGAGGACGACCACCACCGGGTGCGGGTGATCGGCGCCGACATGGACGCCGACGGCATCGGTCCCTACGTGGCCGACGAGTTCGTACAGGTGCCCGGGCGCTCCGACCCGCGCTACATCGACCGCATTCTCGAGATCTGTCGCGACAAAAAAATTGACGTCTACTACGCGCTCGGCGAGGAAGAGGCGATCGCCTCGGGTGAGCGCATGGCCGAGTTCCGCGCCGCCGGCGTCGCCGTGATCCAGCCGGGCGACCCCGAGATGCTGCGCATCTCCTCCAACAAGGCTCGCTATCACGAGTACTTCCGCGAGCGCGGCATCCCACATGCCGGCTTCGCCTCGGTGCGTCGTTTCGAGGACATCGAGCCGACGCTGCGCCGCATGGGTTTCCCCGAGATCGACGTCTTCCTGAAACCCGCCGTCTCCAAGGGCGGCCGCGGTGCCCGGCTCGTGACCGCGCGCGAGGGCAAGGACGTCGGCGCCGATGTGCGCGCCGCCGGCCAGCCGGTGCAGACGATCGAGCAGGCGCTCGAGGACTTCCGCCCGCAGGCCGGGCCGGGCTTCGCCGAACTGATCGCGATGGAGTACCTGCCCGGCACCTACTACAGCATTGACGTGCTCTCGCGCGACGGCGAGGTGCTCTACGCCGTGCCCAAGATCCGGGTACGGGGTACTGCCAGCAACACCACGGTCGGTCAGGTCGACCTCAACCCGGCAACCATCGAGATGGCCCGCCAGGCCTGTCGCGCCTTCGGCTTCAGCTACCTGCAGAACTACGAGATGAAGCTCGACCGCAACGGCGAGCCGCGCATCTACGACATCAACCCGCGTGGCGGTACGTCGCTGATCCTGTGCAAGGCGGCCGGCGCCAACATCGCCTGGTTCGCCGTGCTGATGGCGCTCGGCGAGCCGATCCCGAAGGTCGAGATGAAGGATGGCGTGCGGATGCTGCGTCACTACCGCGAGTTCTTCGATCAGCGGCCCGTGGTTCGCTGAGAGCGACGTGACCACCGCTTGAGCCATGTCGCGCCAACCGTGAACCGACTCGCCGATCTCGAGGTCGTCGCCTTCGACCTCGACAACACCCTCTACGACGAGGGCCTCTACTACGAGGCCGCGTTCGAGGGGATCGCGCCCTGGCTCGCCGGGCGCTCGGGTCGTGACACGGAGAGCGTGCGGACACGCCTGCGCGCGATCCTCCGCGACAAGGGCAAACACTACCACTACCTCTTCAGCGACATCCTGGCCGAGGTCGGGCTCGACCCGAAAGACGATCTGCCGGCGGTGCTCGATCTGTTTCACGACGTGACCCGCCCGCTCGCCCCCTTTCCCGGCGTGCCTGCGCTGCTCGGCGACCTGGGCAAACGCTATCGGCTGGGCCTCATCACCGCGGGCCAGCGCCGCTTCCAGCAGCGCAAGCTCGACCTGCTCGGCCTGGCGCCCTTCTTCGAGGAGGTCGTGTTCTCCTCCACCCTGCCGGAGAGCAAGCCGAGTCCCATGCCCTTCCGCCATCTGCTCGAACGCATGGGGGGCGTGGCGCCGGAGCGCGCGGTCTATATCGGCGACAACCCGCTCTTCGACTTCCGCGGCTCGCGCGCCATCGGGATGCGCACGGTACGGGTGCACAACCCCGAGCTCGACAGCCTCACCACGGCGCCTGCGGACGATGCCGAGATCCATGTGGAATGCGTCGGAGACGTGCGTGCTCTGCTGCTCTGAGGCGACGCGCCCCGCCGGCCGGCGCCGGGTCGTCGCGGGCGTGGCCACTTCGACCGTTGCCCCACCCGCCCGGTCTGACCTACGATGCCGCCGCGGGAAGAGGCCCGCCCTTGCCGTCGTCCCTGCGGGCGTGCCCTCACCCGCCGTTCATTCCCCCTCGTTCGCGTTCATCCGTTCATGAAGAAAGCTCTCCTGATCTCGTACCGCTTCCCGCCGCAGGGCGGCGGCGGCGTCCAGCGGACGCTCAAGTACGTCAAATTCCTGCGCGAGCATGGCTGGGAGCCGGTCGTGCAGACGGCCCGCGGTCCGGTCTGGCCGGTCTGGGACGAGAGCCTGCTCGCCGAGGTCCCCGCCGGTGTGGCCATCCACCACACGCCCGTGCTCGAGCCCGAACGCCTCGAGAAGCTCGTGCTGGCCGCTCTGCGACCCCTGCTCGGAAAGTCGCGCCGCGCCGGAGTGCCGGCGACCGTCGCGCCGCCGCTGGTCGCTGCGGGTGCTTCGGGTGCCACGACCGCCGCGCGGCCGAGCAAGCCCAGGCCGCGCCGCCCTCATCCCCTGCGCCAGCTGCGTGACTGGATCTACGGCCGCCTCTTCGTGCCCGACGCGCAGCGGGTCTGGGGCCCGCTCGCCGTCGCCCATGGACTCATGATCGCGCGGCGCGGCGGCGTCGACCTGATCTACACCTCTTCGCCCCCCAACTCGGTCCACTCGATCGGCGGTCGCATCGCCCGCCGACTCGGCCTGCCCTGGGTCGCCGATTTCCGCGATCCGTGGACCGACGGGCCGCGCCGGCGTCGCTCGTACGCCGGGAATCCGCGCCGGGAGAAGCGTGAGGCGGAGCAGGAACGCTGGGTCATGCGCCACGCCGATCGCATCGTCGTCAGCGCCCCGGCACTGCGCGAGCGCTTCCTCGAAAAGTACGATTTTCTGCGTCCCGAACACGTCTGCGTCCTGACCAACGGCTTCGATCGCGACGATCTCGCCGCCAGCGAGCGCGAGCAGAGCGGTCTCGAACCCGGACTCTTTCACCTCACGGGCACGGGCAACATCGAGGCGATGGTCGACATGCGGCCCTGCTTCGAGGCGATCGCCGAGGCTTGCGTTGAGCACCCTGATCTCGGGCACGCCCTGCGCGTCAATCTGGTCGGCGCGAAGAAGGGCCAGTGGGACGCCGAGATCGCTCGCCTCGGGCTCGGCGAACGCGTCCGCTACACGGGCTGGGTGTCGCACGCGCGCGCGATCCGTTTCCTGCGCGACAGCCAGCTACTGTTGATGTGTCAGCTCGTCGAGGAGGGCGGTGGTGGCGAGAAGCTCTCGGGCAAGTTCTTCGAGTACCTCGCGACCGGCAAGCCGGTGCTGGCGCTGACGGTGCCGGGCCTCACCTCGAAGATCCTCGGGGAGACGGGCGTCGGCCACGTCCACGCCCCGGTCGACAAGGATGGAATCAAGGCGACCCTGGTGCGAGCCTTCGCCGCGCGCGCGGCGAGCCCGCGGGCCGACCCCGCCGTGGTCGCCCGCTACGACCGCCGCGTCCTGGCAAGCCAGCTCGCCGCTCTCTTCGACGAGGTGGTGGCCGAGCATGGGCAGGCAGGCAGCCGCCCCGCGGCACCCGCTGCCGGACCGGCACACGCGCGAGGGAACGAGAGCGGCGACGGCTCGCCGGCGACCTGGTCAGAGCCACATGCGGCGAGTGGAGGGATGCAGCCATGAGCGCTCGCGGTGTCGGCCCGACGGTGCTCGTCACCGGTCCGGGCGGCTACGTCGGCAGTGCGATCGTGCTCGACCTCGCACGGCGCGGCGCTCGCGTGCGCGGCTTTGGTCACGGTCGCTCGTTTGCGGCGCTGCGCGGCCGATCGGCGGCAACGATCGAGTTGATCGAAGGGGATCTCGACGACGAACGTGCGCTGGGCGCCGCCATGGCTGGCGTCGATGCCGTCGTTCACACCGCATCGTTTGCCGGCGAGCGTGCCTGCCAGCGCGACAAGCCCGGCGCGGTGCGAACGATCACCCGCGGCACCCGGCTGGTGATGGACGCGGCACGCGCGGCAGGCGTGGCCCGGATCGTCCACCTCTCGACCTACGCCGTCTACTCGACCTTCGCCGAGCGCGACCTGCCGCTGCGCGAGGACGACCCGCTCCTGCCCGACGACCTCTACGGCACGCTCAAGGCCGAGGCCGAGTGGGAGGCCACGCGCGGCGGCGCCACGATCCTGCGCCTCACCAACGTCTTCGGCCTCGGCTCGGGACTGGTCGTCAAGACCGACGTCATGGGCCATTTCCTGCGCGCCGTGGAGAACGGCGGGCCGATCAAGACCTTCGGCGGTGGCCGGCAAGGCATCGAATTCGTGCACATCGACGACGTCTGCCGAGTCGTGGCGAGCCTGCTCGACCTCGAAGGCGGTGCGCTCGCCAGCAACCACGCGGCCACAGCGGGCCGCTCGCTCGTCGTCAATGTGGGTTCGGGACGCGCGACTCCAATCCGCGACGTCGCCGAGATCTTCCAGCGCAGCGCACGCACCGACCTCGGGCGCGCGATCGAGATCGTCGACGAGCCGGCGCCTGCCGACAAGCTCTGGCCCGACCGCTGGACCTCGATCGAGCGCGCGCGCGAACTCTGGCCCTGGTATCCGCTGCGTTCGCTCGAGGACGGTATTCGCGAGCTGGTGCGTGGCCTCGCCGAGCGGAAGCAACCATGAGCGTGCGACGATCGCTCCGCGGCAGGCTCGTGTGCCGCGGGAGACCGATCGCGTCCGCCGGCCCGGACGGAGGAGTCAAGGAATGAGCAAGAATGTGACCCCCCTGGAACCCGTCCAGGTCGCCAAGCCTTTCTTCCCGGCCGAGGACATCGACTGGATCACGGGCGAAATCCGCGGCGTGCTCGAGAGTGGCATGTTGATGCAGGGCAAGTGGGTGCGCGCCTTCGAGGAGGCGTTTGCCGCCTACTGCGGGACGCGCTTCGCGCGCACGGTCAACTCGGGCCTCTCGGCACTGATCGGCTGCCTGTCCTATTTCGACGTGCAGGATCGCGAGGTCCTGGTGCCCACCAACACTTTTCTTGCGTCGGCCAATGCCGTGCACTGGGCCGGCGGACGCCCGGTGTTCGTGGACATCGACCCCGGCACGCTGCTGATCGACATCCGCGACCTCGAGCGTCGCATCACCGCTCGCACCGCGGGCCTGGTCCTCGTGCACGGCAACGGTCTGATTCCACCCGATCTCGAAGAGATCACGGCACTGTGCCGAGCACGTGGTCTCTTCGTACTGGAGGATGCGGCCCACGCGGCGGGCTCGAGTCAGGGCGGACGTCGCGCCGGCTCGCTCGGTGATGCCGCCGCGTTCTCGATGCTGGCGACCAAGATCATGACCTCGGGCGGCGAAGGGGGCATGGTCACGACCGACGACGAAGCTCTCGCCGATCGCATCACGAGCCTCCGCTTCCACGGCGAGGACAAGACGCGTGGCATCCAGGACCGCATCGGCTGGAGCTGGCGCATGACGGAGATCCAGGCAATCGCGGGTTTGGCGCAGGTGCGCCGGCTCGATCAGATCGTCGATCTCCACATGCGGGTCGCGGCCCGCTACGACGACGCTTTCGCGCGGCTCGAACGTGTCCGGCCGCTGCCGCTGCCTCCCGGCGTGCGCAACGCCTACTACAAATACCCGCTCTGGCTCGCGCCACCGCTCGACCGCCAGCAGGTCAAGGCCCGACTCGACGCCGAGTTCGGAATCAAGTCGGGCACCGCCTACTGGCCGCCCTGCCACCTCCAGCCCGCCTATCGCGACGCCTTCGGCCACCGCGAGGGCGACTACCCGGCGGCCGAAGGGGCACTCGCACAGACCATCGCGCTGCCGATCCACTGCGATCTCACCGACCTGGAGATCGAGCGCGTCATCGCCGCCGTGACGGCGGTCTGCGGATCTTGAGGAGACAGAAGTGAACGGATCGGATCGCCAGCCGGGTTTCTTCGGCATGATGGCGCGGGGTGTGCTGCTCGGCGCGCTCTGCATCGGGCTCTACGGCGTCGCCGAGGCGATCGTCAATGAGATGGTCGGCCTCATCCAACCGCTCCGCCTCTGGCTCTTCATCGTCGCGGTCTACGCGGTCCTCGGTGCGGGCGGCGGACTCATCGCAGCCGCCGCTGCCTGGCTGCTACGACGACTCGTTCCGGCGCTGCGCGCCGATGTTCTCACCGTCGGCGCGGTCTGGGCGGGCTGGACCCTGATCACCCTCGGCCTGCCCATCAACGACCGCTACCTGCCCGGCCTGCTGCACCCGAAGAGCCTCGCGGTGAACGGGCTGGTCGCGCTCCTCTGCGTGGGCCTCCTCTTCGCGATCCACCGCCTCCTGAAGCCGCGCCGCGGATTGCACTTCCTGCTCGCTGTGGCCGCGCTCTCGCTGGCCTGGGGACTGCTCCTCGCCGGCGGATTTTATGTGGACATGTTCATCGCGGGCTCCACCGAGGCCACTGTCGGGCCGGCACAGGCGGGCGCGCTCGTGGTCGTCGGGGCACTTGCACTCTGGGCCCTGCTCGACCGGGCCGCCGGTTCACTCGCCGGCCGCCAGCCTCTGCCGGCGGGGCTCGCCGCATTGGCGATTGCCGCCGCCGGGTTGCTCATCGGTGGCAATCTGATCCGCCACAGCGACAAGCCACAGATCACGCCGATCGCCGAGGGCAAGGGTCACCCCAACGTCATCTGGCTCGTGACCGATACCGTGCGCGCCGACCATCTCGGCATTTATGGCTACGACAAGCCGACTTCGCCCCGTCTCGACCAGCTCGGCTCGGGCGGCGTCGTCTTCGAGCAGGCCATCTCGCAGGCTCCGTGGACGATCCCGAGCCACTGGCAGATGGTCACCGGCCGCTACGCCGCCGGCAAGAGCAAGGTTCTCGGCGAGGAGTTCCAGACCTTCGCCGAGATCGCGAAGCTGAATGGCTACGACACCGCCGGTTTCTTCGGCAACTACTCGCTCGGGCGTCGCTCGGGCTTCTCGCAGGGGCTCGACGTCACGGTCGACGGCCCGGTGATGATCTACTTCCACAAGCTCTTCGACAAGCTGCCACTCGTCGGCTGGCTCTATTCATCGGGACTGGTCCCCGGCGACGCAATCCTGCGCTGGCTGCACCGCCACACCTATCTCGAAGGGGAATCCGTGCGCTCGAACATCCTGGTCGATCACGCCATCGAGTGGATCGCCGAGCGTCATGACGACAAGCCTTTCTTCGTGCTCATGAACTTCATGGACGCGCACGACGCCTACGATCCGCCCGAGCCTTTCCGCTCGCGCTTTGCCCCCGGAGTGGACCCATTGCTTGGCTTCGTGCGCTTCGATGCCGAGGAAGGCGAGTCGATCGACTCCGACACCTTCATTCGCGACGTGCTGCCGCGCCTTGAGGAGCCCGACTGGAAGGATCTCGTCGCGCTCTATGACGGCGAGGTCGCTTTCCTCGACAGCCAGATCGGTCGCCTGCTCGACTACCTCCAAGAGAGGGGTCTCGCCGAGGACACGATCGTGGTGCAGACCTCTGATCACGGTGAGCTCTTCGGCGAGCACGGGCTCGCGTACCACTTCAAATCGCTCTCGGAAGAAGAGACGCACGTCCCTCTGCTGCTGCGCTACCCGCGCGGCATCGAGGCTGGCCGCCGCGTCTCGACCCCGGTCGAGCTCAACGACATCGTCCCGACCCTGGTCGAACTCGCCAAACTCGAGGGTGCCGAAGCCGGCGACGGCGCGAGCCTGGTCGCACTGGCGCGCGGCGCTGCGCCGGGCAGCGGGGACGACGTCGTCTTCACCTATCTCGTACGTCCACCCAAAGGCCGCTACCCGCACACCAAGCCGGGCCATCTGCTGGGCGCGCGCAGCGGCGGCCGCAAATTCGTCTGGTCATCGGGCGGCATGCACGAGGTCTACGACCTGGAGTCCGACCCCAGGGCGCACCGCAACCTCCAGAATTCCGGCGGCAACCCCGGCGACCTCCCCGCTCGCCTCTCCTCGTGGCGCTCGCAGGTACAACTCGAGCAGATCGAGGAGGAGAAGATGGACCGCCTGACGCGCGAGAAGCTGAAGGCGCTGGGGTATATTGACTGAGGGGGTTGAGGCAGGGTCCATCGGTTCAGCCTTGAAGCCCACCGCCTGGGAGCGCACCTATTCGATCTGGGCGAGGGCAGAAAAGGCTGTCGGTGCGGCGTTGGCGACTGACTCGTCGCCTTGCGCCGGCGTTGGCATCACGGTCGGAGCCACTCAAGCATGCCCAGCCAGATCCGCGCGCCATCAGCACGAGTCGAGCGAACGCCGCTGGCGAGACCCAACACGGCCGGGTGGCAGTCTGGATTTGCACCAAGAACACATGCCCAACGCCGGAGCGGGCATCGTCAGTCGACGGCAGTGCTTGAGCGGGCGGGCAAAACGTGACAGACGGCGATCACGACGTCGACGCTTGGAGTCACGCTCCGTCCGTAGTCCGGCTGAGTCAAGAAATCGTTGGCTGTCTGGGGAGAATATCGATGTTCGGCATGAAGCTCGCGTCGGTATGCCGGTGTACAACGCACCTCGCACTGCTCCTTCTCACGAGTTCGGTGGCAGATGCGGGTCCTTGGGCCGAGGTCCCCGCCAACCTGACAGTGGGCGAATATTTGAGCATTCTGTTCGAAACGCGAATGGCGCGCCGCGAGGAGGACGGCCTGAACTCCTGGTCGATGGTGAGGTTCTATGCATCCTCAGACCCCCAGACGGCACTCGTGGTCGTGACTCAGGCCTGGCATGACGAACGACTGAAACCCGAGGATCTCCGACGGGAGATCCGGAGCGGTGCCAAAAATGAGGTAGAGTTCTTTGGCATCCTGGTGCGTCGCCCGACGGTCAGCAACCGATGGAGGATCGCAAATCCGCAGTCGAACATCGTGATCCACCACGTCAGGGAATCGGACCATAAAGAGACGCTCGGGGTGACATGGAATGGGGAAACGCTCTTTGACGAAGAGGGCATCTCCAAGGCGAAGGCCGATGTGATCAGTCGCGATGCCTTCTGGTGAGGCCGGCGGCGGCCTCGGGCCGAGTGCGCGCCAATGGCCTGTCGCGGGTCAGTCGAATCGTTAGCGGCATTCCGGGGTCCCTCTGGAACCCTCGGGAGATCAAATGGGGTACACCTTCGAGTGGGATCTACGGAAGGCGGAATGGAATCGGCGGAAACACGAGGTGACGTTCGAGGAGGCATCCACGGTCTTTGGCGACCCTCTCTCCATCTTGTTGCGGGACCCGGACCATTCCGTCGGCGAGAAGAGATACGTACTGCTGGGCACATCAAACCAACGAAGAGTACTGGTGGTGGCGTTCGCGGAACGGCCACCTCGGACTCGCTTGATATCCGCAAGGCGGGCTACGCGCCGGGAGCGAAGGCGATATGAAGAAGAGAGCTAGTCGCAAGAAAAGCTCAACCGATCGGGACACCCTGCGAGTTGAGTATGACTTCTCCGAGGGCGTGCGTGGAGCCACCACAGCCCGCTATGCGGAGGGCGCCAACATTGTCGTGGTGGATCCCGACGTTCTGGACGTGTTCCCGGATGGAACCTCGGTCAACGAGGCGCTGCGGGCTCTGGCACCGGTGCTCCGGCATCGCCGTCCCCGAGGCGCCCAACAACCGCGCGTGCGCGGCTGATCTGCCTGGGCTCCTTCGTATTCGGCAAGTTTGCCAAGGGTCTGCCGATCGTCTTTCACCGGCCGCGCGCGACGCGCGCCACCAGCCAGCCCGCTGCGAAGCCTCCGATATGCGCGCCGTGGGCGACGCCCACATCGGACGAGGTGAGGAGCCAGGGCAAGACGTTCTCGATCAGCAGGTAGAGGCCGAGCACGAGACGGGCCGGCACCAGGAATTGCTGCAGGAAAAAGGGCGGCAACAACCAAAGCATCCGAACCTGGTTGCGCGGAAAGAGGACGAAGTAGACGCCGAGGATGCCCGAGATCGCGCCCGAGGCACCGACCATCGGGACCGGCGATGTCGGTGCCGAGAGCCAGTGGAAGAGCGTCGCCACGATGCCGCTGGCGAGGTAGGCCGCGAGAAAGCCGAGCCGTCCGAGGCGGTGTTCGATGTTGTTCCCGTAAATCCACAAAAAAAGCATGTTGCCGGCGAGATGGGCGAAGCCGGCGTGCAGGAACATCGAACTCAGCAGCGTCGTCGGCGACGGCGCGTCGGGGCGGAAACCCCACACGAAGAGAAAGAGATCCCAGCCGGTGAGCTGGCGGGCCAGCGCCGCTATCTCGACGCGCGAGCCGAGCCCGCGCGCCATCGTCGCGAGGTAGTCGGCCGCGAGCGGGCTCCCCGGGTCGGGTCGAACCTCGCCGAGGGGAAGTGCCAGGAAGAGCCAGACGGCGAGGTTGGTCAGGATCAGGAGCCACGTCAGCCAGGGCCGATGTCCCTCCGGGTTGGGCCAGTCGCCGATCGGGAAGATCATGCGTGACGATCGCCGGCGGGCACATCGAGCACGACCCGCAGGCCCGGGGCGGCGTCCTCGAGGCGCACCTCGCCGCCGTGCAGCGCGGCGACCGCCCGCACCAGGCTCAGGCCGAGTCCGCTGCCCGGCGTCGAGCGGCTCGGGTCGGCGCGACTGAAGCGCTCGAGCGCACGCGGCCGGAAGGACGCGGGAATGCCCGGACCATCGTCCACGACCACGAGCAGAACTCGCTCGCCGCGACGGCCGGCCGACACGACGACATGGCCACCGCGCGGAACGTACTTGAGCGCGTTGTCGAGGAGGTTGCTGAGCGCACGGGAGAGCAGCTCGCGATGGCCGCGCAGACGCGCGCCTGCGAAGTCGCCCAACTCGAGCGCCAGCCCGGCCTCCTCGGCAAGCGGCTCCCACAACTCGCAGCTCGCGCGCACCAGCCGGGCGAGATCGATCTCCTCGAAGCCCTCGCTCGGCATGCCGGATTCGGCCAGCGCGATGGTGAGGATCTCGTCGATCAGCGCGAGTACGCCCGCGACATCGCCGAGCGCCGCCTCGACGACCGCGCGCTCGATGCCGGGAGCCGTGCCGGGCGGGTTGCTCGCATCGACACGACCGACATCCGCGCCCGCACTCGCCGCGGTATCCGCAGCGCCGTCCTCCTGCCGCGACTCGAGCAGGGCGAGCTCGAGGCGGCCACGCAAGCGCGTCAGCGGGCTGCGCAGATCGTGTGCGATCTCGTCGGAGACAGCCCGCATCGCCTCCATCACCGCGGCGATTCGATCGAGCATGTTGTTCAAATTGGTCGAAAGCTCGCCAAACTCGTCGTCGCTCGCGGCCCCCGGCATGCGGCGGTCGAGCGCACCGGCGAGGATCGCCTCGCTCTCGCGATTGATCTGGTCGAGCCGGGCCGAGACGCGCCGACTGAGCAGGGCGCCTCCGGCGACGCCGATGGTCACGGTGAGCGCGAGTGCAGCCAGGAAGACGCGGCCCACCAGCGCACGAAACTCGTCGTGCGCGGCGAGGTTGCGGCCGACAAGCAGGCGCCGCCCGCCCGGCAGGGTCACGACGCGAGCCCGCACTGTGCCGGTAGCGGGATCGACGCCAAGCGGAAATTCAAGAAGATCGTCGTGACCCCGAGATGCTCCCTCGCCCACGAGCGGTGCGGCCCACTCGAGCAACCGCTGGCCCGCCTCGGCGGCCCCCGGCCGGTCCGGCCAGCGGCGGAGATTGCCGGCGATCCACTCGAAGCGATCGCTCGCCACCATCACGACCGTGGTGGCGCCGGGCGTGTAGAGCGTGACGCGCTCGACGACCGCCGCCATCTGACCCGGTGGCAGCGCCACGAGCCGCTGGCGCAACAGGTCGGTATCGCGGGCGATGGCGGCATCGAGGCGCTCGTCCTGACGCGCCAGCAGCCAGGAGTAGAGCCCGCCCAGCATCCCGCTGGTCGCGAGCGAGAAGACCAGCACGTGCAGCATCGTCGAGCGGAAAATCAGGCTGCGGCGCCGACGCCGGCGGGGCGCGCCGAGTGCAGGTTCTGATGCCGCCCCGCTCGCGCTCCAGGCTGCTCTCGTGCTCACACCTCAGGCCTCGCCCGGATCAGGACGCAGCCGGTAGCCCGCCCCACGCACCGTGTCGAGCAATTGTTTTTCTCCGTCCGCATCGAGCTTCTGCCGGAGCCGGCTGATGTGGACGTCGATCACGTTGGTGCGCGGATCGAAATGAGAGTTCCACACGCCGTCGAGCAGCATCGTGCGGGTCACGACCTGCCCCGCTCGCCGGGCGAGGAACTCGAGGATCGCCCACTCGCGCGGCTTGAGGTCGAGCTCGCGCGTGCCCCGGCGGGCGCCCCGTCCGAGCAGATCGAGCACGAGATCGCCCACCCGGAGTTCGGTCTGCACGGGTTCGCCGCCGCGGCGTCGCGTCAAGGCCTCGAGCCGGGCGAGCAACTCGGAGAAGGCAAAGGGCTTGACCAGGTAATCGTCGCCCCCGGCACGGAGCCCGGCAACCCGGTCCTCGACACTGCCGCGCGCCGAGAGAAAAAGGACGGGGATGCGGATGTCGTTGCGGCGCAGCGCCTCGACAATCGAGAGTCCGTCAAGGCCGGGCAACATGCGATCGACCACCAGTGCATCGAAAGGCCCGCTCACCGCGAGCGAGAGCCCCTGCGGACCGTCGCTGGCACGATCGACCGTCCAGCCGCTCTCGCGCAGGCCCTTCTCGACAAAACGCGCGGTCTCGTCGTCGTCTTCGATCACCAGCACGCGCACGAGGCACCGCCGTCCCGGCCCGACTCTCGCAACAGGCCGCCGCCAGCGCAAAGATCCACGACCGCGGCTGCCCAAGCGGGCCGACAGCGCAGCCTGGCCTCCCATCGCGGAGCCAGCCGGCAACCGCCTCGGCCCAGCCGCGGCGAGGGGCGGCCGGCCGTGCGTTCCGCGCCCGGGCAGCCTATCGAGGGAGCGTGCGGCGGATCGCCATCGTGAACCGCGGCGATGCGGCCCTGCGCTGCCTGCGGGCGATCCGCGCCCTGCGCGAGGAGGACGGCTCCCCCTTGCTCGGACTTGCGCTCTACACCGAGAGCGATCTCGACGCGCCCTATGTCCGGCTCGCCGACGAGGCCATTCGACTCGACGATGCACGCGGCGATCTCGCCGCGTGGCTCGATCGCGATTCCCTACTGGACGTGTTGGTGGCGGCACGGGCCGACGCCGTCTGGCCCGGCTGGGGTTTTCTCGCCGAGGATCCCGCCTTCGTCGCGGGGCTCGAGGAGCGGGGCATCAACTTCATCGGTCCGGCTGCGGCCACGTTGCGCCAGCTCGGCGACAAGATCGCGGCCAAGCTCGTCGCCGAGCGGGCCGGCGTCGTGGTCGTGCCGTGGAGTTCTGTTGCGATCGCGGACGACGATGACGCGCTCCGGGCTGCGGCGGAGCTGGGCTGGCCGCTGGCCGTCAAGGCGGCGGCGGGTGGCGGGGGCCGCGGCATCCGCATGGTCGCCAGCGCCGACAGTCTCGCCGAGGCCCTGCGCTCCGCCCGCGCCGAGGCGCGCGCGGCGTTCGGCGATGAGCGGGTCTTCCTCGAGCGTCGCATCGAAGGCGGCCGGCACATCGAGGTCCAGATCGCCGGCGACGCCAGCGGCAACGTGCGGGCCCTCGGCCTGCGCGATTGCTCGCTGCAACGCCGTCACCAGAAGTTGATCGAAGAAGCGCCCCCGCCGGGCCTCGATCTCGCCCTCGCAGAGCAACTCACTCGCGATGCCGTCCGCATCGCGCAGGCGGTCGGCTACCGTAGCGTCGGCACGGTCGAGTTCCTGGTGCGCGATGGCACCGCCCTCTTTCTCGAAGTCAATCCCCGTCTTCAGGTCGAGCACGCGGTGACCGAGGAGACCTCGGGCCTCGATCTGGTCCGCCTGCAGCTCGACCTCGCTCGCGGCGGCACACTCGACGCGATCGGCCCCATCGTGGCGACCGGCCATGCGATCGAGGCACGGCTTTGCGCCGAGAACCCGGCGGCCGGCTTCGCGCCCGCGCCGGGCGTGGTGCGCCGGTTCGATCCGGCGAGCGGGCCCGGAATCCGCATCGAGGCGGGGGTGACGACGGGGGGAGCCGTGGCCGCGGCTTTTGATTCGTTGATTGCCCGCGTGGTGGCCCGGGGCCGCACGCGTGAGGAAGCCCGCGCCCGGCTGCGTGCGGCGCTGGCCGAGACCGAGCTCGTGCTGGCCGGCGGCGCCACCAACAAGGGCTTCCTCCTCGATCTGCTCGACCACCCCGACTTCCGTGCCGGCCGGATCGACACCGGCTGGCTCGACCGCCACACGAACGACCCGGGCGGGACAGCGCAGCCCGCCGCGGATTCGGTCCTCGATGGAGATGCGCTGGTGGCAGCGGCTATCCTCGCCTACCGCCACATGCGCGAATCGGAGCGCCGTGAATTCTTTGCCGACCCGAGCCTGGCCGACCCGGCACGCGCTCCCGGCTCCGCCGGTCAGGAACTCGACCTCCGCCACCGGGGCGCCGATATCCGTCTGATGGTCCTCGCCGCGCGGCCGGGACGCTACCGGGTGCGGCTCGGTGACCGCGAGATCGCGGCGACGCTCCACACCACGGGCGAGAGCGCGGGTTGGCTCGCACTGGCGGGACGGATGCGACAACTCGCGTTCGATCTCGATGACGACGGCGTGCGTCTGGAGATCGACGGCCACCCGCGACGCTTCGACGCACACGGCGGCGGGCGAGTCCGCGCAGCCGCCCCCGGCGTGGTCGTGCGGCTCGAGGTTCGCCGCGGCGATCGCGTCGCCGCCGACCAGAGGCTCGGCCTGCTCGAAGCCATGAAGATGGAAGCCGTGCTGCGCAGCCCCGTCGGCGGTGTGGTGCGCGAGGTGCTCGTGGTCGCCGGTCAAGCAGTGCGCGCCGGTGATCTGCTCGTCCTGATCGAAGCCGAGGTCGGCGCCACCGCGCCCTCAACCGGGACGCGCGAACCCGCCGGGCTGCCCCCGGAAGCGCACCTGCTGCAGCCGACGAACGACGTCGTCGGCGCCATGCTCGGCTACGATGCGGGCGAGGACGAGCTCCGGGCGCTGGCCCAGGCGCTCGACCCCGGCGCCGAGCCCGCGCTCCTGCGGACGGAGAGCCCCGCCCTGGCCGAGGATCTCACCGCCGCCGTGGTCGCGTTTGCCGATCTTGAATCTCTTTTTGACCGCACCCCGCGCAGCACCGCGGAGGGTGAGCCGGCGCCCTCGAACGAAGCCGGCCTGCGACTTTATTTGCGACGGCTCCGCGAGCGCGGTGAAGGACTCGATGCCGGCTTCGTCGCCGAGCTCGGGCGCGCGCTGGAGCATTACGGCCAGCCGAGCCTCGAGCCCTCGCCCGCGCTGGAGCGCGCCCTGCTGCGGATCTTCGCGGCACGCCGCAGCGGCACGCTGCGCCACGATCTCGCCCGCGCCAGCATCCGACGACTCGAAGCGCTGGCCAGCGCGGGCCTCGGGCTGCGTCACGAACGTGCCTTGGGCCACGCGCTCGATCGCCTCGCCGCCTTGCGCAGCACGCTGCCCGAGGCCCTGACCGATGCCGCGGCCGAGGTGCGCCACGCGATCTTCGACGCCCCCCGACTGCGGCGCCGGCTCGGCGATCTGGCGCGACGCACTGAGCCCGACGATCGCGTCCTGCAGGCGGTACGGGCGCGCTTCTCTTCCTTTGCACTCGAACCCATCCCGGCTCCCGCCGGACTCGAAGCCTGGTTTGCCCGTGATCGCGAGGAGGCGGGCGACGATCGCGTCTTCGTGATCGCAGACGTCCGGGGCCGCAGCCATCGCGAGGGACGCTTGACCCGCCTCCACCTCGCCGCTTTCGAGAGTGCCTTTCACGACGCGACACGTTTCCTGCGCACGGTGCTGGCCGAGCGCGATCCCGAGCGTCGCCTGCAGTGGAACCGGATCTGGCTGCTGGTCGAACCCGGCGTGGCGCTCGGTCCCGACACGATCGCCGAGCTGGTGCGCCGCCTGGCCCCGGCCACGCGACGGCTCGGACTCGAGCGCCTCGTCGTGCGCTTTCCGCGACTCGATCCGGCGCACCTCGACGCGCCGCCACGCGAGGTCGAGCTGGCCGTCGCCGACTTGACCGGCACACGACTCGACGTCGAGCTGCGCGAGCCACGCGTCGAGCCACTGAGACCGCGCTCGGCCTACGAACGACGCATCGGCGAGGCGCGCCGACGGGGCTTCCTGCCACCGCACGAAGTCGTGCCACTCCTGGGCGAGCACTTCGCCGAGTTCGATCTCGATCCGACAGCGCCCGAACCACGCGCTCGCGCCGTCCCCGGTCGGGCCCCGGGCGAACATCCCGCCGGGGTCATCTTCGGAATCGTGACCGCGGCGACCCCCGAGGTCCCGGCAGGTCTCGCGCGCGTCGCCATCCTCTCCGATCCGACCCGCAGCATGGGCGCCCTGGGCGTGCCCGAGTGCGACCGACTGATCGCTGCGCTCGACCTCGCCGCGACGCGCGGACTCGCGATCGACTGGGTCCCGCTCTCGAGCGGCGCGCGCATCGCGCTCGACAGCGGGACCGAGAATCTCGACGCGACTGCAAGAGTGGTGCGAAGCATCGTGAACTTCACCCGCGGCGGCGGCGCGATCAATGTCATCGTCGACGGCCCCAACGTCGGCGCCCAGGCTTATTTCGATGCCCTTGCCACGATGATGCCCGAGAGTCGCGGGATCTTGATCATGACGCCGCGCGGTTCGATGGTGCTGACCGGTCGGGCCGCGCTGGAGGCCTCGGGATCGGCCTCGGCCGAGGACGAGATCGCGATCGGTGGCTACGAACGCACGGCCGGTCCCAACGGCGAAGCCCACCACCTGGCACGCGACCTCGCCGCCGCCTGCCGACTGCTGCTCGAGCACCACCGCCACGCCACACCCGTGCCGGGCGAGACGCACCCGCGCCGCCACGCGACGACCGATCCCGCAGGTCGTGACATCGCGCTGGCGCCCTACAGCACCGACGCCGCCGGCGGCTTCGCGAGCGTCGGCGAGATCTTCGCCGAGGCCTCGAACCCCGGCCGGCGAAAGCCCTTCGCCATCCGGCCGGTGATGCGAGCTCTGGTCGATGCCGATTCGGTACCGCTCGAGCGCTGGCGGGATCTTGATGGCGGCGAGACGGTGATCGTGCAGGACGCCTGCCTTGGCGGTTTCCCGGTCTGTCTGATCGGCGTCGAAGGCCGAAATCTGCCGCGGCTCGGGCGCCGCCCGCCCGACGGGCCGGCGGAGTGGACGGGCAGCACGCTCTTTCCGCAGTCCTCCAAAAAGATCGCACGCGCCATCGCTGCCGCGAGCGGCGTCCGACCGGTGGTGGTGCTGGCCAACCTCTCCGGCTTCGACGGTTCGCCGGAATCGCTGCGCCGACTGCAGCTCGAACACGGGGCCGCGATCGCACGCGCGGTGGTCGGTTTTGCCGGCCGACTGCTCTTCCTCGTGCTCTCGCGCTACCACGGCGGCGCCTACGTCGTGTTCTCGAATCGGCTGAACCCCGGACTCTACGCCGCCGCACTGGAGGGCTCCTACGCCTCGGTGATCGGCGGTCACGCGGCCGCCGCGGTGGTGCTGACCCGCGAGGTCGCACAGCTCGCGGCGGGTGATCCCGAGGTCGCCCGCGCCCGGCGCGTCGTGCTGGCCCAGCCCTCGGCCGCGACTCATGCGGCGCTCGACCGCGCCCGCCACGAAGCGCAGGCGCGCGCCCGGGCCGCGGTCGCCAGCGATTTCGACGCGACGCACGACGTGGCGCGGGCCCTGCGGGTCGGCTCCCTCGAGGAAGTGCTCTCGATCGCGCGCATGCGTCCCTGGTTGATCGAGCGCTTGACAGAGCCCCGAGCGCAACGCGCCGGTTCAGCTCCGAGCTGACGCCGCGCCGCGTCATGGCATCGCCCCGAGACGTCGTGCTTTGACCGCGCGAGCGAGCGCCGGTGGCGGCCCGTCTGGACGAGCGAAGCAAAAGGGGGAGTGAGATGATTCTCGACGGCAAGGTGATCCTGATCACGGGCGTCGGCCCGGGACTCGGGGGCGAGATCGCACGTGGCGCGCTGCGCGACGGAGCGCGGCTCCTGATCGCCGCCCGCAACGAGGAGCGGCTGGCGGCCTTTGCCCGCGAACTCGACCCCTCGGGCGAGCGCGTGGCCTGGTGCGCGGCCGACATCGGCGACGACGCGGCCTGCGCACGCCTGGTCGAGACGGCCAAGGCACGCTTCGGCGGCGTCGACGGACTCGCGCAGGTCGCCGCGCTGGACAACAGCCATGGCGGACTTCTCAATTCCGATCTCGACGAATGGCGACGCGTCCTCGAGATGAACGTGATCGGCCCGGCGCGGGTGGTGCGCGCGCTGGTCCCGGCGCTGCGCGAGCGCGGCGGCGGCTCCCTCGTGCTGATCGGCAGCCAGGCGAGCTTCCTGCCCGCCCTGCCGCAGATCGGCTACGCCTCCTCCAAGGGCGCCCTCTCACGCGCGATGGTGCATATCGCCAAGGAGCTCGGCCCGGAGCGGATCCGCTGCAACATGGTCGTGCCCACATGGATGTGGGGCCCGCCGGTCGAGCGCTACGTCAAGTATATGGCCAGGACGCGCGGCGTGGCGGAGGAAGTGGTGGTCAGCGAGATCACGCGCAACATGCCGCTCGGCGAGATTCCGCGTGACGAGGACGTGGCCGAGGCCGTCCTCTTCCTGCTCTCGAACCGCGCCCGGATGATCACCGGCCAGCATCTGCTGGTGAACGCGGGCGAGTGGATGCCCTGAAGGGAACCGCTGTCGTCGCGGATTCGCCGGCCGGCTGGTGAGGGGGTCAGCGCTTGCCTGGCCGCAGCCCTGCGCGATGGCCATCGTCGGCGATTCGCCCACCGGGGTGTGGGCCGATAGATTCGGGGGATGCCGCGCTCCGCCGAACACGGGAAGTCGAGCTGTGACCGGGCGGGGACGCCGACATGGCGTACGCACGCGAGCGTGAGTTCCCCACGAATCCGGGCACAATCCCTGCTGGTCGTGGCCCTGCTCGCGGCGTGCAGCGCGCCACCGCCGTTCGCGCCCGGGCCGAGTCCCGACAGTTCGCCCGGGCCGGAGCGCGTCGCCGAGCCCGCCCCAGCAACGAGTTCGCCCGCCTCGTCAGGCATAAAGCAACCCGACCCGGCCGAACTGATCGCGCGCCACGAGGCAGCCGACCACGCCGGGGGTGCGAACGAGGCCGCGGACGATCAGACCGATCCCTTCGCCCATCCGGAGATCACCGCCGAGATGCGGGCCGATCTGCGCGCGCCACGCCACCCGGCCGATGGTGGCGGCCGGGCCTGGATCGAGGGCCACGCCGACGGCTCACGGCCGAGCGTCGGCGCGTCGAGTCGCGCACATTTTCCGATCGTCTTCGAGGTCGGTCCGCGGGGCATCGCCGCAGACGGCACGATCACGCTGCAGGTCTCGCCCTTCTGGGGTTGGGACACGCCACAGGTCGTGGACCCGCTCGCGCCCGGCTTCACCCGGGTCACGACCGAGGCCGCCGGCGTCGAGCTCTCGCCCGAAACGCTCGGCCCGCAGTTGCTCGGCATCCGTGTCGCGGGCCGGGCTCTCGCACCGGGCGAGCAGGTGCACATCGATTACGGCGCGGGCGAAGCGCGGGCCCGCGTCGATCGCTTCGCCGAGCGCGGCTCGCGCTTCTGGATCGGCGTCGATGGCGACGGCGACGGCGTGCGCAAGCTGATCCAGAATCCCCCGGCCGTCGATGTGCAGGCAGGCCGCCCGGCCCTGCTCGTCGCCTCGCTGCCGGGAACGGCGCGGCCGGGCGAGGAGATCGTGCTGCATCTCGCCGTTCTCGATGGTGCAGGCAACGCCGGCACCGCTTTCACCGGCACGATCGCTCTCGCCCTCGCCCCGGATAGCCATCCCGCCACACTCACCTTCCCGCCGAACGTCGTGCTGGGGAGCGCCGACCAGGGCCTCAAATCCGTGAAAGTACGCGCACGCGGCGAGGGCGTGGCACGACTCGTCGCGACGGCCCACCCCACGGCCGAGGCTCCGGAGCTCGTGGCCGAGACCAATCCGCTGGTGGTGGATCCAGCACTCGACGCCACGCTGCTCTGGGCCGATTTGCAGGTCCACTCGCAGATCTCCGATGGCAGCGGCACGCCGGACGAGATCTTCAGCTACGGCCGCGACGTCGCCGGACTCGACGTGGTCGCGATCACCGACCACGACCACTGGGGACTCGAATTTCTGGATGCGACTCCGGGCCTGTGGCGGGAGACGCTCGAGAGCGTGGCACGCCATCACCGCGACGGCCGTTTCGTCACCCTGCCCGGCTTCGAGTGGACCAACTGGGAGCAGGGCCATCGTCACGTACTCTTTTTCAATCCCGCCGAGGCGCGCGTGATCAGCTCGCTCGACGCGGCGACCGACCGACCCGACGAGCTGTGGCAAGCGCTGGCGGACAGCGACGCGATGACGATCGCACACCATTCGGCCGGTGGACCGGTGCCGATCGACTGGTCGTTCATGCCACCACCGGGGATCGAGCCGGTGACCGAGATCGCATCCGTCCACGGCTCGAGCGAGGCCGCCGACACGCCCGGTCCGATCTATCACCCGAAGCCCGGCAATACAGTGCGTGATGCACTGGCGCGCGGGCATCGGTTCGGTTTCGTCGGGTCGAGCGACGGCCACGATGGCCATCCCGGCCTGTCGCAGATTGCCGGTGGCCGCTCCGGCGTGGCGGGGCTCTGGGTGATGGCCGCGCCGGCGCGGACGCGGGAAGCTGTGCGCGACACCCTGCGCGCGCGCCGGACCTACGCCACCAACGGCCCGCGCATCTTCGTCGAAGCAGCCCTCGACGGCTGGCCCATCGGCGCGGATCTCCCTGCGAGCCACGATCCAGCCGCGCCACGGCCCGGTCCCAGTCCACGCCCCGCACAGCTTGAGTGGCGCATCGCCGCCACCGCGCCGATCGAGCGCATCGATGTCATCCGCGGCAACGGACGCATCGGGCGCGTCAAGGGCGATGGCGGGCGCGACATGGTCGGGGCCGTCGAGGTCGTCCCCCTGGCCCCGGGCGAGTGGCTCTACCTGCGCGTCGTCCAGAGCGATGGCGGTGCGGCCTGGACCAGCCCCTTCTTCGCACCACCGACCGCGACCGGCGAGCACCGCCCAGGGCCGGGCGATTGATCTTGCCCGCGGAACGCGGCATGGGATGTCGCTCGGAGGTCCGACGATGAATACGACCCGCACCCGTCCGCCGTTCCTGACCCTCATGACGGTGCTCTTCACGGTACTCGCGATTTCCAACCTGACGAAGGTCTGGCAGGTGGCGAACAACCCCACCGGTGGAATCGTGGTGTTCGGGATCCGCTTCCGGGAGACCCTGCCCACCGCGATCTTTGGTGCAGCACTGGCCGCCGTGCTGCTGGCCTACGCCTTCGGCGTGTGGAAGATGCGGCGCTGGGTGCTGCGCATTGCCATCCCCTGGGCGTTCTGGGTGCCGCTCAACCTGGTGCTCTTCTGGTACCACCAGGTCGATCCACCGCGCTTCGGCCTGGTGGGGTTTCTCGGCTACCTCTTCCTCGCGCTCGGCGGCTCGATCGGCACGGCGCTCTATCTCACCAGTCACCAGGATCTGCTCTCGTCCGACCAAACCGGCTGATCTTGTCGGCAGGTCGGAGGGCGCGATGAACCGCCGCGCCCGCCCTGCTCGCCTCACCCGCGGCGGCAACTTGATGGCGGGGGAGCGCTCCCCATTGTCTGCACCGCGCCGGCCGTGCTCCTGTCGTCCGCGCAGTGGAAGAGCGCAGGCCGGGCCCCCTCCTCCCGACCGCGCCCTCCCGACCGCAGCCTCAGAACGCTGCGGCCACGTCCGGATCGATGGCATGCCCGAAGCGGTCGCCGTGGATGATGCCGCGTTCGCGGTAAGCATCTTCGGTGCGCTCCGTGATCAGGCCCAGACGCGAGAGATTCGGGATCACGGTGTGCATGAATACTTTGCTGTTCAGCTGCGACCACTCGGGCAGCCCGAGCGCCAGCTGGATGATCGCCTCGGGGTCGATCCCGTACCGGGGCCCGAGCGTACGCAGCATGTCGAGGTTCTGGTTGGCGTTGAGCGTCTCGAGAATCGAGAAAGCGAAGTCCTCGAGCTCACAGCGCTCCTCCTCGCTGGCATCACTCATCACGCGACGCATGGTGAGGATGCCGAAGGCTGTGTGGCGCGCCTCGTCGACCTTGACCCGGCGCAGGATGTCAGTCAGCAGCGGCGTGCGCGAGGCCTTGCCAAGGCCGTCGAAGACCGCGACGGCCATGCCTTCGAAGAGGGTCTGCATGCCGAGCGTCTTGGTCTTCCATGTCTTTGCCGTGAGCAGCTGGTCAAGCAGCACCTTGAGCGTCGGGCCGACGGGATAGAGCGTGCCGAGCTTGCGCTCGAGCAGCTTCGCGATCACCTCGACGTGACGCGCCTCGTCGGCCACCTGCGAGGAAGCGTAGAGCTTGGCGTCGATCGTCGGGCAGACGTTGGTGAGCTGGCCGCAGATCTGTAGGGCGGCCTGTTCGCCGTGCAGAAGCTGGGAGAACACATAGGCCAGTTCGTCAGCAGCGGCCTGGGTGCGCGTCTCCGGATCGGCCCCCATCGCCTTCAGGACCTGGGGCAGCATGAGGAGATCGTTGTCGATGTCGATCATCGAGCCATCCCACGATGGCACCGGCAGGCCCCAGTCCAGATCGTCCTCGGCATTCCACTGACCACGCTTGCCGCGCTCGTAGAGAGCCCGGAGTTCGCCCGCCTGCGAGCCGTATTCCCAGGTCCAGTGCACCTCGACCGGCGCGTCGATGTCGAGCCGCTGGCGCAGCTCTCCGATCTGCTTCTCGTCAACTTCGACGAGCTCGAAGTCACCCATGCGGCGGCGGTACTCACTCAGGATTCGTTCCATTCGACTCCCCTTGGGCCACGGCGGGCCGGACTCAACCGTTCCACACCGCGTGCCAGCGGCCGCAGGCGAAATCAGGTCCGCGGCGCAAGAGCTTCGGCCCGTGCATCGCTGCCGTTCTCCGAGAACTGGCGTCCCGAGCCGCAGGAGATTCGCAGTGCTGACAAGGACCTTTGCCGGACACGGGCCACGGTCGGATCGCCCGATCGCCACAGCACAATGGGACTCGGGAGCAACACCCGGACGGCGACGGCGTTCCGTCTCGGCCACCGGATCCTGTGACGGAAGCGGGCACGGTAAACGCCGCACCGGGAACGCCTGCTGCTCTCCAATCGGCAACGAAATGCCGACGGCTCCGCGAGGCAACGTCACCACGGCGGCAGTGCTCGATCCCGCACCACGGCGGTCTGGTCGTCGCTCCATCACCGCCCACCCTCCCCGCGCACTTCGGCGGCAACGGGTCGCGGCTTGCAGGAACCGGGAGCGCCTGCACTATGACCGCCGGGGCGCCGGTCTGCGCCGGAGCGGACCGCCGTCCGCCGGACCTGCTCCCGCGCACGGGAGCCGAAGCCGAGGTTCAAAGCAATGCTCGACCTGCTGATCCGCAACGCCACCGTGATCGACGGCACCGGTTCTCCCGGCGTCCGTGCCGACATCGGCCTCCGACCCGACGGCACGCTGACGCGCGCCACTGCGGGTGTAGCCGTGCGCGAGACGCTCGACGCCGACGGGCTCGTCCTCTGCCCCGGTTTCATCGACCCGCACACCCACTACGACGCCCAGCTCTTCTGGGATCCCTTCGCCTCGCCCTCGAACCTGCACGGCGTGACCACCGTGATCGGCGGCAACTGCGGTTTCACCCTCGCCCCGATCCGGCCGGGCGACGCCGACTACACCCGGCGGCTCATGTCCAACGTCGAGGGCATGCCGCTCGAAACGCTGGAGCGGGGCCTCGCCTGGGATTGGAGCACGTTTGGCGAATACCTCGATCGCCTCGAGGGCCGGATCGCGGTCAATGCAGGTTTTCTCGTTGGACACTGCCAGATCCGCCGGATGGTGATGGGGGCTGCGGCCACTGGAAATGCTGCGAGCCCGGAACAGATCGAAGAGATGAAGACCGTGCTGGACGAATCTCTGGCCGCCGGCGGACTCGGCTTCTCGTCGTCCCAGGCGCACACCCACCGCGACGGCGACGGCCAGTTCGTCGCCTCGCGCTTCGCCGCGCGCGACGAGATGATCGCTCTGGCCGCCGTCTGCCGCGACCACCCCGGAACCACGCTCGAAGTGATCCTCGACGGCTGCCTCGCCCGCTTCAGCGACGCCGAGACCGATCTGATGATCGAGATGTCGCTCGCCGCCAATCGGCCGATCAACTGGAACGTGATGCAGGCCAACGCCAAGGATCCGTCGCGCCACGAGCACCAACTCGCGGCCGGCACCAGGGCACGCGAGCGGGGAGCGCGCATCGTGGCGCTGACCATGCCGACCATCGGCGGCCTCAAGATGAGTTTTCTCACGTACTGCGCGCTGCACCTGATCCCCGGCTGGGAGACGGTGATGAAGCTGCCCCCGGCCGAGCGCTGTGCACGCCTGCGCGAGCCGGCGGTACGCGACGAGCTGGAGCGCCTCGCCAGGGACCCGAAGGCCGGTATCCTCACCGGCCTCTCACGCTGGGGCAAGTACATTATCGGAGAGACCTTCGCCCCGGACAACGCGGGCCTCTTTGGCCGCAGCGTCGAGGACATCGCGGCCGAACGCGGCAGCAGCCCGCGCGACACGCTCTTCGACATCGTCTGCGCCGATGAGTTGCGCACCGACCTGTGGCCGATTCCCAGCGACGATGATCCCGAGAGCTGGCGCATCCGGGTGGGCGTGTGGGCCGATGAGCGCGCGATGATCGGCGGCTCGGACGCCGGCGCGCATCTCGACCGCATGTGCGGCGGGCGCTACCCGACCGCTTTCCTTGGCGAAGTCGTGCGCGAACGCGGGTTGGTTCCGATCGAGGAGGCGATTCGGCTCATGACAAGCGCACCCGCCGACCTCTTCGGCTTGCGCGACCGCGGTCGCATCGTCGAGGGCGCCAGCGCTGACCTGGTGCTCTTCGATCCGCGCACGGTCGCGGCCGGCCCGGTGCGCAGTCGCGCCGACCTGCCGGGCGGCTGCGCCCGGCTCTACTCGGAGGCCACCGGAATCGAACGGGTCTGGGTGAACGGGGTCGAGATCGTCCGCAACGGGCGCGAGACCGGCGCCCTGCCCGGCACCCTGCTGCGCTCGGGTCGCGACACCGACACCGTCACGCCCTAGCGCGGAGGAGCTGTCGCCCATCGCTGCGGCACGCGGCAGGGCGGGCGTGCGGCCCGCGCCTGCTAGAGCGAGCGGATGGATGGCCTCTCCGCTCTCGACCGGTTCCCGCGCATCTCGCTCGGCCACTGGCCGACACCGCTCGAGCCGCTGCCCCGGCTCACGGCACACCTCGGCGGGCCGCCGCTCTGGGTCAAGCGCGATGATTGCTCGGGCCTCGGGCTGGGCGGCAACAAGGTGCGCAAGCTCGAGTTTCTGCTCGGCGAGGCCCGCGCGCAGGGTGCGACGCGGATCGTCACCGTGGGCGGCGTGCAGTCCAATCACGCCCGCCAGACGGCTGCGGCGTGCGCTCGCCTCGGCCTCGACTGCACGCTGGTGCTGCCGCGCATGGTGGCGCGGCGGGACGAGGCCTACGAGCGCGGTGGCAACATTCTGCTGGACAGGCTCTTCGGCGCCGAGATCCACATCGTCGCCGACGCCCCGGCCGCGGCCACGCGTGTGCTCGAGCTCCTCGCGGCCGCGGAGAAGGCGGGGGTGCCTGCCGCCTTCTTCCCGGCCGGCGGATCGAACGCGACCGGCGCGCTCGGCTACGTTCGCGCCGCAGCCGAGATCGTCACGCAGCTAACTGCCTTGGCCGCGGCAGGAGCGGCGTCCGGAGCGCACGCGGCGCTGCCGAGCAGGGTCGGCCGAATCGTGTTCGCGACGAGCACGGCAGGGACACTGGGCGGTCTCGTCTGCGGCCTGCACGCACTCGGCTCGGAACTCATGACGACAGCGATCGCCGTGGCAGGAGCGGCGTCCGAGGCTGCGGCCACAGGCCTCGCTCTGGCCACGGAAGCGGCCACCCTGCTCGGCGTCGCACGGCCACCTGCGAGTCGCTTCGATGTGCGCGACGGCTTCCTTGGCGACGCGTACGGCGAGCCCACGGCCGCGATGCGCGAGGCGCTTGAAACATGCGCTCGACTGGAGGGTCTGGTGCTCGATCCCGTCTATTCCGGCAAGGCGATGGCCGGGCTCTTCGCCGGGGTCCGCTCGGGCGAGTTCGGCGGCGAAGCGCCGGTCGTATTCCTGCACACCGGCGGCACGCCCGCGCTCTTCGTGTAGACCGGACGACGGACGCGCCACGCACGAGCTGACGGATGACTCGCCGGGCGGAGGGCCCGTGCAACGCCGCGGGTCTCGGCGGAGTGCCTCGGAGGCGTGCTGTACCGGCACAGCAGGCCGGCAGGTCAGCGCGCGGTAAGGCGCGGCCAGAGGGCCTCGGGGCCGGCCTGCAGTGTTGCGTCGCCGATCTGCCCGGCCCAGTCGGAGGCCCGTCCTGCTTCGGCACGCCATGACCAGAGGCGTCGCGTCAGATGTTGCAATGGGTGTTCGGCCGTAAAACCGATCGCGCCATGAACCTGGTGCGCGATGGCCGCGCCCGCGCTCGCCGCGTCGCTGGCGACGATCTTGGCGACCGCGATCTCGAAGGTCGGATCAGCGGGTGAGAGGGCGTCGAACGCTGCCGCGAGCCGGGCCCGGATCTGACCGAGCTCGATCGCGCACGCTCCGACAGCGGCGATTTCGGGCAACCGCGTGTCGCGCTCCGCACCGTCCCCGCCGGCATCGCCCCGCGACGCCACTCGCTCGCGCTCGTCGTGGTCGCTGCGGTCGGCCGCGGCCAGCGCTGCCTCGAGTGCGGCACCGGCGGCGGCGACCTGACTCGCGAAGCGTGCGAGCTCCTGCTGCCCGGCCTGAACCCGGCCGATCGGCCGGCCGAACTGGACACGCTCGCCGGCGTAACGCAGGGCCAGATCAAGCGCTGCTTCCAGAGCGCCGACGAGTTGCGCGCTGCGCGCCAGCGCAAGCCGTGTCCACACGCCGGCAAGGTCGACGGGGTGCGGGCCCAGGCGCAGAACCGTGCTCCTCGGCAGGGCCAGGTCGTCGCGCGCTTCGCCCGCCAGATTGGAGGCGAGGCGGGTCATCCGCCAGGGAACAGCACTCGCGGCCGATCCGGCAGATCCCTCGGGCGAGGACGCTGGACCCACGAGTGCAATTCGTGCCATGTGCTCGAGGCCGATGTCGTGCTCCGGCGAGAACGAGGCCCGAGCCCGACTGCCGGCGCCGGAGTGCGACAAGCCGTCAGCGTCCCCGGGCGAGATGACCGCGACCAGTGCCGCGGCATGACGGGCCCAGGGCACCGCTCGCAGAGCCAGCACATCAGCCGGCGTGGCCAAGGTCGCGGTGCCGGGCGCGTTCGCGGGCGGGAGCGCGTGACCGGCTCCCGGCAGGTCACCGCCATCCGGGTCGCGACACGGTGCGAGCGCCATGGGACCTGCGGGGATCGCGGCTTCAAATCCGGCCTCTGACAGAGCCCAGCCCGCCACCATCGTCTCGGCGAGGGGGAGCGGCACAGCGTGGCGACCGGCGAGCCGCAGGACAGCACCGGCTTCGCGCCAGCCGTAGCCCGCACCGCCCGCCGCCTCGGGCAGATGGACCCGCGTCAGACCGGCCGCCTCGACAAGACCCCAGAGCCCGGCGTCGAAGGGCCCGTTCTCGGCCGCCGCGATGCGCGCGTGGTCGAGATTCTCGGCAAGGAGGCGCTCGACAGTCGCGCAAAGGATACTGAGTTCGTCGCCCGACACCATGGCCGTCACCGCAGTCCGAGGCCGCGCGCGAT
>SXGT01745951.1_pt1 | contig 37753 bp, 62 predicted proteins | sample 3176221 | NCBI WGS metagenome assembly SXGT01 (sample SAMN11356862, study PRJNA531348) | freshwater metagenome | isolation source: freshwater sample F1-120 | place: China: Fuxian Lake, Yuxi | collected 2017-12-25 | reverse complement strand
GATTGCTCTCGTCATCAGTAGCGAAGTCCTGGTAAAATGGAGTGTCCCCAGCGCGAACATCGCCAAAACGAGTCTTGCTTCCAGCGAGACGAGTGCCGTAGGAATCAAACAACGGAAGGCGAACAAGACCAGAGCGAAAGTTCGCTGCGCGCTTGGCGGCAGTGGTCTGCCCCCCATCGCTGCCAATGCGATCCCAGTCAGCAGGAAGCTCCACGCGTCCCGTGTTCAGAAGCCACAACTTGTACATGTCTTCCTTGCTCTGAGGACCACGCAGCTGAATCATCTTGAGCTTGAGGACCTCCTGAGCACGCTCCATCATCAAGCGCTCGCGCTCACGGTAAAACTCCGGGTAAATCTGTTGAGCGAACTGCCGGTCTGCAAGGTTGGGCTTGTTAAACTCCTGATTGAACCAGGCGTCCAAGTTGGCTGTCTCCACAGCGGCTGCCTTGCGCTCGAGCCAGCGCCCGACTTTGTCGTCGTAGTACACCTGACCAAATGGAGTCATGCCTTGATCGTCCATCAGCTGCATCTTGGTGTTCATCTCGTCGTCCATTCGATCGAACGCGGTGATCTTGCGCGGCAACTGCGCAGGGACGGCGCCGCCTTGAGTCCCACGAAGTTGCACGTCGCCAGTGACAAGGTTGTCCCGCATCTTCTCCGTCAAGGCTTGCGCCTCTCGGGCGAGATGCATTCCCTCAGCAGGTGCACTCATGATGCTTGGTGCGCTCTCGCCTTAGAATCACTGGTTGCGCAGCAGCTGCCACCACTGCTTATCCTCCGGACCATTGCGTCCAAGATTCTTGTCGGAAAAAGGAGGAAAGCGGTCCTCCTGGGTGCGAGGGTACGGGCGAAACATGTTACGTTCTGCAGCGCGCATGCCCAAAAAGGTTTTCGTAGAGCCCTCGAAGTCAACGAAGGGAACCGCTTCGTTACCAAACACGCGAAACGGGGAGAGGAGACCGCGCTGAAACTTGCTTTGTGCGTAGCGGGCGCGGTACCCATCGACTCCAGACTGCCCGCCATGCATGGTTTCCGGATGCAACAAAGTCTGCAAAGGACCCAAATCCAAACGACCGCTCTCCGCCATGTACTGCGTCTTCAAGTCATCCATGTCTTGCACCCCCTCCAATTTCAGGCGAGCCAACTCAAACAAGTTCTTGGCTTGACGCTTGAGCAACTTCTTGCGCTCCATGTAAAACGCAGGGTACAGCTCCTTGGCACGCTTCTTGTCGGCGGGGCTCATCCGATCAAACTCCCGTGCAAACCACGCCTGAAAGTTGGCGGCTTCCGCGGCGGCAGCCTTGCGCTGGTACCACTCAAAGTCGCTGTCCTTCGCCTCGAGCTTACCAAACGGAGTGTACCCAGTTTGCGCACCCTGCAGCTGGAGTTTTGCCTCCATCACGCGATCGCGCGCATCCTTGGCGGTGAGGCTGTCCGTGGGGAACTGCTCGTCCATAACACCGACAGCACGAGGCTGCTCGTCTTCCAAGGGCACAGAGCGCCCAGTGACATCGCGCATGTTGACCTGCTCCGGCGCCATCTTGTCCTGCTTGGCATGCAAGCTCTCGGCGAGCGCCACATTACTCTCCGCCATCTCGCTGAGCGGTTGCCTTAGAAACGGGCAGGAGAATGCGCTTTCGCTTGCGTTGTGCCAGACGAGTGGCAAGCAAGTCCACATAATGAGTGGTGCTCGCCAAAGCTGCTCGACGTGCAGCGACGCGCTCTTCGGCTACCGCCACCTGCTTGCGAGCTTCGCGCACCCGAAACTCCGCGTCGTTGGCGTACCGCACATCGTTGGCGTAGCGCCGCTCGGCACCCCAGCGGAACACCTGATCGCACAACGGCATCGTCTTGAGGATCTTAGCTGGACGCTGTGCCGATGCAAAATGCTTGCGCACACGGCAAGTGTCCGCGGGGTCAGGGCATCCATAAAACGGTCCGTAGCAGTGATCAATGAAAACAGTCGGACCGTCCCGCGGCGCAAAGTGGTCGAGCCACCAAAACCAATGGGCAGGGCACAACAAGCTGGCATCCCGCCACAATCGGCACACCAACCTCTGATTGAGGAACGGATACCAGTCGCTGAGCCGCATCAGGTGCACCACAATGTCCAGCTGGCGCAGAGCCATTTCTACCGGTAGCGCTTAGCAAAATGCGCACACTCGACGATCTTTCGCGCAACCCCCTCTTCACCAAGCCGGTGGAACTCGCCATGCCGGTGGGTGGCAGGTACAAAACTGCTCCGGGGTTGACTGGGTGGGCGAACGACTACTGGGACATTAGGGCGCCGGGTGTGCGGGACCAGATTCCCAACCCGAGCATGCCGTACTTTGGACCCACCCCCAGCAGCACGTGGCTGCGCACCAACGGCAACCCCAACAACGTGCCCGCCCCTCCCAACTTTGATGGACCCATGGGCGGGGTCCCAAGCTGGCTGCAAAGCCCATGGGCGCAGCGTCTGGGCAGCTTGTGGTTTGAGATCTTGCAAAACACCCCGGTGGACGAGCACTTTATCTTTCAAGACTACGGTCAGTTCTCGGTGCCGTCTCCCGGCTTTTCTGCATTGGGCGACTTCACAATGACCAGCACGCGCCCGTTTTTGTAAACCCGCACAAAGATGGGGCGGTCGTCTGGACCCGTAGCGCGCCGAAAGGTAGGCAACCGAGGGGCAGCATCTACGTAGGCGACAGCACAGCGAGACGGGTAACTACAAAACGGCACCTTGTGGATGCACATGTAAATGGCAAACACTCGCCAACGCGAACGCCATGCTCGACATGTGAGCTGTACGTTGCGCATGGCACTGTTGCGCAGATCCACCGACAGCGGGCGATCGCACAAGCACCGGGTGGCAGTGCTGCAAAACAGCATGCGCAAGACGATCATAAAGACGTCGCGGGGCAGCTTTTCTGTCCATTCAGTGCCCACAATGAGTTTGTTTCCGGTGGCAGTCGCTGGCGGAGGCGCGTGGCTCATTTGGGCGGTGCTGCAAGACATGAAGCGCAACGCTGCTGAGTCGCTGGAGAATAGCGGTCTCGAGGAAGCCGAACCCTTCCAGGGCGCCGTGGGACACATCAAGCAGCAAACGTTTGCCGACCATACGCGCTTCATCAGCGTGACAGAGGACCGCGACGTGCAAGGGGCGCGCATTTTCTGGGTTGACTACGGCAACGGTCAACGCGTGCAGCAGTACTTTGATCCACGTGTTTGGCTATGAGTCGCTTCTACACCGAAGTGGCGCTCGAGCAAGCCGAAGAGGGCATTCTCAACCTCAGCGACTTTGGCAGCAGCATTTTTGTGCCGCCGCTGCAATATCTCAAGAGCCATCACTTGCCCACCATGCCGGGAGCGTATGGACTACCGCCGGCTGGCAGGTTTGCCACGCCCAACGACATGACCGGACAGGACTTCAGCAAGGGGCAACAGGATGCGCCGGTGTCACTCATCTCACCCATGACAGCAGGCGCCGTGTTGCTCGCGGCTTTCTACCTTTTTCTGCCCCAACGCGTGTAAGCACTGACAATGGAGGGAGCAGCGCCTAACCCGATCTCTTCGTGGGGCAACCAACAGCTCAACTACTCCACACAACGAGTATGGCAAGGACTGGTTGCGCCCCAGAACAACGCAGTGAAGATCATCGCAGGTGCCGTTGGTGGCACAGCTGCCATCAGCGTGCTTGCTGGAATGGGTGCGCCGGAAGGGCTGATGGCGGGGGCGGTGCAAGCGTTTCGCCAACAGATCTTTGCCATTGGCGGACCGCTCGCTCTGGGCATCGTGGCTGCGCAGTACTTGGGCGGCAGCAGCGAGATTCAGGCAGCCTACGCCAGCGCGTTGGCGTTTGGTGGCATGATGGCAACGGGGGTGCTGCCCATGCAAATTGACGTTCAATTGCTCACAACCGTGGCAGCTGGCGCGGTGGGCGTGTACGCAGGGCAACTGGTCGCCTAAAGTAAAATGCGTCGGCGTGCTGCTTCGTCCCAGAGGTGAAAACCATCCGCGGGGGCTGCGTGTCGGCGCGCAAAGGCGTGCTCACACTCAAGACAAACGCCCCCCCCCAGGCAAGCGTAATTGACGCAACGAAACTGAACAGCAGCCACAAAAAATGAACGAATAGCACACCGAAGAGAAAGGGGCAGAGCGTGCGCTTTAAGTGCCACCGTTAACGCCACCAACTCCTCCATGGCGGATTTTTGGCAAGTCACGGCCATTGATGTGGGACTGCGCAATTTTGCCTGGTGCACGCTCAATCCGCAGGACATTGTTGCCCATGACAAAATCGACCTGTGGGCACCTGCGCCCGGGCGCCGACGCCATCCCACCCGGACGGACCTTGTGCGCATTACCCGAGACTGGTGTCTAACGCACGGGGCTTTGCTCGCCGCCAGCGATCGAATTGTGCTGGAACACCAGCTGCGCCAACCTTTCATCCTTATGAACACTGTAATTCAAACACTCTACTACGACAAAGTGGTAATCGTGCACCCCATGACCGTAGGCGCGCACTTCAAACTGCCTGCCAAACGAGAGGCAAAGAAAGCAAAAGGGATTGAAGTTGCACAAGCTCACGGCGTCCACCTTCCTGCGGGCAAGCAAGACGACCTAGCCGACGCGTGGCTCATGGCAAAGTGGCAACTAGGGGTACTGGGGTAGTGGGGCGAAAATCGCCACCGACAGTCCGGAGTCGGAAGTCATAAAAACTCTTTTTGTCCTAAACCCCCTAGTACCCCTAGTACCCCTAGTAGATAGGTATTTTCTTGAGCGTAGAGTGTCGCCATGCTGCCCCGACACAAATGCAACACTCTGGACGCCGCAGGCTACACCTACAACCCCTACACGAAGATGGACACTTTCGGACACCCAAGCGGGTTGAGTCTCACGGCTCTCGAGCAGCATGAGCTGCCCATTGGGGCAGACAACAGCGCCATTCCTGTGCTTGGCGACCACAGCGTGCGCAACCGCAACATTCCGGTCGGCAGCGACATGGTACCGCCGTACAAAGGACTTGCAGCCGATCAGCGCCGCAGTCAGGCAGCCACACAAGCAAACGTCACGCTCATTGGATTCATTGCGATACTTGTGCTTGCATTATGGCTGAAACTGCCGGGATCTCCGTGACGTGCGTGTGTTGCGCAATGAGGGCAAGCACTTTGTCCTTTTCGGCGCTGCTCATTTTGGGTGGCGCCTCCTTGCGCGTCCACCAGTCGCCAAACTGCCGTAACCGCGGCAAAATCTCGTTGTCCCAAAAGCCCGGCGTCCACGTCACCTCAGCCAAGTAAATGCCCCTTCCGTAGTTGCTGCAGATGTAATGCGCCTTGCGGTAGCCGTAGATGGTGCACAGCCCGAGCATTTGCAAGCTGTGCGCAGGCGGTACACAGTCGCGCATGCTGTCGGCATATGCAGTTTTGCACTCAAGCAACCAAACCTCGCCGGTGGCATCCGTGACCAAGCGGTCGGGGCTGCCTCCAAACCGACGGTCGGGCTCATACACGCGAAAGGTGTCTGTGTACAAGGTCACTGGGTTGTGAAAGGCGCCCATGAGGCGAAAGTAGAGTTCGCACACCCAGTTTTCGCGCTCCTGTCCTTGTTGCATCATCCAGTTGCTTTCGGGCGGATCCTCCTGCCCCAGCTTGATGCGCATGTATTTCTGGCGTGAAATGTACCCAATTCCCAAGGCGTTGCCGAACTCGCTAGCGGTGGCAGCGCACATTTGACGACGCAACATCCATTCCGCCGACCCTTGTGCCATGAGTAGCAGCGATGAGGGTGAGGAGGCGCCGGTGCCGAAACGCAAAGTGGATTTGGCGAACAGCAGCATTCAGACTGGGAAGACAACCATCAACACGGTGGCAGGACCCATCCGCGAGTGGCTGCCCATCCCCGAGAACTTACCCAAACATCCCACGATGGCGTACTTTGGAAAGCGCCGCACGGGCAAGAGCACTAGCATCACCAACGTGGCGCAGAAGTGCTGTCAGGGCATTCCCTTTGGCTTGGTGATGAGCGACACCGCATACGCCGGATACTGGGAACAAATCGTCCCGAAACGCCACATTGTGCAAGGTCTTAGGCAGGACGTATTGGACTGGTTAATCCAGCGGCAAAGCAAAGCCGTGGCAAAGTACGGTGTCAAGGACCCGCGCATCGCCGCCTTCATCATCCTCGACGACGTCATCGCCGATCAAAAAACCATCCGCTGGAGCGCCGATTTGCAGCGTTTTTTCGTGCAGGGACGGCACTTGGCGATAACCGTGTTCATTGCTTCCCAATATCTGAAGGGGGTTGGTCCGGTAAGTTCCATGCTGCAGGGGGGAGACGTGCGCGCATGCGACGCAATTGTGTCAAAGTGCCGCCGACACATTCCGCTCGTCTTTGTTCCTCTGCAAACCACCCAATGGCGAAAGTCCGAGTTGCACCTATGAGCATCCTCTGCGCTATTCCCTCGGCATCCACCGCGTACCAGTCACTCAACTCACCCTCTTCCATTTTCAGATGGTGCGCGGCAATTGCGATTACATTTTTTTGCAGCCGGTAAGAATGCACGAAGGTTGCAAACCGCATTTGCACGTGGTGCTTTTTCGACACATCCTCTCCCTCCTATCGTTTTCGTTGGCATCACTCCATGTCAAATGTTCAATTTGTACGCATCCGGCATTGTGGCACAAATGACTGCACACGTTCTTGCGATACGTTGGGTAGTACCCATGTGCAAGAAGTATGGCGTGGTATGCCAAGATGGACACCCCGTCAGGGTAACCAGTCTTTCGGACAGCTCTTTGTCCAGCAAAGCTCTGATGGCGCGCTCGGTGCGACAAAAAGCGCACCACTGGGCGCACGCGCTTGATGCGAGCTCCTGTCCACTTTCCGTTGGCGATTTTGCTTTTCACGCGCTGAATAACCACCCGCCGTTCAGCTGGCGTACACATAGTCATGATCGATGGCAGTCCACTGTCGACTTTAGCAATGCCGTACGCTAACAGCGCCTCCATCTTTTACAGATTTTCAACAAAACGCAGCGCGACGTCATTTGGGATCTCGAGGTATGCTTGGCATCCATGCGCGGCACTGGTGCAAGATCTCCTCGATCAACTCGCGCTCTGCGTCGGGCAGTTGTGGTTGTTGCAACATGGCGGCGCCGAGCGCCAAAATGCGCACTGTTTGCTTGCGCGTGAGCCCGTGTTCCTGCTCCACACACGCACGTGCCAGCTTGTCAAACTCCACCGTGTAACTCATTGCTGCACCCCTCTAGGCGGCGTTTATGGAGAAGAATGACTTCAGTTTGCTGATGGATCAAATCATCGAGCGCAAGCTGCTGCCAGGCAACTGCGCGCAGGAACCAAAGAAGAGCGTGCGCATCATGGTAACGCCTCATCCATGTCTGAGCAAAACTCCTTAAGCCGCAGCGCGAGCAACCGTTGCAGCGGGTGCAGTGTATCATCAGCTGCGAGTGTTTTCATTTGCCTTCGCACGGCACGCAGCTGCCGCTCGGCGCGTAGACTGCGCAACCCCCGCACTCTCACTTCCTCCACCATGGCACACAAATCATCTAACGCCTTTTCCATACGTTAGGTGTGCGCCGACTTTGAAGACAGCAGCGTACCCCAGGAAAAGTTCTTTCATTGGACACCGCTGCCGCTCGACGAATTGCCGCCGTTTCGCCTGTGCCACCCGAAATACTGGGAGGAGAGTTTGCAGGATCAAGATTTGTTCGGGAACGGACAAACACGCTTGGAAACCCCCCAAAGCGTGGAAATCACACGAGCGCGCGGCACGCTGAGCAAGGTGTTTGGAGGGAAATGAAGCGGGGATTCTAGGCTGCACAGGTCGCAGCATGAGCGTTTCCCAGGCGTTTGGCGATGCGCAAACTACGATTGCCTGCTTGGCAGGTGGCATCGGAGGCGCCACCAGCGATGCAGTGAGCAGCATGGTGATTGCACGTGTGGGTGGCAGCACGCAAGGAGTGGGCGCGGTGGGTTTGGAGTTTTGTTTTCGCGCGGTGGTGAGCGCCGGCACCTTTGGGTTGCTGCACAGCTACATGCCAGAGACCAGTGGCAACATCTTCTTCAGTATCCTCTACTTTGCATGCGATCGCGGCTTGATGGGAACGGCAGTGGCGCTTTCACGAGCGACCCTCAACGCTGCCAGTGGCAGCTTACGGGGGATGACAATGCCCGCCAAGGCGCCAGTGGGCGGGGGAGGCGCCGCCAAGGTGCCACCTGCAAACCCGACTGCCAACTGTGTGGGCGGGTGTGGCAGTCAGTAAAATTATCGCTGCAAAAATGGCAGAGGGGCAGACCAAGAAGCGCGTGCGTGCACCCAAGCCTGATGTGCTTAAGGGCAAAGGCGTGAACTTGGCAGGGAAGTGGATTGTGTGCAGTTACTGCGGCGACACGAGCCCCAAGGCGCTTGTGCCCGCCGAGCTCATCAAGGGCGTGGCGTTCCATTCGTTTCCCTGTGGCGTGGCGTGGATTGAAGACCATGCCACCGCGGCACAAAAGCAACCGCTGCTCGAAAGCTTCGCCACACTCACTGGACAACCCGTCACGAGCATCGTGCGTGCACCCGCCACCACGGACCTCGTCCAGTTTGGGGGCCCATTGGCGCCGGATCGCTGGCTGCCCAACAGTGAGCTCTGGGCGGCGCATACCGAGTTGTTCGGGGTGAGCAGCGACGCGTTGCCTGCTGGCAAGCAGCGAAAGAAGGAGGGCGCAAGCACTGGCGCGGTGACCTTTGAGGTGGGCATGTACGTGATTCCTGTCAAGGGCGCACCCAAGGCGGTCAACGCGCTGGACGGGGCAGCCAAGAAGGCGGGAGACGTCACGCCGGCGGGAGTGCTGCGCAAGATCAACAAGTTTGCCACGGACAACGGAGCGTACGCCGTGCACCACTTTGACACGGAGCGCTACAGCGTGACAGCGTGCGACAGCGCCTTGCCCGATCCGGCACACATCAACAACACGGCAACGCAGCTGGCGGGCAGCAGCGTGTACGGTCCGGCGGTGGCGATTTTCACTCGCAAGTGCAGCGTGAAAGTTTGATCAATGAATCTTCATGGAGGTGCTTTATGCTCTCACTGCCGCTGGCAAACAACGCAAACTTGACGCATGTGTGTTGCATGCGTTGCGTCAATGGTTTTTGGTCGAAGTACGCCTGCATTGTGCACACATCACTCCCAGCGTCATCATGTCGCATTGTCGGTTCAACTGCCTGCGTTGCTGCTGGATTAGGCAATACGGACGAAGCCTGGGAAGGCACAACGCACGGACGTCACCGTGGACTGACCAGCAAGCCCGCTTTCTACAGCAGTGGCAATACAATGCGTAGCTCAATGCCTGTTGCGTACTGGATTCCGTGGGGGCAAATCGCCAACCCCCCACTCAAGTGCGAGGGCTACCCGCTCCCCGTAGCCCCCGACGTGGCAGGGCACCTTCCTCGCAACTACGGCAGCCGCCAGTACACCAGCGATGGTGATGCTGGCTACATTGTGCACCGCGATTTCGAGGGGCGGCGCAACGTGGATGATAGCCTAGCGTTTGGGGGCTACAGCGGACACAATTTTCTGCGGCGTGATTGCAGACCCGGCGCAAAATGAGCGTGCAGTTGTCAGTTGTGTACGCGTGGCCGCTCGATCTCTACAACAACCAGGACATTGGCGTGCAAACCACACAGAAGCGATACATCCTTGCTGCTCTTGGGTGCGCTGCGGCGTATTACTTGGGCGGAGGGCTTCCTGGACAGGGGCAGGACCTCATGACTACCGTGAGGGCATACCTGGGCGGCGGTGTCGCTGTCTACGCGGGAGCCACTGTCCTTACCGGCACGTGAACTAAGGTTTCTACTGGCAACCAAAACAATGAGCAATTCCCGCCCTTTTGCCTACGCCCGCAACAACCATGGCACTGTGACGTTGCCGCATTGGCAAGACTGGGGTGTAAGCGCAAGCATTCCCAACAGTTTTGGCAAGGACGCCGCTGGTGCGAGGTACGCCCCGCGCGACATGCCAGCCAACTTTGCCTGGCGCAACGGCAAGCCAGCACAGGCGCAAGAGTGCAACTTTGGCGGGTTGGCGGCAGTGCGACCACCCTTGCAACACGACAACAGCTACGTGAGCAACGCGTGGCGATGGCGCGGACCTCCCATGTACGCCGACGAAATTGTGCCAGCCGACTTGGAACAATGAATCCTCATAGGGTCCGTCCGCAATTCAAGCCAGTGCTTCGGTGTGTATGGGTGGCGTTGCACCGAGCCGGAGCTCCAAAAGATATTCGGCGACTGGTGGTGCAGATAGTGCATCATGCTTTGTGGAAAGATAGCGCGGAGTCCCCCGCACTTCTCCCCCTTCCAGGCACAATCGAATGCCGCTCTCGATGGCAACTAGGTGATGCAATGAAAGAGATGGGGCGCCTTGTGGCTCGCTATGATTTTCGCCGACCCCGTGGCAATATGCGTTTGCTACGGACAGTTTGCCCATCTTCACCCCTGTGCACCGGCAGAGTGTGGCAGTGGTATTGGGTAGACGAATGAATCCCTAAAGATCTTCATTCGCAGCTTGCTCCTCCTTGGCAACGGGGCGCGCTCCCCTTAGAGCAGCCTTGTTGGCACCATCCACCACCTGCACCATCTGCGCCATGAAGGCGAGCAGCCGCTTGCCGGGACCCACCTGCACATGGGTGAGAAGAGAGGGCGAGACGACCCATTTTTGCCAAGCATCATGGTTTTGTGTGACAGCGCCGAACGAGCAAAACTCGTGCGCAAAGCCCGCAAGTTCGTGCGCGACGACAAGTGGGTGGGAGCCACCGGAGCATTCAAGCGCGGGGTGTACAAAATGCAAACAAAAGAAGCACGTCGGCGAGGCATGACAAAAAACCGCGGCTCCTTTGCGGTGACCCACATCATCCTCGTCGGGGATGGCAGGCTGCCAAAGGAGGACGAGCAAGCCAGCCACTTGTGCCACCACGCGCCGTGCATTTTGCCACAGCACTTAGTGTGGGAACGAGGCGACTACAACTGCCGGCGCATGCGGTGCGCCAAGTACAAGGAGTGCTGCTGCCGCTTGTCGCCACCATGCATATTTGGAGCACATTAAAACACACTTACACAAAACCACTCGGCGTTGCTAATGGCAAACTCGGTTGCCAACTCCTCCCACTCCGTGCGGTTGGCTGCCATGCTGCTGCTGAGCGACGCCACCGGACCGCTGAGCATGAGTCCAAACGGGTTGAACTGCGCATTCAGCTGTTCCACGGCAAACGCGCTGCCCAGCACGATCTTGCTGGCGCCCTCAATGCCACCCTTGCTGTGCAACTCCGTTTCCACCTGCGCCAACAACTCGGCAAGTCCTTCGTCATCCTTCGGCAGCGCCTTGGGTTCCTTGCTGCTGAGCTTGTGTCCCAGCAACTTGTAATAGAGGCGGATCTTGTGCGCCATCAACTCGCGCCTGCGCACTCCCTTGCTGTCAGCCACCGCAGCAGCTGCTCGCTCCTTGCCAGTGGGCAACGCGAGCGCCTTCTTCACGCGCGCTTCCTCGGCTTTCTGCTCCTTGGCTTCGGCTGCTGCCCGCGCCTTCTGCTCCTTCTCGGCAGCGGCGTTGAGCTGCGCCTGCTTGGCGAGCACGCTGGGGTCCTCCCTGGGAAACGAGTGCATGTCGCTGCGAAACAAGTCATCGGGGACCTCTTGCATGACGGCACCCCTCAACACAGCACTGTATTGAAGAAAAACTTGGCGTAACGCCAAAACAGGTGGCGCCGGTCGTCGTCCCACGCGTCGTACACACGCAGGATGGCATCTACGTTGGGAGCGTCACTCGCACGCAACATGCCAGCCAGCGCTTCGTAGTCCTGCTCTTCCACCAAGGGACGATAAAGCCACGCGAGTGTGATGTACGCTGCCACTGTATTCCAGTCGGTGGCAAGGTGTTCCTCCGTGAACTCGGCAGCGATCAGGTCCGCGTAGAAGCGCTGGACGAAGTTATTCCACTTGCTGCGAGCGAGCTGGTTGACATCCATATGAACCCTCGCCGCGTGCGTGCCGAGTTTCGGGAACCCCTTCGCGTGTTGTGGGTGGCGTGTCGGCGGGCTGGACTGCCGCGAGATTTGCGCCGACTGCTACAACACCGTGCGCACCAGACCATGTGGAACGAACAGGTGCGTCAACACATCATGTGGGCGCCGTTTGGGGGCTATTGGCGAGGGGGGTACATTGGGTGGGTGGTTACGCGCTGTCCCGGACATGACAATGAGTTTTGGGACACTGGCGTGCATCCGTTCATTTTGCGCCTGCGCAGGACCGCCGACAAAAGATGGGCTTGGCGGTACTGAGCTACGTGAGTTACAACCTGGCAGTCATCACAAAGTTTGAGGAAGTTCGCGCCGATCTGCGTCGCCACGTGCGTACCTACGTTGGCGAAGTGCCGCTGCTGTCAACTCGCATGATTCATTGTTGCTACCGGGGATTTGCGTGCTTATCGTGGGGTCGACTGTAACGCAAAATGAATCCGCACAGGGTCCGCCCACAATTCAAGCCCATACTGCGCAAGCTGTGGGTGGCACTGCAGCAACAGGGTGTACCAAAAGACATGCGCCGACTTGTGTTGCATTGCGTGCATCGGGCGCTGTGGAGCGAGTGGGACGCCTCACGCGTGTACCAGGAGATCGCCTACACCAAGCCGCATGCGGCACCTGTTCTTTTTGACATCCGCGCACGCGTTGGCAGATGGGCGCCGTTGCCCTTGTACGACACTGCCGATGCTTATCGTATCCACAGCCTATGGAACGACAAGAGGCTGTATTGGTATTGGTTTCTGCCCCACTGAATCACAAAAACAGCCCGCACACCGCGCCTGGCACCACAAAGTACGCCCAGTAGGGACACACCGTTGCATCGGGGTTACGGCTGTCAAACAAGATCCACGGACGCGCGTTGCCGTGCGCATCGAAACTCACGCTGGGTCGCAAAAAGTACGCAAAAGCTGCGCCTGCTCCGCCCGCCAGCATCACTCGTCCGACCGGACTGCCTCCAAACGGCAACGCCAAAAACGCCTGCTCCACTGGTGCCACCACGCCTGCCTCCATTTCCGTGTATTGCATACTCTTCAGAAAACGTTGCGTCGCAGCTCTTCGTCGATCCAAATTTCAAGCAATTCGGGTACCGCCAGTTGCAGTGGAAGGTGCCACACGTGTGCGTAATTGACGGCAATGAACTGATGCACGCTAGAGAGCGCACAAAACTGCATGAGCATGGCTTCTTGCTCCTCCAGCGAGTCGGGGGACATGAGCACCCCCAGCCACACAGTTATGTCAGCAATCAGCAAGTCGTGAGGCGTCGCCTGCACAAACAACCGCGGATTTCGTTTGCTCGTGACACGCACATAGTGTCCGCACCGCAGTTTGGGGTAGCGATGGAGAGGAAGCGGGTAGCCGTCCACGCGCTCGCCCGTGCTGAAGGGCAACTGCAACTGTTGGTACACAGCCACAACAAAGGCGCTGTCCGGTCCCAGTTTGGTGCTGTTGTAATAACGTCGACGCAGCGCGTAGACAAGCAGCGTGGCGTACCAATCGTCGATAGGTGCAGTGTCGCACACGGCGTTGACAGCCATTACGCATGCTCGCACAGCACCCTCGTGCTCCTCGGTGACATACCGGCACGCAGTGTGCACCATCACGCGATCGAGAATCCCCCCTCCAAACTGGAACAGTGCGCCCACCAGCTGCCACGTCTGCGTTGGCTCGGAGAACAAGCGCGCCTCGCTCAGCTCGCCAGCCAGTCCGGGCAACGTCATGGTGTCGCCGGGCTGGAAACGAATGGCTTGCGTGACAAAAGACGCACCGTCACGCAACTCGGGGTTGAGCCGTGCGCGCGTCCAACAGCGAGTGCTGTCGGTGGGCTTGGTGTACCCATCCCACTGGCTGCACTCGAACCCGGCGCGCTGACGCTTGAGCATCCCCCTTCACCGCAAAAATGCACTACCGCCGACTCTGACTATGACCGCGAGCGAGGGTGCGCCATGACATCCCCCCTCCAAAGTGTGTTCGAGACGTCCATCGAGGCGAAGGACGCAGCCCTTGCCGAGCTCGCCCGCGAGAACGATATGTTGCGGCGCCACATTGCACACCAACGCGAGGAGCTGCGCCAAGCTCGGTGGGCACTGGACTTCAACCGACGCAGCCGCGCAGCCGAACACGACCACCTGCTTCTGCTGGAACGCGAGCTGCAAAGTTTTGGCGTGGCGCCCCGCCCAGTAAATTACCTGCCATGATAGGGGTGTTTCGTCCCGTTGGCAAGGTGGCATCCACCGAAGCGGAGCTGGGGGAGCCGTGCACCGACTACTACCTCACTGACCGCCATGACCGAGGCAGTTTTGACAAAAACTCGTTGCGCGCCGCTCTGGCGAAGCTACTCTCGACGTTGCACGGTGGCACCGCCTTCGATTGCACTGGTGCCACCACTTATGCGCCTGTCGTGCTTCGCCCTTGTCTTGTCGCGTCGCTCAAAGGCTGTTTCGACTCTGACGCGTCTCGTCTGGCTCGCGTGGTGTTTGATCTTGATGGCGGTGTTGATGCCACCATGCCAGACGCGCTTGTGCTGCGTGACTTGCTCTACGTGTGGCTCGCCGAGCACTTGCCCGAGGTGACGTGGCATGACGAGCCCATTGCTATTTTCGGTGGCGCGTTTGCCGACAAGGGCGCCAGCTTGCACGTGTACTTTCCTGGTCTTGCGTGGGGTCCCCTTGCTAGCAACCGTCTTGGGCAGCACGCAACGGAACTTGCTTCGCTTGACGCTGAACTTGCCCAGTTTGGGTTGCGGTGCGACCCCAGCATACACACCAGCGGGCTCAAGTATCCCTTCCTCGACAAGTGGGTCGGTGAGCGCTACCGTGGTGCCGCTCACAAGTTGCTGTTGCTCCAAAACTGGTCTCCTACCACGTGGGCTGAGGTGATTGACGCCTGCGACCCTCACGTGGTGCACGACGACCCAGCATGGCAACGACGCGTCAGCTTTCCCCCTCCCCTCAAGCGTCGTGCTGCCGCGGCTCCAACACGCACTGTGGTTGCTACATTTGTTGGCACTACTACTGGCGCTTCTGATCCCGTGTCCCGCTTGACCGAGGCTGTCCCCGAGTGGCTCGGCGTCCCTTTGCGGCGTCGCAATGGCAGCAGCACGGAGATCATCACGTTGCCCAGCAGCCGCTACTGCCCTCTCAAGGGCGGTGAGCACAGCACTGCGGGTACCTGCTTTGTTTGCGTGTCTGGTACTGGTGCCGTGCGCATTGCGTGCCACAAGGCGGGGTGTGCCGGCAAGCAGATGGTGGTCGAGGCGCCAGCTTTCAACGACGCCACAGAGCAAGTCATTTTGGAGCGCTTCAACGCGGCGTGGGCAAAACTGGACGGCAAGTACATTGTCAAGCTGCCGGTGTTGCTCGAGGGCGACCAGCTTGCCCCCGCCAAGGTGTACACACACGCCGACTTCATTGCTGAAACCACACGCAACGGCGAGATCTACGACAAGAAGAGCTACCCCAAATGGTGGCTTGGCAGCGCGCAAGCGCGCAACTACGACATGGGCATCGTTTTTGATCCCAGCGAGAAGAGTGGTACCCGCTACTACAACAGCTACCTTGGCGTTGACAACCGTGTGACGGCTGCCGCGCGAGAACTGGGCAGTGCAGACTTGCTTTCCCTCTTTCCCAACTGGCATCGTTTTGTGTGCGCCAACATCTGCGCCAATGAGCCGGAGCTCATTGACTACCTGTTCAACTGGTTTGCCCACTCGCTGCAGCTGCCCCACGTCAAGCCGCTGGTTGCTATTGTGCTTGCTGGCTTGCCCGGTGTCGGCAAGGGGCTGTGCACGCGTGCTATGCTGCGCATTTGGGGTGCACCCCACGGTGTGCAAATCAACGGCAGCGACCTGCTCAGCTCGTACAACGCCATGTACTTGCACGCCATCTTCCTCTTCGTGGACGAGACGGAGCAGACAGAGCACCGCAGTTTTGACAATGCGCGCGTCAAGTCCCTCATCACCGAGCAGACGGCTGTGCGCAACGAGAAGTACGAGAAGCAGTACGAGGTCAAACAGTATCAGCACATCATCATGTCCAGCAACGCGCTCGTCAACCACAAGCAGGTGGTTCCCTATCAAGCCGGTGAGCGGCGTTACTTTGGCATGCCGTGTGACTTTCGGCTTGGCACGTCGCACGACACAGTGTGCGATGGCGCCGCTGCCGAGCTTGACGACTACCGCGCACTTGCTGCCATCTACCTGTGGCTCATGCAGCGTGACATCAGCAAGTTTGTTCCCAAGCGCTTCCCTCTCAGCATCACGACGTGGCAGATGCAACACGCCAGCTTTGATCCCTACACGCGCTACATCTACCGTGTACTCTGCACTGCCAGCTTTTGCGTGCGTGACTACGAGCCAACCGACAAGAAGGTGGCTGACCGCGCCGAGTTGCTCATCTCCACCTACGTGGAGAAGGGCAATGCGGGCATCGAGGTGGCGCAGCTTGGATTTCGTTCTTTTGACCGCCCTACCTTGTGCTACCCCAGCGACATGGCGTTTGTGGGGCTCAAACAGCACTACCCCAACGACAACAGCTTGCTTGACAGCGTGCTCTGGGTGCGTTTGAAGGAGCTTGCTCCCGATGCTGGCTGGCGCAAGGCGCAGTACAACACCGCCCTCGGACGGGTCACTGGGTTTTTTTGTCCCTCTCTCGAAACGCTGCGCACTCAGTTTGTGCAGATGCGTGGCAACGTGGATGCTCGCATCTATGACGAGTGGCGCATTGAATAACAAAAAAAAAGTCAGCATTTACTCTTTTTGCGCCCCCAGTTGGGGCTGCCCAGTTCTTCGGTGTCGGTTTGGCGCTCGTTTTTCGGCGGGGGATGTTCCTTTTTGATTGCAACGAACTCTTCCCGGTAGAAGTCCCGTTCGGTTTCAAGGGCGCGACCACGTTTTTCAGCTTGTTCTGCCCGTTGCAAAGTCTCGGCGTAGTCTGATGGCGCCACTCGCTGCCATTCCTGAACCTTGGCGAGCACACGTTCGGTACTTGCGTTGACTTCCAATGCGCGGCGGTATTGTTTGCTCACACTGGCGAATGCATGCTCCAAACGGGCGACCTCGGACTCCAACTGTTTGTTCTTGTAATACAAGTCCCTGCAGTTGTCTGCGAAACTCATCACGAGCGCCCCCAATTCCTCCCCGTGGGCTTTCAGCTCGGCGTACGTCATCTGCAAAAAAGGAGGTTGTTATTCGCGGTACCGAAACAAGACCATTTGGAAGCGTTCGCCGGGGATGATGTACAACGGAGGAAGTGGGAAGTAGAACTGGTGTTTGGGCAGCCAGCCCATAATGCGCCCGCCGCACAATTCACAGTCGGTGATGAAATTTGCAACGGGCTTCGGTTCGTGTTCGGCTTCGTGATACAAAGCGCGCGCCACAAAGACTTTTCGCGTCACAATGCGGGCAAGATCTTTGCTGCCACCGAGTTGGCGGCGCAAAGCCAAGAAGATTGTGGCTGCTCGTACCCGTTGGGAAGGTCGGCGCTTGCTCATTTCCTGCTACTGATAATTTAAACCGTCAGCCACTTTTGTTTCTTGCAAGGTGGATTTGGGCGCTGGTCCCAATTATGTACGAGCTGCGCAGGGTAGACTACTCTGTTGCATCTCTGTTGGCGAGCGAAATTTCGTGCGAGTCCGACTAACCTGGGCAAAAAAAACCCTCGACTGGCGGAGTACTCACAGAGCCGGTGCACCGGCTAACTGGGACCCTGTTTGTTCCTATACAGTCCTTATTTTGGCATTGTTTTTGCAATGCAGGATTCAACCAGCCAGGGAAACGATTAATCCAAGCATGGCAACTTTTCATCGCTGCAGTCGATGAAAATTTGCGCTGCTGCGAACCGCTCGTTTTTTGACGAGCTACTAACCAAACCCGAGTCTACCTAGCCACACCGTAGCTGAAACCACGTGCGAAATTTCGTGCGAGTCCGACTAACCTAGGGCAAAAAAACTACTCTGTTGGCGAGGGCGATCCAAATGAAATTTCACTGTGAGTTAGAGATGCGATAAAGCCAGGTCGCCCGCGCAGCTCGTCCGTAATGGGACCAGAGCCCAGCACAAAAAAAACAACAAACTCACCAACAAAATTTAATAGGCAGGAAAACATGAGACCTTACAAACGCGTCCAACTTGAACTCCGAGACGAAATGTGGCAGCTCAACTGGTCAGACCGACTCGACCAAGGAGCATCCGTGGCTCCCGACGAAAAGTTGCACACCCTCAGTGCAGCAATTATGTTTTGTGCACTGCGTAAGCTTTTGGCGAGCAAAGATTTGGCTCGGCTTCTCAGCGAGTACATTTATGACGCGCGCGCACGGTTCCACGAGAGTGACCATGTACCGCGGCTCAAATGGGCTTTCAACGGCTACTGCCGAAGGTGCCACGGGTGCATTGCCGGGCACCGGATGGAAACATCTCCATTTGACCAAAACTGGACGCGGCGGCGCATCGAAGGGCGCAAGTTCATTATGTTATGGTACCGATAAACCCCCGTCTTATTTTATTTTTTTGCAACCCCGCAACACTTAGCCAACTCTTCCTCAATTTGCACAAACGCAGGGTTGTGGGCAACGGCGATCAAGGTGCTCACGATTTCCTGGACAAGCCCCCATGCAGCATCGAATTGCTTTTGAATGGCATCTGCTTGTTCTTGACTGGACACGCCGCGTTCGACTGCTGCCTGCAAGAAGATAGGCACAGTCTCGCGAAACACTGCAAACTTGCTGCTTCCTTTGCCAGTCGCAACACTTTGGCTGTACAGCTCCACACAGTGTACTACCCAAGCGATGACCTGCACAAAGGTAATGTCGGGTGGTGTGACCTTGAGTTGCCGCCTAACGATCTCCTCCATTCCCAAGCAAACAAATTCCCACTGTCACAAGTGCGAGTCCTGCGTACTGGTGAGTAGAAAGGGTCTCGTTGAAAAGGAACCGTCCCAGCAACGTATGCGTCACGTTCGTGAAGGCGTTCCAGTACCCATTGGTTAGGGCGATGCCGTTGCGTCGAAACACGTGTTGCAACTCATACGCAAGCAACAGGTAGCTACCGTATGTAAGCTGGGGGTGTCCTCCGACCTTAGCAGCGGTGTCACCCACAACTTCGGTGACCGTGAGCAGTGCGGCGGCTTGCACCGCAGAAAGGTCTTCCATGTCCGGCAACGTGTATGCTGCGCGAGAAGCTTGGAACAGAATTCACAGCAGCGCCGAGGGAACATGGATTGCCCTCTTTCCATTCGATGAGTGGGCATTTAGGCGCTTTGCATGGGTTTTTATTAGCAACCCAGCGTACAGGGTGTACAATTTCGCATACGAGCAAATTACCCCCGACAACGACCCGGGACTTTGGCAGGACCATGGAATCTTCGTCGTGCGCGAAATGTACTAGCTTGCGGCGCGAACTTGCTGTGGCAGTAGCGTACAAACAGGATGCGTACGCGCGACAAAGCAGCGACGAGTGGGACACGCTTGTGAAGTCATGTGAAACGCCGGGACTTGCACTCGAACTGCGCAAACACTATTATTGGTACCGGGCACAGCTCACCCACACTCAAATCCTCCTGGACCTTGTGCAGCATGAGCGCCATGAACACTGTTGAGGGCTGCGGGTGCTGCGTGGGCATGCGGGAAAAAAGCAAAATCGGGGAAGAGCTCTACGCGTGGACGCAGCAAAATGGAACCGCGCTGCTCATGCCTACCCCGGTGTATGAGGAGTTAGTACTACTTGCCACCAACAATATGCAGTGCAACCACATGGACTGGGTCGCTCACAAACGGCGCTGTCACCATCATGGCTACTAAAGAGGGGTGCGAAGAGTGCCACGTTTTTGCTGCCACGGCTGGCGAGCTCCTGCGTCGGCACTGGGAGATTGCAATGGACCCCAAATTTAATACTTGCGTGCGCCACTTCCTACGTGCCGACAACCGCGAGCGCATGACCCTCATCCATCAGGCGTGGGTTGCCCATAAACTCCTCGACCATGTTGCTTACTCACGCTTGCGTTTGGCGCTTGCCTCCACCTCCTCTTCCTCTGCCAAGCTGGCGCTCTCGCTGCTGCTGCTGGCATCGGGATCGTAGTCCGAGTCGTCCTCATCCGCGTCCAGGTCCTTGTAATGCTTGGCGATAAGCGCTGACACGGCGCCCACAAACGCCTGCCACTCCGCATCCTCTCCACGAAACTCGAGGTCGTGCTCGAACAGCCACTTGTCCACGCGGTCGAAAAACTTCTTAAGGTCGCTCATTCGCGTTGTGCCCCTCCACCCCGAAGAAAAAGAGTTTTAGTGCAAACCCTCCGCCATCTTGCGTTGCACGTCCATTGGCTGCTCGCTCACAGTGGACATGTTCTGATGGATACCGGAGAGGAGGGTCAGTTGGAACTCTTCCTGCCCAACATCATGACCAAGTTCACTGATGAAGAACGGGAAGTATTGTTCAAGAACGTACGTGGCAAGATTACCAACGGAAAGTGGACGGCAAATCACACAAGCAAAAGTCGCCCCCATGTTTCGCTCACAACCGCCAAAACACGCGAAGAGGCACGTGCTGGCACACGAAAACGCACAGCATCCTGCCGCCGCGGAAACTGGACGTATGCAGAACCGACTAGTTTGGTTCTGGCTGCGCATGCAGTCCTCGTCATGAACGGACACTTTCCACGCGAGGACGATCAGGCTTCTCACTTGTGCCACAACCCATGGTGCGTGCGCCTCGAACACCTCATATGGGAAAACGCAGGCTACAACATGCGGCGCAAAAGGTGCCAAGCAAGAAACAAATGTGTGTGCCGGCTCAACCCGCCATGCTTAATGAAATGCTCACCATGACTACCACGCACGCCTGCGCCAGCCGTTCTTCCACTTTGCGCTTCTGCTTGGCGCTGAGGGGGTTGTACTTGCCCTGCTTGGGCGCCAGCACATTTTGTTCCAAGAGGGTTCGGAACTCGTCCAGTCCCAACAACACCACACGCCGCCCCTCTGGAACACTCATGTCTACGGACGAAAGTGGCAGTTGGTCGCCGCCGCCACGCGGACGCAGCCTCCCTCGCGCGCCGCCCGTGCACACTGGCACATACGTTACGGCGCCCTTCTCCACCACTGGTCCAGGTGTCTTGGTATTTTTTAGCTGTGGCGCACGCAAAATGGAAAACACGCCGTTTCGCCACCACCTCAAGCTGGGTGCAACGTGGCTTGCGTTGGACGGGTGTCTCATGGCGCAATGGCAACAAGGAACAGGAGTGACCTGCGCCGTGTGGACGGAGGGGTTGGACGAAAATGAAACTAGCGCTAGCGAGTGATAGAGGGGCGGCGCAAAAATGGCAGACAACAAGTTTTGGACGGAGCGCTTTGTGGCAGCCACGGGATCCTATCAGTGTCCCTGGTGCGAGCGGGACCTCAAGCCCAAGCTGAGCAACAGCGCCGCCAATCCCGGAAAGACTTTTGTCAGCTGCGCCAAGGACTTTGGCGGCTGTGGGCTGTTTTGCTTCTTGCAGAACTTGCCCAACGAGAAGTTCAACCCCAATAAGAGCGCGGGTGTGAAGCGTGCTCGCGATGACGGCGCGTCTCCTCGTGCCGGTGGCAGCAACATTGTGGGTCCCATTGTCATGGCGCCCGACGTGGTGGAAGTGCGCCTCGCCGATTTGGCAGCCAAGATCGACCGCTTGTGCAGCGAGATGGCAGAGGTGAAAGGGTACATCAAGGAGGTGAACGATCAATGAAATCGCACCGGCGCCGGCGCAGTGCTGCCGGGTGTCCAGTGACGCACCGGCAGCTTGTCAAAGTACGGCAAGTAGCGGTAGTCGCTGGGCAAGTACTCCATTGTGTACTGCGGCGTGTCAGTACCCAGATCAACAATGTTGAATGGTGGCAGGTGCCCGACCCCCCAGTTGCTCACGTCACTGCGTCCCCAATTGCGGTCCCATGGCACTTCGTTGAGCAGATTGTAATAATCCTTGTTGTGTCGAAAGCGGTACTCGTTACGTAGCCCGGTTCGCCATTTCAGCGGTGGGTGGTCGTAACACGGCAAACTGCCTTGCAAATCACCGGCGTGCCCACTGTCGTATGCCATGATGTGTTACTAACACCTAGAAACCTATCTACTAGGGGTACTAGGGGTACTAGGGGGTTTAGGACAAAAAGAGTTTTCGAGGAGCTCCGACCGGAGAGCCGGCGCCTTTTTTTCGGCTACCCCCCGAGTACCCCTAGTTAGCAGTGAAAAGATGGCAGAGGAGTTCGTCCCCCAGCTCAAAGGCGCGTTGTTGCGGGCGGTGGACCTTGCCTGCATGAGCGCGGACGTCGAGCTTGAGCAGCTGGTGCGCCGTGCACTTGTGCGCGCCTACCAGTGCTACCCACAGCGAGTGGAAGGCGAGAGTCTCGAGTTCCAGCACCACTTCCGCGCCGAGTACGTGCCAGCCGGCGTGTTGTGCGGTGGCAACTACGTGCGCGCTGCAGAGGAGCGGTTGGCACCACGCAGCGGCGAAGAAAGCGACAACTTGACGGCAAGCAGCGCTGTGCTGCACATTGACAGCAGCGAGGAGAGCAGTGGAGAAGGGACGCTTGCCATGTATGGCGAGCAGGGATAATGAACTACATTTCGCTCTCCACAATCTCGTTGGCGTTGCCAAACGCGCTGCGCAGCCGGCTGTTGTTTTGGTCCTTGGGACGATAGCTTGGCACCTCCTTGAGGATGTAATGCAAGATAAAGTCCTTGTCCTCGCCGTTGCCACGCACAAACCGGCAGTGTACGTTAGGGGTGGCGCCCACCGCATCACGAAAGATGGCGGCGATGCCCTCCTTGCTCACTTGCACCATCGTGACATGCGTGACTTCAATGAGGATGTGAACGTGGAGTCCTTTGTTTTGCTTGCCCTCGTGTTCGAACGCCGCACGCAACCTAACATGGTGCACCAAATCCTCCGTCTGTGGCGTGAACTCCAGCTGCGCTTGCCCGTCGTATTGGCGAAGCCAGCGCCACACTGCCGGCGCTTCTGCCATGCTTTCCACCGCCTTGCGCATGGCGTGTATGAGGCTCTCGTCATCCTTGTTGAAGTTAACCTGAATGGAGGGTCAACCATTTTTGCCAAACATCATCACAAAGTACACGGACGAGGAACGCCAGATCATTTTCGAGCGAGTACGGACAAAGATTGTCGATGGTGTGTGGCAAGGAAAACAAAAAGGGCGCCCCACAGTGCAACTCGTCACAGACAAAAGGTTTGTGGATGCCGGCTCGTGCCAGCTTGTCTAATGAATTGCCTACCGTGACATGCCAATTGCTGTATTTCACGCGTGGCACGTCCATTTCGGCTTAGCGCGGAGAAAACAGCACGTACGCCACTATGGCGCCGCACAGCATGCCCGCGCTGGCACCGCATACGAATGCCATGAATATCTTGTCGTCCGCCTCCTCGTGGCTGCGTGGAGTGCAGGGTGCATCTTTTGCCCAGCTGGGGCGTTCGAAAAGCGCTTGTTGCCGCGCCGCCTCTTTTTCGCCAAACGCCCGCACAAAGGGGGGCGTGGGTGCAAACGACACACTGCCAATGGGCTTTTTGTCGCTCATGTGCACCAGCTTTGCACAACTTCAGGTGGCAGAGCAGAAAAGTCGACGACGTGAGAACCCGAGGTACAACTGGGAATAAGCCACGCGCCAATCGCCTCAGCAATTGGCTGATTAATCGTGGCGGCGGCGGCGTCGATACACTCCAAAGCCGAGTCCACTGCTGTTGGGTAGCTGCCCCACTTAGCGGTTAGGAATTGCTTGAATTCGCTACAGTCAAGTGTCTGGTATTGTTGGGCAAATAAGAGCAGCGATTGCAGGCGACCGTTCCAGGTTGCGTCTCCTGTTTGGCACTGGCTGCTTGTGGTAAAGTACTCCTGAAGCATTGTCGCCATTGATGCAACTGACATATTGCCATCACTGTTCATCAAAAGGTTGTAATAGGCTTTGGCATCAGCGTCGGGATCGTTTGGGTCATTTGGAGCCGCATGCATCCTTCGCAAAAAAAGGTCGATCGGCACGTCGCCCGGAACGTAGAGGGAGAACGGATCCATTTTCATCTGCGGTGCCATCTCCTCTGGTAATTGTTCGAGTATTGGTGTGGTGCTTTGCATCCATTCAGGAAAGCTCATGAGGGTGGAAGATGAAAGTTCCCAGCCCGGGATGCGGCGCATGGCTTCCAAGTTGGCGGGAATGTTGGCAGCAGCCACAAGTTTGCCGATGCTTTTGGGCGTCTGCCAGTTGCCCACCCAGGAATCGAACGTTCCTTTGACCTGTTTGGTTGCAGGGAAGGTTTTCTTTTGTGTACCTTCCCTAAGGATGTCCCAGTTCTCACAGCTGTACAGATTGCTGTTGACAAGGTCCCCCCACCCAGTGGCGATGGTGCCATCCCACCCTACGATGGTGCCGTTTCGTTGAAATAGGGTGTACCATGCGTCATGCTTGACCCCGCTGGTCCAATTCATGCTTTGCATCCAGCGCCCTGCGTACAAGTACCCCATCGGATTCACGAGGTCTTGGGCAAACATGCTGCGGTCGGCGTCGACTACCGGAGCTTCAAGCAGCGACGGACCGGTCAACAAGCCACGAAAGACAAATTCAGTACGTGGGTCCTCTTTCGCCCATCCTTCGCGTTCCATCACTTCCAAAGTGAGCATGGCGGCGAGACTAACGGCGTCCCATCGCCTGCTGTCCATCAGCGTGGAGTCCTGATCAAACGCTGTGCAACTGTCGGTGTTGACAGTCAAGCGGCACCACAATCCGCTGATGCCGCTCATCAATGCACCCATGGCACCCAACAAAAGTCGTCCCACGAAACTGGCGCTAGCAAGTGCATGTGCAACCGGAACAACGTAGTGGCGCTCTAGCACCCAGGCTCCCAGTATTGCTCCACCATACTGAAATGGCGCCTCTCCCGCGCTTTGGCTACTTTGCTGGTAGACATAACCACCGGCAAGAGCGCCGACGTAGCCGCCCAAGGGATACAGCAAAAATCGCGTCGCTCGTTCGAAATGGATGTTGGTCGGTTCGTTAAATGCTTCCAGCAAGCCTGTTGTGTAATTGAAAACGAAACCAAAGATGCAGATGGTGGCACCGCCTGCCACGCCCGTCCCCGCCACTGCGCTTAATTCCGGGCGTCCGTAGTATTGAAACGCTGCTGTCGCTGCAACTGCTGCGCCAAGCGGTAGCAAGACTTCAAAGAGCCCGGGACCACTGCACGGATCAAATGTGCTGTGTTCGGCGGTATTCACATCTTTCAAACTTTCAATCCCCCCGCCCAGGAATGCTCGCGTGTACGCTCGGTTGACGCTTTCTGCGTAGATGCGCCCCGCATTTTGTGTTTTGTGGTCAAAAAAGCTCGCTTCCCCTCCTGCTTCCATCATGCCCACCATTGAACAATTTGGGAAGGTCAAGGGCGTGCAAACATTGTCTTTTGGATCGGGACCGTTCGCACCATTGCGCCACTGGGAATATGGCTGTGGTTGCACCTTGATTGATGCAAACTCGCCATCTCCGTAGTTGCCGTACTTTCCAAAGCCTATCCAGGGAAACCCGGCTGTGGTGTCGTAGAGTTGCGGGTAACCATTGGGCGCGCCCGCTGTTCCAAAACTGGTGAGCAAGCCCTCGGTGATTCCCCAATCGATGGGCATTCCGCCAAGTTGCAGCGTCGCACGCATGTGTTTTGTCCCTCCGTAATTGGCTGGTTCGCTCCAGCTAGTTTGCGGTGTGTACGTCATTCCATTGGGAATGAATCCTGCCTCGTCATAATTGCCTCCACCTGCAGGACCGTTGATCCAGTCCCACGGGTACGCGCGAATGGCAGCCTGCGCATTGCCCATGACGAGTGCTCGCGCTTGCAACAGAATTTCATTGTGCTGGCACCCAATTTGCAAACTCCTCGCAAAACTGCGCAACGCTCCACGCCAGCGCCGTGTGGGGCTTGCTGAAAATCATATCGCCGTGCACTGGCGGCAAACAAGGGTGCGCCGCCCGCAGCACCTCCCACCACGCGTTGAGCTCGCCCTCGTAGGTAACGTTGTACGCTGCTTGCAGCGTGTGCTTTTCCATGGTTACTGCCGCGGTAGTGTGGCGCACGCCCAGCCACAGCAGCGGTGGCATGTTGAAGCCCGTGACGATCTCGCCAGTCTCGCGCACCAGGATCTTGCGGTAAGTCTCGCTGTTTAGTTCACAATCGTACACAAGCACGTAGCTGGCGTTGCAAGGATCCGCAAGGAATTTTTGGCGCTGGTGGTAACTACGTCCTACCAGTCGCTGCAGCTCCAATGGCAGCCGGCAATGTGGGGACCGGGTCGGTGCTGTCGTGTCCATCGACGCGCGGGCTGGGAAGAAACCCTCCCACAGCCAAGGTGAAAAGACTGATCCAAAAGTTAAACGAATTCGAGCCCCAGCCCGAAACTATTGCCATCACTAGCCCCACTGTGCCCATCGCCAGCAAAACCGCGCAGTGCAGCACAAAAGTCAGACAAGATCGCGTCACTTTCCCCCCACGAATGCGATGCGCTCGCACTATTTGGATGTGGTTCTCGAAGTCGATCAGGGCGGTGCTTGGGGTGCGCCGCGGGACGGGGCGCGCTTCTTCGGTTGAGACTCCCGAGGCAGACTGCGTGGCTGGCTCCGAAGAGGGCTGCATCGCTGTTGAGGTACGGCCACTGCAGATATTCAATCAAGCCAACCCAAATGCTTACAATGTCCTCGCGCTTCTTTTTGCTCTTGAGCGGTGGAAAATCAGCGCCCAAGTGGCTACACCGCAGCAAATCGAACAAACGGCGAAACACAAAGTTGTAACTGATGAAACTGTGGCGCCGGCGCGTGCGTTCGGCAAGTTGCGCAAACGGAACTTGCAGCTGCTTGAACAACTCGCGCAGGCGCAGCACAAGCAAGTCGTTGATGTGCAAGCCCAAACTGCCCCGACCGCACAGTGCTAGGCGGATGGTCAAAAACTTTTCAAGGTACTTCTTCACAAAGAACGGTTTAGCGCCTCGCGTTCCTCGTTGGCGGTCCACTTCCCACAAGAGCTCGCGGGCGTCTTCCTTGCTAAGGCAGTGTTTGGGCTGCCACTTGGCGGCGGGGTTGCTTCCCCACTGGTTGGTGTTCCACTCGTAGAGTCGCTGGATGTCCCGGAAGTCGTCGCTTGGGATGCTCGGCTCGAGCCCTCGCCACTGGCTGATGCGCTCGCTCCAGTAGGTGACTCGCTGGTAGGGGGCGCTCTTCTTTTGCTCACGCTGTTGCGCATGTACGTCAGCCACAGTTTCGCCATAAATCCCACCGCGCACAACTTCAACCAAAGGAGCCTGAAATTGCCGGTTGCCACTGCAATCATAAAGCTCCTTGTAACGGGCGCTAGCCACCAGCAGGATAGCATCAGTGTTAACGCAGCCACAGTCGGCACAGGTGCACTCGCCGCGCTCAGCGTCCACATTGTAATCAGTAGCACCACAATTTCTGCATTGTCCGTAGCCATCCATGCGGTTGCCGGTGAGCGACTACCTCGACGTCAAGCGAGATGTGCTCGCTGGGGTGGCAAACTACGATTGGTTTGTTGGCAGCGGCTACGATGACCGTATTCCCACCAGCGTGTTTGCCAACGGGTTCGGGCAGGGGTTGGACGATCTGAGTTTGCACAACGCAGACCGCGACCCTTTCGCTCGGAAAAACTTGCCGAGCAACCGCCAGAACTTGTATGCCGGCGCGTCGGAAGATGGCAGCACCGTCGGCTACTACCGCTGGACCGATGAAGAGGTGGCACAAGACTTGGCGCCCATTCTTCCCAACCAACGCATGCCCGGCATCAACCGCATTGCCAGCTGCATTGCAGGGTACCACCAACGCCCCAAGGGACACCAGTTGCATGGCACCCGCTTGTCACACACATATGTGGTCGGCGACGTCATGCATGTGCCGCTGTTCGATCCAGGCAACAACTTTGGACTGTTGCACGATGAGCCCGCGCTGGGTCCCTATCAAAAGGGCGCGTACACGGTGGTGCCGAGGTTCTAACGAGTCACAATCCCCAAAGCCGCGCCCGTGGCAAATTCAACAAAGGCAGGGAGCGTTTCTGCAAGCACATTGTGAGTCAAAACCTCGTAGGCTACAAAACAACAAGGGTGTGAGGCGAACAGCTGCCAAGCCAATTGCTACGTGTGCCAGAGAGTTGAGCCCGTCCGAAAACACAGGACGCCTTGAAATATGTGGCAAGAATTTGCGTTTTTGCAGCGTTTGCGCTACGTGGAGTTCAAGCGGCTGGTATGGATGTTCGAGACGCTCATGTTTTTGTGCACGTGTATTTTGCTGCTGCATGCCAACTTCAGCCCGCAAGTCACGCTAGCACTGCTAGCGCTTGCCGCGTTGCGTGTCGTCACCGAAGCCGCCAATCACAACCACGTGGCGCAAGCCCACAACGTGCAAGACCGGTGGCGCTACCTGTACCCCTTTGGAGTTTTCTTCTAGCAACGCGCACAAATGGCGAGTTTCAGTGCTGTTGCCGGTGTGGCTGTCGCTGCTCTAGCGCCCCAATATGCGTTGCCAGGGTTCGTGGCTGTTGAACTGTACCGACGCTCAGCCGCGTCAACTTCCAAACTGCTCGTCGCCCCCAGCGATGGGGATTGCACCACGGCTTGGTGCACGGTGGCGAGCGGATTTGAGTATGCAATTGGGTACTGGCTGGGCACCTACGTGCTGGATTCGGTCTTTGGACCTCCTTGACCGGGCGCCTAAGCAAATCGTCCATGCGGACCGCGCCAACGAAAGTATCGTTTTCCCCGGGCACCGCGGATTATGGTTCTTTTGAGTGACGCCAATGCAGGGGGAGGAGCTTCCGCAGCCATTGCGGCAACGAGCAGCGCAATAAGCTTCTGCGCGTCTTCTTCCACGAAGCTCTCTTCAATAATCGAAGCGACTTCTTTTTGGATCTTTGGTAGGTCAGCGTCCGGACGGCCAGCCTCATCCACAAGCTCCTTGAGGTCCTCGCGCAGTAGCTCGAAGTCATTGTGTGCCAATCCGACAACGTGCTCACGTGCGTTGACCATTGCAGCTCGGTGCTCTCGCAGCGCCTGCAAATGCGCCTCAAACCGAGGAGGATCCAGCTGCTGCAGTTCCGCGGCCAGCCGGATCTTGGCGGACATGTCCCAGTCGGTACTGCGCGCATACGAAGCCTCCAATGTTGACGCGTCCAATTCCGATGTACCCAACTGGCGCGCTACCTTCTCATACTCCGCGGTTGTTCGTTGCAGTTCCGCTTGTGTGTGAGCCACGCGGGACCAAGATTTCAGCGTAAAAGAGGGGGTGTCCGCGGCAAGCAATGAGTCCTGCATGCGCATGGTTTCCAGAGTTCTTGCGTCTTCGGCTCGCACCGACGTCCGGGCGCCGCTGTGAAACCCCGATTGAATTGTACTTGGCTCCTTCCTCAACCCCTCGTCATACGCAAGGACCCGACGCAGCAAGTGCGCGGCTTCCGGCGTGGTTGTGTTCTCGGCAAAAGAGGTCATTTCGTCGCGGGCTTCTGGAGGACGCCCGATGAAAGACGCATATGGCGAGTCACGCGGTTCCAGTGACATATCGCGGACAGACCGGTTTGTTGATTCTCCGGGTTTGACCGATGCCGGCCCCGTTGTTCGCAGATAGTTCAGTTGCATGCTCAGGGATATTATGTTCTCTACATCCTCATCAGTCGCATCCGGGTTAATGCCTGCTTGTTTGGTCGCGGCATGAAGGGCGTGAGTGAGTTCCGCTATTTTTTCGTGCCATGCTGCCAGATCCTGTGCTTTCTGTTTTTCGCTCTGCACGTACAATGGACCTTTCGCCTTGTACTGCTCAAATGCTTCCACGGTCGCCAAATTTTCGCCAGTGACGGCATCCAATTTTGCTGCGGGTACTGCTTCTTCAACGTCCTCTTGGCTGGGATTGATGTGAGCGCCGTGAGCCGGCTCCACGCTCTCCATTTCGCGCTGCACCATCACGGCAGTCGTGCCCGCGGGCCCAATCTTGTGCAGCTCCATCTGGGCTGGGGTGAAGGGGTAGGGGCGGGAGGCGTCGAAGGGTGGTGTGGTGCCGGGTGGCTGCGCTCCGGCGATGATGGGTCCGTATCCCACATTTTTGTCGAAGTATTTGACGAACAGCTCAAAATCTGCCAAGTAGTTTTCGTCGCTCATGTCCCACCAACTCACGCCACCCTTCTGCACACGTTTGATCGCGCCCCCGACAATGTACTTAAAGTACAGCCAGTAGCCCAGCAGGGAAGCAGGCACGCGGTTGGCAAGCAGGGAAAGTTGCAGCGCAAAGTCCAGGCGCCGCTGGGCAAACTGTTCAATGTACAGCCCGACCTCGCGGTTGATAACTGCCGCGTTGCCGCGCCCCCAAAACGTCTTTGCGTGATCATCATCCGTGCCGCGTCCTAACAACCAAAAGTAAAAGCGCCGCACAAACTGAAACTTCACGTCGTCGGCAAGCTCCCCGGTCAGGATTTGTGACTCCCACAGTCCCAATGCATTGTCGAGCGCCGTGTCGTTCAAACCCTGCGCCTCCAAGCGTGCAAGTTCCACGTTTTTTTTCATCTGCTTGAGCTGGTCCGCTGTGCGGGGTTGCAGTATGCGCAGGCGCGCTTCCGCCTCCAGTTCATTCTCGCCGGCGCCAAACTTCGGGTTGACTGTTGCCAACTGCTGGCGCGCAAACGCTTGAGTTGCCCGCCGCATCTCTTTTCTCCGCAAGCCTTCGGAGCAGAAAATGGAGCTCGCCGTGCTGGGTGCGGGCGCTTATCTTGCCACATCGCTTTTTGCCAACACTCCTGTCAAGGTGGCTCCCACGCAAGCTGAGCTGGCTGCCGAGATGCTGGAAACTCCTGCCGCGCTCTTCATGCACGAGTACCGCGTGCGTGGCGCCATTGCCCCCTACGCCAGCAGCGTGGCTGCACGATTGCCGTGGGATCAAAACCACGCGCCCTACTACATCGCCCAAACTGCAACGGGCGGACCCAATCAGCACCCCACCGAGCGCGTCTACAAGTCGTTGATCAATGCGAGCGAGCACGAGCGCATCGACTTGGCGCAAGAGTTCAGCGCTGCCCGTCCGCACTACGCTCGGCGACGTGGGCAAGCCATTTGGACTGCGTTTGACAGCGAACTGCGCGTGCGTGATACGGATGGCAGCACTCGCAGCACCGAACGCCAGGGATTCAGCTGGATGCCACCCAACCCGACCGACAGCGACTGGAACGAAGCCGCACTGCTTGCCAAGGCGTTGCCTGGCGACCCACGGCTGTTCACGCCCGACAGCAACTTCATGAGCGCACCAGGGCTCACTTGGCGTTATGGCGGCACGCAAACTCACTAATTCTAGACGTGAGTGTGCACCTGCGCAATGTCAGCCGTGGGAAACTCGCTCAATGCGGCGTCGCAAGGGATTGCAGCGCTGTACTCGCAGCTGTCGCAAGTTGTGCTCGGGCACAACAGCGTGTACATGCCCAAGGGCGGGCAGGCGCTGACTCCGACTGCCCGTGACGATACAACATACATTGCGCCTGCAAACGGCGTCCAAACTCCGGTTTGGGTGGCCAACAACAAGATCATATACTCGTTGCCGAAAACGGCCACGCTCATTGGACAAATGTGGCATGAGGTCACGCTGAGTGCAGGGACAACGACGCCGACAGCCCCTTTTGTGGCGGGCTACATTCCTGGAACGCCTGCGGATCCAGTGGCCAGCGCTGCTGCAGCGCCTGCCCAGAATGGCGCCCCCAAAGCGGAATACATCCGCAATGTGGGCGACTTGATTGTGAGTTACATCATCCTGCGATACGGAAGCACACCGCTTCAGCAGTACGCCACGGACATGGTCGTGGCGCAGCGATACTTGGAGAAGAACAACATCAACATTCAGAACATCAACGTGGAAGTGCTGGGCAACTTGGCGCCGGGCGGCAACACTGAGCTCACGCTCGTGGATGCGTTCTATCGCGGGGTGACACTGCGACATCAGCTTGATGAGATTTGGTTCACGCAAAGCCAGGACCGCCATTGGATGCCTGAATCTTTGGCGCTGGAGGGCACGTTGGAGTTCACGTTGCGGGATCCCGCGCAATGCATTATCACTGCAAACGGGACGGCCGCAGACATTGCGGTGATGCCGACGATCACCAACTGCGTACTCCGATACAAGCAGGTCACCCTTTCCGCAGCGGAGAAGATGAATCGTCTGGCAATTTACAAGTCACCCGAAGGGCTTGTGAACTTGTTTGAGGACACCGAAGACCAGCTGGGCTTTCAAGTTGTCCCAACTGTGGGCACACCTGCCGCGCCGGTGCAGATCACGCTCAACGTTCCTTTGAGCAACTTTCGCATGGACATGAAGGAACTCATCTTCTACGTGCGCGTGGCGCAAAACACCACTGCGTACGCTGCCCCTTTTGGCACGTTCGGAGGACAGCTTGCCAACTGGAGGGGCAGCCGGACGGAGAGTGACCGCGTTACGCAGTCCTTGTTGCTGAATGCGAATGGCAGCAACGTGATCGGCACGTTGGTGCCGGTTGTAAGCTGGAAGCTCGTGAGCGGCGGCAAAGATCTGTACAACTTGATCCCGGAACTGTTTAGCCGGACGCACGTGCGGAAACAGTACCATCCGGATGCTGAAGTCAGCGCGTACGTGTACCAGCAGAGTTTTGCCATTTACCCCGAGGACACGCGCAATGCGACCGGTCACATCAGCACAAGCACCTTGGGCAATTTGACCCTGGTCGTCAACATCATGTCGCAGGGGCCCGCCTTCACCTACCAGGTGGACTGTCATGCCAAGACCTACAACCTAATGCAAAGCCGGGGCGGCAGCATCGCGAAGGCGCTCAACTAAGTATTTTCTGCAATGAACAGCTAAATGTGCGGGGAAACGAAACCTTGGCAATGGAAACATGATGTCGTCGTGCGCCTGACAAGCCCCGCTACTAATCCGAGCAACAGCAACGCGACGGGTGGCACGTTCACGTTGAATGCAGCCAGCGTTACAGTGCCGCTCATGCAGCCGTTGGACATGATCGAGGAAGTCTGGCTGACGGAGTACCAAGTTTTGCCAAGCGCAGGCAGTCCTCCAACGGATATGTGGCGGCTGAGTTTTTTGAGAAGCAATTTGTGCGACAGCACAAGTTGCAATGCAGCGGGCACCGGCGTTCCTTTCATGGTTTTCCTTGGGGGTCCTACCCATCACACCTACAACAATCCGCGACGCCTGAGTCTCACCGCCAAAAGCGGGGGGCTCACCAGTCTTGCAGTCGATGTCACGGACGAACTTGGGCAACCAGTTGCTTTTACCAGCATGACGTTCTTCCTTACCTTTGTTATGCGAAAACGCGACTGGGACGCTTCGCAGGCACTCCGCAACGATGCCAATTTGGTTGAATGGTGGCGTCCAAACACCAATGTCGGCCGTTTTTTGGTGTGATTTTTCTGTCACGCTTCATTAGCCATGTCACTTGCAGCGTTGCGGGCGGGTAACTTGTCGGATTACAATGGCATTCAGCAACAGTACCTGTTTCCAGCTGCGGCGACAACCGCGAGTGGAGCGGGGCCGCTCCCTCAGTTTGTTGTGAATGGCACCACTGTCACGCTGACGTCTGCCGGCGTTCTTGACACGGTCATGCGAGACAGCATGCAAATTAAGGTGGCTGCGTGTTCCAACCAAAGCGGAGATGGACACTACTTTGGATACCTGGTCGTCTGTCTGCAGTACACCACGGGCGGCGCCGATGCAAGCGCCCAAGTGCTCACTATTCGCGGGCTTTTGAGCAACCTGCGCCAGGTCGCCACGGCTCAGACAGTCCCCCCGAATGCGGTGTTGGCTACTGCCCCGTTTTGCAATTGTCTTTCGTTGGGCGTGACAAACAAGGTGCCAGAACGGTTGGTCTTGGTGGCAGGCTCCAATCCCACTTTCACTGCCGCAGTCGGCATCGGTCCGGATTTGCAGATCACAATCAACAAGTCGGTGACCAACCAAGCGTACGCCACCGGCGACGCCATCTTTTTGTTGATTGAGCCGACCAACGTGTAAAAGTAAAGCGATCCTTTTCTTTGCTTAATAGGCGGCGATGAGCTGGCTCAACGGCACGGTAGCCGGACTTACCGGCGGAGTTGGCGGTTTTTACGGCAAGACAAATGACGCTGGCGGCGTGGGCGGAGCAGCTGGCGGCGCTCTTGCCGGAACTTTTCCCAACCCCACCCTTGCTCCTGTCGTTGTCGCAACTGGACCAATTGGCAATGCCACGTCCGTGCCGGTTGTCACCATCAATGCAGCCGGACAGGTGACAGCGTTGACTACTACCCCAATTGCCGGAGTGACTCCAGGTGGAGCAGCTGGCGGTGACTTGACGGGTACGTTTCCAAACCCCGCACTTGCTGCCATCGGCGCCGCAACTGGACCCGTTGGCAGTGGCACAGTCGTTCCTGTTGTGACCATTGATACCAAGGGTCGTGTCACCGCGTTGACAAGCGTCCCTATTAGTGGGCTGCCACCAAGCGGGGCTGCCGGCGGGGATCTTGCAGGGACGTACCCAAATCCGGTGCTTACAAACACTGGCGTAGCAGCCGGCAGTTTTGGTAGCGCCTCTAGCGTTGCCAGCTTCACTGTCGATGCCAAGGGACGACTTTCCGCAGCAGCAAATGTGGGGTTAACCCCAGCAACCACCAATTCGCAGACATTCACCAGCAGCGGCACGTTTGTTGTGCCAGCAGGAGTGACTCAAGCGCTTGTCTGGGGGCGCGGTGCGAGCGGAGGTGGAGGCGGTGGCGGAGGTGGCTCGACTGGCACCCTACCTTTCGGAGGTGGTGGGGGTGGCGGCGGCGGCTCTGGCGGAAGTTGCGTGACGCTGACTCAACTTGCATCTCCTTTGGTGCCTGGCGAAAGCGTGGCTGTAACAATTGGGGCTGGTGGAACAGCCGGCGTTGCCGGTGCAGTCGGTGCTGACGGAACCAATGGCGGCCGAGGAGGCACCACAGCGTTTGTTGCTGCAGGCGTTTCCCTTCTGTGGCGCGGGGGCTTTGGCGGTGAATTTGGGGCTGGGGCAAGCGGAACCCCTGGTGCAGCCGCTGGACTTTCGGGCGCAGGCATGTTTGGGTTGAGTGGGGGGACCCCTGGGGCGGGAGGGGCCGCAGGGCTCGCTGGTGGTACTGGATCCACTGCTACCACCTTTATTTTCCAACGTGCGGGCGCCGGCGTACGGGGGGGGGCGGGCGCTGCTTCCCTGGGCGGAGATTTTGCTGGGCTTGCTGGAAGTTTTGGCGGCATTGGAGGCGCTGCCGGTAATATTGGCACCAGTGGGATTGGCGGACTTGCAGGGGTCAATGGAGCTGGAGGAACTGGAGGAGGGGGTGGGGGTGGTGGGGGCAATGGCGGGGCGTTTGTTGGTGGCCCTGGCGGTGGCGGGGGCGTTGGCAGCAGTGGTAGATTGCTGATTTTCTGGTGATAATGTTCGCGGTTTCACCATGAGCGGTCTTGGCATTTCTTTGAGTGCGAAGGAAGCACCGATCGCTGATCGCCTTTTGATTGGGGATGACTTGACCGTGTATCATGGTGCCCCAACGCGTCTGACTCGGTTTGTGCGGGTACTGATCAATGGCGTGATTGGGCGCATCTACTTTGAGGAACTGTCCCCAGCCGAGGACGAAGCTTATCAGCTACGCTACTACGATTTTGCGAATCAGCAGCAGGCTGCTCTGGACGCTGCTGCCAAAGCTGCACAGTCGAAGCAACGAGCCAAGGAAGCCAAGAGCGTGGCAGATCAGATGACGCGCCACAACATGGCTTTGCTTGCGCAGTTGAGTGTCGAGGGCGAGCGCCGTACGGCGGTGTTGCAGGAGAAGGCGCAGTTGCAAGCAAAGCTTGATGCCGAAATTGTTGCACACGCCGAAGTGCAAGCGCGACTGCACACCCAAATTCAAGAAGTTGAAGCCCGCTGTGTGCAGCTTAGTGCCGAGCTCCGCATTTTGCAGGCGCCTCAAGTTGGTGTGGTGCAGGAGTCGGCGCCTATTTCTGCGGCACAATAAAATGCATCATGAGTACTGCCGATGGGTCTCTGGCGCGTTATCGCGGTGGCGTGACTGGGTTTTTTGGGCAAACCAATGAGGCAACGGGCGGCGGTGCGTCAGGCGCAGCTGGAGGCGATTTGGCTGGAACGTACCCAAACCCGACTTTGGCAGTGATTGGAGCAGCGAGCGGTCCGGTCGGGGGTGCTACCTCGTCTGCCGTTGTTGCCATTGATGCAAAGGGGCGCGTTTCCTCCCTGTCCAGCGTGCCCATTTCCGGTGTTCCCCCCTCGGGGGTTGCCGGTGGTGCGCTTGCGGGGACCTACCCGAATCCGTCCCTTGCCACCGCTTTTCTTCCTTTGGCAGGCGGAACTTTGACTGGTCCTTTGAGTTTGAATGGGGTTAATCGCATTAACGCTGTGTCGAACGGGTTGATTGCTTCCGATGCGGTAACGCTTGGGCAGTTACCCACTACGCTGCCCCCTAGCGGCGCAGCTGGCGGGGACCTGACTGGCACCTACCCTAATCCTTCTTTGGTTGCTGTTGCCGTCCCCACTGGTCCTGTGGGCGGCACGACTGTGACACCCGTTGTGTCCATTGACGCTGCTGGGCGCACATTGTCACTGTCTAGTGCTTTTATTCGGTTTTCGCGTGTTGACGTGTTTACTGTTGTTGGAGCCAGTACCTGGACGTGCCCCGCTGGGGTCACTCTTGTCCAAGTGTGGGGACAAGGCGGTGGCGGGGGGGGTGGAGGTGGTGGTGGGGCTTGTGGAGGCAGTACAACTGCGGGCGGCGGAGGTGGCGGTGGCGGTCATTCGGGCGGAGCTTCGTTTTTATCCATGCGCTGGGTCGACGTTGTCCCGACCACTGTGTATGCCATTACCGTTGGTGCTGGCGGTGCTGGCGGCGGTGGGGGGCCAGGTGGGGTCGCCGCCGGTGCTTTTTCGGCTGGGTTTACTGGTGCCGCTGCATTTAACGGCGGTGTTACGCGGTTTGGCTCTTTGACTTCTTGGCCGGGCGGTGGTTTCGGTGCTGGAGGAAACGGCGCAAGTAGCGGCTCTGGTGCTGTTGCTGCGTCTTTGGCACTTAGCGGTGTCTGTTTTGGCGCTGTTGTTACTGGCACTGGAGCGCCCGGAGGGACTGCCCCCGCCGCCGGCGGTGCCCCTGGTGCTTCTCTTTACATTCGCACTGCTGAAACCAATGCTGCCACTCCTTCTGGCACTGGCGGTGGTGTTGGCGGTGGTGGGGGTGGCGGCTGTGGTTCCCGGGGCGATTACTTGTACGATTCTGCGGTGCCTTCCCCTGCTACTGGTGGGAATGGTGGAGCTGCCGGCGCATCCGGGTCCAACGCGGTTGCGGCGCTTCCTGCCCCTGCTGGGAATTACGGCATGCCCGGACTTGGTGGCGCTGGGGGCGGCGGCGGCGGACTTTTGGCGGTTACCGGTACCTCTGGCGGCAATGGGAGTGCAGGGAGTGCCGGCATCGGCGGGCGATTGATTGTGATCTACTAAACGCGTCCTGTGCCGTTATATTATCATTAACTCATATGTGTATAGTGAGGGTAACGCTAGGGTTAGGGTTAGGGTTTGCCTTATATATAGAACACTAGAGACATAGTGATAATATAACGGGACGATGGTGTTCATTGCTTGCGCAAGCCTTGCACAAATTGGTCCCCAAAACTGGAGGGAGGACCTG
>SXGT01603613.1_pt1 | contig 37757 bp, 37 predicted proteins | sample 3176221 | NCBI WGS metagenome assembly SXGT01 (sample SAMN11356862, study PRJNA531348) | freshwater metagenome | isolation source: freshwater sample F1-120 | place: China: Fuxian Lake, Yuxi | collected 2017-12-25 | reverse complement strand
ACGCCATGAGCGGGCTCACCTCGCAGCCAAATCTCAGCGCGCTTGCCGCCGCGTTGGTGGGTACGGAGCAGGACCCAGGGCTCGACTTCAGCGCCCTGCAAGCCGTGTCGCGCTACTGGGAAGTCGTGCGCCAGTACTACGCGCCGTTTGAGATTAGCCTGCGGGCCGGGACTGCCGACGTCTACCGCCACGAAATGCCGGGTGGGCAATATGCCAACTTGTATGAGCAGGCGCGGACACTTGGGCTGGAGCAGCGCTGGGGAGAGATTACGCACATGTACGCCGAGGTCAATACGCTGTTTGGCGACCTGGTCAAGATCACGCCGACCTCAAAAATTGTCGCGGACATGGCCATGTACATGGTCGCCAACGGCTTAACCCCTGATGCGGTACGTGATCCCGAACGTCCTGTCATCTTCCCCGAGTCCGTGATCGCGCTCTTTCGCGGCGACATCGGCCATCCCCCGGAAGGCTTCCCGGCCGCTTTGCAACGTAAAATCCTCCAAGGCACGCCACCCCTGCACGGGCGCCCTGGGAGCCGCTTACCGCCTGTCGATTTCGCCGCCAAGCGCCAGGAGTTGGAGAGCAGCCTGCAACGCCCAGTGCTGGAGACGGAGATCCTGTCGTCGCTGCTGTTTCCCACCGTGTTTGACGACTATGCGCAGCATCTAGAGCGCTTTGGCGATGTCGCGGGACTGCCGACCCCCGCCTTTTTCTATGGTTTGCAGGCGGGGGAAGAGGTGAGCGTTGACCTGGAGCGCGGGAAGACGCTGCTGATACGCTTGCAAGGACGTACTGCGACCGATGCTGACGGGATGGTGACCCTGTTCTTCGAGTTGAATGGACAACAGCGCGTGCTCCGTGTGCCCGAGGCGGGCGCGGCGGCGCTGGCAGCACGTCCAAAGGCTGATCCAGAGAACCCGGCCCACATTGGGGCGCCACTGTCTGGCACAGTGGGGGCAATCGCGGTGCACGTAGGGCAGCGGGTGAGCCAGGGCAGCCCGCTCGTGTCCCTCGAAGCGATGAAGATGGAAACCCAAATTGTGGCACCGTATGAGGCGGTGATTGCGCAAGTCTGTGTGCAGCCGGGGGAAAGTGTGCAGGCGCAGGATTTGTTACTGGTGCTGGTTTGACGGATAGCCTAGAGGCAGGGCAACCGAAGCACTGTCACGTAGAGACGGGCACGAGACCGCTCCTCACACAATACACATAAACCGCTTCAGTGCGCTCATCGTCACTCATCCCGGCGCATCGCCGCTCCTGTAGTGCCACCGCTCACAGGACATCGAGCCTCTGCACGCCTTGCCACAGGCGAGGGCGGCGTTGTCGTCTGTATGGGCTCTGTCTCCATCCTTCCAAGGAACTGCTCCCAAGACTGGACCGGAAGCACCTAGAAAACGCCGAGCAGTTCCTCGCCGTTGGACTGCAGCGCAGCCGCCGAAGGCCCTAACAATGAGGACAATGAGGCGCGCTTAAGTTTGTAAGCTTTCTGCCGATACGTTTCTTTAGCAAGAGGCTGCCGGTGTGTCTCAGAGTGTCCGGGAGTAACTTTTTATTAACATGTGCAACACTGCAAGGAGTAATCATATGGCCGCAAGACGAGCGAAACTGCGTTTCACACTCTTTCCCAAGATCCTCGTCACCATGTTGGCAGTCGCTCTCGTCCCTTTGGGGATCCATTGGTATGTGAACTATGCGCAGAGCACGCAAGAACACACCCAGGCCATTCATCAGGATATCAAGCAGAGATCCGCGGCTCTGGTCCATGTAGTGGACGCATGGATTGATACGAATTTCAGAGTAATGCGCCAGAATGCCGCCGTACCCGAGATCGTCTCGATGGAGCCTGCCCGCCAACTCCCTATCCTGATCACGATTGCCAACACCTATGAATGGTTGATTGGGGCCAATGTGGTTAACCTTGATGGTATGCCTATCGCCCGGAGCGATGGGCTCCCCCCCGTTGCCCAAGCCGATCGCGAGTGGTTCAAGCAGGTGCTGAGCGGGAAGCCATTTGGCAAGCAAGTCCTGGTCACGCGCGCCACTGGGAAACCGGGGTTGGCCCTCGCTGTGCCCATCCAGGGGCCGAAGAAGGCACTGGCCGGGGTGCTCATGATGAATATGCACCTGACGGATGTCTCGCAGGCCGTAGCAAATGTGAAAATCGGCAAGACAGGTTTTACGATTCTCCTGGACGAAACCGGGCACGCCATCGCCCATGGACGACCAGAGATGCTAAAAGACACGCTCCAAGACATGCGGACGCATCCTGCGCTGCAGGTCAGTGCCACCACCCAGGGTCCTGTGGTGTATGAGGACCAGGGGAAGCGCATCCTCGCGTATACGCAAAAGACGCAGCAAGGCTGGACACTCATCACACAGCAGCATTACGATGAAGCGTTTCTGTCTTTAGCCATCGCACGGCGTAACGGTTTTATCCTCCTCATTTCTACCGTTGTGCTGTTCTCAGGGCTCGCCTATATTTTGTCCAAACGTCTGGCAACTCCTATCCGTCAACTCACTGCGACTGCAGAAAAGATCAGCCTGGGCAAGTGGGTTGAAACCGTAGGGGACACCGAACGCGGCGATGAAATTGGGGCGCTGGCACGGGCGATTGATCGCCTGGGTGTCAGTCAGCAGATGGCCTTAACAGCCCTGAGAAATAATCCGGTAGCCTAACGCTGCATCTCCTGGATGTCTGTCTTCTATCGACACCAGCAGTCACAGGCGGGGTGACCGGCCGGTCACCCCGCCCGACGAGCCGCGCTGCAATGACGCAGGACTGACGCAAGAGACATCTAACGTGCGCACGTGTGCGCACATTCTAGAAGGCAGGCTCCATGGCACAGAACGACACGGCTCTCCCCTCCACGTCAGTAGTCACAAAACTCCGACAATTATATGAGGAGAAGAGTACCGGCATATTAATCATCCGGGGCTCTATGGGTCAGATGGCTCGCGTCCATATGACCGATGGCAAGATTGTCGCCTTGTTCATCCAGAATAAACAAGGTTATGATGCGATGGCATTACTCGCCGCTTTCCAAGCACGCCGCATCGATTTTATCTCCGGCGTGCCGTCTTCGGTCAACACCCCCTTACCGCCGACCGAGGCATTCTTGGCGATCCTGGCTGCAGAACCTGCACCTCCACCCAACATTTCTCCCGCGTCTCACGCCACATCGGGCCAGCCATTGACCGCAGCGCTACGGACCCTCTTAGAAGAGACGCTCGGGCAGTACATCGGCCCGATGGCCGGGATCCTCTGCGAAACAGTCTTGCACGAATCACACGATGTGGCGAGTGCCATCAGCGCTCTGGCGGCACATCTTCCCGATGCGCCACGTGCGCAGCGCTTTGTCACCGCCATGCAGGCAAGGGTGGCGGCACAGGTCTGAGGGAATAGCCCTTCGAGTCTATCTCGGGAGGTCAGGCCAAGGTCCATCCATGTCGTAGGGATAGCCTTTTCGCAAGAGGATCGTGCAACTCCTGCTTCTGCTACGCGACCTCGGGGTGCGTTGCGATAAACTTCCCGGCCTTGACATAATCGACGTTGGGATTGCGCACTTCCACGCCGGCGGCCTCTTCCTGCAGGAGGAAGGTCACGCTACTGTCTTGATCCCCCCAGCCCCGCGTGATGGCCTCCATAGCGATTTGTTCGGCCAGATTGGCGATCGGCATGGGCACGTTAAATTCGCGCCCCAATTCAGTGGCCAGGGCAATGTCTTTGCGCGCCAGGGCCAGCATGAAGCTGGGGTCGGCGTAGTCCTTGCGAAACACATTGCGTGGCACGCTCTCATGCAAGTAGCGCAGACGCCCGGTGGAGCCACGCCGCACACATTCCCAGACCGTCTCCGCATCCACCCCGGCCTTGACGCCCAGCGTTAAGCCTTCGGCAATCGCCTGCCGCACCCCATGGCCGATCATATTGTGCACGAGCTTACACACACTGCCCGCCCCCACGGTCCCAGCGTAGAACACTTTGTCGCCAAACGCGTCCAGAATCGGCTTGATGCGGTCAAAAATGTCGCGCTCGCCCCCGACCATCACCGCCAGATTGCGCGTGGCCGCGCCCGTTTTACCGCCGCTGACCGGGGCATCGAGCACATGGGCGCCTTTGGCGCGAAATTTGGGCTCCAGCTCGCGAATCAAGGTCGGACGACTGGTGGAGAGATCGACATACACCGCCCCCGGCTTGATGCCTTCGAGAATGCCCTGGGCGCCTAGCGCCACGGACTCCACTTCCGCCGGGCCGGGCAACGAGGTGAAGGTGACATCACACTGGCGCGCCACCTCAGCGGGGGACAGGCCAGCCCGGGCGCCACGCGCGACAAAGGTGGTGACGACCTCTTGACGCAAATCGAACACCACCATGGGGTAATCGGCCTTCTGAATGTTCCCGGCCATGCCGCCACCCATATTGCCGAGGCCAATAAAACCAACGGTTTCCATGTCGTATCTCCTGTTTGTAGTCCACCGCTCCGCTCGTACACAGGGTCATGCCGTGTTTGGTGGTTGTCTTGCCATACCCTGGGAGCGCCACGCTCCAGTGTGGCTTCCGGAGCCGGGCTGGAGCCCGGAGCTCCCAGGGGGCGGCTCTCACAAGAGCTCGGTTGAGGCACTAGCGCCCCTTGAACACCGGGCGGCGTTTTTCCAGAAAGGCCCGCCGGGCTTCCTGCGCATCTTCAGAGCCCTGCAGGATACCGCCGGCGTTGGAGGTCATGACCATGGTGGTTTCCATCGAGCTGTCAAGAGCCGCCCGCATGATGCGCTTGCTAATCCACTGCACCATCGGCGGCGTGCGCATAATGCGCTCACACAGCTCGCGCGTGGTGGCTTCGAGGGCATCAGCCGCCACGAGGTGATTGAGCATGCCCCATTCGTAGGCACGCTGGGCGTCGATCTGGCCCACATAGGCAAACTCCAGGGCGCGACCCAGACCGACGATCTTGGGCAGATAGTAACAGCCACCGTTTTCCATGATCTGGCCCAGCTGCTGATAACCAATAAAGCGGGTGTGTTCGCAGCCCAGACGGATATCGCAATGCAGGGCCATATCCATGCCCGAGCCGACCGCCGGCCCGTTGATCATGGCGATAGTGGGCTTGCGGATGAGGGAAATGTCCCGATGCAGCTTGGTGAAGCCATGAAAGAAATGTTCGCGGGCGTGGTCTGGGCCTGCAGGGATATGCCGATTGCCGGAGAGATTCTCGCCTGTGACGTCCTCGGGGATGTCACGCCGCATATCCGCCCCGGAACAGAAACCGCGCCCCACGCCGGTGAGCACGATCACGCGCACGTTGGGGTCATCATCCCCCGCCCGCATGTACTCGCCCACTTTGGTCACCGTGGCGTGTTCCTCTGCGGTGCCGACCAAGGCATTCAGGCGCGCTGGGCGATTGAATTTGATCCATAAAATGCCGTTGTCCTCCGGCTCATACAGCAAATACTCGACAAGATGCGGTCCCATACGTGATCTCCATCATACGGCTCATGTGGCGCGCTGCCCCAGCTCGCGCGCAGCATAGCCTGTGCCTGAATGCCTGTCAAAGGCCGCCACGACGTTGCTGGCGCTCAGTAACGCAGCGACGAGCGTGGCCGCCTGGCCCTGATGAACAAGATCAGACCAAGACATATGAGCCCAAGAAGCCCGACCGCGGCGAGTATATAGGTCACAATTTTCACACGCCCAAAAAAGTACATAAGGCTGTGCCAGAGCACTTTCACAAAGCCAGCTTTGGGCACCTCCACCTCTGCCACCAGGGGAATCGAGCGGATCACCGTGGAACCTACTTTGACCACATAGGTGCCGATCTCTTGCTGTTTGGCAATCGGCGCGACCATGAACTCGGGCACTGTTTTCTCATGCACCAGCTTATTCTTCTGATCGATCGGGAGCACAATCATGCCTTCACCGCCAGGCACGACGCGCACGGTGTTGCTTTGCCCTTTCCAGACTGGCAACTCGTAGAGCACCTGCCCCTTCTGGAACAGGGAGACAAAGGCAAAGCTGTGATAGCCATAATTGAGGAGTTTGAGCGCTGCGTCGGCCCGGATGGCGCGATTCTTGGTGCCCATGATCACCGCGATTAAGCGCCGCTCCTCGCGCTTGGCCGTAGCGATGAGGTGATAGCCGGACTCCGCCACGAAGCCAGTTTTCAGGCCATCGACGGAGGCATCTTTGCGCAGCAATGTGTTACGGTTATCCTGGCGAATCCCGGAGAAGGTGTATTCCAGGATCGAGTGCACTTTCAGCGCATCGGGGAACTCTGTGATATAGCGCTGGGTCAACGTGGCCATATCGTGAGCAGTGGTGTATTGCAGGGTATTGGGCAAGCCGTGCGGGTTTTCAAAGTGACTATTGCTCATACCGAGTTTGCCCGCCGTCTCGTTCATCCATTGCACAAAGGTTTCGATGCTGCCCGCCGCATGTTCTGCCACCGCCACACAGGCATCATTCCCCGACACCACGGCAATGCCTTTGATGAGCTCTTCCAGCACGACTTTGGATCCTAGTTCCACATACATCTTGGAACCACCGGTTTCCCAGGCTTTCTTACTGATGGGGATCTCATCCGTCAGTTTCAGTTTCCCGCTCCGCATCAGGTCATACACCACATAGAGTGTTAAGACCTTGACAAACGACGCGGGCTGCATTTTCTCATCCTTATTCTGTGACGCCAAAATTTGCCCGCTGGCGCCTTCCATTAGGACAGCGCTTTTGGCATTCACGGTCGGCCCATCAGCACGCGCCACCATGGCTGGTTCTACCGCTTTCGGAGGGGGCTCGGCTGGTTTGCCCCGGCTTTGGGCGTGCAACGAGGCCGTCAACAGACCAAGCAAGCCAGCACACGCCAGCACAACAAAGACGCGGCGGTGTCGTACGGCATTCATGACCTAATACTCCTTTTTAGCCTTTAAGAGGGCCCAGCCCTTGCATACACGCCAGCACGTGCGCCCGGAGTGCTGCGAAGGCCAGCGAACCGGTCATGTGCCCACGTGCGATGGTGACGACGGGCACACCACTGTCAGCATAGCAGGCCGCGTGATACGCATACGGCATCGTCCGATCATAGCGCGCCAACAGCGGCCGCACCCGGCGGGTGTCACTCACCTGGAACGCCTGGCGCCAATCGAGGAGCGCCTGTACAGGCCCCGGGTGGGTCAGAGGCGGCGCGGCCAGACAACGCCGCCAATGCGTCGCCAGCAGCGCATGGGCCAAATCAGGCCCCGCCAGCAAAGGGACGTACCCGTTCGCCGTGCCAAACTGCAGATGATGCAGTATGGTGAGAAAGCCCCCTAGACTGAGCCCGGCGACCAGACTGCCACGTGCCCCACGAGCCAGCACGGCTTGGCGGACGGCCTCGCCTAGCTGCACGGCCACAGCGCACATCGCCATAAAATGGGCCAGCGTGCTCAGGCCTGAGCGCACATCCAGCCAGGTACGATGGAACGGGGCACGTATCGCAACCAGGTGGGCCTGGGTGGGGAGCATCCCACGGCAAATGCCACGAAAACTTTTATCGTAGGGCATTTCGGCGATGCCATGATGATACACGATGACCGGCACGTCTGGCCGTGGCCCCCAGCGTACCTGGAACCCGGCGGTCACCGTTCCGACCACCGTGGGTGTGGTAATCGTATAGTGTCGCCTCGCGGTCAGGACCGGCAGGGACACCTGCGTCGCCGCCAGGTGCGCCGTCCAGGCGGGAGAATCCAGGCCCTGCCGAAACACCGGCGGCACCAGTCGAGAAAGGACGGCGCCATGCAGACGATCGACGGCTTCGTGAAACCAGCGCATACTTCCTCGCTCTGTGGCGCCGTACGCCTGTCTGATGGTCGCAGAGCGGCAGAGACCGCGCAACTCCCCACACGGCGTGTCTGCCGCAGGGGCCAGCAGTCTCCGCGTCGTCTACGACAGAATAAACGTCACCACGGCCTCGGCAACTTCGCTCTCACGTCCACCAAAGAAATGGTTCGCGCCGGGCACCAGGGTGAGGCTGGTCGGCTCGGGGCAGTGCTTGACTAACTCTTGCAAGGTTGGCACGGGGCAGACGTGATCCCGGTCCCCCGCCACAAACAATTTGGGTTTGACGCACGTATGGAGCGGGGAAAAATCCCGGCGCTCGACCGGGGGAGCAATGCCCACCAGCGCACTGACCCTGGCATCAGCGGCACCAGCGAGGAGCCCCACGCCAGCGCCAAACGAATAGCCGACCACCACGAGGCGCGACACCGGCTTTTGCTGGAGCACATACGCCACCGCGGCCGCGACATCCGCCCCTTCGGTCGCGCCATCGCCATGCACGCCGGTACTCGCGCCAGTGCCCCGAAAATTGAAGCGCAGCGTCGTGATGTCCTGTGGCCACAGCGCTTCCGCCACTGCCGAGATGACGTTACTGTACATGTTCCCACCACGCAAGGGATGGGGATGGCACAACAAAACCGCCATATCCCTCTGGCCCGTGGCCTGCCAGAGACGCCCCTCTAAGGTTAAGTCGCCCGATGGAAAAGTCACCTTGGTATCCATCCTGCCTCCTCCGCAACGATACGATGCCCTGCCTGGTGCCACAGAGGCCCACATTTCCTGGCCAGTCGGGATGATGCCACAGCCCTGAGAGAGGTGCAAAACGTTTCTTGCAGTACTTCAGGACGACACGTACAATAGCTACATCTTGGCCACTGCCGAGACCACACATCTCTCATCCATTAGGAACTCCTATGCGCAAAGCTCCTAAGCAGGCTGGCATAACGGCAGTCGGTTTCGTGCTCATTCTGGTGCCGGTGGCTTTTTTCATCTACGTGGGGATGAAAATGGCGCCCGCGTACCTCGAAGCCTTTAGTGTCGGTGATGCACTCGGGTCGCTGCGGAAAGAGGCGGAGATACAGGAGCGCTCGCCGGGCGACATCTACAACCTACTTCGGAAGCGTTTCGATATCAACAATATCAGTAGTGTCCAGAAAGAGGACGTGAAGATTCTCAAGACGGGCAAGGATGTCACCATTAAAATTGATTACGAAGCCCGTGTGTCGTTGGTAGGGAACGTTGATCTCGTGATGTCGTTTCACAAAAGCACCGTACTACGATAATCGTTGCACTCAACAAGGAGTCCGTGCGTGACGCTCAGCTTTGGCCTACGTGTTCCCACCACTGGTACGCCTCAAGAGACCGCCGAGTATGCGGTGCAAGTCGAGGGGGCGGGTTTCGCTTTCCTCTGGATGCCAGATACCCCCCTGCTGGCCGGGCGTTGGCGTGACGTCTATGGCCACCTCACCTGCGCGGCCATGACCACGCGCACTTTACGCCTCGGCCCTGGCGTGACGAATCCGCTGACCCGCCATCCGGTCACCACCGCCAGCGCCATCCTGACGCTGGACGAAACCTCCAACGGCCGCGCTGATCTAGTGGTCGGCACCGGCTATAGCTCGGCGTACATCATTGGCCAGAAAGCTGCGACCATGGCCAGCATGCGACGGGCCACGGCGCTGTGGCGCAGTGTGTTTCAGGGCCAGACTACAGAACTGGGTGGCTTAGAAATTACCCTGCCGACGGCGCATCCGCGTCTCCCCATTTATCTGGCCGCGTCGGGACCGAAGATGCTGGAAATGGCCGGGGCCATCGCTGACGGGGTGCTCATTCACGTCGGTGCATCGCCGGGGTCGGTGGCCTGGGCGCTGGAGCGCATTGCCGCCGGGGAACAACAGGCGGGGCGTGCACCGCATAGTGTGCGCCGGATTATCGTCGCCAACGCCATGGTGGACGACAATAAGGCACGTGCCATTGCCCACATGCGTCCATGTGCCGCCAGCTACTACCGCCACGAGCACGCCCGCGCCCTGCTGCGCCTCGCTGGCCTCCCAGAGCCGCCCGAGGTGACCGGCACTTTCCCCCGTCCGTATCCCGACCTGGGGCATGCGGTGGATTGGGACGAAGCGCAGCGCGCCTCGACTTTTGTGTCGGATGCGGCGGTCGAGGCCATGGTGTGTGTCGGTTCCGGCGCAGAAATCGCCGACCGCGTGCAGGAGCTGGCTGCCCTGGATATTGATGCGATCTGGTGGCGTGATGAAGCGAGCTATCGCCGGCCCGATGCACTGTGCCGCGCTTTGGAGAAAGAGGTGTTCCCGCGCCTGCGCTAAACCTGGAGGTGCGCTGGCCCCTCTTGCACCCATGAGACGTTTCTGATAGGGAAGATACGCAGACAGGAGGTAGATGTCGACACCTACCTCCATGACTTGCAGCGTTCCATCGCCGAAGGAGCCCAGCATGTTTTTTGAATTACGACAGTATCGTACCAAGCCAGGCCAGCGCGAAAAGTGGGTGAAATTTATGGAAGAGGAGATTATCCCCTTTCAGGTCGCCAAAGGGATGGTCATCCTCGGCAGTTTTGTCGGCCAAGAAGAAGACGATCTGTATGTCTGGATTCGTCGCTTCGAGAGCGAGGCCCAGAAAGAGCAGCTCTATAAAGCTGTCTACGAGAGCGACCACTGGAAGACCTACATCGCTCCGCAAGTACCCGACATGTTGTTCCGCGAGCAGATCAAAGTCACCCGCATTGAAGCCACCCCCAAGTCGGTGATTCAGTAACCCGTCGTACGGCGCTCCCGTTTCGTACCCACGACATGGGAGCGTGAGGAGATGATGCCGCACTCAGGAGTACTGCTTGACGTGACCACCCCACTTCTTGACGGCCTGCAGAGGATCGCGCAGCGGCAACCACGGCCACAGCCATTTGTCGACCTGGGCTCCCTGCCCTGGGATGACCCGGGGTTTAGTCAACACTTTTTACGCACCGCCACGCGTTCCCAGCGTCATACGCAACGCGAGATGACGTGCCTGGAACAGTGGGGCTTGCTGCGTCCGGGTCAGCGCATTCTGGATATTGCCTGCGGGGGTGGACGGCACAGCCTGGCCATGGCACGCCGTGGTGCGGTGGTGACCGGGATTGACCTCGGACCAGCAGCGATTAGCGCCGCGCAGCAACGGGCACGCAAGGCGGGCTTGCAGGTGGAGTTCGTCGAGGGTGATGTGCGCTCCATGGCCTACGAGGCGGCGTTCGATGCGGTGACGTTCATCTTCGGCTGTTTTACCGAGATGACGCGCCAAGACGCTACCAAGGTGTTACGGCGCGTCAGCCGTAGCCTGCGCCCCGGCGGCATGTTTGTGCTGGATGTCTATGCCCCAGATTTCTTTGCCATGCTGGACGGTGAGCAAGAATGGTGGGTCGGGCGCGATTTTATCGCAGGACGTTTCCCGCAACTGGTCCTCACCGAATATTTTTATTACAGCGACACTAAGATGTATGCCAGACGGGATTTTATTTGTGATGCCCGTACAGGTGCCGTGCACACCTTCGGAGTCAGCGGCCAATCCTACGCCCTGCCTGAACTCTGTGACATGCTCACGGAGGCCGGTATGCAGCCTGCCATGGTCTACGGGAACTGGCGCGGCGAAGACGTCACAGCTGAGAGTACGATGTATCTTGTGCTGGCCGCCAAAGTGCCGGAGACGCCCTGACGCCGCTGCTCCATGTTGCCAAGGCCCACAGTTGCTGGCGCATCCCCTTGCCACGACGGGGTGCCCCGTCATGGCGACCGCTCTCGTATGCTCTCGCTGCGGGTGTATGGGGATGGCGCCGAGGCTTGCCGGCCTTATGCTTCGTTCGTTGAAAGACCCTCATGCCGGTTTTTGCGGACCGGACTGCTGGTCAGCGAGGCGGCGGTTTTGGGCCAGCGTGCACTGCGGAAGCGGTCCTTGGCCACCCACATCAGACACACGTTGTCAGATTGGTTGCCGCCCAGGATCTGATACGCGGTATCGTCCTCACCCACGTAGAAACCGACATGACCTTTGCCACTCGCCAGCGATGTACGCCAAAACACCATGACCGCGCCGAGGCGGGGCGTCGTGGTCGACCCGAAGGCTTCCCATTGTCGCGCACCCAATGGATTCCCTGGAAGAACCTCCGCCTGTAATGTCGATCCAATACAGTGTGCAACGAACAGTCCACACCACGGGATATCATCCCCGGCGTAGCGGATGTCAAGGTCTGTCGCCCAATCCATAATGACCGGGTTGTTCTTAGAGCCCAGGACTTCCTTGGTGCCCACCAGATTCCTGGCTTCTGTAAACCAAGGCAGTAATGGGCCGGTAGTTGGTGCCGACTGGGGAGCGCCCGCGAAGAGCGCGGTGGTGGTCTTCGGGCCAACCACCCCATCGACTTCCAGACCATGTTGCGCCTGGAATCGCTTGACTGCAGCGATGGTGTTGCGCCCCCAGATGCCATCCACCTCGCCCGGATCGAAACCTTTGTCCTTCAGCGCTTGCTGAATCCCTTTGACTGCTGCGCTTGCCATAAGACCCTCCTGAAAGCTTTCCTCGGTCTGTGCCCAGTCCTCCAAGACGACAGATACGACCTAGGGTCGAGATATCGCGCTGCGCTCCTGGACGGTGGACACCCCCCACGTCTTCTCTGCAACCTACGACAAGAGGATAACCACTTCCACAACACCATACCTGGCGGCTACCTGCCATTTACCTGTTATTTACCTGCGCTCTGTATCTTTCAGTTAACATTATGGGATGAAAGAACTAGTAAATATAGTTTATAAAATATAAAGGATCCGGCTATCCCTTTGTGGTCTCCCACGCTGTGGTGGGGGCTTGTGCGCAGACGCTCCGCGTGCTCTGGCCTCTGCAGGGTGGCCCAGCGCGCAGCAGGCGACTGGGAATGAGATACGGTGCATGTGGACTTTCTTGGTGCGAGAGGAGAAAAAAACCGTGGCCTGTTCTTGACAGACGTAGCAGGTGTTTTTATCATAGGAACCAGCAGGGAGGTGTCTGGAGTTCTTTTCCTCCCTATGATTGGGCAGATGGTATCGCACCATAGTACCCAGTGGGAGGTAAGGCTACATGATCCCCCCCCATTTGCGTATTTTGCTCCTACGACCTTGCCCGAAGCCTTTGCGCTCTGGCACAAACATGGCACGGAGGCGAAACTCCTCTCCGGCGGACAAAGCCTGATACCGCTGATGAAACTCCGGTTGGCGACGCCAGCGGTGCCGTAGATGGCCACTGAGGTCATACCGGTGAGCTAGGCCGGCAGCGCCATGAGTGAATGGTGAGGCCTAGAGCACTCACCTCCGATGTGTCAAGAATATACCATTGACTTCACCAAGAAGATTATGCGATACGTACCATCGCGCATTGCCAAGAATTGCCACGCCTCTCACAGCGAGAGCCGCGTGGAATGATCAAGCGCATCCTGCACATAGCCATCGTAGAGGAGATGTTGGATGGAACATCGTGACGTATGGAAAAGATGGGTGGGGGGGAATTTTAGGAGTAGTCATCCTCGCCTGGGCTCTGGCTGGTGAGGTGTCGGCCAAAGCCGTCTTGTTGCTCTCCAGCGGGAACACAACGTTGGACCAGCAGACGAAAACAGTGCTCCAATTCCACGGGCATGTCGTCACCATTGGTCCGCAATATATCAACTTCACTGGCCCTGGCCTTACCGGGAAGCATGTCGTACTTCTGCTGGCGAACCTGAACTGGAATGCGGGTGATATGCCGCTGGCTGGCCAGACGGCCCTGGTGAACTTCGTCTCTGCCGGGAAGGGCCTGGTCACCAGTGAGTGGACGGTCTACAAGCGAAGTGGTGGTGAATTTGCCGTCTTGAGCACTATTTTCCCGGCACTGCCCAGCAGCAACTTTTCCAGTACTCCTACTCTCATTTACACGCAGGACACGCCTGATCCACTTCTCAACAGTGGCCTCCCGGCGCAGTTTTCTTTCTCGGCTGATAATATTGGAGGGGGGGAGACCGAGTTTGTGCCACAGGTAGGAGCTACCGTTTTTTACCAGAATTCAGGATTTAACAGCCCGGGACTGATCGGCTGGTAGGCAGGGGCTGGCCGCGTGCTGCAGTTCTCTACACGCATGGGCTCGGGTGAGATGAGCAATGCAAACTACGGACGCTTGGTGGCCAATGCCATCGACTGGGCTGGCCAGGCCCCTGGCTGCGATATACAGTTGAACAAAACCAGCTTTATCAACGGCGAGCAGGTGATTGCTCAGGTCATGCGCCTGACCAATCCCAGTGCGGTACCACTGCCTATCGAACTGGGCACGTGGCTTGAGATTCCTACGTTTGCGCCTGTCCGGTTCCCGAACCCTCTCGCGGACATCAAGACGATCCTCGCAGCGGGGGCCAATCGGAATCTTGGACCCATCCCCCTGTTCACTGTCACAGCGGCCTTTCCACGTGGCACCTATGGGTTTCATTGCCGCATCGTCAATCCTGTGACAAAGCAGCGCTTAGCCGAAGATTTCAACACCTTCCAACTGCAATAAACGGCCGGATTACGCGGTCGTACCCCCATAGAACCCAGGGGAATATGATCACCTCTCTCTGAGCCTCGCCCCAGAGGGGCGACCAGCCGGTCGCCCCGACAACGCCGGAGAGCCCCCCAGTGCCACGCAGACGCCACTTTGCCTTTCTCTGCTCACGGAGCCGCACCGTCACCTCAACCAGGCTCACACGAGTAGTGTACGATGGCACTCTCGGGGACTCCCCGGAATAGCGCGCCACCCCTACCTTGACACGGGCCTGCTGTTGCCGCCTAGCGCCGCGGTTCTCGGTGGTGTTGATTCCACCGTCTCCAGGATCTCCCAGCCTGGGCTACTTGGGCTGGCATACCCACGGCAATACAGGGACGCGCCGGTGCGCGGGTCCGGCACCTGGTGCGAGTGCCAGGTATCGCCTTGTTTCTCGCGTGGCCGCATGGCGACCTGATGGCGTGGGCATAAGGGCAAGCCTTCCGGCGTGCGGGCCCAGCCATCCCCACCGATGGCGGGCCGATAGCCGCGACGCAGTAAGTCGTGAATGACGCTCTCCACATGGTCGAGGCTCGTCACCTCGAGGCAGACGGCAAAGCCAGTGGGGTGCAGAGCTGTAATGCTGGGCATGGTCGTCTCCTCGGGCGGGGCCATGGATGGGAAGACCGTGGAACTGTCTGTATACACAGGGATACGGCCTGAGAGCTGCCAACGTGCGGAGCGTAGCACACGAGGCGGGAAGCGTCACGGATTTCGCTTTGTGTTTTGTCCAGGGACATGCCACTATACGGCGCCGTGACGCCTTCCGAGCCCTGCTCTCTGTGACGCCCTCTCATACCCAGGAACGTCGCCGTCCGGTGTCGCGTGTTCCCAGACTGCATACAGCCAGGACAGACACACGACTCATAATGCACAGATCGCCCGCAGTACTGACCTCTCGCCACGCCTGTGGCGATGGACTTGCCGAAGGAATCGACGTACTCCCCCGACTGAAGTCGGGGGACTCTTCGGAGTCGGTGTCGAGCAGACTCCGTGCCGTCAGGCACGCCGTTCTTGCGGTCATGATACCCCCGGATGCGTGCCAGTCCTGGGCGCTATCGTCTGGCGTTAAACAGCCGTGGCGAGTACCACGCCGTGCGGCAGACAGGACAAGCCGTGAGAACATTGTCGAGGCAAACTTTACCGCCGCAAGGCGCGTATTGAGGTAACTCATGAGCTCCGTGTTTGTGCTGGCTCCCGACCGCCAACCCCTGGACCCCTGCCATCCGGCACGGGCGAGGCAGTTGCTCGACGCGGGCCGCGCCGCAGTATTCCGGCGCTTCCCCTTCACCATCATCCTGCACGACCGCACGCGTGCCGCGTCCGTTGTCCATGAGCACCGCTTGAAAATTGACCCTGGCAGTAAGACCACCGGCCTGGCACTGCTCGCTGGGACACGTGTCCTCTGGGCCGCCGCGGTGACCCACCGTGGGCGGCGGATCACCGCGGCCTTACGCAGTCGGCACGCCATCCGGCGTGGTCGCAGGCAACGCCAGACGCGCTACCGGCCGCCACGGTTTCTCAACCGCACACGTCCTGTCGGCTGGCTGGCGCCCGCGCTGCACAGCCGCGTCGCCAACGTCATGACCTGGGTGGAGCGCTTGCGGCGGCTATGTCCTCTCACCGCCTTGAGTCAAGAGCTGGTGCGCTTCGATATGCAGCAGATGCAGCACGCGGAAATGCGCGGCGTCGAATACCAACACGGCGAGCTGGCGGGCTATGAAGTGCGGGAGTATCTCTTGGAGAAGTGGCACCGCACCTGTGCCTATTGTGACGCCAAAGATGTCCCACTGGAAGTCGAGCATATCATCCCGAAGGCCCGAGGCGGCTCCAACCGCGTCAGCAATCTGACCCTCGCCTGTGTGCCGTGCAACCGGAAGAAAGGCGCCCGGAGCGCCGCAGAGTGTGGCTTGCCGCAGGTCCAAGCGCAGGCCAGGAGGCCGCTGCACGATGCTGCTGCCGTGAACGCCACACGCTGGCGGCTCTCTCAGGCGTTGCACGCCACGGGACTCCCCGTGGAGACGGGCACGGGTGGGCGCACGCAATACAACCGGTCGCGTCTGGGGATCGCCAAATCCCACTGGGGAGACGCGGCGTGCGTCGGGGCCAGCACCCCGGACACGCTGCGTGTGCGGGGCATCCAACCAGTAGGCATCCGCGCCATGGGCCACGGGAGCCGGCAAAGGTGCCGCGTCGATGCCCACGGCTTTCCGCAGGGGCACCGGGCCCGGCAGAAACACTATGGGGGCATGCAAACCGGCGATATTGTCCAAGCGGTCGTACCCACCGGGAAGTACGCCGGCACCTGGACCAACCGCGTCGTCGTCAAGGCGAGCGGGTGGTTTGATCTGGTCATCGACGGCAAGAAGGCCAGTGTGAATCAGAGGCATTGCACGCGGCTGTGGGCTGCCGATGGCTATACCTACACCCTGCCTGCTGGCGCAGGCACCGCCGTGTCATCCCCCCGCTGAAGCGAGGGGTCTCCACGGCGGAACTTTTAGGAAAGGAATAGCTATGCGTTTTGGGCTCAACATGGAGTGTGACTACCTCCAGGGCAAAAGTGAAGCCGAGGCCTTTGACGACGTCTTTGCCCAGGTCGACCTCGCCGAAGCGGTCGGGCTGGACGGCGTCTGGCTGGCCGAACGCCACTTTGCCTCCGGTGACCGCGGCCAGCCCTCGATTGCCGCGGCGCCGATCATCCTGGCCACAGCCATCGCCAGTCGTACCAAACGCTTACGCGTGGGTACAGGGGTCTACGTGTTGCCGCTGAACCATCCCGTGCGCATCGCTGAAGAGGTGGCGACGCTCGACTATGTGAGCCAGGGCCGTTTTGCGCTTGGTGCAGGGCGTAGTGGGTTTACCACGGCCTACGAGGGCTATGGCTATGCTTATGGCGAGAGCCGCGAGCGGCTGCGCGAGTGCCTGGAGATTATCGTCAAAGCCTGGACGGAAGAGCGCTTTTCCTATGAAGGCAAGTATTATCAATTACACAATGTGTGCGTGACCCCCAAGCCGCTGCAAAAACCGCATCCGCCCATCTATATGGCCGCCACGACTGTCGAGACGTTTCCCGTGGCGGGCCAACTGGGGCGCCACCTGTTTGTCGGCGTGCGCCGTAATAGCATCGCGGGGGCGCAGCAGAGCATTAACGTCTACCGCCAGGCCTGGCGCGCAGCCGGTCATCCCGGCCAGGGCGACGTCACCCTGCGCATGCCGGTGTATGTCGGGGATACTCGCGCCCAGGCCATCGCTGATACCGAGGCTAGCACCGTGCAGTACTACCGTCGCCTCGGTGAGAATCTGCGCCGCTCCGTGGGCCGTGCCGGCACCGCGGCTAGTGAGGACCGCGCCCGGATGGCGGAGGAACTGTCCAACATCACGTATGACACCTTGCTGCGCGATTGGGTGGTGTACGGCACTGCTGCCGAAGTCACCGAGCGCCTCAAGCAACTCGAAGCTGAGCTCGATTTGTCCGGCGTGATTCTTGAGATGAACGCTGGCGGCATGCTGCCGAACGAGCGCGTGCTGCACTCCCTGCAGTTGTTTGGCGAGCAGGTGGCGCCACACTTCCAGTAACATACTCTGCCAGGGTGGGCCCTGGGAGCACGGCTGGTCTGGCTGTGGCGACCCAGGCGCACTTGGGACAGACGCTCTCTTGTCGGAGATACGTCCATGGCTTTGAAAGACCAGATTGCTCTCGGTATGAGCTTGCCGCATCGTTCCCCTGATCCCATTGACGTCGCGGTCATCCGCCACGTGGCCCAACGTGCCGAAGCCTTAGGGTTCCGGGATCTGTGGGTGACGGACAATACCCTGGACCCGGCTGCCTGCTTTGCGTCCCTGGGGCTGCTCACCTATGCCGCGGCGCTAACCAGCACCATTCGCCTGGGTGTCTCCGTGTTGGTACTGCCGGTGCATAACCCTATCCACGTGGCGCACGAAGTGGCCACCCTGGATTATCTGAGTGGCGGACGCGCCATCCTGGGTGTCGGCCTGGGGCGCGATCCGCATTACGTCGAATTCCAGGTGCCACGGGCACGCCGGGTGCGGCGCTTTCTCGAAGGCGTGGAGCTGATGAAAGCGTTGTGGACGCAAGACAGCGTGACATATGACGGGGAGATTTTTCAGCTCCATGACGGGGTGATGGCCCGCAAGCCTGTCCAGAAACCGCACCCTCCCCTGTGGATGGGGGGTGGCCATCCCGATGCGCTGCGGCGCGCTGCCGCCATTGCCGATGGCTGGATGGGTGCCGGCGGTTCCGGCACCGCCGAGTTCCAGCACAGCGTCCCGGCCCTGCGCACCGCGCTGGAGAAGTGCGGGCGCGACCCGGCGGCCTTTCCCCTCTCTAAGCGTGTGTTTATGTCGGTGCACGAGCGTGCCGACGTGGCGCAGGCGGAAGTGCATCGCTGGTTTAGCGACGTCTACCATAACCCCGGCCTGACCACGCGGGCGGGAGTCTACGGCACTCCGGCCCAGGTGCGTGAGCAGCTGGAAGCCTTAGCGGCTATGGGGGCGCATCACCTGTTACTGAATCCTGTCACGCGCTATGCCGAGCAAGTCGAGGCCCTCGCCGAAGTGGTTGGCCTAGCCTAGGGGAACGTCGTGGCACACGACCTCATCTTTACATCGTAGCAAGGAGCACCTGCATGGCCCGCGTGCCGTATGTCAACCGTGAGGATCTCGACGCTGAGGGGCAGACCATCTATGATCGCATCCGCCAGGACCGTAATGCCCCGGAAGTGGGGCGGCAATTCCGGGCTCTGCTGCACAACCCCAAAGCCACTAGCTATTTAACGTCGATGGGGGCCCAGTTACGCTTCCAGAGCGCCTTGCCGGAAGCCATCAAGGAGCTGACAATTATCCTGGTGGCCCGCGAGTGGAACAGCGGCATCGAATGGACCGGCCACGCCGTCCTGGCAGCGCGTGCCGGGGTGAGTGACGCGTCGATTGAAGCCATTCGCACCAAGCAAGCCCCGGACGGCCTCAGCGCGTCAGAGCAGGTCATCGCGCGCTTTGTCCATCACCTGCTGCGCCAGAAAGACGTGCCGGACGATCTGTATACTGCCGCCGAAGCCCTCGTCGGCACGCGTGGCATGGTGGACCTCGCCCTGACCTGTAGCTACTACACCGCCGTGTGCTTGGCGCAACTCGTGCTCAAGCCGGAGATGGATGGCGGGCGCGTGTCCACGCTCTAGGGCAGTGGTCCATAACCGCGCCTGAGGCCCATATATGATGCAAGAGGGAAAAATAATGTCCAAGCGCTGGAGGATCGTGCTCAGCCTGCTGATCCTGGGTCTGTGCGGTGGCGCTGCCGGGATGGCACGGGCCGAGACCAAGGTCCTCGTGGATTTCACGACTGGACGAGAACCGGTGCCCAAAGGTTGGGAACTCTCCGTCAACACGGGCGAAGCCCATATGCAGCTCATCCAAGACGAGGGCCAACAGGCGCTGCAGATGCGCAGCGACCAGGCGTCGTTCGCCATCCAAAAACAAGAACGCATCGCCCTTCAGGACACGCCATGGCTGGTCTGGCAATGGAAAGTCACGGCTATCCCGCCTGGCGGGGATTTCCGGCGTTCCGCCACGGACGACCAGGCCGCCCAGCTCATCGCGGCCTTTTCGTCGCGCCATTTTATCACCTACATCTGGGACAGTACGGTACCCAAGGGGACCATGGATGCTGCGCCTGCTCCACTGTTCAAAAAGCTGTTTGCCCTGGTGATGCAATCGGGTACGACCGGTCTTGGCACCTGGATGACCGAGCGCCGCAATCTCGTTGAAGATTACAAGAAGGCCTATGGGGAAGCCCCAGAAGCGCTCGAGGGCATACGGATCCAGATCAATAGCCAGCACACGAAGTCACGGGCAGAGTCGTACTGGCGGGCGGTCAAAGTCACCGCACAGCCTTGAACAAGGAGAACCTTATGCAGTGGTGTCGTTTCCAACACGCAGCCCACAGGAGCTTCGGCCTCATCGAAGGCGACCAGGTCATCGCAGTCAGCGGTAGTCCGCTGGCCGAGCATACCATCACCCGCACCAGCCATCCCTTGCACCAGGTGACGCTGCTGCCCCCGATTATCCCGCCCATGCTCTACGCCGCTGGCCCCAACCATCGCGGCCATGTCGAAGGCATGGCGCAGCGGCGCGGTGCGGCCCCCAATTATCCGACCCGGCCCGAGCCGAATTTCCGTTCCGTGCACGCCCTCATCGGCACCGAGGCCAATATCGTCATCCCCCAAGACTCCCCAGGCGCGGTGCAGCCCGAAGGGCAGCTCGCCGTGGTGATCGGCAAGCTGGCCCGCCGGGTCTCCCGCGCCAATGCCCTGGACTACGTGTTTGGCTACAGTATTGGCAACGACATCAGCCAGCGCCAGTGGCAGGGGGCCGACCGCACCATGTTTCGCGGCAAAAACTGCGATACGTTCAAGCCCTTTGGCCCCTGCATCGTCACTGGGCTTGATCCTACCCAGTTGCGTATCATCGTGCGCCACAACGGCGCGGTGTGGGAAGATTTTACGTCGGCGGAGCAGATCTGGGATACCGCGACGTGGATCGAAGAGCTGAGTAAGTACACCACGCTGCATCCCGGCGACGTGCTGTGGATGGGCACCCAGGGTGCAGATGGGGACATGGTGCCGGGGGATACCATTGAGGTGGAGATCAGCGGCATTGGCGTGCTGCGCAATTATGTGGTGGCGGAGGCCTGAACGCACGCGCTAGGCTGGGCTTGCCTCCGCAGCCTGCGTGGCTGCGGCACGTCGAGACGACTCTCTGGAGAGCAAAGGACCACTATGCCAGCCGACCGCCATCTGTTAGTCGAAGCCGAGGCTGTGTGCGTGCAGGCCGTGCGCCAGGCTGGGGAGGTGTTGCTGGAATACTTTCGGCAGCCCCTCAACGTGGAGTTTAAGGAAAAAAACCAGCAATCACCCGTCACTGAAGCCGATCGGCGTTCGGAAGAGTTACTGCGCACCGCGCTCAGCCAGGCCTTCCCAGCACACGGCATTATTGGCGAGGAAGCCGAAGACGCCATCAATCCCAGCGCCGACTACGTGTGGTTCCTCGATCCGCTCGATGGCACGACCAATTTCACCGCCGGTCTGCCAGCCTTTGCCATCTCCATGGGCCTGTGCTTTCGCGGCACGCCGGTGTTAGGGGTGATTGCCGTGCCTTGGGAGGGCCCCACCGGCACCATCTTTCGGGCGCACCAGGGCGGCGGGGCCTATTGCAACGATGTGGCCATGCAGGTCGCCGCGGCCGAGGTGCCCGCTGGCATGCGCCTCACCAGCATGCCCTTCTGGGCGCTGTGGCAATATCACGTGCAGCGTCAAGCAAAAATCTTCCAGACCAATGGGCGGGCGGCGGGGAGTATTGCGTACGAGATGGCGTATGCGGCGCGTGGCACGTTCCAGTGGTCGATCATCAGCGGGGCGCGTCTGTGGGATATGGTCGCTGGGGCCGTCTTGGTGCAGGAAGCTGGGGGCACGGTGCTCTTTGGCAATGGCGCTACCCGACGCTGGAGCCCGTGGGAAGGATTCGTGCAGGGGGCCCTCAAGGTGCCCTTTGGGCAGGATCCGGCGGCGTTACGCAAACTGTTCATCTATATGCTGGCCGGGAATTCCCAGATTGTCCAGCAGCGTGCCGGGCAGATACGCCTGCGGCGTCCGAGCCTCTGGGGCAAAGCCAAGTCACGCGCCCGCAAAACGTGGCGCCTGGTTACCGGCACAAAGCGTCCACAGCCAACGCCATAAGGCCTCGGATGCCAGTCTCCACGCGGCGTACGTCCCGTACGCCGTCACGCCTGCACGCCCGGGCTTGCACCAGGTCTGTCATCGGTCTATTTTTGTGGCGTTGCATCACCTGTCGTATCTTCTCCCGTGGCTGTAGAGGAGCGCTCTATGTTGACATCTGCAACCGTATCCACGCCGCAGGTCGGCACTGTGGTGCTTGACGGCATGGTGTACGTGACCACGGCCTACGACCTCCCCACACCGCCGGACACCTCGCAGCGGACACCGAACGCCAACGCGCTGCGGCCCTCGCCGCTAAGCTCCGGGAATTGGGGATCGACCCAAAACGTCTGTGAACGGTGCTCCGGGCTCCAGGCGGTGCCATCGGCGGGGACAAGCAACGCCCGTGGCACTCCCAAGACCACTCTGGTAACATAGACGGTATTGTTGCTACCCACGAGCTGCCACCCACAGGAGATGCCCCGACTATGCCCACGCCAGACTATGCGCCCCAGGCATTCGAGGTGTTTATTTCCTATGCACATCGCGCTGAAGACTTCCGTTGCACATCGCGCTGAAGACTTCCGTTGCACATCGCGCTGAAGACTTCCGTCAAGCGTTGGAGACGCACCTGAGCTTGCTGCGGCGGCAAGGGCACATTGCCGTCTGGCATGACCGCAACATTACCGCCGGCACCACCTGGGCCCAGGCCATCGATACGCACCTGCGGACGGCCCAGATCATCCTCCTGCTGATCAGCGCGGATTTCCTGGCTTCGGATTATTGCGTGGATACAGAAATGGCCCATGCCCTGGAGCGCCACGCCGCAGGCAGCGCCCGGGTGATCCCGATTATTGTCCGGCCAGCCGATTGGCACAGCGCGCCCTTTGGCGCCCTGCAGGCGCTGCCGACGGATGGTAAAGCCATCACCTCGTGGCCTAACCTTGACGAAGCCTGGCTCAATGTAGCGCAGGGTTTGCGCCGCGTGCTGGGGGAGATGCGCGGCCGCCCTTAAAACCCTCCCCGGTGCAGGTGGACTCGACACTGGGGAGCGGGGTTCAAGAGCCTCTGGTGCCGCTGCAGCACGTACCGGCCCCGGCGCCACTGCCCACTGGCTCGCGCATGCCGCTGGGGCGCAACCCGCTGTTTGTCGGGCGCCAGGCAGATTTGCAGCAGGTGGTGGCGCTGCTCAGCACTGGCGACACCGCCGCCATTACGCCGCAGGTGGTGGCTGCCACCGGGTTGGGAGGGCTGGGCAAGACGCAACTGGCCTGTGAGTTCGTGTATCGCTACGGGCAGTTTTTTCCTGGCGGCGTGTTCTGGCTCAGTTGTGCCGAGCCGCAGGGCCTGCCGGAGGAAGTGGCCGCCTGCGGCGATGGTTTGGCCCTGGGGGAAAGTTTTCTGCATCTGCCACTGGCGCAGCAAGTGCGCCTGGTGCAACGTGCCTGGCAAGCCACCATGCCGCGTCTGCTGGTGTTTGACAATTGCGAGGACGAGGCCGTGCTGGCGCAGTGGCGTCCGCCGCATGGCGGCTGTCGGGTGCTGGTGACCAGCCGTCGGGGGCAGTGGGACGCCGTGTTGGGGGTGCAGGCCCTGGCCCTGGCGGTCCTCCCCCGTACGGAGAGCCTGACCCTGCTGCGGCAGCATCGCCCGGATCTGCCCGCGACCAATGCGGATCTAGTGCCTCAAACGAGCTATTGTGAGAGCCACCTCCTGGGAGCGCCGGGCTCCAGCCCGGCTCCGGCAGCCACGCTGGCGCGTGGCGCTCCCAGGATAACGACGCAACGGAGGTCGGTTGAGACACTAGAGGCCATTGCCGCCAACCTGGGCGATTTACCCCTGGCGTTGCATCTGGCCGGGAGTTTTCTGGCGCGCTACCGAGACGTGATGACGCCCGCCGCCTACCTGGCCGCGCTGCAACAGCCTGATCTGCTGCAGCACCCGTCGTTGCAAGGGCTGCACCTGACGCCTGGACTTTCCCCCACCCAGCACGACCAACATGTGGCACGCACCTTTGCCCTTAGCTACACCAGGCTGCAGCCCCAGGATGCCACGGACGCCGGCGCCCTGGCCCTGCTGGCACGGGCGGCCTGGTTTGCCCCTGGCGAGCCGATCCCGCGCCAGTTGCTGGTAGAAACGCTGCCGCCGCAGGCCGACGCTGCCAACGCGGCGCTACGCACGGAAGACGCCCTGCAGCGCTTGCACGGGCTGGGGCTGCTCGACAGGACGCCAGACGGGGCGGTACGGCTGCATCGGCTGCTGGTGCTGTTTGTGCGTGCCAGTAGCGACAGGGCTGAGGCGCAAACCACAGTGGAGGAGATGCTCTTAGCCACGGCGAATCGGCTGAATGAAGCTGGAGACCCCAGGCCCATGCTCGCCATCGCCGGCCATCTGCGTGCCGTCACGGATACCGCCCAGTGCCGTGAGGATGCCCTGGCAGCCCGGCTGTGTAATACATTGGGGTATTACCTGCACGCCATAGCGCAATATGCCGCCGCCCGGCCCTACTACGAGCGCGCCTTGGCGATCCGCGAAGCAGGCCTGGGGCCCCAGCATCTCGCCACGGCCCAGAGCCTGAACAATCTGGGGACTCTCCTGCAGGCGCAAGGGGAGCTGGCCGCCGCCCGGTCCTAGGTCGCGCGCGCCCTGGCGCTGCGCGAAGCGGTGTTGGGGCCGCAGCATCCTGACACGGCCCGGAGCCTGAACAATCTGGGGGCGTTGCTGCAGGCGCAAGGGGAGCTGGCTGCGGCGCGGCCCTACGTCGAGCGCGCCCTGCATATTCTCACCACGCGCCTCACGCCCCAACATCCAGACACCCTCGTGGTGCGGCAGAATCTGGCTGCGCTTGATGCGCAACTACGCGACAACACGCCATCCTAGGCGCTGCGGCACGTTCCGAGCAGACGAGCGACACCAGGCCCGTGACGGCCTCGGGCTCGCTGGCGCAGGAGCTGGAACATCTCCATGCCTTCTCCCGCCTCCCATGACGGCGTATCCAGCAATACCCATTGTGGCCCTCGCGTCAGGGGAGACCTCGCGGGCATGGCCCGCTCCTACAGGAACAGCGGGCGTCTCCAGCCTCCCGGTAGGAGCGGGCCATGCCCGCGAAGGGGTGCTCATCGCGGGCATGTGTGCAAAATGAGCATTGCTGCAACGCATCAAGCGCTGATTGAGCCGGTGTGGCCATATACCCTATACTGGCGTGTCGGCTCAGTGAGAGCGTTTGAAGAGAAGCCATGCACAGCGCCAAGGGAGACACGACCATGCCTGAGAACCTGTCCACGATCCTCGAATCCACCGCCTTAACCACCCTCACCAGCGGCTGGGGGCGCACCGAAGGGCCGCTCTGGCATGCCGAGGGCTATGTGACCTTCGTCGATCTGCAAGGCAGCCGCCTGCTACGCTGGAACCCCAACGGCCAGGTGAGCGTCATCCGCGAGCAGACGGGCGAGGCCAACGGCTGCACCCTCGACCGCCAGGGGCGTGTGCTCATGTGTGAAGGGGCAGACCACCGCCGCATTACCCGCATGGAGGCCAACGGTACCGTCACGACTATTGCCGAGCGCTGGCAAGGCAAACGCTTCCATAAACCGAACGATATCGTCTGTCGCTCCGACGGCAGCATTTTCTTCACCGATCCCGGCTTGCGCTTGCCCGAGGCGCAGCGCGAGATGCCTTTTTCCGGCGTGTTTCGCATTGATCCCCAGGGCCAGATTCATCTGGCCACCGACGCGTGTGAGTATCCCAATGGCCTGGCCTTCTCCCCCGATGAATCGATCCTGTACGTGGCGATCAGCCGCCTGGATGAGCGCTGTTTTGAGGAAGAAACCCGTGGCGAGGTCTGCACCCACCGCCGTATCCGCGCCTTTGACGTGGCCCCAGACGGCACGCTGAGCAACAACCGGGTGTTCTGCGACATGTCCTCCGCCGCTCCCGGCGTCCCGGACGGCCTGAAAGTCGATACCGCCGGGCGGGTGTTTTGCGTCGGCTCCGGTGGCATCTGGGTCATGGCGCCCTCCGGTAGCGTCATTGGGGTCATCCCGACGCCCGAGGTGGTACGGAATCTGGCCTTTGGCGGACCCGACTTTCGGACCTTGTATCTCACGCCGGGCGGCTCCCTGGCGCAACTGCAGGTCCACACCCCAGGGATTGGTGCCAGGCCGGCGTAAGCGTGTCACCCCCTTCATTCCCGGCTGTTCCTGGCCGGTGGCGGCCTCCTCCAGGCGAACTCAGGTGATTTCCGCACCAGTTGCTCCCCCCGCTGGCAGCACTCTCCCCCCAGCGGGGGGCTGCCCCAGCCGTGCGGCGCGGTAGCACCATCCGCAGCGCCCCGGGGCTAGGCAGAGAGCGGCGCCGTGTGGGCTGGATAGGCGGCACCGGATGGAATAGGGTGACGCCTCAGGGGTACCCTGGGGTGCAGACCTGGGGACGAGCGGTTGTGGAAGGCTAGGAGACACGGCAGTCGCCGTGCGCTACTCAGTACGTATTATTCTCTAAAAGAAAGGCCGTCATGCCTCAGAGGCATGGGGAGCAGGCGGAAGCAGCGCTGTCCCAGTGCTGACGATGGCTCAGGAGCTCGGCAACCCGACGAAGCGCTGGAAGATATACGAGATCATGGGCGAATTGTATGAGTGGCAGACTGACGGGGAGCACGCCCGAGCAGCCTACCAGAGTGCCATGGATGTCCTCAACGTGGTGGCAGAGCGGTGACAAGACTAGGAACTCACACGCACCTTTCTCGCCGCGCCACGGGTGCAAGAGATCCGGGAGCGCCTGGCCCATACAGGCGCAGGGAGACCTTGAGATGAGCAGCGAACCTACTGTCCACACGTCTACCTGGCTCAACCCGGCTCTGTTAGCCGAGCATCCAGAATTGGCTGTGTTGGCGCTGGACCTACCCGACAGCGACGGGGAACCCATGGAAAACGAGCGCGAGATATTCCAGATAGATCTTACGTACAAAACTCTCGAGCAGTACTGGCACGACCGACAGGATTTTTACATGGGCGGCAATATGTTTGTGTACTACAGTGCCCAGCAGGCCCGCCAAATTTTGGCCGAAGAGGCTGAGCCGGCGCGCCCACGTCGAGCCTTTCGTGGCCCAGACCTGTTTGTGGTCCTGGATGTGGATGGGAGCTTTCGGCGGCAGAAGTGGGTGGTGTGGGACGAAGGGGGACGCTACCCCGATGTGATTTTCGAGTTCCTGTCCCCTTCCACGCGCCGGGCCGATCAGACGACAAAGAAGACGCTGTACGAACAGATCTTCAAGACCCGTGAGTATTATTGGTATGATCCCTTTGAGCCACGTGCGTTGCAGGGCTGGCAACTCCACCCGGTCAGCGGGTATCAGGCCATGACACCCGATGCCCGTGGCTGGATATGGAGCCCGGCACTGCAGCTGTGGATTGGCCGCTGGGATGGCATCTACCGCCGTGATCAGACCACCTGGCTGCGGTTCTACGATGCAGAAGACCGCCTGGTCTTGACCTCCGAGGAGATGGCGGAGCAACGTGCCGAGACCGCCGAGCAGCGCGCCGAGACCGCCGAGCAGCAGGCCGCAGCGATGCGGGCTCGTGTCGAAGCCGCTGAAGCGGAACTGGCCAGGCTACGGGGAGAGCGTTGAGAATATCTTACACTTCGCAAGCGCCACGCTTTTGTATACGCCAGAGCGGCACGATGATGGCGCCGCTGCCCCCAGCGCACCCACGCCCCCTCTCTGCCGTGGTCTCGACGCGCCAGGGCAACACCCCGTCCACGAGCCTCCGCAGCGGGGCTCTGGTCAGGACGGACGCGTGTGTGCCCCACAAACGGCGTGTGACGCCCCATCACAAGCCATGCGCCAGCATAGTCCTCAGCAAGGAGGGTGCCCCCAGGGCTCTTGCCGGACGGCATCATGAGCCATCCCCCACGCCGCGTTGCTTGCTTCCCCACACGGCGCCACGGCCCAACGCACGCCACGGAGCCCGAGCAAGGTCCTTACTTCCCTACATATTTGACAATTATCTCACATCCTAATATATTTCCATCGAAACTAGGGAGGGTTTTATATTACTGGATGCACTGATGGATAATTTCAGCCGAATAAAGCGAAGCCTCGCGGAGAATATTTTGCTGGCTGTGGAGTGTATGATACGAGGCGCAAGGTGCAACAGCAGCAAGATTGTCTGAGAACTATGTCTTCTGAATGGGAAGAGTTTCAAGACCAACGATATGTTGTGGTATCGCCTGCTAGATCATCAACATTTCCAGGTAGATGATCGTTTCTGGAGGTATTATATCACGTCTGTTTTGCAGATATTGATCGAACAATGCGACATCATCAAAGATAAAAAAAGTCCTTATACAGGTTGACTTCACTAGTGACCGAGATGATTTATCAATATTATGCGTATCAGTGCTACTCGGCGGGCAGGCGATTCCGCTCTATTTTTCCATGCACAACTATCCAAGCGGTTTTGATAGAGAGAAATCAAAAATTAAGAAATATGACCGATGCAAGAGGATGTTATTTTTAAGCTGCTTTGCGTATAGTATCTTGGTGTTGCTGGGCAAGTTTGTGCAAGAAAAACTCCCCGGCATTAAAAAAATTTCCCAATATGTACAAACCTTTTCATAGCGTCTTCCAGCTTGGCTTTCTTGCCATTCCTTGCTACTAACAACAAGCCTATACAATCTTAAAAACGTTCCTTGCTGGTCTACTACACACTGTCAAGATGAATATGTAGGGGAGTAAGGCCCCTGCCCCGGTAACCCCTCCGTCACAGCGGCGTCGCCTCCAGCGTGTCATCGAGGGAGAGCCGCAGACAGCACGCCATACGGTGGTCCGCAAACGGCAGTGCCGGGGGCAAGGTCGTCAGACACGCGGCGTTGGCCGAGGCACAGCGCGGCGCAAAGCTACAGTCTGGGGGTAAGACGCAGAGCAGGCGGCACACCGGGGATGGCCTCAAGGCGCGTGCCACGCGTGTGTCCGACAATGGTTGAGGACAGCATCGCGGCCGTATACGGGGGGAAGGGACGCTAGAGCACGGCCTCGACGCGGCCCGTCTCCACGATGCGTCCGGCGTACATCACCGCCATGGTGTCGGCGATCTCCGCGGCCACGCCTAGGTCGTGGGCCACGAACATGACGCCCATGCCCAACGCTGCCTGCAAGTGCCGCAAGAGAATCAACACTGGCCTCTGCACCCTGGCGTCCAGGGCGGTTGTCGGCTCGTCGGCCAGGAGCAACCTGGGGCGGCAGGACATGGCCGGGGCAATCATGGCGCGCTGCCGTAGCCCGCCAGACAGTTCATGCGGATAGGCCGCGAGACGGCGTTGTGCCGACGGCACTTTGACCAGGTTGAGCAAGTCGAAGGCGCGCTGGTACCCTGCACGATAGCTACAGCCCTCATGCCGCACACCATGCAGGGATATGGGCAAGTGCGGCATGACCTGGGCACAGACCGCGTGCGCCTGGGCACAGCGGGTGCGAAAGCGACAGCCCGCAGGGGGCGCGATGGGATTGGGTGGGGCGCCCAGCCGCGGTGGCTCGGTCATGCGCACCTGCGGGTCCATGGATTTGTAGGCTCCGGTGCCGGAAGGACTCTTCTGGTAGGCGGCGCAATCGTAGTTGAGAGCCTCCAGTCGCCTATAAGGAGAGACGCCGCAGAGCAGGCCGTTGAGCAAACCGTGTGGTTCAGAATTGCACCCCACGCGTGAGCGCCCCATCAATCACGAGATTGGTGCCGGTCACAAAACTGGCGGCGGGGCTGGCCAGAAAGACGACGCCGTTGGCCATTTCTGGCGGCGTGCCCATGCGCCCAGTCGGATTGAGCGCACGGATGCCATGATACCCCTTCAGCGTTCGACATGGGCTGGGAGTCAGCTTTGCTCCCTCGTCTCATGGATGGCCTCCCTCTGTATCGATGCTCGGCTTGCTCGTGGTCTATGGCACAATAGGTATAGGAAATTCCAACGGCCCTGCCGCTCGCCAGGCTTCACCGCGCCCGCGCACCGCGGCGGGAAGCAGCAGCCCCGCGCTGTCGGGCACGGAGAGGACGGAAGCTGGAGACGGGCAGCCGGCGCTGCTGCCGGAGGACTCACATAGCGTGGATCGGTCGTTTCTCCTTCCGTAGCAGGCCAGCCATAATTGGCCCCACGGATGCCTCTGTTGATCTCTTCCCAGGAGTTTTGTCCGACATCATTGATAAAGAGCACGCTAGTGCTGGGTTGGAAGGCAAATGTGAACGGATTGCGTAACCCAAGAGCCCAGATGGCTCGATTCTTCCCCGTTGCCGTGTTAAAGAACGGGTTATCAATGGGGATGGTGCCATTCGCGTTGATCCGCAATATTTTGCCCAGCAGGTTACTCAACGTCCGGGCGTTTGACGGTGTCGCATTTTCCCCAACGGCGATGTAGAGTTTACCATCGCGGCCAAAATGAATGGCGCCGCCATTGTGATTTGCTGCACTGGTGAGGTCGTCGAAGTCCAGCAACACGACTTCACTGCCAGGAACTGCCACGTCCCCGCTGGCAGTGAAGCGACTCACGCGATTATGAATGGTTGGAGTTGTCGCTGTATAGTAGATATACACAAACTGGTTACTGGCGCAATGGGGGTCCAGGGCCACCCCGAGCAATCCACGTTCCCCCTGGTCTTCACCGTGACACTTACAAAGGGTGTCGTCAGCAATGTCCCATCCTTGATGATCCGCAGACTTCCTCCTTGTTCACAAATGAACAACCGTCCATCCGGGGCAAACGTCATGGCCGTTGGGCGGGTGAGATTGGCAGCGACAAGGGATTCTGTAAACCCAGGCAGTAGTGTTGTCGCAGCAGCCGCTATAGCCAGTAGATGTATAGGGAAGTAGACGAGAAGCAGCAGAGGCCACCACCAGGGTCGATGAGTGGCACGCATAGCGTGGGTCACCACGGACAGGAACTATTGGCAAAGAGAGCGTCTGTGCGGCATGGGGTTGTCCTCCGGGTTTGTTGACATTCACAGAGACAAACAATGCTGATCAACGGCATTGCCTGCGCCATGGCCTTCACATCTTTGGTACTATAACATGAGGTTGTCTGCTAAAACACCTTTCTACCCGTGCACGGTATGTGCTGTCGCTCTTGGAGACGCAGATCGCAACGCCAACAGAAGCCACCAGCCCCTGGTGGCAAAGGGATTGTCATAGGGATGCGTGCTGAGGGAGCGCAATCATGAGTGTTGTTATGGATGGAGCGCAATAATGAGCCTACCTCTGCAAACCGCGGTAATGCCCGGAGAGTACGTGCTGTCGCAGATCCTTGCGTATACCCTGGTGGATGATGGCATATTTCCCAACAACGCCACGCTACCATTGACTATCTATCGCGAGGCGGTGGATAGGACACAAGGTGATGACGCTGTCGCCTTTGAAACGCTCTTTGCGGCGCACCACTGGCCACCGGCGTGGCGCTATGGCATTTTTGCCTATCACCATTATCACAGTACGGCCCATGAGGTACTGGGGGTGTTTCGTGGCCGTGCCACCATCCAGTTCGGCGGTAAACACGGCATCGTACTGGATGTCCAGGCCGGAGATGCAGTGGTCATTCCGGCTGGGGTTGCCCATAAAAGTCTGCGAGCCAGTCGGGATTTTTGTGCGGTGGGAGCCTATCCAGCAGGGCAGCAGTGGGATAGCTGCACGGGCAAGCCGAGTGAGCGCCCCCGCACGGACCGCAACATTGCCAGGGTGCCGCTTCCGCAGGCCGATCCGCTGTATGGCCCGCAGGGGCCACTCATGCAGTATTGGTCTCCAGGGGTAGGAGAGTGACTCCCTTACCTAGGCCCCTTTATCAAAACCGTAATCGCGTTCGACTTTGCAGATACGTACGCGATAGCTCTTATACCACTTGACTTTCCCCATACGCTGGACTTCCAGGTGCTCCACCTGTTGCTTCCAGGCCAGCACTGCTTCCGGGCTACTCCAATACGACACGCCAATGCTGAACTGCTGGTCACCCGTGGCTTCTACCCCCAAGAAGCCTGGCTGACTGGCGGCAAGTTCTAGCATACGCTGTGTGCAGGCGTCGTAGCCTTCGACAACGTCTGTACGGACGGCGGAGAAAATGGCAGCATAATATGGTGGATTGGGGGTTGCAGCATACTCTGACATCAACAGTGCTCCCGATATAAGGGTAACAAAAACGTGGCGAGGACTTACACCACGGACACCTAATGCCCCTGGCGCACAAAATCCGCGATGCGTTCGCCAATCATCATGGTGGTGACATTGGTATTGGCGCGAATACAGTCCGGCATGATCGAGGCATCGACAACCCGTAGATTTTGCAGGCCATGTACCTTGCCATACTGGTCGACCACTGCCATGGGATCAGAGGCGGGTCCCATTTTACAGGTGCCAGAGATGTGCTGCCCTGTCGTGACTTCACGGAGCAGATATTCATTCAGCGCTTCATCACTCGCCAGTTCAGCATCAGTAGGCTCGACACGCTCGGCAATGATCCGCCGAAAATCCTCGTGATCGGCCAGCTTCACACCCAAGCGCACCATTTCGCGCATACGTCGACGATCAAATTCATCCTGGAGGTAGCGATAGTCCAGGAACGGTTGCACGTTGACATCCGCTGACTGCAAGCGGAGTTCTCCGGCGCTCATGGCCAGGTCGAGAACGCCCAGCATGCGGATGCCCAGCGGTGCCATGCGCTCACCACCACGGTCGACACGGTCGGTGGCAAAAGACTGCATAAAGATCATCAAGTCGTTGCGCAGATGCGAACCCTGGGCTGTCCAGCGCAAAGCCATCTGGATACGTGGGGCAAAGCCATCCAGAAGATGCTCTGGTTTGGTGCGCCAGGTGATGTAGATGATGGGATGGTCACGCAAATTCTGACCAACGCCGGGTAGGTGGTGCACCATCGGGATGCCAAAGTTCCGTAACTGTTCTTGGGGGCCAACCCCGGACAACATGAGCAGGTGCGGCGACCCAATGGCGCCAGAGCTGAGGATGATTTCGTTGCCTTCGACAATAAAACGTTGGCCGCCGCTTGCAATCTCAACGCCCACGACTTTTTTGCCATCAAAAAGAAGGCGATGCACCATGCAATTGGGCCGAATCGTCAAATTTAAGCGATGCCGTGTCTGATTCAAATAGCCCAGCGCCGTACTCCAACGAATACCGTTTGGATTGTTGCAGGGCACAGGGCCAATGCCGGTGGCATCCGGGTGGTTGTGATCCGGGCTCTCTGGAAAACCAGCTTGCCGGCAGGCAGCGTAGAAGGCTTTCTGATCAGGTAACCATTGTTCCGGTTTAAAACGATGCGCGACAATTGGACCGTCCTTGCCGTGAAAGTCATTATCGCCGAAGTCAGTATCGGTCTCGAGCTTGCGAAAGTACTGGAAGCAATTTTCAAAATGCCACTGGTCGTTCCCCTGGGCGGCCCAGGCGTCGTAATCTTCCGGTACCCCACGCAGAAACACCTGGCCGTTTATGGCGCTCGAACCACCGGTGACCTTGCCGCGTGGCACCATCATGATGGGCGCCTTGTCGGTGGGTTTGCCGACAAATTGCCAGTTGTGATCGCTCACCATAATATCCGTGGCAGTGGCATAACCATGTTTGACCTCATCCGGTAACTGATCAATCGTTGGATAGTCCGGTCCAGCCTCGATGAGGAGGACCGAACGATGCGTGTCTTCGCTCAAACGAGTCGCCATAATGGCCCCAGCTGAACCAGCCCCGAGCACAATGTGATCGTATTTCATGCTATGCTCCTCTGGAGAACGATGTCAGGAGTCGGGCTTTAGCCCGACAATGCACTGCGATCTCCCATACCGTAGCTGGGCATCATAATGCGTGGTCGTAGCAAGTGTCAATATGCTGCCAGTACTCGCGCTCACCGCCAGCGTGGTACGCGCTGGGCCAGGCGGCGAAATCCCAGCTCAGCAAAGAGTGTGGTACATGCGGTTCGCTCGGCGCCCTGATAGGCCAGGGCAGGGAGATGACAGGTGACAGGCGTGTCCAGGGCAATGGTGGCTAAGCGTTTGGACAAAAAGGCCAGGCCTCGTCCTGCCTCCAATTTCTGACGCACTGTTTTGGCCTGGCGCAGCGGCAGTGCTGCAACGTGGTCCAGATCAGCATACAGGGCTTCCATGCTAGCGAAGGTTTGCAACAAAGCGATGGCCGTCTTGCTGCCCATGCCTTTCACACCGGGCGAGCATCCCCTTCCCTGATCCGTTCAAGACGCCAGACAAGACACGTATCCACATTGCAGGCCTCGGCTATGTCCGGTTCCATGCCCAAGACCTCCCGGCAGGACGGCTCAAAAGTGGCCGGATCGTCAAGCGGGCCTCTGGCTGGTATCTCTGCCTGTTCATTGACGCACCGCCTCAGGCCATTGCGCATGCGGCTGATGGCGAGATAGGCATTGATCCAGGCTTTCAGAGCCTCCTCACTTTCTCTACGGGCGAGAAGGTTGCTCACCCGCATGAACTCCACCACACCGCACACCGGCTTGCGCAAGCGCAACGTGGTGGACGGACACATCTGAGCGCCAGGTTGCACGAGCGCCTGGCCAACCAGCGCAAGGATCGTAACCATAAATTGTCTCGCCGTCTTGTCGCCGCCAACCAGGTGATTGTCTGGTCCAAGGATAACGACAAGGGGCTGGCCCGTGCGTTTGGGAAGAGCGTCGCCAGTGCGGCCCACGCTCAACTGCGTGGCATGCTCGCCTCCAAGTGCCCTGCAAGCGGTAGGCAGTACCTCGCAGTCCCGTCGCGTTTTTCCACCAAGACCTGCGCAGCATGTGGGAGCCTGTCCGGTCCCACTGGCTATGCGGGCTTGTCAGTCAGGCAGTGGAGGTGTGCTGATTGTGGCTCAGCGCATGACCGTGATGTGCATGCGGCCATCAACACGCTGCATGCCGGGGTCGGAATGCCCCTCGAACGCCGTCGCAAGACGGCTCCCGGAATCCCCTGGCTTGAGCCATGGGGAGGTTCAAGATATCTTACACTCAGAAAGAGCCACGCTGATGGAATCCGCAGTACATATCGGACAGCTCGTAGAGGCCATCTGGCAACTATGGTGCGCTGTCGATGCGGGATCACGTAGTGTCGATGCGGTGCTGTCATGACGCATGAGGGGGCAACATCAGCGCCAGGTTACGCTCGCAGTACGTGTTATAGCAAGGGCGCAGCTCCGTTCCCTCTCCCCGAGGAGAGGGAACGGAACGCCCTATAGTACAAGGGGGTCTCCCTTATCCCGGCGCCGATGGGGTGCACCGATGGGAGAAAATTTTCCGATACGTTTCCCACCACCAGCCCTTCAAGCAACCGCAAGGCATTGTGTTTCAACGAGGCAAGAAATTCCCAGATACTGTGCAATTTGTTGATCCCGTGGCCCGACCACCCACCATGGGACTCAGAGGCTGTGCTCAGACCTTACAGATGGTCAGAGAAACTGACCGCCGCCTAGAGGGCACACGACGTGTAGACCGTCAGCCCCGGCAATGGCCCACGCTTCGTATGCCGCCTCTGGTTTGACAGAGAGCGCCTCCCCGTCTGCAAAATGCACTGCAAGACATCCGTCCTTGTGCACCCTTGCCGAAGCGACAGCCTCCATCGAAACTCCATCCACACCTCAACCAGACTGCACACTTCTCGGTGCCCCAGGCGCTACAGTTACCGCAGCATACGACGGGCGCCGCGGAGACCGTCTCCCGGACGCCCAGGAGCCACAGGTGGATCGCCCAGCGCTGGGCACGAAGGAGTACCCCGATGTTCACGATCTCCCGTTCCTCAATCCAACGCGCCCTGCAGTACCTGGCGGGCGTGACGCTGGGCAGTCTCCTGCTGCTGGGCGCGCCCGCCATGGCCCAGACGCGGCCCTCGCTCAGCCAACTGCACCAACAGCTTGAGGCCCTGCAGCAGCAGGTCACCGCGCAGCACACGACCATTACGGCGCAGCAGACGGCCCTCATGGCGCAGCAGACGACCATCACGGCGCAGCAGACGACCATCACGACCCTGACCACCCGGCTGGGGCTGGTCGAGGCCAACCCGGCGCTCGCCCTGGGCCCGTATGTTAGCGTCGAGCTGAGCCCGCTCGACGGGCTCCCCGGGCCCCATATCCTGTGGAGCGGCGCCAACCTGCACGTGCGCAGCGGCTCCGGCGCTACGGATGGCGTGCTCACCGGGCAGGGCAATCTGCTGGTGGGCTATAACGAGAACAGTAGTGGCGCCGGCTCCCACAATATCATCGTGGGCCAGGGGCACACGTTTACGAGCTTTGGTGGGCTGGTCGCCGGAGACTTCAACACCATCAGCGCCCCGTACGCGTCCGTGACCGGGGGCCAGGGGAACGCCGCCAGCGGTCTCAGGGCCAGCGTCAGCGGCGGCTTCGACAATAGCGCCAGCGGCGACGGTTCCAGCGTCAGCGGCGGGCGGGGCAACCGGGCCAGTGGGGTGACGGCGAGCGCCGGCGGGGGGGATAGCAACGAGGCCAGGCATACCAGCGCCAGTGTGCACGGCGGCTTTGCCAACCTGGCCAGCGGCGAAGGGTCCAGCATCAGTGGCGGGCAACAAAACATCAGCAGCGGCCAGAATGCCCACATCAGTGGCGGGCAACAAAACATCAGCAGTGGCCCGAATGCCAGCGTCAGCGGCGGGCAACGAAACACCAGCAGTGGCCTGAATGCCAGCATCAGCGGCGGCACGAACAATGGGGCCAGCGGCGACTTTGCCAGCATCAGCGGCGGGCAACGAAACACCAGCAGTGGCCTGAATGCCAGCATCAGCGGCGGCACGAACAATGGGGCCAGCGGCGACTTTGCCAGCGTCAGCGGCGGCTGGTTCAGCCTGGCCAGCGGCGAAGGGGCCAGCGTCAGCGGCGGATTTGCCAACCTGGCCAGCGGCGAAGGGGCCAGCGTCAGTAGCGGCAACGCCAACACGGCCAGCGGCGTGAATGCCAGCGTCAGCGGCGGATTCTTTAACACCGCCAGTGGCGAGACCTCCACGGTAAGTGGTGGCGTGGCTCGCAGCGCCCTGGCGACCTATGACTGGGTAGCAGGGGGGCTGTTCCAGACCCAGTAGCGCGCGGTGCGCCCGTACCCGGTGACGCGGGACAGCCGGCTGGATACCTTCGTTCCCGCGGCCACCGGCGGGGCACAGCGCACAGCCACCGGTGTGACTAACTGGGGCGGCGGCGGGAGCGCTGGGGGGCGCGCGGCCAGACCGTGTAGGCTTCCTGGCCCCCTGGCTCGCGTCCCGACAGCACCACACGCCAACGAAACTCCATGCAAACCTCAACCAGACTTCACACTGCTCGGCGCCCCGCGCGATACAGTTACCACAACACACGACGGGCGCCGCGGAGACCGTCTCCCGGACGCCCAGGAGCCACAGGTGGATCGCCCAGCGCTGGGCACGAAGGAGTACCCCGATGTTCACGATCTCCCGTACCTTGATCCAACGCTGCCTGCAGTCCCTGGCGGGCGTGACGCTGGGCAGTCTCCTGCTGCTGGGCTCGCCCGCCCAGGCCCAGCCGCGGCCCTCGCTCAGCCAACTGCACCAACAGCTTGAGGCCCTGCAGCAGCAGGTCACCGCGCAGCACACGACCATTACGGCGCAGCAGACGGCCCTCATGGCGCAGCAGACGACCATCACCAACCTGACCACCCGCTT
>SXGT01904467.1_pt1 | contig 37762 bp, 38 predicted proteins | sample 3176221 | NCBI WGS metagenome assembly SXGT01 (sample SAMN11356862, study PRJNA531348) | freshwater metagenome | isolation source: freshwater sample F1-120 | place: China: Fuxian Lake, Yuxi | collected 2017-12-25 | reverse complement strand
GTTGGCCTGGATCTGCTCCCAGAGCTTCTCGGCGCCGCGGCGGGCGAGCGTGCGCTCTTCGCGCACGGGGCCGCGCAGCGCGACGACGTCCTCGGCGGTGTAGTCGCGGCGCACGCCGTTCCAGCGGGCGTCGGTCTTCCAACGGGTCTCGAGCTCGGCGGCGGTCTCGGTCTGGTCGCCAGGTCGGTGCGGCTGGGCGGTCATGGTGTGCTCCTTCGTTGGGCGGGTCGTGTCAGCCACTCTGAGCGAAGAACAACCCCCGACTACCGGTTCAATCGACTGAAATTCGCGCGTATTTCGCTGGCGCCGAAGAACGACCCGTGGGATGCTCTCCGCATGCTCGACCACGCCCTTGCCGCACGCGAGCCTGAAGAGGTGCTCGACTCCCTCACGCTCGGCCGCCGCCTCCGCCGCCTCCGCACCGACGCCGGCCTGACCCTCGCCGAGGTTGCCCAGGCGATCGGCACGGTCACCTCGCACCTGAGCGTTCTCGAGAACGGCAAGCGCGAGGCGAAGCTGAGCGAACTGCAGGCGATCGCACGAGTGCTCGGCGCGAGCCTCGATCAGGTGCTCAGCGCTGAGCCCCTGACGGGCCGCGCGGCCCTCGAAGTCGAGCTCGAGCGAGTGCAGGCTGGTCCGCTGTTCGCGAGTCTGGGCATCCCGCCGCTGCCGGTGCGCAAGTCGCTGAGCGACGACGCGATCGAGACCGTGCTCGCCCTGCACCGCGAACTGCAGCGCGTGCACAGCGAGCGCGCGGCGACGCCCGAAGAGGCACGACGCGCGAACACGGCACTGCGCACGTCGATGCGCGCTCGCGACAACTACTTCGGCGAGCTCGAAGCCACGGCGGCCGACCTGCTGAAGGCCGTGGGCCACGAGGGCGGCCCGCTCTCGCAGCGCCTCGCCGCCGAACTCGCCGCGCACCTCGGCTTCACGCTGCACTACGTCGGCGACCTGCCAGCCTCGACCCGCTCGGTCACCGACCTCGCGAACGGCCGCATCTACTTGCCCGTGCAGCACGCTCCGGGGCGGGATGCTCGCACGACGCTCCTCCAAGCGCTCGCGGGCCACGTGCTCGGGCGATCAGAGCCGCGCGACTACGCCGAGTTCCTGCACCAGCGCGTCGAGACGAACTACCTCGCAGCCGCGCTGCTGATCCCGGAAGCCGGCGCGGTCGACTTCTTGCAGCGGGCGAAAGAGCGCCGCGAACTCGCCGTCGAAGACTTGCGCGATGCTTTCGCGGTCTCGTACGAGACGGCCGCGCACCGCTTCACGAACCTCGCGACCGAGCACCTCGGTATTCCCGTGCACTTTCTCAAGGTGTCGTCGGGCGGGGTGCTCTCGAAGGCGTACGAGAACGACGCGGTGCAGTTCCCGACCGACGCGCTCGGTGCAGTCGAAGGGCAGACCGTCTGCCGTCAGTGGTCAGCGCGACAGGTCTTCGACGAGCCCGACCGGTTCAGCCCGTACCACCAGTACACCGACAAGCCCACGGGCACTTACTGGTGCACCTCGCGCATCGAGTCGGGCTCGGGGGGCGACTTCTCGATCTCGGTCGGCACTCCCTTCGCGCACGTGAAGTGGTTCCGCGGCCGCGAGACAGCGCGCCGCGGCTCGTCGACGTGCCCCGACCCGGGCTGCTGCCGTCGGGCACCCGACACACTCGCAGCCAAGTGGCAGGGCCGCGCGCGGCCGCAAGCGCGCATCCACGCGAGCCTGCTCGCGACCCTGCCGACGGAGTCGTTTCCCGGTGTCGACCAGACCGAAGTGCTCGGGTTTCTCGAGCGGCACGCGCCGAGCGTCGGAACGCGCGCATGAGGTACTCGATCGACGCGAGCTCGCCGACCCCACCGTTCGAGCAACTGCGCACTCAAGTGCGAGACGCCGTCGCCGACGGGCAGCTCTCGGCAGGCGCCAAGCTGCCGACCGTGCGCGCGCTCGCCGAGCAGCTGGGGCTTGCGGTCAACACTGTCGCGCGCACCTACCGTGAGCTCGAGGCTGACGGCATCATCGAGACCCGCGGCCGGGCCGGCTCGTTCATCGCGCCCCAAGGCGATGTCGCGCAACAGCAGGCGCAGGTCGCCGCGCGCGAGTTCGTCGAGCGAGCTCGGCGGCTCGGCCTCGATGACGCGAGCGCGCTCGAGCTAGTTCGGGCAGCGCAGCGCGGCTGAGCATCCACACAGCCCGCTACCGCATGCGCGACTGCACCCGCACGACCGGCCGTAGCGCACGGATCGACCGCGCCCGCAGTGCGCCCCACCACACTCCCGCGCCGTAGGCGAGGTCGTCGAGCCGCCGCGCCACCGCGAACGAGACCAGCCCCATGCCGGTCTCGGTGCGGCGGTGTTCATAGACTGCGTCGGCGACCGCAGCAACGACCGTTGCCCGTCGCACCCGCCGCGACACGGCCGAGCCGACGAGAGCGAGCGGCCACCAGTGCCGCGTCAACAGTTCAGCTGTTTGCGCCGTCGCGGCGAGCGCCCCGAGCCCGGTGAGTCGCACGGCGATGCGCACACGATCGGGCGTCGGCCTCAACCGCGAGCCGATGCGCACGGCGGCAACCGCTGCCGCCCCCGCGGCGACGGGCAGCGACCAGCGCCGTTGAGCGAGCAAGGCTCCGACGAAGACCAGAGTCCATGGCGTGAACACGGCGGGCGCAACCGTGTCGCCGTGTCGAGCGGCGAGGTCGTCGGCGCCCGTGCCGTAGAACGCTTTGCGGCCGAGCCAGTCGAGAACGGTGCGGCGGTGCTCGTGCCGCGCCTCGACGGCGGGCTCGTAGCGCACGCGCCAGCCCGACTCGCACAGTCGCCACACGAGATCGACGTCCTCGGCCACGCGCATGCGCGGCGTGAACCCGGCGCCGATCGCGTCCGTGCGTGCCACGAGGCACGCCGCCGGCAGCCACGAGACGCGCGCGCCGGGCCGCACGTTCGCCGGCTCCGCCCCGAGGTCGAGTGACGACCGCGCCGCCTCGTAGCGCGTGATCCAGTTCGACCCGCCCTCGGGCTCGAGGCCCGCGATGCGCGGCGCGACGAGTCCGACGCGTGGGTCGGCGAAGTGCCGCAGCAGCAGCGGCAGCGTGTCAGCGTCGAGCACCATGTCGCTGTCAACGAACGCGACGAAAGGTGTGTCGACGACCGCGAGTCCCGCGTTCCGCGCCTCAGCCGGCCCTCCGTTGCGCGGCATGACAAGCAGTCGCGCGCCGAACTCGTCTGCCACCCGTCGCATCGGCTCGGGCCGCCGCGAGGCGTCATCGACGACGACGACCGGCACCCCCGACGGGATGCTCGCGAGCAGCCGCGCGAGCGCATCAGGTCGATCGTGCGCGGGCACGACGACCGTCACGGCACTGGCCGATGGCCCTCCGGCGTACCCGGCCTCGAGCTCGGGCAGCTCGGCAACCACCGGGTCGGCAATGCCGGCCTCGAGCAGTCGCTCGGCGAGCGCCGCCGTGGCTGCCGACCGCACGACGAGCACCCCGCCGTGCAGCATCGACTGCGCGAGCGCCGTGAGATAGAGCACTTTCGTCGGCACGCCGCCCACGAGCGTCGCGCCCCTGTCGGCCACGTGCGTGCGGCGGTTGAGACGCACGGTGAACCCGTCGGGCAGTCTCACGCGCGGCCCCGCAGTTCGCCGAGCGGGCCGACGTCGCCGAGCCGAATGCGCGCGACAGCCTCGTCGACCATCGAGCCCAGCAGCGCCGCACCCTCGGCCGCGGTCGCGCCACGGGCGTCGCCGAGCACTCCGTTTGGTGCCACCTCGCGCAACCGCCCGTCGCGTAGTGCCGGCATGAGTTCGGTGATCGGGGCGGTCGCACCAACGACGTCGTCGAAACCTGCGACGCGCGCCGGGTCGAGATGCAGCATGAGCGAGGTCTCGGTGCGCCCGGCGTGCGCGTCGCCCGACGCTCCAGCACTACCGAGCCCGAGCCACGCGACATCATGCCCTTCGCCGCGCAAGCTCGGCACGACTTCCGACAGCACCGGCACATTGCCGCCGTGCCCGTTCACCAGCACGACGCGAGCCGCCCACGTGCGCGCCGAGCGCACGAGCTCGACGAGCAGCAGGCGCAGGGCATCCTGACCAATCGAGAGCGTGCCCGCGAACTGCTGGTGCTCGCCGCTCGAGCCAAACGCCAATACCGGTGCGACCACCGCGTCGAGTCGCGCACCGACCGCCACCGCCACCGCTGACGCAACGCGCGCGTCGACCGTGAACGGCAAGTGCGGTCCGTGCTGCTCGGTCGACCCGAGAGGCACGAGCAGCAGGGCTCCGTTCGGGATGCTCGGCCAGGCGGCCTCGTCGAGTCGGGTCACGACGCCACCGTAGCGGGGTCGCTCGACTCGACGCGCCCGCCGCGACTCAGCGCACCCTCGCGAAGTCCTCGGGCACGTAGATGTCGTCGCGAGTGAGCTCGCTCAGCGATCCTCGACCGAGGCCGAGCAGCGCCGAATCGATGCCACCGCGCATGATGTCGAGCACGTTCTCGACGCCCGCCTGCCCGTTCGCGGCGAGGCCCCAGAGGTAGGCGCGCCCGATCATGACGGCACGAGCACCGAGCGCGACAGCCTTGACGACGTCTGAACCCCGGCGCACACCACCATCGAGCACGACCTCGATCTGGTCGCCGACGGCGTCGACAATGCCGGGCAGCATGCGAATGGGGGCCGGAATGGTGTCGAGGTTATTGCCGCCGTGGTTCGAGACCGAGATGGTCGTCGCCCCGATGTCGATCGCGCGCTTGGCATCATCGACCCGGCCCACGCCCTTGAGCATGAAGGGGCCGTCCCACTGCTCGCGCAACCACCGCACGTCGTCCCAGCTGGGCGGGGGCGTGCCCATCCACTCGCCATAGGCGCCGAAGAAGGTGGGCGCTTCGCCGCCACCCTTCGGTTCGAGGTTGGGCGCCTTGAGGTCGGGAATACGGAAGGTCTTCGCGAAACTCCACAGCCACGGGATGCGCGGCAGCGCGTGAGGGGCAAAGTTCATGGCGGCGCCGAGCGTCAGGCGCTCGGGAATCTGCGGGCTGCCCCAGTCGCGTCCGTGCGAAAACGACCAGTCGAGGGTGGCGATGAGTCCTTTCGCACCCGCAGCCTTGGCGCGCTCGAGGCGGTGCACCATCTCGTCCTTCGCGCCGCTCCAATAGACCTGGAAGAGCGTGTTGGGGTTCGCCGCCGTGACGTCTTCGACCGACTTCGAGGCGAACGAGCTGAGGCCCATGATCGTGCCGCGGTTCTTCGCCGCCCGCGCGACGGCGACCTCGCCCTCGGGGTGCACGGCTTGCACGCCGGTCGGCGAGATGATGACGGGCATCGAAATGGGGATGCCCATGACGGAGGTCGACAGGTCGCGCTGCGCGTGGTGGTCGGCGATGCGCGGGGCGAAGCCGAGCTCGCTGTAGGCCGCGATGTTGTCGTCGAGCGTCACGCCCTTCTCCGACCCCGCGATGAGGGCGCCATAGACGGGCGCCGGCAGGCGTCTCTCTGCGCGACGCTGGGCCTCGGCGACGGTCTCGAACCAGGCGTTCTTGCTCATGATGCGTTCTCCTTGTGATGGTGCGTGAGGGGGGCGGGTCGGTTCACGAGGCGAAGATCCTCGTCAAGGCTGGGCCCACGTCGCGGTGGGTGGTGACGGTCTGCAGCATGCCGCGGCCGGCGCGCGAGAGCTCGCGGGCGAGTTCGGTGTCGTGCTCGCCGCTGAGGTCGAGCATGACGTCGAGGCGCGCCAGTCGACGGGCGATCGGTCGCGGATCGGGCCCCGCATTGTGCACGCAGTCTGAGAGCAGCAGCACCCGCGCGTCCTGCGCGGGGCGCTTGCGCAGCTCGCGCGCCGCGAGCTCGAGCGGAAAGCCGACATTCGTGAGACCGCGCGCGGGAATGCTCGTCAGCAGATCGAGCAGGCGATCGGGGCTCTGGTGCTGGCCGAACGACTGCAGCACGGCGGCATCTGACCAGAAGGCGATGACCGCGAGGTCGTCGTCGGAGAGCTCGCCTGCAAGCGCCCCCACGATCGCGGCTGCCGATCGGATGCGTTCGCCCTTCATCGAGCCCGAGACATCGACGACGAGTACGAGCGAACGCCGCGTGCGCACCCGCTCGCGCACGATGATGTCTTCGTCTTCTGGTACGGGCCGCTCGGCGAGCATCTCGATGGTCTTGTCGAGATCGATCTCGTCGGAGCCCCGGCGATACGGCACGCTCGCGAGCGCGCCCGAGCCGCGATGTGATCGCGCGTCGTTCTTCGGTCGCGGAATCATGAGCCGTGAGGCGATCTGCCGCGCGAGCGCCCGCACCGAGGCATCCAACTCGCCCGTCGCCTCCACGGGTACAAGCTCGGCGACCTCGTCGGTGAAGCCCTCCGCCGTGCCACCCGGTCGCTGCACGGTGTGACCGGTGCGAGGCGCGGGGCGCGATCGGAAGACCATCCCCGCCCCACCTTCGCCCGGCTCGAACACCTTCGGCTGCTCCGACAACTGCTTTGGTGCTCTCGACAACGGCCTGCTCGGTGTCGTCGATCGCGTACCTCGACGTTCGCGCCGAATCGGAGAATCGAGCTGCACCTCTCTTCATCCGGGCTCCGCGAGCGCGGGTTCGAGAATGAAGCGGTCTTGCCAGATCTCGCGCAGAACCGCTTCGGGCGTGATGTCAACCGCCTCGTCGATGTGGATGCGGCCGGAGAGCGCCACGACCATCGCGTCGAACACGAGCTCGGGGTAGCGATCGTCGTCGGCAACAGCGACGTCGCGCAGCTCGGCCAACTGCATCGCGACGGCAACGAGGTCGATCGCGCCGCGCACGCTCGAGCCCTGCCGAACGAACGTGTGCGTGCGCGTTGCGCGCGTGACGGCGACCGCATCGGCCACGAGTCGGTCGGCGAGCGGCCCCGCGGGTGCTGCGCGCAATCGCACGATCGACTCCTCGGCCTCAGCGCCTTGGTAGTCGACGGCGAGCCGGTTGAGACGGTCGGTGATCGACGACGAAAGCTTCGTGGTGCCGACGTTGTCGTAGGGGTTCATGGAGGCGATGACCCGGAAGGTCGGTAGCGCCTCGATCATGCCAACGCGAGGAATCGCGAGTCGCCGATCGGCCATAGCGGTGAGAAGGGTGTTGAGCGTGTCATCGGGCGCGCGGTTGAACTCTTCGATGTAGAGAAAACCGCCAGTCTGCATGGCTTCGGTGAGCGGCCCCGGCACGAAGTTGTCGGGCGAATAGTCCTCGCGCAGCACGCGCGAGGGGTTGTGATGCCCCACGAGCTTCGCCGGCGTGAGGTCGGCGTTGCCCTCGACGAAGAGCAGCGGAATGCCCCACTCTTCGGTGATCGCGCGCAGCATCGTGGTCTTGCTCGTGCCGGGCGGGCCCTCGAGCACGATGTCGCGACCGGCCGCGACGGCCGCGAGCGGGATTTCGATCTCACGCTCGCGGCCGACGTGGTGCTCGGCGACCCGCGTGCGGCTCGCCGAGACGTCGGGTGATTCGGTCACTGGACCATCGTTCCGGCGTCGACTGGCAGTGTCACGCCCGTGATGTAGCGGGCCTCATCCGATGCCAAGAACACCATGGCGTTCGAGATGTCGTAGGCCTCGAGCAAGTCGATGCCCATGGGGTTCATCTGCTTGGCCACCGCCTTGAAGTCGTCCGTCGTCGGGTTCTCCAAGTCGGGCCTGAACAGCCGGGCGAGTGTGTCGTTCATCACCATGACCGTGTTGACCGAGCCCGGGTGCACTGAGTTGACGCGAATGTGGTGCGGCGCGAGTTCGAGCGCGAGGGTGCGCATGAGGCCGACCACCGCGTGCTTCGACGCCACGTAGTGCGCGAAGTTGGGGTACCCCATGAGCCCGGCGACCGAGCTCGTGAGAATGATCGACCCGCCGTGCTCGTTCTTCTTCAGATGCGGAATCGCGGCCTTCGCCGTGCGCCAGACGCCCGCGACGTTGATGTCGAGGGTGTCCATGAAGATGTCGTCTTCCATATCCTCCGCGAGCGAGGGCGCTGTGAAGACACCCGCGTTGCCGAGCACCACGTCGATGCGGCCGAGCTGCGCCACGCCCTCCTCGACGGCAGCCTTCACTGCCGCGTAGTCGCGCACATCGGCTTTCGTGGCGACGATGCGACGATCGAGCGCTTCCACTTGCCGCACGGTCTCATCCATGTCGGCCTGCGTCGCTGCCGGCGAGGGCGAGCCCTTGATCTCGTCGAGCACGTCGAACCCGATGACGTCGGCGCCCTCTTGCGCGAAGCGCAGCGCGTGGCTGCGGCCCTGGCTGCGGGCAACGCCCGACACCAGTACGACTTTTCCGTCCAATCGACCCATGGTGGTCTCCTTTACGTTCGTGTTGTCTCTGCGGTGGATGCCCGGCCCGCGTGACCCGCGGGCCGGGCTCGTGCGACTACTTGATGACGGCGCCGGCGTCGACCGGCAGCGTGACGCCCGTGACGTAGCGGGCCTCATCAGAGGCGAGCCACACCATGGCGTTGGAGATGTCGACGGCCTCGACCCATCCGATGGGCAAGGCGTTCATGACTTTCGCCGCTTCGATGAAGTCGTCGACACCGGGGTTCTCAACGTCGGGTCGGAAGAGGCGGAAGGTCGCCTCGTTGTTGACCATCGGAGTGTCAACCGTGGTCGGGTGAATCGAGTTGACCCTGATGCTGTCGGGTGCCAACTCGAGCGCGAGGGTGCGCATGAGGCCGACGACACCGTGCTTGGCCGCGACGTAGTGACCGACGTTGGCGTAGGCCATGAGGCCCGCCGCCGAGCTCGTCATGATGATCGAGCCACCACGACCACCCGCCTTGATGTGCGGAATCGCTGCCGCGCACGAGCGCCACACGCCGGTGAGGTTGATGTCGACCATGTCGACGAACGCCTCTTCGGTGAGTGACTCTGCGGGCCCCATGAAGGTCGAGACGCCAGCGTTGGCGATGACGACGTCGAGTCGGCCGAGTTGCGCCACACCGTCATCGACCGCTTTCTTGACCTGCTCAAGGCTGCGCACGTCGGCCTTGGTCGCCACGATGCGCCGATCGAGTGCTTCAACCGCTCGCACCGTCTCGTCCATGTCGGCCTGCGTGGCGGGCGGCGAGGTGCTGCCCGCGATCGGCTCGACCACGTCGATGCCGATGATGTCGGCGCCCTCCTCAGCGAACCGAATCGCGTGACTGCGACCCTGTCCGCGGGCGACGCCCGTGATGAACACCACTTTTCCGTCTAAACGCCCCATTGCGTTCTCCTTCCTGGTGGGTGTTGCCCGGCACACCACGGTGGGGCCGGTGGTGGGGGCGGCCGCTCACGACCGCCCCCGATGGGTCAGTGATCTCGGGTCAGCAGACGACCATGCCCGCATCGACCGAGACCTGCGTGCCGGTGACGAACTTCGCCTCGTCAGAGGCGAGCCACAGCACGGCGTTGGCTTGATCGCGCGGCTGCGTGGTCGTTTCGGGCAGCACTCCGTAGCCGCCCATGACGATGCCGGGGTTCTTCTCGATGTACTCGGGGAAGGCCGCACCCATTCCGCCCATCGCCGTGTCGACTCCGCCCGGGTGCAAGGTGTTGACGCGAATGCCGAAGCGCCCGAGCTCAATGGCGTAGGCCTTGCCGAGCCCAGTGACGCCGTGCTTCGCTGCGATGTAGGCGGTGAGGAACGGGAGCCCGACGAGGCCGGCTGCCGAGCTCGTGAGAATGATCGAGCCGCCGCCACGTGCCTTGAGGTGCGGCACGGCGGCCTGCACGGTGTGCCACACGCCCGTGAGGTTCGTGTCGATCGTGTTCTTCCAGATCTCGGGCGTCGTGCTTTCGGCATCGGCAATGATGCAGATACCCGCGTTGCCGACGACGATGTCGAGACCGCCGAGCTCGGCGACGCCCTCGTCGACGGCCGCGCTCAGTGCCGCGAAGTCGCGCACATCGGCTTGCTTCGCCACGATGCGGCGGTCGAGCGCTTCGATCTGCTTCACCGTCTCGGCGAGATCATCCGGCGTCGCCGGCGGGTACTGCAGATCGGGCACGGGAGCACAGAGATCGACCGCGATGATGTCGGCCCCCTCCTCGGCGAGCCGCAGCGCGTGCGCGCGGCCCTGTCCTCGTGCTGCGCCGGTGACGAATGCGACTTTTCCTGATACACGCCCCATCGCGTGCCTCCTTCGGTGTTGTGGGTGAGTGGTGCGGGTGAGTGGTGTGGCTCAGAAGGTTCTGCGCGCGTGCGCCGCGCGGGTACGACGAACCACCGCGGCGGCGATGCCGCGCGGCTCATCGATGTGGGAGATGGTGCGGGTGAGCGGGCCGGGCTCGTGAGGGTGGATGGGCCGGGCGGCTCCTAGTGGTCGGTTCCGCAGGCGCACCCTGCGGCGGTGAGAGTCTGAGTTGTCGCGGCGTCAGGAGAGAAGCCCGCGAGCGGGCTTTCGGCGCACGCGTGCACCGGTGGGGCATCAGGACGACGGATGCTCAACGTGAGTGGCACGGGACCGGTCGAGCCGCGCGGGCGCGGCGGCGAGGTGCGGTGCGAGTGATCGCCCGTGGGCTTGGGCACAGCATCCATCGCCCGCTCGGCGAGCAGTTGCTCGCCGAAACCCCGCACGCACTCCGGGTCAGGGCCGTCGAGCGGCAGGCCCGTGAAGAACTTGGCGGCCATGCAGCCACCGCGGCACGAGTCGTAGAACGAGCACGAGCCGCAGGCTCCGCCGCCGGTGGGCTCGCGCAGCCGCTGGAAGAGCGACGATTCGCGCCACACGCTCGTGAACCCGCCGGGCTCGCGAATGTTGCCCGCGAGAAACTCGTCGTGAATCGCGAAGGGGCAGGCGTAGACATCACCGATCGGGTCAATGAGGCACACCACGCGGCCGGCACCGCAGAGGTTGAGACCGGGCAGCGCCTCGCCGAATGCCGAGAGGTGAAAGAACGAGTCGCCGGTGAGCACGCGGTCGCCGTTGGCGACGAGCCAGTCGTAGAGCTCGCGCTGCTGCTCGGGCAGGGGGTGCAGTTCGTCCCACACGTCGGCGCCGCGACCGCTCGGCCGCAGGCGCGTGAGTCGCAACTGCGCACCGAACCGTTCGGCGATCGCCGCGAACTCATCGAGCTGACCGATGTTCTGGCGCGTGCACACGACCGAGAGCTTGAAGCCGCGGAAGCCTGCATCGAAGAGGTTCTGCATCGCGCGCATCGCGAGGTCGTACGACCCCGGGCCGCGCACGAAGTCGTTGACCTCGGCGGTCGCGCCGTCGAGTGAGATCTGCACGTCGACGTAGTCGCTCGCCGCGAGGCGCTGCGCGACCTCGGGGGTGATCTTCACACCGTTGGTCGAGAACTTCACCCCCACCTGGTGCGCCGTCGCATAGTCGACGAGCTCCCAGAAGTCGCTGCGCACTGTCGGCTCGCCGCCGCCGATGTTGACGTAGAAGACCTGCATGCGCTGCAGCTCGTCGATGATGCCCTTGCACTCTTCTGTCGTGAGTTCGCGCGGGTCTCGACGGCCCGAGCTCGAGAGGCAGTGGCTGCACGAGAGGTTGCACGCGTAGGTGAGTTCCCACGTCAGGCAGATGGGAGCGTCGAGTCCGCGCTCGAAGTGACCGAGCAGGGTCTGTGACGTCGCGGGTGGCCGCGGTGCAGCGGGCGGCGCCGGCGTCGATGCTGTGACGGTGGGCGAGTCGATGAGCGTCATGCTGCAGCCTCCGTGCGCGCGGCGGGCACGAGCATCGACGAGGCCATGAGCGTGCCGATGGCGCGACGGTAGCGGTCGACGCGATCGGGCGTGACGCCTTCGAGCTCGATCGCTTCGCCGAGCGAGCGATCTCCATCAAGGCTCTGCACGATGCCGAGCAGTGTGCGGTCTTTCAGAAAGCTCAGCTGGCGCGTGCCGAAGTGATACAGCAACGCGCCGAAGGGCTCGGGGCGCACCGAGACGCGCGGGTGGATGGTGAGTCTGAGGTCGAGCGGCGGAAGGTCCATGCCGGGCCTAGTAGACGCCGCACATTCCATCGATCGAGACTTCCTCGACCAGTGATTCCTCTTCGACGAGTTCGTCGTGGGCGGTCGTGGGGCGGCTTTCAGCGATGCTCATGGCATGCTCCTCCTCGTAGATGCTCCGACGTCGATGTCGGAACCTTCCGGTGAGCAGTACTGTATTGGCACTCAGTGCCGAAGGGAAGAGGAGGACGCAGATTGTCCGAGATCGCCAAGATTTCCGCTGCTCCCGTTGTTCGCATCGGCCGCCATCCCGCCACGACTCACGCTGAGATCAGCCACACGGGCCTCTCGCTGTTCATCGAGCACGGCTTCGACCGCGTGACGATCGACGACATCGCCACGGCGTGCGGCATCGGCCGCCGCACGTTCTTTCGCTACTTCCCCTCGAAGAACGACCTGCCCTGGGGCCAGTTCGACGAGATGCTCGCGGGCATGCGCGCACACCTCGCGTCCCTGCCGCCCAGCCTGTCGCTGCGGGATGCTCTCCGCATCGCGATCGTCGTCTTCAACCACATCCCCGATGGCGAGCTGCAGTACCACCGCGAGCGCATGACGCTGCTGCTGACGGTGCCCTCCCTCGTGGCGCACTCGGCGATCCGCTACGCCGACTGGAGGCAGGTCATCGCCGAGTACGTCGCCGAGCGACGCGGCGAGCCAGCGCACTCGCTCGTGCCGCAGACCGTGGCCTGGGTCTGCCTGGGCGTGTCGCTCGCCGCCTATGAGCAGTGGCTCGCCGACGACTCGAGCTCGCTGAGCCACTTGCTCGACGATGCCTTTCTCGCGGCGCGCGACCTCATGCTCATCGACGACGCGCCGCGACCGTGACCTCTGCCGCGGCCGACGTCATTGTCGTCGGCGCGGGCGGCTCGGGCGCGCCGCTCGCCGCGCGACTCGCCGCGCGAGGAGCCCGCGTGCTGCTGCTCGAGTGGGGGCCCGTGCCTGCCCCGTTCGAGAGCCGCGACGCGTCGAGCCTTGCGGGGGCGATGCCCGGGGATCCACTCGCTGTCGGCTATGCCGGCGTGCTCGTTTCCGGTCGCGACCACACGGTCGTGCGTGGTCGCGCGGCGGGAGGGTCGACGGCGATCAACGGCGGGTACTTTCGCCGTGCGCGCGAACGTGACCTCGACGCGTGGGCGACAATCGCGGGGGACGCGCGCTGGAGCGCAGCAGCCACGTCCCCGCTGTGGTCGCGCATCGAGCACGACCACGAGTTCGGGCACGCGCCAGGGCACGGCACCGAAGGACCCATGCCGGTCACGCGCGCACCATCGAGCCACCCCCTCAGCGCTGCGCTGCTCGCGGCGGGTGAGGAGGCAGGGCTCCCGCTCGTCGACGATCAGAATGCGAGCCCCGAGCTGCCGCCCGGCATCGGATCGACGCCGACCAACGTGCTGCGAGGCGAGCGCTGGAGCACCGCCCGCGCGTTTCTCGACCCCGTTCCCCCCGGCGTCGAGCTGCGCGGCGGTCACGAGGCGATCGCCATCGTGATCGACCGGCGCGGTCGCGCGACGGGTGTCGAGGTGCTCGCCGAAGGCCAGCGCCATGTGCTCGAGGCCGATCTCGTCGTGCTGTGCGCCGGCGCGATCGAGACACCGCGGCTGCTCGTGCGCAGTGGCATCGGCTCGGCCGAGGCGCTTGCCGCCACCGGCGTACCGGTCGTGCTGCACGCTCCCGTCGGCGCGCAGCTGCACGACCATCCCCAGGTCGCGTTGCGCTTCACCGCGCCAGCGTCAGTGCTCGCGCATGCCGTCGAGGCGCCGCTCGGCGTCTCGGCCCACGGCTCCAGCGGTCTCGCCGACGAGCTCGGCGCCGGAGGCGGTGTCGGCGATCTCGAAGTGCTCTCGGTGCTGCGCCCGCTCGGCCGCATGCTCGGCACCGAGCCCGACGACCATCACCTCAGTCTGCTCGTGTCGCCCCTGCAATCGACGGGACGTGGCGAGCTGCGATTCGACGACTCGGGGCGGCCAGTGCTCGATTTTCATTACCTCTCGACCGAGCCCGATCGAGCGCGGATGCGGGCGGCCGTGCGACTCGCCACGGTACTCCTCGAGAACGACGCCCTGCGCCTGTTGGGAGCGCGCAGCGAGCACCCGCACCTCGCGGCACTCGACGACGCCGAACTCGACGAATGGATGCTCGCTCGTCTCTCGACGGCGTTGCATACGTGCGGCACGACGCCGATGGGCACCGACCCTGCGACGTCGGTCGTGGACGGTCGCGGAGCGGTGCACGGCGTCGAGGGGCTCTACATCGCCGACGTGGGGCTGCTGCCCTCGACGCCGACGAGCGGTCCGGCAGCGACGGCCGTGCTCATCGGCGAGGTCATCGCCGACGCGCTCTGTGAGACCTGAATGAGCCAGACCTGAACCCGCGAGGCCTGAACCCTCCCGTCATGAACGCTAGAGCGGCAGGTCCGCGAGGGCCGGGTAGGGGTTGCCGAACCGGTGCGTCGTGATCGACACGGCCTGCTCGCGCAGGAAGGGCAGCAGCTCGACGCGACCCGCCGCGGTCACCGGTCCTGCCCAGATCGCGACATCCGGGTCGCCCCCGAGTGCGGTGTGCAACGCCGACTGCAGCGCGCGTCCCGCTCCCGCGGCCGCCACGAGTCGGATGCGCGGTGGGCGTTCGGCGAGCATCCGCTCGGTGAATTCGTCGTCCGTTTCGACCGTGATCGTGGATGCTCGCAGCGAGCCCAGCCCCGCATCCACGAGGGCGAGCAAGCTCGCCGGCAGCGGCACAGCCGTGCTGATCGCCACGCGCGAGCCCGCGCGCGCAGCCGCCAACAGCACTCGCACGGTCTCCGGCATGCCGGCACCCGAGGCCGCGCGCACCGTGACGGGCGCGGGACGATACCGCAGCACGTTTCTCTCGACCGGCTGGTCGGGCAGCGCCTCAAGCCTGCTGTCGTCGCGGGCCACGCCGAACTCGTCATCCCACGCGAGCTGGTCGCTCAAGGCTCCGGCGCGCGCGGAGTCGAAGCCCGCGAAGTCGAGCCCGGGCTGGCTCGCTTCGAGCACCTCGCGCACGCCGCGCTCGAGTCCGCGCAGGCTCAGCGTCTCGCGAGGCTCTCGTGGCACGGGCGCGAACGTGCCGAAGCCGAACACGTACGAGGGCCCGCCAGCCTTCGTCGAGCCGCCGACACTCGACCGCTTCCACCCGCCGAAGGGCTGGCGCCGCACGATCGCGCCCGTCGTGCCTCGGTTGACATAGAGGTTGCCCGCTTGCGCGTGGTCGACCCAGTACTCGACTTCGGCGGGGTCGAGTGAGTGCAGCCCGGCGGTGAGCCCGTAGGCGACCCCGTTCTGCAGGTCGAGTGCCTCGTCGAGATCGCGTGCCCGCATGAGCCCGAGCACCGGGCCGAAGTACTCGGTGGTGTGAAACTCGCTGTCAGCCACGACGCCTCGACGCACGCCGGGGCTCCACAGCGAGCCCGTCGCGTCGAGGGCGCGCGGCTCGACGAGCCAGTCTTCCCCTTCGTCGAGCGCCGTGAGGCCGCGCAGCAGCTTGCCCGAGGCACGCTCGATGAGCGGCCCCACGACCGTGCGGGGGTCGAGCGCCGAGCCGACGCGCAACGTGGTGACAGCATCCACCAGTTGACGTTCGAATCGTTCGGAGGTCGCGACCGAGCCGACGAGAATCGCGAGCGATGCCGCCGAGCACTTCTGACCCGCGTGCCCGAATGCCGAGCGAACGAGGTCGGCGACGGCGAGGTCGATGTCGGCCGACGGTGTGATCACCATCGCGTTCTTGCCGCTCGTTTCAGCGAGCACAGGCAGGTCAGGCCGCCACGAACGAAAGAGCGCCGCGGTCTCCCACGCACCGGTCAGCACGAGCCGATCGATCGCGGGGTGCGCCACGAGCGCCTGCCCGACCTCGTTCTCGGGCACGTCGACGAAGCGCAGCACCTCTCGCGGCACGCCGGCATCCCAGAGCGCCTCGACCATGACCGCGGCGCTGCGTCGCGCCTGCGGTGCGGGCTTGATGATGACCGCGCTGCCCGCGGCGAGCGCCGCGAGCACTCCCCCGGCGGGAATCGCGACGGGAAAGTTCCAGGGCGGCACGACGAGCGTCAGGTGCACGGGCGTGAAGGTCGCGTCGTCGATGCGGGCCAGGTCGCGCGCACTCTCGGCGTAGTAGTGCGCGAAGTCGATGGCCTCGCTCACCTCGGGGTCGCCTTCGGCGAGCGTCTTGCCGGCTTCGGCCGCCATCACTTCGAGCAGGTCGGCGCGGCGCGCGGCGAGCATCCGTCCGCATTCGTGCAGGATGCTCGCCCGCTCGTCGACCGACCGCGCGGCCCAGCCGGCAGCAGCGCTGCGCGTCTCGGCAACGAACCGCTCGACGGCTCCGACGTTGGCGATGCCGCTCGCATCGACGAGCGCGTGCCCGCGTGTCGTCGTCTGCGCGCGCTGCAGAATGGCGCGGCCCCACTCGCGGTTGGCAGGCAAGGCAGGGTCGGTGTCGGGTGCGTTGCTGAAGCCCTCGCGCACTCCCGAGGGCGAGGGCAGTACGCGCGACGACTCGAGGGGACGCTCGTCGAGTCGGTTCTGCACGCGGCGCGGCGCGGGTGCTGAGGGTGCGGCCTCGAAGGTGGAGAGCGACTCACGAAAGCGCTGCTCTTCGCGCTCGAAGATCTCGGGCGAGGTCGAGAGCTCGAACACTCCGGAGAGAAAGTTCTCGCTGCTCGCGTTCTCTTCGAGTCGGCGAATGAGATAGCTGATGGCCGAGTCGAAGTCGCGCGGGTGCACGACGGGTGTGTAGAGCAGCAGGCGACCCACGGTATTGCGCACCGCGGCGGCTTGGTCGGGCGCCATGCCCAAGAGCATTTCGACGTCGACCGCGTCGGTCACGCCGCGCTGCTCGGCGAGCTGCCACGCCCACGAGATGTCGAAGAGGTTGTGGCCGGCGACGCCGATGCGCACAGCATCCACGCGGTCGGGTCGTAAGGCGGCATCGAGCACCCGCTTGTAGTTGGCGTCGCTCTGGCGCTTGCTCGGCAGCACCGCCACGGGCCAGCCGTGCAGGGCCGCGTCGACGCGCTCCATCGCGAGATTGGCCCCTTTGACGACGCGCACCTTGATGCCCGCACCGCCCTCCGCGCGCCGGCGCTGCGCCCACCCGGTGAGGCGATCGAGCGCCGGCAGCGCCTCGGGCAGGTACGCCTGCAGCACGATGCCGCCCTCGTAGCTGCGCAAGGCGGGTCGATCGAGCAGTCGTTGAAACACTTGGATCGTGAGGTCGAGGTCGCGAAACTCTTCCATGTCGAGGTTGAGGAAGGTCGGCGAGACACCGAGCGCGGCCGTCTCGTAGAGGGGAGTGAGCCTCCCGACGACGCGGTCGACGGTCTCGTCGAAGGCCCACATGCTGAGCTGGCTGACGATGGCCGAGACTTTGACCGAGACGTAGTCGACGTCGTGGCGCTTCACGAGCTCGGTGATGCCCGCGAGCCGGCGGTCGGCCTCGGCGTCGCCGAGCACCGCCTCGCCGAGCAGGTTGATGTTGAGCCGGTCGCCCTCGGCACGCAACTGCTCGAGGGTGCGGTCGAGCCGGTTCGGTGACGCGTCGACCACGAGATGCCCCACCATGCGCCGCAGCACGAGTCGCGCGATCGGCACGATGGGCCACGGCGCGAGTCGTGCGAGCGGCCCGCCGATCGCGATGAGCACGCGCAATGGCCAGGGCAGAAAACTCGGGATGCTGCGCGCGAGCTCTTCGAGATTGCGTGCCGCGACGCCCAGGTCATCGGGCCGCGCCACCCGGTCGACGAAGCCGATGGCAAAGTCGAGCCCCACCGGGTCGTGCAGCAGCCCCGCGAGTCGTGCGGCGTTGGCGTCGGGCTTCACGCCCGTCTGCTCAGCGCGCTCGACCGCCGCGAGCCACCGGCGTACGAGCGCCACGGCCTCGTCGGCGTCGCGCGGGCTCGGGTTCGCAGTCGTCGTCACCTGCCTATCCTCCCCTGCCGACTACGCTGGCGCCATGACCGAGCGGCGTGACGTCATCATCATCGGCGGCGGCCACAACGGCCTCACCGCAGCGGCCTACCTTGCCCAGGCGGGTCTCGACGTGCAGGTGCTCGAGCGGCTTGACGCGCTCGGCGGCGCCGCGGTCTCGGCCGAAGCCTTCGCGGGGGTGGATGCACGGCTCAGCCGCTACAGCTACCTCGTGAGCCTGCTGCCCCAGCGCATCATCGACGATCTCGGTCTGCGCATCGCCCTCGCGCCGCGCCGCTACAGCTCGTACACGCCAGTGCCGGGCGGCGACGGTTTCTCACCGGGCGCCGGGTTGCTCGTCGACAACCACGACCCTGAAGCTACGGCCGCGAGCTTCGCGAGCATCGGCGCTGCCGCCGACGCTGCCGCGTGGGGCAGGTTCTACGAGGGCACCGAGCGTCTCGCGCGCGCACTCTTTCCGACCGTGACCGACCCCCTGCTCACGCGCGACGAAGCACGTGCCGCCGTCGGTGATGCAGCCCTGTGGCAGTCGCTCATCGAGCAACCTGTAGGCGTCGCGATCGCCGACGCCTTCGAGCACGATCTCGTGCGCGGTGTCGTGCTCACCGACGCGCTCATCGGCACCTTCGCGCCGAACGTCGACGACAGCCTGCGCGCCAACCGCTGCTTTCTGTACCACGTCATCGGCGGCGGAACGGGCGACTGGAATGTTCCGGTGGGCGGCATGGGCACGGTGTCGGGCGAGCTCGAACGCGCCGCGAGGCTCGCCGGTGCCACCCTCACGACGGGAGCCGAAGTCACAGCGCTGCACGGCGATCGCGTCGTGCACTGGGTCGACAGCGCTGGCGTCGAGCACAGCACCGCAGCGCAGCACGTTCTCGTGAACTGCTCGCCGCACGAGCTCGCTCGGCTGCTCGCGGCGGGTGACGGTGCGGGAGCATCCGATGACGGCTTCGCGGCACCTCCCGCAGAAGGCGCCCAGGTCAAGGTCAACCTGCTGCTGAGCCGGCTGCCTCGATTGCGGGATGCCGCACTCGACCCGCACGCGGCCTTCGGCGGCACCTTCCACATCAATGAGACCTTCACGCAACTGCAAGCCGCACACGACGCGGCCGTCGCAGGCCGCGTTCCCGACCCCGTGCCCGCCGAGATCTACTGCCACTCGCTCACCGACCCGAGCATTCTCGGCCCCGAGTTGCGAGCGAGCGGAGCCCAGACCCTCACCGTCTTCGCCCTGCACACGCCCGACCGCCTGCTCACGGAAAGCACGAACAACGCCATGCGCGAGACCCTGCAGCGCGCGGTGCTCGACTCGCTCGACTCGGTGCTCGGCGAACCCATCGAGCCCCTGTTACTGCTCGACGGCAACGGCAACCCCTGCGTCGAGACGAAGACCACGCGCGACCTCGAGCACGCGCTGCGCCTGCCCGGCGGCAGCATCTTCCACGGCGACCTCGACTGGCCCTGGGCCGAGCACGACGAGCCCCTCGACACCCCCGCCCGCCGCTGGGGAGTCGACAGCGGCATCGACGGTGTACTGCTGTGCGGTTCAGGCGCCCGCCGCGGTGGCGCGGTGAGCGGCATCGCCGGTCACAATGCCGCGATGGCGGTGCTCGAGTCGCGATGACGCGGTCGCGCCGGTCCGGTCAGTGGATGCTCGCCGCGAGCCTGCCGCTGCTGCTGAGCTCGTGCGCTCTCGCGCCTGTGCCACTCTCGACCACGCCCGAGCAACTCCCCTCCCCCGCGCCCGACGCCCCCGCACCTCCCGCCGCAGCGTCGTTCGGTCTGCCGAGCGCGGGAGCGATCGACTACCAGCTCGGCGGGGCCTCCGAGCCACTGCCCGGCACGGTCGTTGTCGTGCGCGATGCCTCCGAGCAGGCGGCGGAGGGCATCCTGTCGATCTGCTACGTCAACGGTTTTCAGACGCAGCCTGGCGAGCTCGACGGGTGGCTCGAGAACGCTCCCGAGGCGCTGCTGCGCGACGAGGCTGGCACGCTCGTCACCGACCCCGGCTGGCCCGACGAAGTGCTGCTCGACACGCGCACGGCGGGCACGCGCGCCGCGATCGTGCTGCACCTCACTCCGACACTTCAGCAGTGCGCTGAGCACGGGTTCGCCGCGGTCGAATTCGACAACCTCGACACCTACGCTCGCTCGCACGACGCGCTCAATGCCGACGGTGCCATCGCTCTCGCGACTGACCTCGTCGCGGCCGCCGCCGAGCTCGGCCTTGCCGCCGGGCAGAAGAACGCGCTCGAGCTCGGCGCGCGCGGGCGTGACGAGGCTGGCTTCACGTTCGCGATCACTGAGGAGTGCGACCTCTGGAGCGAATGCGACCTCGCCCGCGAGGTCTATGGCGACCAGGTCATGAACGTCGAGTACACCGACGACCTGCGCGGTTCGTGGTCAGAGGTCTGCGCCCGCGGCGAGGTGCCAGCGCTCACGGTGCTGCGCGACAGGATGCTCGCACCCCCCTCGAGCCCCGACCACGAACTCGCCCACTGCTGAGCGAGGCGCCACGGCGGTGCTACAGAAACGCGGCCTGCACCGCGGCGTTGACGATGGCGCCGACGATGAACCCGAGAACCGTACCCGCGATCGCCACGATCAGCGCGACGTTTGCCAGCTTCTCGCGCTTGTTCTTCGCAATGATCGCCATGATGATACCCGCTGTGCCGATCAGAATCGGAATGAACAGCACGGCGATGGCCCCGAAGATGATGCCCAGCAGAGAGAAGGTCTTCGACTCCGCGGGGGCGGCAGCTGCTGGCACGTAGGGTGCGGGAGCCGCAGGGTCACCGTGAGGGGCGGGCGCGGCAGCGGGCGCGGGCGTGGTGTTCTCAGGCGTGGTGTTCTCGGGCGTGATGTGTGCGGGCGTGGTGTTCTCAGGGGTGGTGTTCTCGGTGCTCACGGTTCTCCTCGACGGGGCGGTCGCCACTCTGGTTGAGCACGACTCAACGACGACCGTCGCAAACCACGCGACCGGTGTCAAGCCTTAGGCGTCGAACGCGACGGCCACCACGAGCACGAGCGCCACGACAGCCGACAGCCCGAGCACCGCGACCGTGCGCACCATGAGCGCCCAGGGCTCGCGACGCTCGGCCGTTGAATGGCGCACGCGGGGGGTGGTGGCTCCGATGCCGAGCGCCACGATCGCCAAGATTCCGGCCGCGATGGCCACGGCAGGCTCGCCGAGCTGCAGTGACGTGATCGCGGCGACGAGCGCGACGACGATCGAGTGCGCCGTTGTGCGCTGCCACGACAGGCTCGTGCGGTCGACCGGTGCCCGGCTCGAGCGCGCCGCCACTACCGCGCCAGTTCGATCGCCTGAAAGGCGGTTAAACCAGCGAGCACGAGCGCGACGGCGATGACGCCGCCCACGAGCCAGGGCAGGGCGGCCGGCGCGGGCAGCGGTTCGCGCAAGCGCAGTGCCCGCTCAGCTCGGCGCCACGAGTAGAGCGCCCAGAGGCCGAGGCCGGCTCCGCCGAGGCTCGAGAGCCCGGCGATGACGATGATAAGCAGCGGCAGGTCGCCGAAGCTCGCGAGGGTGGCGAGCGCGACGCCACCGGCGACGAGCGCCATGCCCGTGCGAATCCACGAGAGTGCCGTGCGTTCGTTCGCGAGCGAAGCCTGCACTTCGGGCTCCTCCCCCACGCTGTAGACGGAGCGGGGGCTGCGGTCGTCGTCACTCATGCCTGCACGCTAGCGCCCCAACACGCCGATATCGCACCCCTTGACGAACGTCATGTGCACCGCGACGCACATCACTCCCACACGCTCGGTGCGGGGTCGCGGCGCGAAGGCAACGCCGCGTTGCCGCCCCACTCGGCGAGCCACGCGGGCAGTGGGTGATCGGCTGGGTCGAGCCCGAACAGCTCAGCGAGCTCGGGAATCGGCACGATGCCGCCGCTCTTCTTGAGGAACCGCGCTTTGATGACAGCGCGCGCGCAGATCTCGCCATGGCGCACGAACCGCTGCTCGACGTAGCCGGCGACATCGTCGAGCCCGACGATGCGACTCTCCAGCTCGAAGCGCTGCCAGGGATCGAGCGATCGCCGATAGGTGATCGTCGAGCTCACCACCACCGGGTAGTAGCCGCGGCGGCTGAGTTCTTTCCACACGCCCGCGCGCACCATGAGGTCCATGCGGCCCAAATCCATGAGCGAGAGATAGACCCCGTTGTTCATGTGCCCGAGCACGTCGAGATCGACGGGCAGCACGCGAAAGCGCACCGTGCCGACATCGGTGGGCTTGAGGGGAGCGCGGAATCGGGCTTTCACCATGACCCAGAGCAGGCGCAGTAGCTTGTTCACGCCGCACACGCTAAGCGACTCAACGCCGGCGATGGTCTTCGATCGTGGCTCTCGCACCGAAACGCTGCACCTCGACGCCCTCACTCGTGACGAGGCGCACAACTCGCTGTCGATGACCGGCGTAGGGAGCGAGCACTTCGACCATCCCCGCATCGTCGAGTCGATCGCCGGTGAACCACGTGCCGATGACGTGCGGCAGGTGGGCATCGCCGATGCTCAGCAGGTCGGGTGCACCGTGCGAGCGCTGCAGCACCTCGGCGGCCGTCCACACGCCGACTCCCGGAATCGAGCGCAGAGCGGCCTCGGCTCCGTCGGGCACCACGCCCCCGCGGTCGCTCATGAGCCGCCGGTCGAGCGAGTTCGCCACGGCCGCCACGCGACGGATCGTCGCCATGCGCTGCGGTCCGACTCCCGCCCGATGCCAGTCATGATCGGGGATGCTGCGCCAGCCCACCGCGTCGGGCATGACCGTGAGCCCCTCAGGTGCAGGGCCTGGTGCGCGCTCGCCGTGCTGCAGCACGAGCGTGCGCCATGCCCGCCGCGCTTCGACTCCGGTCACCTTCTGCTCGAGCACTCCCGCCACCGCCGCTTCGAGCACGAGCGCGGTGCTCGTGAGGCGCAGGCCGCGGTGACGTCGTCGCACCCGACGCAGGGCTGCCGCGGCCGTGGTGCCAGCGTCGGCGAGCTCGTCGAGGCGAGCATCCAGTCCGGTCCAGTCGTCGTGCTCACCGATGAGTGCGGGCACGCGGTGGATGCTCCACTCGGCCCCCTCGCCCCAGGCAGCCGCGCGCACCACGGTCGAGCCGTCAACGGCACGATGCACGCGCAACCGCAGGCTCGCTGTGCCCTCGGGAGTGCGTTGCGCGCGCCAGACCTCGACCCACGCGCCACCCGCACCGACGAAGCGCAGCATGCTCGGGTCGCCGCGACCACGACGCACGAAGCCGAGCGTCGCGCGCAGGTCGCGCGGCTCGTCGGTCTCGAGCTCGAGCTCGGCATCCGGTGCCGCGGAGAGGTCGGCAAGCTCCACGCGCTCAGGCTACGCGGCGCGACCGACGATGCGACCCTGCCGCTGCCAGCAACGCACGAACGGCGGGGAGCCGCTCATCGAGAGCTCCCCGCCGTTGCGCGAGAGTGCGGCTTAGCCGCAGGTGTAGACCACTCCGTCAACGTCCCACGTGCCGGGGCCAAGCTGCGAGCAGACGTCGACGAGGCCGCCGAAGAGCGCGGCGCCGCTGACGGCAACGATGATCGACACGATGATGCCAATGACGATGAAGATGAAGCCGATGACGATCGCCGCCACGGCGACGCCGTTCTTCTGGCCGGCCTTCTTCGACTGGTTGAGTGCGACGAAACCGAGAATGATGCCGATCAGTTGGAAGGGCAGGATCGACAGGATGAGCGCCACGATGCCGAGTGTCTTGCCCGGGTTCGCGGGTGCTGCAGCGGGAACGCCGGCGGGCGGTGCTGCGGGGGGAGGTGCGTCAGTCATGTGAGCTCCTTGGGGTCGTTGCGCGAAAGAGTCGATGCGCGGAGGGGTGGATGCGCGCTCCCATTGAGCGCGTTCGGCATGAATGTACTGCGCGCGGGGGCGTGAGCGACATAGGCAGTTCTGCGCATCGACTCCGTGTCGCACCGCACCTCAGGCGAGACGTACCGCCACCGAGCCGGCATAGCGGCCAGACACGACGCGCGCGGCCTTGATGGCCAGGTATTGCGCGCCGTACTTGTCGTGCAGCAGCTGCTCGAGACGCTCGCGCGTCTCGAGCGACTCGTCGATGCTCGCGACCGCCTCGAGCACTACCGCTCCGTCGTGCGGGTGGCCTGCACGGTCGCACGCTTGCAGCGTCACGGCAGGGGTGTGACGAATGCGCTTGACCTTGCCTGAGCCAGCGCCGGTCGTCACGAGCAGCGTGTCGCCGTCGCGCACGACCCACACCGCCGTCGGCACCGTTGCCCCGCTGCGGCGGGTCGTGGTGAGCAGAATGTACGGTTCGTCGGCGAGGTCGAGCAGGGTCATGGCGAGCACTCTACGGTCGCGGGCAGGGTCGAGGCTGGGTGCGCATTCGCGCGCCCTCGCGAGAGCGGGCAGGATAGGCGCATGCGTATCGGAATGCTGACGTCGGGCGGCGACGCCCCCGGCCTCAACGCGGTCATCCGCGCGGCAGTGCTTGTCGGAACGACCGTGCACCACCACGAGTTCGTCGGCTTCAAAGACGGCTGGAAAGGCCTGGTCGAGAACGACACCCTGCCGCTCACCCGTCACGAGGTCAAAGGCATCTCGAAGCAGGGTGGAACCATTCTCGGCACGAGCCGCACGAACCCCTTCGAGGGGCGCGGCGGGGTCGATCGCATCAATGCCGTCATGGACGAGAATCGCCTCGACGGCATCATCGCGATCGGCGGAGAAGGCACCCTCGCGGCTGCCAAGCGGCTCACCGACGCCGGGGTCAAGATCGTCGGCGTACCCAAGACGGTCGACAACGACCTCGACGCCACCGACTACACCTTCGGTTTCGACACCGCGGTCGGCATCGCCACCGAGGCGATGGACCGCCTTCGCACGACCGGCGACGCCCACAATCGCTGCATGGTCGCCGAAGTCATGGGCCGGCACGTCGGCTGGATCGCCCTGCACTCGGGCATGGCCTCGGGGGCGCACGCCATTCTCATCCCCGAGCAGAACACGAGCCTCGACCAGCTCTGCGCCTGGGTGCGGAGCGCATACGACCGCGGCCGTGCACCACTTGTCGTCGTGGCGGAAGGCTTCACCCTCGACGGCGATGACGAACCGCTCAACGAGCGCGGCCTCGACGCCTTCGGCCGCCCGCGGCTCGGCGGCATCGGCGAGCGCATCGCGCCGCTCATCGAAGAGCGCACCGGCATCGAGACGCGCGCGACGACACTCGGCCACATTCAACGCGGTGGCACCCCGAGCGCGTTCGACCGCGTGCTCGCCACGCGCCTCGGCATGGCCTCGATCGACCTCGTCAACCGCGGCGACTGGGGCAGCATGGTCGCGCTGCGCGGCACCGACATCGTCACCGTCGGGTTCGAGGCGGCGCTCGGCACGCTCAAGACGGTGCCGCAGAGCCGCTATGACGAGGCTGCGCTGCTCTTCGGCTGAGATCGGCTGCGCCCCGGGCATCCACGCGACGCTCCGCCCCTCGCCGATCGCTCGGTCGTGCCCCCTAGGCTGGTCGCATGACTCGCGGCTGGCTGCTCACCCGCTCTGAGGCTGCTGGTGCGTCGAGCGGTTCCGAAGCATCGCCCGCACTGGATGCCCGACTCGCCGACCTCGACGCTGACGACGCGCTCGGTGGTGCCCTGCTGGTCGAGGGGGCCGTCGGCGACGTCACGGTCGACGTCACGCACTCGAGCCTCAACTTCAAAGATGCTCTCGCCTTCAACGGCAATCGAGGGGTCGCGCGCATCAGCCCGCTCGTCCCCGGCATCGATGTCGTGGGTATCGTCACCGAATCACACCATCCGCGGTGGCGAGCTGGCGATCGCGTGCTGCTCAACGGTGCCGGCGCGGGTGAGACGCGCCACGGCGGTCTCGCCGAGCGCGCCGTACTCGACGGCGGCACTCTCGTTGCCGTGCCCGCGTCACTCTCGAACGCTCGCGCCGCCGCCGTGGGCACCGCGGGATTCACCGCCATGATGGCGGTACTCGCACTCGAGAAGCACGGTGTGCCCGACGGCGACGTACTCGTCACGGGAGCGAGTGGCGGGCTCGGCTCGTACTCCGTCGCTCTGCTCGCCGCGAGCGGACGTCGCGTCGTCGCCGCCACCGGCTCCCGCGATCACGTGGATGCTCTCCGAGCGCTCGGCGCCGCCGAGGTCATCGACCGCAGCGAGCTCGATCGCGAGAGCAAGCCACTCGAATCTCAGCGCTGGGCGGCTGCCGTCGACGCGGTCGGCGGCCGCAGTCTCGCGACCGTGCTCGCGACGACAGCGCCGAATGGCGCCGTCGTGGCGTGCGGCAATGCCTCCTCCCCCGACCTGCCGACGACCGTCATGCCGTTCATTCTGCGCGGCGTCGCGCTGCTCGGCGCCAACTCGACGGCGGCACCGCTCGCTGTGCGCGAGCACGCCTGGGGGCGACTCGGTGCTGACCTTGAGCCGTCGATGATCGACTCCCTGACCCGGTGGGTCGACCTGGAATCGGCCGCCGACGCGGCCGCCGAGCTGCTCTCCGGCGCTGTGCGCGGCCGGGTGGGCGTGACGATCGAGTGAGAGAGAGCATCCGATGACCGTGCTGCAAGTCGTAGGAGTCGTGCTGGCCGCCCTCGCGGCCCTGCTGCACGTGCTGTTCTTCGTCGTCGAGACCGTGTTGTTCTCCCGACCCGTCGGCCGCCGTCTGTTCGGCGTGCGCGATGACCAACTCTCGCCGACGCTCACGCTTTTCGCCGCCAACCAAGGCGTCTACAACCTCGGGCTCGCGCTCGTCGTCGTCGCCGGCATCGTGCTGCTCGTGCTCGACCCGCATTCACTCGTCGGCACGGCGGTCATCGTGGCGGGGGCCGGGGTCATGCTGCTGGCGGGCGTGTCTCTGGCGCTCACGTCACGGCGCATGCTGCGCGCTGCTCTCGTGCAGGCAGTGCCGCCGGCGCTCGCGATCCTGCTGCTCATCGGAGGGCTGCCCGCCTGAGCTCTCCCCACGCGTCAGCTGACGACGGGCGGTGAGGTGTCGTCGGGATGCATGGCGTGTTCGGCGAGAGCTTGCACGAGTGCGAGCGTCGATCGCTCCTCGGCGATGCGATGCACCGTGAGCCCGGCATCACGAGCGTCGAAGGCGGTGCGAGGGCCGATACAGACGACCACTGTCGAGTCGGGCACGGTGAACTGTGCGGCGATCTGACGGGCCACGCTGCCGGAACTCACGAGCAGCGCACGGATGTGGCCGTCGGCGATGTCGCTCACCACCTCAGCGGGCGCGGGAACCCCGACCGTGCGATAGGCGCTGACGAACCGCGCGTCGACCCCGAGCTCGGCGAGTCCACTGACGAGGGTCGGCTCGGCGATGTCGCTCTGCGGCACCAGTACTGCTCCGTGCACTCGTGCCGCGGGCCACTCGCGCACGAGGCCGCGCGCCGAGGCGTCGCTCGGCGTGAAGTCGACGGAGAATCCTGCCAATTGCAGGGCTTGTGCGGTCGTCTCACCCACGGCGGCGATGCGCACCGTCTCAGGCACGCGCACGCTGTGGCCCACCAGTACGTCGACGGTGGTAGCACTCGTGATGACGAGCCACTCGTAGCGGCCCGCCTCCAGGGCGCGGAACTCTGCCGCGAGCGCCTCGGGATCGAGCGCCCCGGCGAAGTTGATGAGAGGAGCGATGACCGGCGTCGCGCCGAGCGTGCGCAACTGCGCGGCGACCCCGTCGCCCCACTTTCCGCCGCGAGGCACGAGCACCGGCCAGCCGAGCAAGGGCCGCACAACGGGGAGCGCACCCGTGGGTGTGCGCTCGATCGAAGAATCATCGTGCGAGGCCATCACCTCCATGATGACCGCGCTGTGCTCACGGGCCTAATCGAGCGCCCGCCCCTCGCCGCGTCAGTCGTCAGAGAAGATCGCCCATGCCACGAGGCCCGCTACGACCACGGCAGCCGCAGTCGCCCCGATGATCCACGGCACCGGGTTCGACTGGTACGAGCGCTTGACGTTGTCGGCGAGCTCACTCGCGCGCTTCTGCACGTCGAGCTTCTCGTCGATGGCGTCGAGGGTGCTTTCGAGCTGGGCACGCGCCGATGCGACGGACTGCTGCACGGGGTCGCTCATGATGCTTCTCGCTTCCTGACGCCGCGCAGCACGCGAACGTCTTCCTTGACACTGTCGATGGTCTTCTCGGGCGTCGGTGGCACGCCGTGCTTGAGCTGCGCGATGCCGATGACGGCGGCAAGAGCGGCGAGCACGAGTAGCGCACCGCCAACGATGAGCGCGGCGGCCCAGCCGGGTAGCACGAGCGAGAGGGCGAGCACTCCCGCCGCGGTGAGCACGAGGGCGGCGAAGAACGCGAACGCACCCGCCACGACGAGAAAGCCCGCACCGATGCCCGCTGCCTTGAGCTTCCCCACGATCTCGGCCTTCATCGAGGCGATCTCCGCCTCAATGAGCTCGCGCAGCAACCCCGGAATATCGGCGATGAGCTTGAACAGCCCGCGACGCTCGCGCGCCGTGTCGGTCGATGTGGTGGTCACAGGATGCTCCTGCCGTCAGTCACGACGAGCGCGAGGTGCTCGCGCGCGTCGTCGAGCTGCCGGTGGTCGACTTCTTCGCGGGAGTCTTCGACGCGGTCTTGGTCGTCGACTTCGGAGCAGGCTTCGTGGCGTCAGACTTGCCCGAGACGGCGCCGACAACCTTCTTGGCGCCATCCGTCACGAAGTCGGCGACTTCGGGAGCCTTCTCTTTCACGAAGTCTTCGACCTGGTCGACGCGGTGCTGCACTCGAGGGTCGTTCCAGAAGCCGAGCGCACTGCGCTTGAGCTGCTCGTAGCGCTCGCGACCCGCGCGAGTGCCCAGTACGTAACCAACGGCAAGGCCGGTGGCGAACAGAATCTTGCCTCTCATGGCGAACTCCTCTCGGCCCGACCGAGTGCGGCTCGATCGTGGCGCGGTGACCAGCGTAGTGCGCGCACCCGACTGACAGTCGAGTGATGCGGAGGGGATTCCCAGGAGCCTCGCGGCGTGCTAGGCCGGGTCAGGCCTGCTCGCCGGCGCGCTCGCCCTCCGCCGTCGCGCTCGAGAGTTGGCGCATGGTGGAGAGAGTGTGGGCGACCACCAAGTGCACGCCGGTGCCGCTGCGATGCGCGCCGATCTGCGCAACAACGCCCCGGTACGGACCTACATCGACGGCGTCCCCCGGTGTCTCGAAGGGCCGCGCCGACCAGTCGGGGCGCACGCCCACGTGCGCGTCGAGCACCGACGACTCGTCGAGAGGCAGACCCCAGCAGCGCGCCACCTCGGCCACGAGCTGCGCGAGGTCGTGCCTGCCCACCACCTCGACGCGCAGCACCACGCGACCGGCTGCCGGAGGCCCCAGCGACCACAGCGCACTCAGCTCCGTCGCGCGCCGCAATCGTCCATCAGCATCACCACGACCGAGCACTCCCGCGCCCCGATGCTCGGCAGGCACGACGCGCTCATCGAACACGATCGTGCCGACCGTCGACTCGCCGTCGATACCGCTGCTGTCGAGCGGAGCGGCAACCACCACGTTTCCGTCGACCCACGTTCCGTCGATGCGCAACCCGGTATCGCTCGCGTGCCCGCGACCATCCTCGGCCTCGGCGACGGGGTCGACTGCGCACCCGAGTCGCACGGGAACACCGAAACGGTCAAGCTCGGCCAGCAGCGCGTCAACGAGAGTCGACATGCCGCCGTCGAGCGTCGCGAGATGCTCATTCGGTGCGCGGTCGAGCGCGAGGTGCGTGACGGCACGACCGAGCGAGTTCTGCTGCAGCAGCGCGTGCCGCAGTCCCGTTGCCGCGGCGATCGGCAGAGCATCCGGATGCACTCCGCGCGTGGCACGCACGACCGGAACCATGAGCCGCTCGACGATGCCGTCGCCCATCCGCGCCCGCACGAGCCCGCCCAGCGTGGCGGCGTTCGCGCCGTAGGGCCCGGGCAGCACCGCGTCGAGCATCCCTCGCCAGGCTGCCCCTCGGCCCACGATCTCGACGCACTCCTGCGACAGCGGCGCCGCGGGCACCCCTTCGATGGTCAGGTGCGGAAGCGGCAGTGCCGATGAGCCCGCCTCGATCCACCAGCGCACGGGTGACGCCGCGACGATGGTGGGTGCATCGGTCACGCGCGCGAGCAAGGAAGCAACCTCGCCGTCGCGCGGGTCGAACCAGCTCGCCCCCACGTCGAGGGGAATACCGGCGAGCTCGCGTCGTTCGATGCCACCGCCGGCGCGGTCGGCACTCTCGACGATCTGCACCTCATGACCCTGCAACACGAGCTCGCGAGCCGCGATGAGACCCGCAAGACCGGCGCCGACGACGATCATGCTGCTCACCTCGTCAGCCTACGACCTCAGGCCTGCGACCGCTCCAACAGCGCGAGCAAGGCGCGGCCGTAGGCTTCGGCCGCGACCAGGCTGCGCGAGGTGAGCGGCTCGCCGTCGAGTTCGATTGTGACGGCGTAGTCGTCTCCATCACGCTCGAGGCGTCGAAAGGTGCCACGCAGCAGGTCGCGCAACTGGTCTTCGCGGGGCAGCCATAACGCCTCATCGACCGGCACCGAATCGAGGGCCCACTCGGTCGTTCCATTGAACCCGAGCACGGTGCCGGTGGCGTAGTCGTGCGTTTCGATCGTGAGTTCGCTCACGGTGTAGGTCTCGCCATCGAGCTCAGGCTGGTCGAGCTGAAAACGGTCTCCTGACTCGGGCTTCCAGCGAAGTCCGGCGTCACGCAGCTGCCGCGCAAGGGCCGGTGTGATCATGCGGCGATGCTCGCACGAAGAACCGGGTGCCCGCTGTGATCAGCGAGCACCCGGTTCGGCTGGTGCGAGGTGCGCCGGGTCGCGCTCGGGTCGGCCCGGCGCACCGGTCTGGTGCAGAAGTGCGGCTTAAGCCTCCTGGCGCACCCGGCGACCGATGACGACGCCCATTCCCGCGAGGGTGATGAGCAGCGCGGCGATTCCCGTGCCGACGAGAGCGTTCGAGGCGCCCGTCATGGCGAGTTCATCGACGTCGCACGTCGAGTCGTCGACCGCAGCGAACGTGAACTCCCACGACGTCTGCGTCTCAGGGCCGAAACCGAAGCCTTCGAGGGCCGTAGCTTCGACCTCGACGGTGCCGGCGGGCATCGGCCAGCGGGCCGCGTCGCGCTCTTCGCCATTGACGAGCCACTGCACACCCTCGACATCGTCGAGCGTGACCCAGTTGGTCGAGTCAAGGCAGCTGGCAGGAGTGAACGTCACCGAGCCCTCGACGAGCGGCAGGGTCGGCAGGCACTCCTCGGGCCAGACCTCGAAGGTGTGGTCGAGCGGTCCGGGCTGCGGCGCGAGGGTGAAGCCCTAGGTGGCCGCGGCAGTGATGTTGAGCACGTCGCCCGGCGCCGCCGAGAACGTGCGCACCTCGTTGGTGCCGCTCCAGTTGACGACCGTCGGCGTGCCGCCGTTGACCGTGATGGTGTACTCCACACCCTCCACGAGACGCACGTAGTAGCTCGCGCCCTCGAGGCAGGTGTCGGTCACGCCGTAGGGGTCGACGACCTCGATGACACGGTCGCACTCCTCGCCGGTGAGCACGCCACTGAGCGTGCCCGTGAAGGTGAGGGTCTTGCCCTCATCGGTCACGGTGCGGCCATCGACGGTCACGTCGGGGCTCTGGTCGAAGACCGCGTCCTCCGCCGAGTCGAGAATGCGGAACACGACGGTGTAGCTCGAGCCCTCGACCGTGGTCGAGACGTGCTCAGCGAGCTCGGCGTCGAACACGTAGTTCTCGGGGTCGAGTCGCTGGCCGAGCTCACACGTGGGTGCGAGGAAGGCGAGCTGGGCATCCGTCACCGGCAGCACCGGCGGGTCGCAGGCCGTGAGGTCTTCCGCCGTGTATGAGAACGTGAACTCATCCTCGGCGCCCGGAGTGAGTGCGAAGGGTCCGCCCTCAGCGTCGGCGTCGATCTCGAAGGTCACGACGTAGTCGCCGGCCACCGTGACGGGCTGGAAGCCCGAGCGCTCTTCGCCGTTGACGAACCAGGTCACCCCGGTGATCGCCGGCAGGTCGAAGCCGAGACCCTGCTGCTCGTCGCACTCGCTCGCGACCGGAACGGGCGCGATCTCGACGGGGCCGTAGCACGCCTCGGTCGGGCCGGGGTAGCTGAGCGGCACCTCGATCTCCGGGTTCACCCGAATGGTGACGGCGGTGAGGTCGCGCGTCCACCCGAACTGCTCGTAGGCAGCGGTGGGCACCCAGGCGCCGTCGACGAAGTCCCAACCGGGCCAGTCGGTGGCGTTGCCGTCACCGTCGACCGCGGCGCCAGGCCACAGCACGTCGTCGCCGACGAGGTTGCCATCAGCATCGAGCACGCCGATCTGCACTTCGTGGTTCTGCGAAGCGTCACCCGGGTAGGCGAAGACCATGTAGACGGGCGTGCCTGCCGGCAGCGTGCCGTCGGGGTCGGTGACCGAGACCTGGCTCGAGATGTAGGGAACGTTGCTCACGCAGTCGACATCGGTCACCGGGTTGGCGGTGAACGTCGGCTCGACGCACTCGCGGTAGTCGCCGAGCTCGACGACCCAGCCGCCTGCAGGGTAGTTCTTGAGCACGTAGGGGAATGCCGCGACGGCGGTCACCGTGAAGGTGCCCTCCTTGGCGTCGGCCGCGTCGACGACGGTGCCCTCCTCATCGCGCACGATGTACGAGATGTAGGGGCTCGAATCGTCGAGCGTCAGCGAGCCGTACTGCTCACACTTGTCGATCGCCGTGTAGTCGGGCGCGACCGGCTCGAGAGCGTTACAACCGGGCTGCGTGACCATGTAGGTCGGGTTCGGTCCGTCGAAGCCCATGTTGTGCAGGAAGGTCTCGACGAAGGGCCACGGCGTCACACCGTCAGGCCACGCCGGGTTGTTCGGGCCGTTGAGGAACGGTGACGGCTTCGGGAACGCGGTGCGCGAGGCGTAGATGTCGCCCTGGCCACAGCCGACCGGAGCGCCGTACTCGTAGGTTCCCGGCTCAGTGATCGCCGTGCCGCCATTGATCTCGTTGGCGACGACGAGCGTCTGAGTCCACTGGTTGTCGTGGCGGTCGAACGCCCACGCGGCAGCGGTCACGTACAGCGGCGCGCAGAGCTGGTCGTCATAGCCCTGGGGCTGCACGACGGTCACGACGCCGGTGTTGTTCGTGTTGTTGTACGTGTACGAGATGAACTCGTCCGGGATACAGGGCGGCGGGGCGCAGTCGCCCGGGCGCTCGAAGTCGATAGCCCATTCGGTCTGCGTCTCGGGTGCGAAGCCGTACTCATCGCTCTCGACCTCCGCGCGCACGTGCACCGTCTGGTCGGTCGACACGGGGTAAGTGCCGGGGTCGACCTGCTCGAAGTCGTCGTCAGCCGGAGTGCCATCGAGCGCCGTCACAGCGACGAACCACACGACACCCTCGACCGGGTCGAGCGTGTAGCTGCCGTCGGTGTCGCAGGTCATCGGGGTCGAGTCGACCGTGGGCTCGACGAGTTCTTCGGTCGGGAGGTCACCACAGATCAGGAACTTCGCGCTGTTGCGGTCTTGGTTGAAGTAGGTGCTGTTGAACTGCACCCACTCGATCGTCCACGAGCCGGTGAGGTAGGTGGAGTACTCGAACTCGAAAATGCCCGAGTCGCGCTGAGCATTGGTGATCGGCAGAACGATGTTGGAGAACCCGGGGGCGTTGACGCGCACCACGAGTCCCGACTCACTGCGCGGGTCTTGCGACTGCCGACGGTCGATCTGAGCGTTGATCTGGAACTTCTTGCCGTCTTGCACCACATCCATGTTGATGTGGTCGCCGTTGGTTAGCGCGCGGCCGGGGTAGTTCGTGGCAGTGACACAGTCGAGGTCGTTGCCCGCCTTGGGAACCTCGGGCGCCGGGGTCTCGCCCTTACACACGATCCAGTGCGAGACGCCGAAAGGCTTGCCGTTGTTCGGGTTGGTCGGCGGGTAGTAGGTGTTCTTGAGGCCGGCCTGCGGCAGCTCGTAGACCATGTTGCCGTTGCCGTCACCGCCGTTGCTGCCACCCTTGACGATCAGCACCTCCCAGCGGTCGCCGGGCCAGTCGCTGCCGTACTCGCCGAGCACCACGGCGCCGTCGACCACGCTGCCGTGCGACCCGCCATTGCTCTCGTGGTAGTAGCACGCCACCGCGTTGGGGTACTTGGCTTGCCAGTACTCCGTGGTGTTGGGGTTCGTCGACGCTCCGCCGCCGCCCGTCGAGAATGCGGGCGCCGTGCCGCCGACGGCCATGCCGAGGGCGATGAGAACGGCGGTGCCGCCAGCAAGAATGCGCTTGCGCAGGCTGTGGCGGCGCTCAAGACGACGGAGTTCTTTGCGTTGCATGGGGGTGCTCCTGGGTGAGGGAGCCCGCGCTTCGAGCACGCGAGCGCGCTCGAAGAAGGGGGGATCGGGTATTCGGGTTATTCGGGTGGTGCTGCCGGTTCTGGGGGGAACCGTTGCTGCGGTGGGTGCCGCGCGTCGAGACCGAGGGCGAATGTCGGGTGCGCCCACTTCTCGACGTTTGGTCACACTATCGGATGAGAAACATGAAAGGAAGGACAGACTGGTCGGTCTGCCCCCGCAGTGGGGGCAGACCGACCACGCTCTACGCCACCGGGCTCAAGCGGCGACGGATCACGAGGCCCATGCCTGCCAGAGTCAGCAGCACCGCGAGCACGCCCACCTGCTCGGCGAGAGTGCCCAAGCCGGTCGACGCGAGCAGTTCGGGCGAGCACTCCTCGTCGACGGCCGGGATGCTGTCAACCCAACTCGTCACTTGCTCGGGGTCGCTCCACGTCCAGCCCAGTGGCTGCTCGTCAGTCGGGCCCTCAAGCTCGGCAGTGACCTCGACCTCGGTGCCAACAGGCAGCGAATGCGTCGCGTTGCCGTCGACGACCTCGCCGTCGATGCGCCAGATGACTCCGCCTTCGTCGGTGAGTTCGACCGTACTGTCGCCCTCACACTCGCCGAGCGTGAACTCGGCCGAAGCCGTGGTCGCCGGCCCGGTCTCGGGGCAGAAGCCCTCGACGAACTGGTAGTCCCAGATCTCGTAGTCGTCGGACAGCACGTAGCCCGGCAGCGCCGTCGCTTCAACCTGAACCTCGTCGAGCAACGCCGCGGGGAACGTCACCGAGTCTTCACCATCGGGGAAGACCACGGCGTACTCGAAGCCGTTGACCGTGCGGGTGTAGGTCACGCCCACTGCCGCGAAGATCGTGTAGCTCATGGTGTCGCACTCGTCCACGTACTCCACCTCGGGCACCACGACGGTCTCATCGCAGTCGCTCGCTTCGAAGAACATGAAGGTCCACGTGATCGCACCTGTCTCGGGGTCGACCTCACCGTCACCCGACTCGTCACTCACGGCGTATTCGCCGAGCGCGCTGTCGACCAGGCTGGCCGTCACCGTGATGGTCACCGTCTCAGACACTGCGTGCTGGATGCCCGGCTCGTCGTTGTCGCCGTATTCAGCAGGGCCTACGGTCCACTCGATCAGTGCTGCGTCGGCCTCGCTCACGCCGTCTCCGGGGCCGAACGAGAACCAGCCCTCGGGATCAAGACACGTGATCTTCTCTCCGACAACAACGACTCCGATCGCCGGAAGCACACAGTCTTCGTCAGTGACCGTCTCTTGCAGAACGCGAAATGTCTTCTGGGTTCCGTCATCGCTCACGCCTTCGCCGGCGGCGAAGACAAAGCCGTCAGCCGCGGTCGCGGTGATGAGCAAGTAGGTGTCGTCACCGTTGACGTCAGTCGTCACGGTGCTCCACGACGCAATGTTGCTCGAGTTGGCGTCGTCACTCGCGATGAGCGTGGAACGGTTGTCGAAGCAATCGGGAACGTTGATCGTGATGCCGGCCGTCGCCACTCCTGGCCCACAATCGCCCACGGGCGCCTGCTCGAAGGGGAACGTGAAGGTCTTGGTCGTGCGGTCACCCGAGACTCCATCGCCCGCCGCAAAGAGTGCCGAACCCGTGCGTGTCGCGGTGATGCTGATCTGACTGCCGTCAATCACGGGGGTTCCCCACGTGGCGTTGCTGATGGAGCCGTTGGTCGCAATCAGCTGCGTGTCGTTGTCGCAGTCCGCTGCCGCTGGCGTAATGGACGCACTAGCAACAGGTCCCTGGGCCGGCGGGCACTCCGAGACATCGGGCTCACCAGTTTGACCGCCGCCCGTGCGCGTGTCTTCCGCGAGCACATACGAACGCCCTTGAGCATCAGCAAAGTACGAGCCCACGCCTTGATAGTTGGGAATCGCATTGACGCTGACGCTGATGGGGTTCTGGCCGGTCTGCAATACCTCATCGGTACCGGGGGTTCCGACGTACTTGCACACGAAGACCTTGTCGGCGCCATTGTTCTCGCCTTGACCAGCGAGGGCGGCACTCGACCCGGCGAAGGAGAAACCGAGAGCGAGTACGACCGCCGTGAGGGCAGCAAAAAATCGCGAGCGAATCATGGGTATCAGCTCCTGGGGGAAGGGAGCCATCCGTCTCCGACGACGGCGGGTGGAACGGTTCGGTTAGAGGGGGACTTGCGCGCACTTCCGCCCGAGCGTCGGGAATGGCTTCAGTGCATGGGTGAACGCAGAGTAGCGGTCCCCCAAAAGGAGGACAAGTAGAACGGTCGGTGCGCCCCTGCGAGCGACCAGCCGGCCTAGTGGACGTACTCCAGGAGGTCGACGCCGAGCGTGCGGAGGGCATCCATGACGCGCAGTCGGGCGGCGAGGTTGGCGTCGTCGAAGTGCACCGAGACCGAGTAGGCGATGCCTGTGCGTGGCCCGCGCAACAGTCCGGCCTCGCTGCGCACCCCCAGGTCGGTGCCTGTCTTGTTCACCATCCAGGTGTTGTGTTCGACGCCGCGGTGCGAGAGCGGGTCGCGGCCGAACGCGCTCGCCACCATCGAGAGGTCGCTGTTGAGCGAGAGCCACGACAGCACGCGTCGGCTCGTCGTCGCGTCGACGATCTGATCGCTCGCGAGCGCCTGGAAGAGCCACGCGAGTTCGGCCGCAGACCCGACCGAGAGCTGCGGGGCATCGTCAGGGCCGCGCACATCGCGCACACGATCGAGCAGCGCGGTGCGCACGAGGCCCAGACGCTCGGTGCGCGACCGCACGGCGTCGAGACCGATCTGGCGCAGCAGCACGTTGGTAGCGAGGTTGTCGCTCGTGGCTCCGACGAGCGCCGCGAGGTCGGCGATGGGCAGGGCGGGTGCTTGCAAGTGCTGCCAGATGCCGCTGTCGGCAACGGCATCCTGCACGGAGCGATCGGCGATCGCATAGTCGCTCACCGTCCGCTCGGTGAGTCGCGCGCTCACTTCGATGAGCAACAAGATCTTGCCGATCGACGCGGTCGGCAGCACGAGCCGCTCGTCGACCGCGAAGACGGTCTCCCCGCTATCGAGGTCGACCACCGCGACCGAGACGCGAGCGCCTTCGTAGGCCAAGGCCCCGAGCGATCGGAACGATGGCGTGAACCCGGGCTTGCGCTCAATGGCCGCGTGGCGCGGCAGTCGAGGGGGGCCCGCCTGGGCTCCCCTCGTGCGCAGCAGGGGCTGTTCTACCAAATGGTGACCCGCTCCTCGGGGGCGAGCCAGAGCGAGTCACCCTCCTGCACCTCGAACGCCTCGATGAAGGCATCGATGTTGCGCACGATCTGATTGCACCGAAACTCGTTCGGCGAGTGCGGGTCGATCGACAGCAAGCGCAAGGCTTCTTCGGGCCGAATGGCGATCTGCCAGGCCTGCGCCCACGACAAGAAGAAGCGCTGCGCGGCCGTGAGCCCGTCGATCACCGGCGGTTCAGCCCCGTCGAGCGACAGCAGGTAGGCCTTCCACGCGATGCCGAGCCCG
>SXGT01900871.1_pt1 | contig 37801 bp, 27 predicted proteins | sample 3176221 | NCBI WGS metagenome assembly SXGT01 (sample SAMN11356862, study PRJNA531348) | freshwater metagenome | isolation source: freshwater sample F1-120 | place: China: Fuxian Lake, Yuxi | collected 2017-12-25 | reverse complement strand
GCGAGGTCGACTTGCCCGAGCCGGTGGAGCCCGTTACGAGCACGAGTCCGGCGCGCATCGCGCAGATGCGCTCGCACACCGCGCGCGGCAGGCCGAGCTGGTCGAAGCTCGCGATCCGATTGGGGATCAGGCGCATCACCGCCGCCACCGAGCCCTGCTGGTGGAACACGTTGGCGCGGAAGCGTCCCTTGTCCGCGAGTCCGAACGAACAGTCGAGCTCCAGCTCGCGATCGAGCTTGGCGATCTGGTCGCTCGTGAGCACGCTGGTGGCGAGCCGGCGCGTGTCTTCAGGCGTCAGCGCCGGGCAGTCGACCGGCAGGAGCATCCCGTCGACGCGGATGCGCGGCGGGGAGTGGATCGAGATGTGCAAGTCCGAGCCGCCTTGGCGAACCAAGAGCGACAGCAGCTCTTCCATGGTGATCATGCGCGCACTCCCTCCCCGGACCGCTCGGGCGCGGGCACGGTGGAATCTCCCGCGAGAGTCGGGGCAGTCCTCATGGTGGACTTTTCGGCCCATGCGCTGCGGCGACTGAAACCGCCCGCGCGGATGCGGAAAGAACTTCTAGGCGTTCGCGGCTCCCGCCAGAGCTCGACCAGCTCGCCGCGCGCTGCACGAACATCTCCGGCGTCGGGCAGAACTGCGCGAGGAACGCGCACACGGCGTCGACGCCGGTTCCAGTCAGCCGGTTGCACGCGCGGATCGGCAACAGCGAGCCGCGTGAGATGGCGCGCGGGATCTGCGCTTGCAGCTCCTCGCCGCTCCATGCGCCCGTCTCGAGACAGCGCGCGAGCAGCACCTCGTCCTCGCCAGCGTCCATGATGCGCTCAAGCAAGTTGCGACGCTCGTCGTGGTGGTCGACCTCGAAGATGGTGGATTCAGCGTCGAATCCCGGCCCGTTGACGTCGGGATGGTCGAAGGGCCTGCACAGGTCCCCCACCGCGGCCTCGAGATCGTCCACGACGCGCTCGGAGTCCAAGTTGTCGGCGTCGCAGTGCGTGACCACGATCACGCGCCCCTTGCCGCACGCGCGCGCGCTCGAGTTCGCGCTGAAAGTCGTCGTTCGGCAGATCGACGGTACCGCGCACGCCAACCACCACGTCCGCGGCCGCGATCGCACCGTTCGCGTCGGCCACGAAGTCGTCGCAGCCGGGCGTATCGATCAGGATCCAGCGACAGACATGCGCCTCGCCCTGCACGAAGGCCGCCTGCAGCGTGTGGCCCTTCTCCTGCTCCTCCGGCTTGGCATCGCCGCTCGAGGTGCGCTGCTCGACCGAGCCCTTGCGCGCGGTGAAGTCGCACAGGTGCGCGAGCGTGTCGACGAGCGTGGTCTTTTCGGCTGCAGGCTGTCCGAGAAAGGCGAGGTTGCGCAGTCCGTTGTGGGTAGAAGTCATCGCGTCATCGCTCCAGCTAGGCGCCGGTTTGCGCGCGCGGGTGCCCGGGTGGGCCGCGCGAGTTCGCGCGGCGCCATCGCGTCGTAGGTGCCCCCCTGCGAACGGAGGCTTCGTCCGAATGCGCACTCGGAGTGGCTCGCGAGCGCCGTCCTCGCGCACCCAAGTTCAGAATGCGCGAGCGCGCGCCGCCGCGGTCCTCCCGCAGCGGCGCGCGCTCCCTGAATTGGGGGCGAGCTGAGGCTCGCTCAAGGCGCTTACTTCTTCGTCTCGACGACGATCTCGACACGGCGGTTCTTGGCCTTGTTCTTGGCCGAGCTGTTGGCCGTGAGCGGACGGTACGGGCCCCAGCCGGTGACGACGCACTGGCCGTCGGCGATACCACCATCGTTCACGAGGTAGTGCAGCACGGCCATCGCGCGCGCCAGCGAGAGGTCGCGGTTGGTGGTGAACTTGCTCTTGGAGATCGGGTCGTTGTCGGTGTGGCCCTCGATCCAGTACTCGCCCTCGCCGTAGTTCTGCTTGAGGGTCTTCGCGACTGCCTTGAGCGCCTTCCTGCCTTCGTCGGACAGGTCAGCCTTGCCGGCGCCGAAGGTGAGTTCCTGCGGAATGGAGATCACCATGCGGCCGTCGCGCATGCCGTAGCCCACGCCAGCGTCGTCGAGATCCCTGAGCTGCGTGCTCGACGGGGTCGGCTCTTCGATCAGGCGCGCGTTGGCTTCGGCGAGCGCGGTCTCGAGCGAGTCCTTCTGCGCGGAGAGGTCGCGGTTCTCGCCCTTCAGGCCGGCGCGCTCTTCGCGCAGGCGACGGTTTTCCTCGGCCTGCTCGTCAAGAGCGGCCTTGTACTGAGGAGCGGCACAGCTCGCGACGAACGGAGCGGCGATGACGAAGGAGAGGAACAGCTTGTTCATGTGCTTCATGGAGTGGAGCGTGGAGCGGCTGGAGAGTGAGTTCGGAGCGTTGTTCGATGCGGCGCGGCGCGCGTGGTGCGCGACCGGCTTGCTCCTGATGCTTGGGCCCGCGACGCGCGATGCGTTCGCTGCGAGAAACCCCCTCGCGCAGGCCTCAGAACCAGAAGACGAGGAGATTCCAATACAAAAGCACGGCCAGCGTTCCAAGCGCCAAGTACGGCCCGAATGGCAGCATCTGCCCGCAGGCCTTCGCGATCTCGAGCGAGCGCGCGCGCGAGGTTGCGGCGGAGCGGGCGCCCACCCGCGAGCGCAGCAGGCAGTAGAAGCGCCCGATGTTGGCGATCCCGACGACCGCGCCGACCATCGAGGCGATGACCAGCGCGACCAGCGCTCCGCCGGGACCGATGAAGCCGCCGGCGGCCCCGAGTAGCTTGACGTCGCCGAGGCCCATGGCCTCCTTGCCCATGAGCTTCTCCCCCAGCCAGCCGATGGCGAGCAGGACGCCAGCGCCGACAGCGATGCCTCCGAGGCTCGCGACGAGCGCCGCGCCCCGCCCGGGCTCGCCGCCCTCGGCCACCCAATGGGCGAGGTACGTGTCGCGGTGCAGCTCGGGCACGGCCAAGGACACGAGCGGAGCCACCAGCATCCCGCCGATCGAGATCTCGTCGGGGATCTCGTAGCAGTCGAAGTCCACGAAAGTGGCCACGATCAGGGCGGTGGTCACGAGCAGCCGCACGAGCAGCATCGGCCAGTCCTCAGAGGGCGTGATCCAGCCCAGCGCGGCCCATGCGAAGCCAGTGAGCAACTCGACCAGCGGGTAGCGCACGGAGATGCGCCCCTTGCAGCCCCGGCAGCGACCCCCTTGGACCAGCCACGAGAGCACGGGGATGTTCTCCGACCACTCCAGCTGCCGACGGCAGCCTGGACAGAATGAACGCGTGGGTCGCCAGACGGTGAGCTCTTCCTTGGGGAAGCGATAGATGGCGACGTTCAGAAACGAGCCCACGCACAGCCCGAAGACGCCGCAGGCCGCGGCCAGCGCGCCGGGGGAGAGTTCCGCGAGGTTCACCGGTCCCTCTTCGGCCCGAGCGGCTCGTACTCCAGCGTCACGTCGTCCACGAAGGGCGGATCCCAGACCGGGCCGGGGAAGACCTCGAGTTCCACGAGCAGCCGCACGGTCGGACAGTCGATCAGCGCGGCCGGATCGTCGACCACCGCGTCCGGCACGCGCGCCCCGGCGCTCGGCGCGTGCTCCCCGACGTACAGCACGCGCGCGGCACCCGCGCCTGCGCGCAAGTTGACCGTCGGCGTGCTGCGCCAGCGCGCGGCTCCACCCTCGGGCGGGATCGACGAGGAGTACAAGGCCAGCTTGAGTGGTCGCACCAGCGGATTGGAAGACGGAGGGTCGATCACCCAGTCCGCGGGCGAGGCGAGCACGGACGCCGCCCCGGGCTCACGGGTGTCCTGAAAGCCGAGCAGGCGCGTCCCGGCGTCGAGGAAGTGGAGTCCGCCCACCTGCAGCTGGCGCTCGTCGGACAGCCGCACGCGACCGCCCGCGATCAGCACCAGCGGCGTCGCGAGCTCGATGCGACCGCTGATCACGAGGTCCGCGCCCGCGACGAGCACCGTGGCTCGCACCGACGCCTCGCGCAGCGCCGCGAGGACTTCCGTGAGCATCGGGCGGCGGCCATCGAGTCGGCTGCGAAGCTGCTGCTCCACATCCTGCAACGTCGGAGGCGGCACCGCGTCGCTCGGCAGCGCCGGTCGTCGCTCGCGCAGCGCCCCAGCGATCTCCAGCCGCCCTTGGCTGCGCAGCACCACCAGCCCCGAGCCCTCAAGGGACGCGGCCGTGCCCGCGGCGACCGTCAAGGTCGCGGCGTGAAGCTCGTCGCGCGCACAGGCTCCGTCGAGCACGACGTCGCCGTCCGAGCCCCGGCCCGCCGCCGCGGGGAACAGCACCTCGACCCGTCCATTGCCACTCCAACGAGCCGCGCCCGCGGCGTCGGCCACAGCCTGAGTCGACAGGGTGCGCGACTCGACGAAGCTCTCCACATGCCGCGCGAGCGAGCGATCTTCCTCGGCAGCCGCGGGCTCGACCTTCAACTTGAGCACCTCGCGGTAGCTCTGGTTCAAGACCCACAGCGGGTGCCCGCCGAAGTCGCGCAGGCGCACGTTGCGCTTCACGGACAAGCCGTAGGAGCCCGGCGCGAGCAAGCGATCACGCGGCGTTAGCTCGATTACGGCCGCGTCGTCCTTGTAGGGCTGGCGCTCGTCATTGCGCAAGAGCCGCGCGACGAGAGGGATCACTTCGCCGCGAGTGCGCCCCGGCGCGGGGCTCGAGGCCTCCTGCACCAGCTCGAAGTCCTCCGAACGCAGCGTCGAGGGATCGATCGGTTCCTCGCATGTGAGCCGGATGGGCTCCAGCGGGCGAAGGACCGTCGAGCGCAGGATCACCGGCGAGCCGCTCGTCGGGCTCGAGTCCTCGAACACGAAGCTCGAGCGCGGCTCGGTGACCGCCACGGTCTCGAAGCTCCAGCGCAGGTTGCTCGCGAGCCAAGAGCCGGACTGCGAGCGCAGCCCGTCGGCCCGAGGAAAGCCCGTGAGCTCGACCGTGTAGCGCGTCGCCGGCCGGAAACCGCCGTCGCCGAGGTCCGGTGCGAGCACGGGGGCCGGCTGGAACTCCACGCGATCGCCCTCGACCGAGAGGCGACCGCGCGCAGTCGAGCCATCGGGCCCGAGCACTCGCACGCTGCCGCCGTGCACGCCCTCGGGGTCGAGCGGCTCGGAGAAGTGCAGGACCAGCCGCTCGTTCAGGTACACGCCCAAGCGATCTTGGGGGCGTACCTGCCGCAACTCGAGCCAGCGCGTCGCGGGCTCGCTCTCGCTGCACGCGCCCAGCAAGCACAAGCTCAGCAGCGAGACCAGTGCGCCTTGGATGCGGGCCATCGGCCGACATTGAAGCAAGCGCGGGGCGCGATCCCTAGGGAGGACCACCGGAGATGACAGGACGCGGCCCCCGCCCACAGGCGAGGACCGCGTCCGTTGGATCGTCGCTCGCCGTCAGCGCCGGAACGAGAAGCCGAGCGAAGTTAGCTCCGGCGTCGCGCCGCTCACGGGGTTCGACACCATCGTGATGCGCGCTTGGAAGAACTGCGAGTTGTTGATGGCGGCCATGGTGTTCTTCCACGTGTTGCTGCCCCCGGTGAAGGTGACCGTGAAGGCCGTCCCACCCGGGCGCGGGTTGCCGTAGGCGTCGAGCTGACCGGCGTCCTCCCAGGGACGCGTGCCGGTCGAGTTCATGCCAGTGGCGCCGCGGTACTGGACCAGCAGCTGGGTACCCGGCGGGAGGCGATCGATCGAAGGCTCGACGACCGGCTCGGCAAAGGTGAAGGGCGAGCCCGGAGCGCTCGGCGCGCACTCGAACCAACGCGTGTGAGCACGGTTCACGCGCACCACGAAATCGCCCTGACCGAAGAAGATGACCTGGTTGCGGGGCAGGTTGCCCGCCACGCCGGCCGCCGCGAGCGTGCCTCCGGCGACCGACTGGGCGTCGGGATCGATCACGATCGGGATGCCCGTGGCCGCGGACACGCCGCCCGCGGTGTAGGCCGTCCAGAACGGGGCGACTTCGCCGCCCGGCGGGACGGTCGCGATGGCGAACAGGCCCGTCAGCAGGTTCGCGCCGAGGATCTGCGCGCTCGGGTAGACACGGAAGTCCATCAGGAGTGGCAGGCCGATCGTCGGCACGAGGCCGAGGCCGTAGGCTGCGTTCGGCGGCGTCGTGTCGTAGGCAAGCTCGTTGCCGAGCTTGACACCCTGACCCGTGCCCGGGCCGGTGTTGGGCTGACCCACCGCGAGCAGCGCGGTGTCACGCCACGTGTAGTAGGTGAAGTCCTCGACCGCGAGCCCCTGGTTCATCGGCCACGGCGCCATGGCCGTGCCCGAGGCCGCCTGAAACACGTCAGCCGGCTGGATGAAGTAACCGTCTTCCTTCGGACTCACGATCAACAGCGGATCGTTGACCGGGTCGAGCAGGTTGTCGTCGAAGACGTCGAGGATGCCCGAGTTGGGGTGCACCGCAGCGTTGGTCATCGGGTCGATCAGCTCGTCGGGAAGGCGCTTGGAGTGCGCGATGCCCATCTGGAACAGCGGCATCGTGTCGATCTGGAGACCCGAGTTCGACGGGGCCCAGTTCAGGCCCTCCACGTCGAGGTTGTGGAAGCCATCACCAGAGAGGTCAAGACCGAGGTCCGCGTGACGCCAGAGGGTCGTCATACGGCAGCCCTGCGGAACGAACGGGAGGCGAGCCTGCGCGGCCGCACCGGCCGCGCCGGAGTCCACCACGATCATCGGGGTCGTGCTGTCGCAGGCCGCCGAGATGCGCGTCACGGAGCGCGGTCGGACGCGGCCGTTGAGCAGGTCGTAGATCAACTGACCGCGCACTTCGTTGCCCGCCGGCGTGTCGGTCGGGTTCTCGTCCGCGGCGTTGAACTTGAGCATCACGCTGCGGCTCTCGATGGTCGCGTCCGAAGAGAGCACCGTGAAGTCCGGCAGGTTGCCGTTCGAATCGGTGAGCGCGAACTGCAGGGAGTTGCCTGCGAGGTCGACGGGACCTTGGGCGCCGATCGGCAGGCTGACACGGTACGTCTCCTGCTGGCCGAGGACGTGGCGCAAGCTTTGCGCGGGCTGCAGCTTGAAGCGCGTGAGGCCATCTTCGGTCCCGGTCAGGACCTGCGCAACGACCTGCCCCTGCAGGGACGGGGTGGCGAAGCCGTACAGCAGCTGGAACGTGTCGAAGGCGTTGAGGCGCTCCGGATCCATCGCCTCGCTGAACAGCAGCTGGAACGTGGAGTTCGTCGAGATGCCGGTGCCGACGCCGGACTGCGGCCGGGGTACGACCGTGATCCAGCACTCGGGGCGGTTGATCTGGTCGATGGTGCGCTGCCACGGCGTGCGGTACTCGCCGGCCTCGGTCGGCTGGACCAGCGCGGGGTTGGCGACGTTCGTCACGAGGCGCAGCTTTACGTTCGAAACCACGCCCCCGGACGGCGCGGCGCCGTTCTCGAACACCTCGGCGAGACGCCCACTGATGTCGACCACGTCGCCGATGCGCGGCTGCACGGCGCAGGCAGCCGTGGCGAAGGTGAGGGTCGCCGTGACGTTGGCTCCCACCTGCTGAGTCGGCGTGACCGTGACCTGCTGGGCCGAGAACAGCTGCGGCCGCGTGGTGTCCTGAAGGAAGCCGTTGAAGGCGTCCTGCGTGACCGTCGCGCGTCCGCCCGAGCGAAACGCGCGCACGACGTCGAGCGAGGACGAGAAAGGATCGGTGCTGCCGTTGCCGTTGAAGGACAGCGTCGAGCCACCCTTGCTGCGCAGCACCTGAAACTGGGCACCGACCACGGTGCGCGTCGGAATGCGCAGTGCGACGTTGGCTTGAGCCGTGTTCTGCGACTCCGGCAGGCCGACGTTGTTGACGCTCAACGGCGGGTTAGCCGAAGCAGCCTCGAACGGAGAGGTCGTGAAGTCCACCACGACGCGCGAGGTGTAGAACACGCCATCCACCACGTCACCGAAGTTCGGGTCGGGGAAGATGCGCGCTCCCTGCAGAGTGATCGGGGGATAGCCGACCTCCAACTGCACGGTGTTCTCGGTGATCGTCGAAGCGTCGATCAGGTCGTTGAAGCTGATAGCGATCGCGCCGTTGCGCGGCACCGCCGTGAACGGCGGCAGCTCGCTCGGATCAAGGCTCTTGTCGATCAGGATCTGCAGGGTGCCTTGCAAGGGCGCGAGCAGGCTGCGGAAGGCAAGACTGGGCTGGCCCGAAGCATCCGCGTCATAGGATTCACTTAGGGTCAGCCGCTCGATGCCCGAGCTCAGTTCGCGCGACAGCGTGTAGTTCGTGTCCGTCGCAATGTCCGCCGCGATCAGGTAGTCCTCGAAGATGCGTACGGGCGTGCCACCCGCCGTGAGCGGCGCGTAGACGTCGACCAGACGCCCCCAGTTGACGGAGGCGACACGGAAGCTAGCCGCGCTGCCCGCCGAGTTGGTGGAGACCTCATAGCGCTCGTTCGCCGAGCCGGGGACGAGTTGGAACGAGCCGGTCGGACTGTTAGAGGCCGAATCCGCACTCGTACGGTCGCAACCGGCGAAGCTGGCGCAGGCGCCGACGAGGGCCACGAGCGCCCAGCGCGACGAGAGTTGGTGTCGAACGGTCATGGGAGGAGGTCGCAGTCGGGGAGAGAGACGGTCGGGGTAACCGCTCTCCCGCCGAGGTCTCCGCTCGCGGAGGCCTCAACGGGAGATACCTTTCGCGAGGGCGCGCCGGTTGCCCGCAGGCTCCGCGGCGCGCGCTCGCCGTGGGATCACTGGTACTGGAACGGCAGGCGTAGGAACTCGAGCGCCGGGATCGGGTTGGTCGCCGTTAGCGGCTGACCGCCCGCCGCGATGTCGAACGTTACGTTGAAGCGCACGAAGCGCAGGTTGCGGTTCGACGGGGCGTTGTTGAGGACGAGCATGTCGGCCGTAGGGCCAACGATGCCGGTCGAGCTCGGGGCTCCCGTGGCGGGGTCCGCGCTGGTGGCCTCGAAGGTCACGCGGATGCCGTCGAGCGGCATGAAGTCCTGAGCGCCCGAACTCTTGACGCGGAAGTACGCACTGTGCAGCGAGACGTTCGCATTCGGAAGGTTGAAGCCGATCATCGACGGGCCGTCGCCATCGGTGGTCAGCGTCAGGCGGTTGGTGAGCGCATTAAAGCTCGCGGACACGACCTCGAAACGCTGCTGCGTCGTCGGAGCGCCGACGGCCGGGCTGGCGAAGTTGAGGATCGAGTGCTCGAGCAACGCGGGGTTGTCGAGCAGCGGCTGGTTCGGGCCGCCGACGAGGCTCGCGGCATCCATCACGAGCTGGTAGCCCGCGTTCGGACCACTCCCGACCACGAACGGCGGAGTGACACCGAGCACGTCGACCGTCGAGGGACCGAGGATACGGCTCGCGAGCGGAACGATGCCCGTGACCGGGTCACGCTGCACGATGCCCGTCGCCGGGTTGAGGCCTTCGAACTGGAACGCGATCGCCTTGTAGGGCGAGCCCGCTCCGTTGAAGCCACCTTCGCCCAGCGCGATCCAGTTCGACCGCGCGCGAGATATCTTCCCGAAGGTCGGGATCATCTTCGTGGTCGGGGTCGAGACCGTGTTGTCGCGCGAGAGCGGCGGCGGAGCGCAGATTTCGGCCAGCGTCACGCCCGCAGCGGTCGGCAGGATGATGTCGGCCTGGGGCACGGTGGCCGTGCCGACGATGCCCGCCGAGGTGTGCAGCTGGATGATGCCCGGGCCGCCATCGCCGCCCGCGCCGTTCACGAGGCCGCGGCACGAGTTGCTGCCCGTCGCCGGATAGCCCGTCGGACAGGCGTCCTGCAGGGGCAGCGTCTCGCGCTGGCCCGTGGTGCTCTGGATGCCACCGCCGAGGTCACCGTCGCCCGCGCCGCCCTGACCGCCGCGGCAGTCGATGGCGAAGGTGACGTCGCTGATGTTGGCGAAGTTGACCCCCGCCTTGGCGCTGAAGTCGATCTTTTGGGAGCTCTGCAGCACGACGTGGCCGCCCGAGCCACCGCCCGAGCCACCGCCGACGCGGTTGAGGAAGATGGTGTTCTCTCCACCGCCTCCGACGCCACCGCGGGCGAGCAGCTGGCCGTTGAGTCCGAACACGATCGGCCCGAGCGCCATGATCTGCACCGAGCCCCCGCCACCGGCACCGCCGGAACCCTTCTCGTCACCAGCCGGGTTCCATGGGCCCGGGAAGCTGCCGGACACGACGCGTGCCGCATCGCCGCCCGCACCGCCACCCGATCCGGCCCACGGCTTCGCGAGCTCGCCGACTATGACCGAGTTGGTCGCCAAATTGAACTGGCTGCCGAAAAAGTTGTTGCCCGGATTGGGATCGCCGAAGGGCGAGGGCGCAACCACGCCACCGCGCGCCGGACCGGCGCCCGAGATGGCGCTGTTCGACGCACCGCTATTGTTGAAGCCCGGCTCGGCGTCGTAGCCGATGCGGCGCTGGTCGAACAACGTACCGGTGGGGCTGAAGTTGAGAAACTCGTTGCGGCCGAGCACGCCACCGCCACCGCCGCCGCCGCGGCGAGCGACCTCGCCGGGCAAGTTGCTCCAGCCGGTCTCGCCGCCTTGGCCGCCGAGGTCCGGAACGCCGAAGGCGCCGAAGCCCGGGGTGCCGCGCGGCGACGATGCCGTCGTGAGCGGGCTACCCGTGCCACCCTTGCCTCCGCCGGCCTGACCGGGCGCTCCCGGCTCGGGAATATTGGTGACGTTGAGCGTGTTGACGCCCTGATTGCTGGTGCCGCTCACGTCGACCTTTCCGCGGATCACGACGCGTCCGGAGGCCATCAGCGTGAAGGGGTTGGGGCCCTCGACCTTCAGCAGGCCACCGCTCTCGACGTAGAAGTCGTTCACGTCCACCACGCCACCGACGATGGTCTGTTGACCGGTCGGGATGACTTGCGTGATGTTGTCCGAGCTCGGCGCGTAGGTGATCTGGTAGCCGTTGATCGTGCCGTTCGCGGTGTTGAAGATGATGATTTCGCCGTTGTCGATGAACCAGTCGAAGTTCCCGCCCGGACCGCCGGTGCCCGTGAAGGAGAACTTGGCGGCGAGCTCGCCACCGCCCCAGTCGGCGCGGGGCTCGGCGAACGAGACCGAGCTGTCGTTGTTCGCAGCGGTGTTGAAGTCTTCGAGGTAGTGGTCGGCGAGCGTCGGCGGGCTGATCGGGAAGGCCTGCGTGGCGGCCTCCGCGAAGCCGACCTGCTGGACGGGGTTCGTCTCACCGACGATGTCCGAGAACTCGGCCGCGATCACCGCGCGCAGGTCCGCCGACGGCGGCAGCACACCCGTGGGCGTGAGGCGCAGGCGCGCACCAGAGATCGCCACCGTGTCGCCGGCGTTGTCCGTGCCGATGATCGAGCAGTTCGACTCGAGCGTCACGGCCGTGGTGAGGGGGGTCCAGACCGCGCTGGCTGCCGAGCCGTTGTCCGTGAACTCCCAGCGCAGACGGTTAGAACTGACATTGAGCGAGCGCGGGTCGACCGCCTGGTTGATGCCGACGATCAGCGAGACCTGCGTCGCGGAGTTCGAGAGCTGGTTCAGCGGCAGGTCGATCGGCGGGTCGAGCGTGAGGTTGACGCCGTCCGACTTGAAGAAGTGGCGGGTGCCCGAGGGGCCACCGATCTCGACGTACGTCGGGTTGAGGGACGCGAGCATGTTGAGCTCGTTGTCCGAGGGAAGGTCCGTGCGCTTGATGTTGGCGATCGGCGGGCCGACCTTCGTGTCGAGGTACAGGTTGAGCGGGTTGGTCGAGACCGGCGTCGTGAAGCGACGCGTCTGGGACGATGCGAGCGCCACGCCGTTGCGGCTACGAATCGGCAGGGTCGAGCTCTTGTCGACGCCGATCAGGTTGAGCTCGTAGCTGTAGGCTGCGTCGTTGTTCAGCGGATCGGTGCCAGCCTTGAGGCCCGCGTCCGACAGGTCGTCGCGCGTGGGGCACAACGGCTGGAACACGATCGTGCGACCGCCGTCCTCCGTATAGAACTCGCCCGTCGCCGGCGCCCCGTTGGGACGGCGGATGTTGAACGAGTTGAGCGTCACGCTGGCGAAGTCGATCGGCTGGTTGAAACTGATCTTGATCGGCCGGTTGATGCGCCAGACCGCGCCCTCGACGACGCTCACCGCGGTGACCGTCAGGGTGCCGGATTCCGACGAGCTACCGCCGCTGCAGCCCACGATCAGCAGGCCGGCAGCGAGGGCCACCGAGGAAGGCAGGAGCTTGTTCAAGCCGTTACGCATGGAAAGGTTCATGTGGGGCAGGGTGCGTCAACGACGGAAAGCGAAGCCCAGTGAAGTGAGCTCCGGGACGAGGGACGTGTTGGGGTTGGCCACGAAGGTCACGCGCGCCTGGAAGAAGCGCGCGCCGGTGAGTGCGGAGACCGTGCTCTTCCAGCCGCGGTTGTTGGTGTCTGGGGGGTTGTTCAAGAAGGACGGGGTGAACACGAGGTTGGCGTTGCCACCGATCGTCGTCTGCTGCGCGCTCGTGTACGAGTCGCCGTAGGGATCCAGATTGCCGGCGTTCGCAAAGGGGATCACACCCGCCGGAGGACTGGAGGTGCCGATCGCGGTCGCCGCGCGGAACGCTACCACGACCTGCGTGCCGCTCGGGAGCAGGTCCGCGCTCGGCTCGACCACGGGATCCGCGAACAGCGTGCCCGTGGCCAGCGTGTCGAACCAGATCGTGTGCATGCGCGAGAGGCGCACGAGGAAGTCACCCTGCCCGTAGTAGAAGACGTTGTCACGTCCGGGCGTCGGCAGGCCGTTCTGCGGGAAGCCGCCCGTAGCGTTCGGCTCCGAGTCCGGGTTGACGATCTTGACCTGCGCCGGGTTGTTCGCGTTCACACCGCCGGTCGAGTACATGCGGAAGTACGGCAGTGCGGACGAGTTGATCGCCAGCGCGACCTTGAAGCCGTTCTGACCGCTGGCCTTCGAGTCGGGGTACGTGCGGACTTCCATCAGCATCGGCAGGCCGATGGTCGGCACGTTGTTGACGGTGTAGAACTTGACCTGCGCGGTCTTGGTCACCTGCTGCAGGCGCTGGGTGTCCGCACCGTCGCCGTTGGGAGCCGCGCGCTGGGTCTTGGATGTGTCGCGCCACGTCCAGTAGGTGAACTGGCTCGGATCGACGTTGCGGTTGATCGGCCACGGCGAAACCACGTTGCCGGTGCTGCTGAGCCGCGTGTCGGAGTTCAGCACCGTGTAGCCCTTGGACTTGGGGTGCATCACGGTCAGCAGCTCTTGCTGCTCCCACGTCGCGCCCGTGTTGCCCATGCGGTTCTGGTCGAAGTTGGTGGTCAGGCCCGAGGCCGTCCAGTTCGGGAGCAGGCCCGTGCTGAGCTCCTCGTCGGGCAGGAACTTGCTGTGGGCCAGCGACATCTGGAACTGGCTGAAGTTGTCCGACTGCACCGTGCCCGTGAAGGGCGTCCACCACAGACCCTCGACGTCGATGTTGTGGTTCGCCTCGTCGCGCAGGCCGAATCCGAGGTCGTGGTAGCGCCAGACCCCCATGAATTTGCTGCCGTAGTTCGACAGCGGAGTCTGGATCGGCTGCGGGAAGGGAATCATCGAGCCGACGACCGGCACCGACGAGTCAGCGACGGCCGAGAAGCGCGAGACCGAGCGCGGCTTGAGCAGCCGACGCTGGATGTCGAACAAGATCTGTCCGCGCACTTCGGGGTTCGTGTCTCCGTCCTCGTCGCCCGAGTTGAACTTGAGGCTGATGCTGCCGCTGTCGACCGCAGCGGCGGAGGTCGACAGTGCGAAGCGCGTCGCCGGCAGGCCGAAGGTGAGCGTGTTGCCCGCAAGGTCACTGATGCCGCCGAGACCGCCGAGAACTTGAAGTAAGTAGCGGTCGGCCTGACCGCCGGGCAGCTGCTTGCGCAACGGGAGCACCGGCTGGAAGGTGAACTCGCGCAGGTTCGTCGAAGGGATGACGTCGCCGACGACGTTGGCGTAGAGCGCGTTCGTCGACGGCTTGTTGTTGTCGTACTGCAGCGTGTACGTGTCGAAGGCCTGCACCGTGGTCGGGTCGACCGGCTCGGTGAAGGTCACCGTGATCGTGGCGAGCGGCGAGATGCCCGTCGCCGGCAGCGACGACGGCGGCGGCTTGAAGCGCACGAAGCAGGCCGCGAACTCGGGCGCATCGCCGATCTGCAGGCCGCGGAAGGTGGTCAGGAACTGGCCGGAGGCGTTGGTGGCCGGCAGGGTGATCGGGCAACCGTCGCACAGCTCGCGCACGCGCACCGGACCGATCGTGCCGTTGGTAGCGATCGAGCCGGTGTACGCGGTCACGACCTGCAGGCGCTGGCCAGGAACCTCGAACACGTCGCCGACGCGCGGCTTGGAGGCGCAGGCGAAGGTCTGGAAGCGCGCCACCAGATCGAAGGTGCCATCGGCGAGGTTGGGGTTGACCGCGCCCACCACCGAGATGACCTGCGAGCCGACGATCAGCGGTGGAGTTGAGTCGCCGAGGAATCCGTTGTCCGCGTCGCCGGTGACGCTGGTCTTGCCACCCGAGCGGAAGGCGCGCAGCACATCGAGCGTCGCTGTGGTGGCGTCGGAAGGTCCGTTGCCCGTGAATTCGAGCGGGCGACCGCCCAGGCTGCTCAGCACTTCGAACTGCTGGGCCGTCGAGACCGCCTTGGTCGGGATGCGAATGGCGACGTTGGGCTGGTTCGCGTTGACCGCCTCGGGCAGGCCGATCGCGTTGACCTGCAGGGCGGAACTGATCGCCTCGCTTTCGGAGATCGAGAAGTCGATCACGATGCGCGAGCTGTGGAACGTGCCGCCGACGAGATCCCCGTGGTTGGGATCCGGAAAGATGCGCGCCTCGTATGGCAGGTTCGGTGTGTAGCCCGTGAGTACGCGCACGTTTTGGGGCGTGACGGTCCCGGGATAGGCCACGTTGCTGGACGTCGGCGAGCCGCCGTCGTCGAGCACGTCGTTGAAGCGCAGCACCAGCACCGCGTTGCGCGGCACGGCCGTGAACGGCGGCAGCTCCGAGGTATTGAGGCCCTTCTTGAGCAAGACCTGCAGGTTGCTCTCGGCAGTAAGCAGCAGTTGGCGGAACTCGTCGCTCGAGCTGTCGCGCAGGATGCGCAGGCGCTCGCGCTCGGTCAGCGGGTCGCGCTCGAGGAAGTAGTTCACGCCATCGGAGGCCAAGTCGGACGAGACCACGAAGTCGCGCAGCACTTCCGTGGTCGACGTGAGGTCGTAGACGTCGACGAGACGGCCCCAGTAGGACTCGACCAGCCGGAACGAAGCCGTGGAGCCACCGGAGTTGCTCTCGACGAGGAAAGGTCGGCCGCTGGCGGGATTGTCCAGCAGGGCGCCTTCGAGGTTGCCCGAGCCGCTCTGGCCTGCCACGTTGCCACCACTGCAAGCGGAGAACAGAGCGCAGGCGCCGAGCGCAAGGCCGATGGGAACGCGGAAGACGGTGGGCATGGAGCAGCGCGGCGCGACCGAAGTCGGCGCAGGGCTCGTGCCAAGGCGCGGGTACGGCTTCATCGAGGGTTCGAGCAGGAGGGGCGCAGGCAAGGGATCGGCGAGGACGCAGTCGCGCACCCGACCGAACCGCAGCGCGTGCGGAGTGGGTCGATGGGGCGCGGATGATATAAAGAGTGGGGCGTCGGTTGCTCCCGCGAGCCCCTTTTTTTGGGCGCCCGTTGGGTTCGGGACCGGTTCCGTCGCCCGAGGCCAGCTTTTCTGGGCGTCGGGAGCAACCTTGGCGCTCCCGTCAGGGACGCCTCGCTGCTGCCCGAAAGTCTCGACCGCTCGTTCGACGCTCATTTGGTGCGCGGAAGGCCGACGGCCTCCGCCTCGGGCACGGAACAAAGGCCGTGCCGTTCGCGTGGGATCGGCCTCGGGCGCGGCCGCCTATCCATAAAGCATTACCCGTAAACGACTTACAAGTCCGAATCGGACGGGCTTGGCGGCGCTCGCCGCGGGAGAGCGTGCGGCGGGCGACCGGACGAGACTCAGGAGTGTGCGTAAGCGCACACTCGGGCTCAGGAGGCCGTTGGTTCGACCACGCCCGGCTGGAAGCCCTGCGCGAGCGCGTGGGCTTCGCTGTGGAAGAGGACGAGGTGCTCGGGCCGGATCTTGCGCGCGTCGACGCTGTCGCGCGCGAAGAATCGGCCAGCGCTCGACGACCCCACCACCGGGGCCTGCAGCTCCTGTGAGCAAAAGCCACAGTACGCCCGCACAGGGAAGCGAGAGGCGAGCCGGAACAGCGGCTTCACGTGGCGCGACTCGGTGCGCGAGATGCACGTCGGATTGACGCACGGATTCTCACCCACCCGCTGGGTCTGGAAGCGCTCTTCACTGACGCGCGCGGGCGCCTTCAGGTCGATGCGTCCGAGCAGGAACGCGAGGATCGCCATGCGGATCGGCACCCCGCGCGCAGCCTGCTTGAAGTAGATGCTGCGCGGATCGGCGTCGAGCTCCGGCTGGATTTCGTCGCGGCGCGGCAGCGGGTGCATGACCACGGCGTCCTTGAGCGAGGCCGCCTTCATCTGTTGCGGCCCGAGCTGCTGGTACTTGGTGATCGGCAGGTCCTTGTCCGTGAAGCGCTCTGTCTGGGGCCGCGTCATGTAGAGCGCGTCGACCCGCTCGACGGCGAGCACCTTGCTGGCATCCGTGAACAGGCTCAACTGGTGCGGCTTCTGCGGCGTCAGGTACATCGCGTCGCAGGACTCCGCGAGCTCCCCTAGTCGCGAGGCATCCGCGCGGATCGGCTCGACGCCGAACTCCTCGCGCAGGCGCTGCATGACGTAGGCCGGCAACTCGAAGCCCGGCTGCGGAGTGCAGACGATATTCGCGCCAAAGCGCGCGAGCGCGTACACGAATGAGTGGATGGTGCGGCTGTAGCGCAGGTCGCCGGCGAGCACCACGTGGATGCCGTCGATGCGCCCGCGCTCCTCCCACAGGTTGTAGAGGTCGCACAGGGTCTGCGTCGGATGCTCGTGGGAGCCGTCGCCGGCATTCACCACGGGAATCGGCGAGTATTGCGCCGCGAGCCTGGCAGCCCCCTCGCTGGCGTGGCGCAGCACGATCACGTCGGCGTAGGCCCCGCCGACGACGCGAACGGTGTCCGCGAGCGACTCGCCCTTGGAAGCCGAGGTCGATTTCATGTCCGCTGCGGTGAGAACACCCCCGCCGAGGCGCAGCATCGCGGACTCGAACGAGAGGCGCGTGCGCGTCGACGGCTCGTAGAAGAGGCTCGCCGAGATCAGCCCGGGACACAGATGCGCGAAGGCGCGCGGGTCGGCGGCGAACGCGCGCGCATGCTCGAACAGCGCGCGAATCTCGGCCAGCGAGAGGTCGTCGATCGAAACGAGGTGTCGGGGTTCGACCATGGGCGAGCCGCGCGCTCCGCCGGGCGTGGCGGAAGTCGTCCTGCGCTCCGAGGGTCGGAGATTAGGGCTTGGGCGCGTGGCGATCAACGCGCAGGGGTGCGCAGGACGCGCAGCAGCGCGAGCGCCGGCTCGCGCGCGCCCCGTCGGAGTGCCTCGCGCGCCCGCTCGACATGCGCTCGCTCGGGGGCGTCGAGCGCGACCAGCTCGCTGGGTGTCCACGGATCGTCCGGCAGGTCGAGCGCCTCGCGCAGGCGCGCCTCCACCAGCGCTCGCGCCGCCGCTGGCGCCTCGCGCGCCGAGAGCGCGGAGAGCAGATGCGCGGTGCCGAGATCGGCGCGCGACTGCAGCACGACCCAGCGGCCGGAGCGTTCCAGAGGTGGCGGCATCGGCCGATCCGCGGGCGAGAGCCACACGACGGCGTCCGCGCCCGCGCGCAACCGGGCACCAAGGTGCTGGCCCTCGCGCTCGACTTCGTCGGCACCGCCGTCGCGCTCCCCCGCCGTGTCGATGAGATCGAATGCGTACCGGCCGAGTGCGATGCGCTCCACCACCGCATCGCGCGTCGTGCCCTCGCGCGCGCTCACGATCACGCGCTCGCCGCCGTGCAGCACGTTGAACAGCGTCGACTTACCCGCGTTGACAGGTCCGGCGATGACGACGCGCGCGGGCTCGAGAGCGTAGCGTGCCCGGGCGCTGCGCTCCGCGAGCGCCGCGAGTTCCGCGCCGAGTTCGTCCGTCGCGAGCGAAGCGAAGCGCGCGCACGCGCGCTCGTGCGCGCCTTCGAGCTGGTCGAGCACGATGCGCGCTGCACGCTCGCACGGCGCCGCAGCGAGCCGCTGCTCAAGACTCGGGGCTTCCTCGCGCGCAGCGAGGCCCCCCAGCTCCGCGAGCACGCGTTGCACCAAGGGTCGACTGCCGTGCAGGTGCAGCTCGACGCGTTCTTCGCTCTCGCACCACGCGAGCGCCTCGTCGAGTTCCTCGCCCACGGCGCGCGGCCGCACCAGTCGCAGCGCTCCGATCGCGACCGTCGTCGCGCACAGGCTCTCGAGCGCCTCTCGCGCCCTCGCGCCGCGCAGCTCGATCACGCTCACGCCGCCCGCGCCGCGAGGCGTGAGTTCTCGTACGGAGAGCGTCATCGCTGCCAGCCGTGGCGACGTGGGGTGGCCCCGGCGTCGAGCCAGGCCGCGAGCAGGCCGAGGTGCACGAGCTCGGGCTCGTGCCGGACGTCGCCCTCGAGCAAGCGCGGCTCGAGCAGCAGCGCAGCCGCGCCGCCGGAGACCACGATCGGCACGGCATCGCCGAGCTCGCTCGACATCCGCCCTGCGAGCTCGAGCACCGCGCCACGGAAGCCGTGCAGCACGCCCGCCTTCAGCGCGGAGACTGTGTCGACACCGAGCGCGGGCACCGTGGCGTCGACTTCGACGAGCGGCAGGCGCGCCGTGAACTGGTGCAGCGCGCGCGACATCAGCGCTGGCCCGGGTGCGATCGCGCCGCCGAGAAAACGCGGCTTCGCGGCGGCTTCGAGCGCATCGACCGTCACCGCCGTGCCCGCGTCGATCACCACGCAGCTCGCGCCCACGAACTCCCACGCGCCGCGCGCCGCGAACAGCCGGTCGCGGCCGACCGTGTGCGACGTGCGCGTGCAGTTCTCGACTCCGGGTGCGAGCGTCGCGCGCGCCTCGAGTCCGGCGCCGCGGCAGGCCGCGATCACGCGCTGCTCGACTTCGACCGCCGCGACCGAGGACAGCGCGACTTCGCTCGCGCGGCCTCGCGCGAGCCACGCGAGCAGTTCAGGCTCGAAATCCGCGGACCCCAGCTCGATCGCCGTCGCGCCCGCGAGTCGCGGTCGCCCCGCCCCCTCGAGCTCCCAGCGGCGCAGCTTGAGCGCACTGTTGCCGAGGTCGAGCGTGCACAGCTCGCGCGTCACTTCTTCTTCGGCGAGTAGTACGTCACGGTGCGAGTCTGGCCCTTGTTCCAGATCTCGACATCCCACGCCTCGTACTTGTCCTTGTTGTTCTTCACAAACACGATCGCCTCCTCCTTGCTGGAGACAGGCTGGCCGTTGATCGACTTGACTACGTCACCTTCCGTGACGCCGTGGCGCGCGGCGATCGAGCCCGGCTTGACTTGCTTGATCTCGATGCCGTCGAAGCGCTTGGTCTTCGGGTCGCGGTGGCGGTCGATCGAGACCTCGGTGGTCATGATCTCGGCGAAGTTCTCGTTGATCTCCTGCGCATCCTCGAGCCCCACGCGGTATTTCGTCGGGCTGATCTGCACCGTCTGAGCTTCCGGCGGCGCGTCGGGACGGCGAGCGACGAAGACCTCGGCCGAGTTCGCGCGCGAGATTGGAGCCTGTCCGTCGCCGATGTACGCGTAATGCTTGGTGAGCGAGAACGGCGTCGGCGCGACAAGCTCTTTCTCGCGCTCCGCCTCGTTGCTGAAGCGGAACTCGACGTTGCCCGGATAGATCGCGGAGATCTCAATCTGGTTGAGACGACCCTCGAGGCGGTCGCCCTGGCGCTTGAGGTACGTGCCGTCCGAGTAGCTCGGCGCCACGACCATGGCGGTCGACTTGTACTTGAACAGGACCTCGCTCGCGGCGGCGTTCGCGCCGTCGTAGCGAATCGCGCGGATCTGGATCAGGTCGCGCACGAGCTCGCGCGGCGCATCGACGTCCTTGGGACCCTCGACCTTCTCGACCGGACGCTCCGGCGGCGGCTTGCCCGTCCAGTCGAGCTGCTTGAGGCCGCGTTCGACAGCCGAGGCCGCCAGCACGGTGTCCTTCTGCTCGCCGACCTCGGGCACCTTGGACAGGACGCCGTACATGCGATCGACCGGCACCTGCTTGTTCCATTCCTCGCGCTTGGTCAGCGAGAGCGCGAGGTACGCGACCATCCCGGTCCCGAGCAGGCCGGTGACGCTCCAGACGACGAGCTTCTGTTGGGCGGTGTTCATGGGGTCCTTCGGGCACCGATGCTACCCCTCGTCCCGGCGGGGATCCAAGGCGCGCAGGGGCGCTCCGGCAAGCGAGACGACCGGCATGACGCGATCTTCCCCGCCGAGAGGGCTAACCGCGGCCGGAACTGGTGGTGATGCCGCGCAGGGCGAGCACGAGCTCGTCCGGGCGGTCGCTGGCGGCGAGGCCGTCCTCGAGGGTTACCAGCCCCGCCTGCACCAGCCGGCGCAGGGACTGGTTGAACGAGTACAGGCCGGGCGTGGCGCCCTGCTCGATGGTGCGCATCAACTCGCCGGTCTCGCCCTTCTCGACCAGCTCGCGCACGCGCGGCGTCTGCACGAGGAGCTCGAAGGCGGGCACCATGCCACGGCCGCTGGCGCGCGGGAGCAGGCGCTGGGACAGCACCCCGGCGAGGTTGTCGGAGAGCCGCGTGCGAATCTGCACGTGCTGCTCAGCCGGGAAGAAGCCCAGGATGCGGTCGATGGTCTGGGCCGCGTTGACGGTGTGCAGCGTCGACATCACGAGGTGCCCGGTCTCGGCCGCATCGAGCGCCGCCGTCACCGTCGCTCGATCGCGCATTTCGCCGATCTGGATCACGTCCGGGCTCTGGCGCAGTGCGTGGCGCAGGCCATCGTGAAAGCTCGCGCAGTCGATGCCGACCTCGCGCTGGCTGATCACGCAGCGCTTCTCGCTGAAGAGCACCTCGATCGGATCCTCGAGTGTGATCACGTGCCGGTCCATGGTCTGGTTCATGAGCTCGACCAGCGCGGCGAGCGTGGTCGACTTGCCCGAGCCAGCGATGCCGGTGACGAGCACCAGTCCGCGGCGGCGCTGCGCGATGCGCGCCAGATCGGCGGTCGGGAGTTCGAGCGCCGCCAGTTCCGGAGCGCTGTCGCTGATGCGGCGCACGACGACCGCGGGCTCACCCATCTGCTTGTAGGCGTTGAGACGGAAACGCCCGAGTCCGTCGAGCTGCAGCGCGGCGTCAGCCGAGCCGTGCTCGCGCCACTGCGCCATGCGATCGGAACCCATCACGCCTTCGAGCACTTCGAGCAACGCGCCGGCGTTCGGCACGCGGCCGGGAAGGAACGTGATGCGACCGTCGATGCGCGTCGAGGGCCGACCGCCCGCGCGCAGGATCAGGTCGCTCGCGCCGGACTTCACCATCACACCCAGCCAGGCCTCGACCTTGTGGCGCGGGCTGAGCGCGTTGAAGCGCGAGGCCTCGGCGCCGTCGACCGGCGTCGGCTCGGGAGTGCGCGGCGCTTCGACCGCGCCCATCGGTGCCGGGAGCGGTGCGGCCGGTGCGGGTGCACCTTCGGCGCGCAGCGGGATGCTGCGGGCTGCGGGCGCGGGCTCCGCGGCGGCTTGGCTCGAGCGCGTCTCCCAGGGCGGCGCCTCCCAGCCCGGGCTGGCGGGGCGGGGCGCAGGGCGCGGGGCGGGACCTTGGGAACTCGGCGGTTGGTGGCTCACGGGTGGCGCAATCGGGTGCGCGCCTGCCCACGAGCGGCACAGGGAGCCCCGTGTCCTCGATGATCGACCCCCGCAGCCCGTCGCCTTGAGGCGCGCAGCCGCGGACAGCGCCGGCTAGCGTCGGGCGAGGCCGTGGGCGGCCCGCAGGACCTCTTCGAGACCCGTGCCGAGCACCGCGGAGATGCGCAGCACGCGCGAGGTGTCGCAGCCACCGGCTCGAACGCCCGCAATCCCGCGGGCGAGTTCCTCGGTGCGCGCGGCCGCTTCCTCGTCCTCGCACTTCGTCGCCACCACGAGGCGCGGCTTCTCGTATAGCTCGGGGCTCGAGCGCGCGAGCTCGGTGTCGACCACGCGCCACGACTCCAGCGGATCGCCACCGAGGTCGGGCGAGACGTCGACCAAGTGCAGCAGCACCTTGCAGCGCTCGACGTGCTTCAGGAACTGGTGCCCGAGCCCCTTGCCCTCGCTGGCGCCTTCGATCAATCCGGGCAGGTCCGCGACGACGAGCGTGTCGAAGTCGCCGACGCGCGCGATGCCGACGTTGGGCGAGAGCGTCGTGAAGGGATAGTCGGCGATTTTCGGAGTCGCCGCGGTGATGCGCGAGAGCAGCGTGGACTTGCCCGCATTGGGCAGCCCGACGAGACCGACCTCGGCGAACAGCTTGAGCTCGAGACGAATCTCGCGCGCCTCGCCGTCCTTGCCCTTGGTCGCGATGCGCGGCGCCTGCCGCACCGCGTTTGCGAAGTGAGGATTGCCGAGCCCACCGTCGCCACCCTGAGCCACGACCAGCCGCTCACCCAAGGTCTGCAGATCGCGCAATAGGTTGCCGTGCTCGACCTCGAACACCTGGGTGCCGACGGGGACCTCGAGCACGAGATCCTCGGCGTCGCGCCCGGCCTTGTTCTTCGTGCCGCCCGGCTCGCCGAGGCGCGCCGCGTACTTCTGCTTGCGACCGAGGTCGAGCAGCGAGTTGACATGCTCGCTCGTCACGAGCACCACGCTGCCACCGCGCCCGCCGTCGCCGCCGTCGGGGCCGCCCTTGGCCACGAACTTCTCGCGGTAGAACGACACGAGCCCGTCGCCGCCCTTGCCAGCCTGCACGTGGATCACGGCTTCGTCGCGGAACATGGGAGTGGGCTGTGGGCTGGTAGGAGGGACGCAGGCGTTCCGGGGACGACCGCGGCGGCCGAGCCCCGCATCGGGACTCGCCGCCGCCGGAAGGAAACGCCCGAGAGCGCTAGCTGGCCGCGGGCTCGACCACCACGCGACGCTGCGTGGCGAAACGGACCGTGCCGTCGACGAGCGCGAACAGCGTGTAGTCGCTGCCGATGCCGACGTTGCGACCGGGGTGGAACTTCGTGCCGCACTGGCGGACGATGATCGAGCCCGCGGTGACCGTCTGGCCGCCGTAGACCTTCACGCCGCGGAACTGCGGGTTGGAGTCGCGACCGTTGCGCGTGGAACCTTGACCCTTTTTGTGTGCCATGTCGATCAGCCCTCGATGTTCTGGATCTTGACCCGGACGTACGCCTGACGGTGGCCACGCTTCTTGCGCACGTTCTTGCGGCGCTTGAAGCGGAAGGCGATCACCTTGTCGCCCTTGACCTCGCCGACCACCTCACCGGTGACCTTGGCGCCCGCGACAAAGGGCTTGCCGATCTTGACCGAGCCCTCGTTGCCGAGGAGAGCCACCGAGTCGAAGGTGACCTTGAAACCCGGGGTCGTGTCGAGGCCGAGATCACAGAGGATCTCGTCCCCGCTACGGACGGTAAATTGGCGCGATCTGTCGCTGATGACGGCGTACACGAGAAAAGGTCTCCGCTGACTGAAGGGCGGGAGAGAGTAGCGTCCCCCACCTGCCCCGTAAAGCCCCCAGTGGACTTGCGCGCGAAGGGCCACCCCCCCGCGCAGCCCTCTCAAGGGGTGGCGAGCGGGGTTCGGGCGGTGGAAAAGCCTCCGGAAAGAGCGCGCGACGGCCACCGGGGGAACGGCGACCGTCGCGTGGATGGCTCCGCGGGTATCTACCCCGAGGATCCCTAGCGCTTGCGCCGCCCGCCGGGCCGCACCTCGCGGCCGTCGGCGCGCAGGTAGCGCAGCACCGAGTCGTCGATCTGATCGCCCACCGAGACGAGCTCGATCTCCTTCTCGTGCTTGAGCATCAGGTCGCGCAGGTCCTGGTTGTAGTTGCGCTTCATGTAGTCGACCACCTCGGGCTGCGTGCGGACCTCCACCTTGGTGAAGCCCTTGAGCACCAGCGCCGAGCCGAGCCGACGCAGGATCGCGCCGGTGCGGGACTCGACCGTGCGCAGGCGGCCCGAGCCGCGGCAGCGCTGGCAGTTGTGGAACAGCATCTTCGAGAGGCCCGGGCCGAGACGCTGGCGCGTGAGCTCGAGCAGGCCGAACTGCGAGATGCGACCGAGCTTCGAGCGCGCGCGGTCCGTAGCCATGGCATCGCGCATCGCGTTCTCGACCTTCTTGCGCGAGCCGGAGCGCATCATGTCGATGAAGTCGCACACGATGATGCCGCCCAAGTCGCGCAGGCGAATCTGGCGCGCGATCTCCTGAACCGCGTCCAAATTCGTGCGCAGGGCGACGTCCTCGAAGTCGAAGCCATCGCTGCGCGTCTTGCCCGAGTTGACGTCGATCGCGACCAGCGCCTCGGCCTGATCGAACACGATCGAGCCACCCGAGGGCAGGTCGATGCGGCGCGAGAAAATGCGCTCGAAGTCCTGCTCCACGCTGTGATCGTGGAACAGGGGCTTGGCGCCCTGGTGCAACTGCACGCGATCCACCATCTCGGGGATCAGCTTCTGCATGAACTCGCGCACGCGGTTGTAGACCTTCTCGTCGTCGACGATCACCGCCTCGGTGTGGTCGTTGAAGAGGTCGCGGATCGTGCGGATCGCGACGTCCGACTCCTCGTACAGCGGCGAAGGCCCGCGACCGAGCTGCAGGCGCTTGCCAAAGCTGTCCCACAGGAGCATCAGGTAGTCGAGGTCGCGCTTGAGGTCTTCCTTGGTGCAGCCCGTACCGGCCGTGCGCACGATCACGCCCATCCCGGCAGGAATCTCGAGGCTCTCGAGGATGCGCTTGAGGCGCCGACGTTCCTTCTCGTCCTCGATCTTGCGGCTCACGCCCGTGCGCGACATGGACGGCATGAGCACGAGGTAGCGACCGGGGATCGAGATGTAGGTCGTCAGCGTCGGGCCCTTGTCGCCGATCGCGTCCTTGGTGATCTGCACCACCACCGACTGGCCCTTCTGAAGCAGCTCGGTGATCGGGTGGCGCGGGCGACCGCGCATGCGGCCGTTGCCTCCGCCCTGCTTGCCTCCACCTTGCCTGCTTCCGAACTGCTTGCCACCGCGCTCGTCGCGGCGGCGGTTGCGACCGCCCTGCTTGGCCTGGGGCTGGCTCGGAGCACGCACCAGCGCGCTGGCGTCGGCCTCGAGGCCGGAGGGCTGCTCGGACTGCGAAGCCAACTCAGGCGCGGCCGCAAGCTCCTCGCCCTCGGCGACCTCGTGCTCCTCGCTGTCCACGGCGAAGGAGAAGTCCATCGAGGCCTCCTCCGCAGGCGCGCTGATCAGGTGCTCGGACGGCGCAGCGGCCTCGAGCGACGTGACCTCGACCATCTCGTCGTGATCATGGTCGTGGTCGTGCGCCTCGGGGTGCGCGTGCTCCCCGGAGTCGGCGCCGTGATCATGGTCGTGCTCGTGCTCTTGGCCGTGCCCGTGATGATCGTCGTGGCGCTCGTGAGCGGCCGCGGCGGGGTGCGCTTCCGAGAGCTCGACGCCCGCGTGCGGCTGGTTCGACTTCTCATCCCACTCTTCGGGATCGATCTTGTGGGTCAGGAGCTTGTCGAGACTCCAGTCCTTGTCCCCGTAGGCCGCGAGCACGTCGGAGGTGTGCAGGAAGCCGTTGCGGCCCTCGCCGAAGTCGATGAACGCCGCGCCGATCGCGGGCTCGAGGTTCACGACCTTGCCGCGGTAGATGTCGTTGACCAGCGTCTCGTGGCGCCGCACGTGCATCTGGAAGTCGACGATGCGACCGTCCTCGATCACGGCCACGCGCGTCTCCTCGCGGTCGACGGCGTTGACGAGGATGATGTTCTTCTTGCCCGGACGCAGTGCGCGCGCCTCTTCCTTGGGCTCGCGCGCTTCCTTCGGCTTCTCCGCGCGATCGCGGCGACCGACCTTCGGGGCGGCGGGCTCGGCCTCCTCGGATTCGGCCTTCGGCGGCTGGGGAAGCTCGTCTTCCTCGCCCGGGATCAACTCGACGCCGACCGGGCCGTTCTGGCCCTCGTGGTTGCGGCCACGACCGCGGCGACGACGACGGCGACGGCCTCCGCCTTCGCCACCTTCTCCCTCCGGCGTCGGGGTGCCGCCTTCGGCAGCGGGAGCGTCGGAGCCCTGCCCCGACGGAGACCCCGACTCCTCCGTGCCTTCCGTGACGGCAGCGACGCCTTCGCCCTCGGAGCGGTGACCACCGCGCCCGCGACGGCCGCGGCCGCGGCGACCGCGGCGACGACCGTCCTCGCCCTCAACGGGCTCGGCCGGAGCGGCCACAAACGGAACTTCCTCAAGTGCGGGATCGAGGGGCAGTCCCTCGGGCCCGAGCTCGTCGGCCCGCTCGCCATCGGGGCTCGGGGCAGCAACCTCCGCGCCCTCGGTAGGTGCGCTGTCGGCTCCGCCGACGAGAGCCCCTTCGCCCGGCGCGGCGCCGGCTCGACGGCGACCGCGGCCGCCGCGACGCCCGCGGCGGCGACGACGCCCGAGACGCTCACCGTCCTCGGAAGGCGCGTCCTCGCGGACTTCCTCGTATTCGCCGAGCTCGGGCAGCTCGCCCTCGGAGAGCGGCAGGGGCTCGACCGGTTGCTCGGGGAGCGCCTCGACGGACGGCTCTGCGCCGGATTCGGCCAGTGCGTTGCTCGACTCGCCTGCGGGCAGCTCGCCCCCGCCTGCGGGCAGCTCGCCCCCGCCTGCGGGCAGCTCGCCCCCGCCTGCGGGCAGCTCGCCCTCGCCGGCGGGCAGCTCGCCCTTGGCGGCGGCGTTGTCGCGCCCCCTTCGACGACCGCGTCCTCCGCGGCGGCGCCGAGGACGCGCATCGCCCTCGGCGGGCAATGCACCTTCGGCGAACTCGTCCTTCGGCGGCTCCTCGCCGGAGTCCGACGCGTCGGAACCAGCGTCCGCTGCGCGCGGAGCCGAGTCCGCGTCGCGCAGGCTGGCGCGCGATGCGCGGTTGGTTTTGCCCTCGCGCTGGGCTTTGCCCCCGCGAGCGGTGGGGTTGTTGTGTTCGAGCGGAGTATCCGACTCCGCGCCGGCTCCGAAAGTCGGAGGCAGCTCGTCCCCGAAGGGGCGTTGATCCATCATGATGACAAAGTGCCTTGCAACGTCCGGGCGACACCCTGTGCGAGGCCGCGCGACGTCGCTCGCGCGACGGCGCCTACATGCGGCCCTAGGGGGCAACGGAGGCTCCCTTCGCGAAGCGTCTCGACGAGATCCCCGGAAAGCGCACGCGGGATGGGGCGGTCGGCGCAGGAATGCGCGCGAGCGCGCCGGTCGGGCGAGCGCGGGGAATCGCCGGCGCACCTGAAGGTGGATCCGGACGTTCTTGTGCGTTGTTGAGTTAGAGCGGGCGGCGCAGGCGGCGATGAGCTTCCCCTGAGGGAGCGTTCACCGATCGGGCCGCAGGTCCCTCGGCATACGGCCGAGGGCGAAACCATGGTCGCCTATCGACCGTCCGGAATCGAAGCCAAAGCTCGAAAAAGTCGTGTCCCGGAACAAGGCCGCCGGCCGCCCCCACCGCTGCGGGGACGGCCGGCGGCCAGCGTGGGGGCCCGGCAGGGCCTCCCGGGGCCCTGCGGGCCCGCTAGCGGCGCTGCTCGTCGTCGTCGTCCTCGGCCTCGGCCCGCTTGCGGGCCTCCTCGTAGGCGGCCTTGGTCTCGGGAGTCATCAGGGCCTCGTACTCGTCCTTCAGGCGACTGCGGCGGCGCAGCAGCTCGCCCTGCACGATCTTCTCCGTGTCGGCCGAGCTGTGCACCACGCTGGGCGTGAGGAACACGAGCAGGCTGCGGCGGTTGCGCTCGGCCTTCTCGTTCTTGAAAAACTCGCCGATCAGCGGGATGGCCGACAGGTACGGCACGCGCGACTCGGTCTTCGTGTCGACGTCGGTGGTCAGGCCGCCGATCATCGCCGTCTGGCCGCTCTCGAGCAGCATGGTCGTCACGATCGTCGACGAGCGCGTGCGCGGCAGCGCGATCGAGCCTTCCTCGCCCGCCGCGCCGATCGTGAACACGTCGAAGCCCGCCGGAGCGAGCGCCGACTGGCCGGTGCCCGAGAGGCTCGTCTCCTTCGGAATCACCTCCATGGTGAGCGTGTTGGTGCCGGGCACGACGTGCGGCACGATCATCAGCTGGAAGCCGATGTCCACCGGCGAGCTCTGCGCCTCGGTGAGCGAGAGCGAGAGGCCGCCGGCTTGGCCCTGCTCAGTCTTGGCTTCCGCGTAGCGGATGGTCTCGCCGACGAAGATGGTCGCCTCGATGCCGTCGAGCGCGATGATCTTCGGCGCCTGGATCACCTCGCTGTCCGTGTCGCTCTGCAGCATCTTGAGCGTCGCATTGACGCCCGTGAACGAGAGCACACCGAACACCGTATCCGGCACGGTCAGCGAACCGAGCGCGTTGGCCGGGTCGCTGACGGGCCCCACGTGGCCGAGCTGGCTCACGGAGATCGCGTCCTCCCAGTCGCCGCCATCGAGGCCGAAGGGCAGGGTGGTCGGGATCTGGCCGCCGCCGATGCGGATCTGCGGGCCACCGTCGCCGTAGTCGACGCCGAGGTCGAGGAAGTCGCCCTTGAGCGTCGAGACGAACTTGACGTCGACGAAGACCTGCGCGGGTTCGACGTCGAGGCGGTCGATCATCTGCGTGAGCTCCTCGTGCACCTGCGCGGTGTCGCGCACGATGATGACATTCTGCGACGGCACGTAGTCGAGGTCGCCGGCTTTCGAGAGCGCCTTGCGCAAGGCCTCGAGTACGGCGAATGACTTCGAGACGTCCTGCTGTCCCTGCTGATTGGCCATCGGCATCAGGAACTCGGACTTGATGTTCGGGCGGAAGCGACTCTGGGGCCGGATGTAGCGCAGCTGGTAGCTCTTGGTGGTCATCTGCGCCTGCAGCGTGACCGGGTCGACCACGCGCAGGATGCCGCGTCCTTCCTCGATCACCGTGAAGCCCAGCGTCTTGCAGGCCACGTCGAGCGCGTCGCGCCACGGGACGTTGTTGAGCCGCAGCGAGAGCGTGCCCGTGACCTCCGGAGCCACGATGATGTTCGCGCCGCCGACCTTGGCGATCAGGTCGATCACCTCGGCGATGTCCGTGCCGCGCGTCTCGAGCGAGAACGGGCGCGGCCTCTCCACCACGAGGATGCCGCCGGTGCGCTCACTCACGACGCAGCCGACGCTCTCGGCCACCACGTCGAGCGCGTCACGCCACGGGACGTCCGTGAGCTGCACCGACACCGGGCCGTACTCGCCGGGCAAGAGCACGAGGTTCACCCCCGTCTGCTCGCGCAGGTAGTCCACGACCTCCGCGAGGGACCGACCCTCGGCGCGCAGGTTGACGCGCGCGTCCTTGCCAACCGTCTGGGCCATGCCACTCGCACCAAGCGCGATCACAGCCGCGAGAGCCACCACTTGCTTGCTGATCACCGTATCGACTCCGTGTTGCGCCCGGACGACTCCTCGGCCCGAACGTGGTGGATATCGGCGGCTAGAAGCGGCGAACTAGAACTAGACCGCGGAAGATGAACTCGATTTCTCCAGCGCGAATGGCGCCGACGACCAGGTCGGCGGTCACGACGTCCCCCTCGCCCAACGCTCGACCGTTGATCACGGCGACCGGCGGGGTGCCGTCTTGGATGGCGATGCCGCTGATGCGCAGCTCGATCGACTGGAAGTCGATCAGGGCGCGCGCGTCCTCGGCAGCCTCGCGCATCGACGCGACGAGTCCTTGCCGCAGCGGATCCTCGCGCACGAGCGCCAGCTCCGATTCGACTCCCGCCAGCGTCTCGAGCGCCAGCTTGGGCTTGCCTTCCTCGATGCTCGCGTGCATCGACGCGAGCACGGTGCGCAGCGTTTCCGCAGGCGGCCCCGAGGGCGCCGCGGTCGCGCTGAAGCTCGAGCGCAGGGCCGCGATCGGCTCGCTGACCTCGCGACGCAGCCGGCTCTCGGCCACGGGGTAGGTGATCGCGCCTTCGGATGCGAGCTTGCTCAGGTCGTCCTCGAGCGCGGTCAGCGCAGTCTCGAGTTCCGCGCGCAGGCGCACCTGCTCGACATACAGCGTTCCGGGACGCTCGAGCGCCGTCCACAGGGCGCGCGTCGCGATGGCGCGCTCGACGAGCCCGTCGACGCGCTCCACTTGCTCCGCAACCGGCAGGCCCGTCGGGCCGTCGGTCGACTGCGGCACGCGCGGGTCGACCCACGGGTCACGACGTCCGCGCTGCCCACGGTAGTCGAAGTGCTCCACGGCCACCGCATCGCGATGACGGGCGATCTCGCCGAGCAGGAGCTCGCGCTTGCGCGCGTAACCATCGATCTTGACGAGCTCCGGCCCGTCCTGCGGCTTGTAGACGAAGGTCTCGATCTCGAGCTTGACAGTGTGCGCCGCGCGTCCATCGCGCTCGAGCGCCTGCTCGCCGCTCGCAGTCCACTGGATGGTCGGGATACGCAAAAAGCGCCGGTGCCCCTCGACATGGTCGAGGAACGTGAGCACTTGGAAGGCGTCGCCCTCGAGCACGAGTTCGTAGATCGCCTTCTCGAAGGCCTCGGCCTCCTTGCGACGGCCATGCGACGGATCCTTCTTCTTGATCGACGTGATCTGCACCTCGCTCGAGCGCTCGAAGGCCTGCAGGTCGCGGATCAGCTCGTTGAGGTCCTTGTCGTCGGGCAGGATCTCCTTGATCGCCTGCTCGGTCTCGCGCAGGACGATTACATCGCGCTCGAGCGCGGGCGTGCCAGCGATGAGCTTGCGCCCGACGCCGATCTGGGAGCGCACGGTCTCGACGTCAAGGCGGGCGGCCTCGATCGCCCCGTACTCGGACCACACGAGGAAGCCGAGACCGCCGAGCACCAGCGCGGCACCGGCGGCGAGACCGGTCAGCATGCGACGGTCCGTGCTCACGGCTTCGACTCCATGGCGACGGGCGCCTTCTTGGCGGGCTTCTTCTGAGGCTCGACCTTGGCCGACTCGCGGGGGCGCAGTTGCAGCGCGAGCGGGAAGTTCCACACCACAGAAGGCACGAGTTCCGGATCCGGATCGGTCTGGGTGCCCTCGGGCGGCGAGGGCGGCAGGAAGTCATCGAGGAAGCTCGAGCGCTCGAGGTCCTCGAGGAAGTCTGCCACCTGCGAGAAGTGCGGCGAGCCGGAGTGGCCCGCGGCCTTGAGCTGGCCCGGCGACGTGGCGCGCGGGTCGGAGTTCTGCGAGACGACGAGGTCGTCGAGCCACACGAAGTGGCGCTTGCCGTCCCCGCCGGAGTTGATGACGGCGACCAGCTCGTCGATCTTGCGCGTCCACAGCACGCGCGTCTTGATGACGCCTGCGAGCGCCTCCTCGCGGCCGGTGAAGCGCCTGCGCTCGCCGTCGAGCTTCTTGTGGTAGTCGACTTGGCGATTGAGGCCCTCCGCCTCGGTCATGAGCACGGAACGCTCGCTCTCGACCTCGTTCATCACGCCGAAGGCGAGCCAGCCGTACCAGCTCGCGAGCAGCGAGGTGACGGCGACAAGCGCGACCACGAGGCCGAGGACCTTCAGCGGCGTGCGCGCCTTGCGGCGGTGCTGCTCGGGGAGCAGGTTGATGCGGATCATGCGGCGCGGACCCTCGCTGCGAGACCGAGCGCGACGACCAAGGTCGGCGCCCAGTTCTCCAGTTCCTCGACATCCACGCGCTCGGCGGCGACGCGCAGGCCCTCGAGCGGATTCCACGCGCGCGTGGTGCGCCCCGTGGCCTGCTCGACCTGCGCGATGAGCCCCGGCGCGAGCGAGCCGCCGCCGGAGAGCAGCACTTCCTCGACCCGCACGCCCTCGTGGTTCTCGACGTAGTCGAGCGAGAGCGACAGCTCGTTGGAGAGATCCTCGAGCACCGGCTGGATGGCGCGCACGATGTCCGCCTCGGCCTCAGCCCCCGCGCGCTTGTGCGACTCGGCGTCGAAGTTCTCGAGCCCGAGCCGGCGCGCCACGGCCTGCGTCATGTCCGCACCTCCGATGGCGATCTCGCGGCTGAAGCAGGTCTCGCCGCCGACGAGCACGTTGATCTGGGTGCGCGATGCGCCGACGTCGACGAGCGCGATCGCGCGCTCCTCTCCCGAGCCCTCGAGCGCGGCCGCGGCCTCGTCGCTGAGCCCGCACAACTCCCACGCATTCGCGATGGCGAACGAGTCGACGTCGATGGCGAGCGGCTGCAGGTTCCGGCCCTGCAGGAGCGCGACCTGCTCGTCGATCGTCTGCTGGCGGCAGGCGACGAGCACGACCGGCATGGTCTCGTCCTTGGCGGCCTCGCCCGCGCGCATGGCGCGGCGCGCGAGCGGCTGGCAGTCGAGCACGCACTCGGCGAGCTCGAAGGGCACGTAGCGGTCGGCCTCGAGCCGGATCGCCTGGCGCAGCTCCGAGTCGCTCATCTTGGGCATCTGGAGGTAGCGCACCACCACCGACTGCCCGGCGACGGACGTCACGACCGAGCGGGCGCGGAACTTGCCGCGCTTCCAGACCTCGGCCACGGCGGCGGCCTTGTCGCCGCCCGGGGGGATCTCGACTCGCGCGAAGCCGGTGATCACCGGTTCGGGGCCCTCGAGCGTGATCTCGACAGCCTTGACGACTTGGCTGCCCAGATCGAGGCCCACGACGCTCTTGCCTCTGCGGAACACTCTTGCCTCGTGCCGTTCGATGCCTGACGGGCGGGTCCCGCGAGAGCGGACCCGGACCCGGTCGGGAGGACCGGAGCCGCAGGCAACTTCGGCCAGCCGGGGCGGCGAGGTTTAGTCGAGCTCGCTGAAACCGCCCTGCACGAGCCTCCGCAAGGCCTCGATCAGCGCGGTCGCGTCGTCGCCCTGAGCGAGGAACTCGAGTTCCTCGCCCTGCGAGGCCCCGAGCGTCATCAGCGACAGGATGCTGCGCCCGTCGACCTCGCGCGCGCCGCAGCGCACTCGCACCGTCGCTCGATGCGCCAACGCGGTGGTCACGAGCGCGTGGCAGGGTCGGGCGTGAAGTCCGCGCGGGTTTTCGACCCGGATCGTTGCACGTGCCTCGTTCGACATGGAAGTTCCTTCGGTGTGCATGGTACTAGGCGGCCCTCATCTCACGAAGGAGCTCGATCAGCTCCGCGCGCGTCCGGGCCCGGAGCGCGCAGCCGCGGAAGTCGCTCGAGCGCGCGAGGCGCGCGATCCAGCGCATGAATTCGAGGTGCCGCGCGGGATCGTGACGGTCGCCCGGCCGGTCGGGCCGCAGCACGGTGAACACGAGCTGCACCAGCTCACCGTCGATCGCCCCCCACTCGCAGCCGTCGGGGACTACCGAGAGCGAGGCGGCCGTCTCGGCGAGGCCGCTCACGCGCACGTGCGGGATCGCGACGCCGTGGCCGAAACCCGTGGAAGAGGTGCGCTCGCGCGTCACCAGCGCCGCCAGCGCGCGCTCGCTCAGGCCCGCGTCGAGCGCACGGCCCTCGATGAGCCCTTGGACGACCGCGGCGAGCACGACTTCCTTGTCCGTGCCGTGCAGGGGCAGCAAGCAGGCTTGAGGCTTGAAGAGCTTCCAGTGGTTCATGGCGGGAGGGTCGCGACAGACCTCCTGTCGCGGGCACCTATCGGTTCACCGCGAATGGAATCCGAAGACGGCCCCGCTGGCGGCCCGCAGCCACTGCCAGCCGGCGGGCCCGCTCCGAGCCCGGCGGGCACCAGCGCCCGGCCGAAGGCTTGCGCCACGAAGACGCCGCGCAGGTCCCTCCCGGCCCTGCCCGACGCCCAGCCTCGGCGCGGCGCTCCGGGGAGCGCGTCGCTAGCGACGCCGATGGTCGCGACGTCGACCGATCAGGCGCTCGCGATGGCGGTCGAGCACGCGCCCCATCTTGTGCAGGGCAGCGTCTAAGGCAGCGGGAAACTCGTCGGCCTGCGCATCGACGACGAGCGTCGCGTGGCGACCGACGTTGGCGACCAACTCGACCCGGTGCAGCTCGCTCTGGCGCTCGCAAAGGGCGCGCAGCGAGACGATGCGGTCGAAGTGCCCGAGCAGCCCGGAGAGGCGCTGCTCGACCGCCTCGCGCACGCGCGAGGGGTAGTCATGATGCGGGATCGACACCTGCGTCTTCATCGAGCCTGTTCCTTCCCGGCTCCTCCAGGGAGCCGCGATCTCAGCCTGCGAATCCAGCACAGCGGCGCGGGGCGCTCTCGCGTCCCCCGTCGCACCCAGCACTTTCACCTTCGACGCGCATGTGAGAACCGTCAAGGGGTGCCACGAAAAAAAGCCCAGCGAACGCGAAAACGTCGAAACTTGGGGGGCTAGCGAAACAGGCCCGGCACTCCGCGCGGTCCGCGGTCGCGCCCTCGGAAGGCGCGCGGCTCGTAGAGCACCGACACGAGATACAGGCCCTCGGGCGGCGCCGTCGCGGCTGCCTCGCGACGGTCGCGCGCGTCAAGAATCGCGCGCACGCGTGCCGCATCGAGCTTGCCCCGGCCGACGTCGAGCAGGGTGCCGGCGATGGTGCGCACCATGTTGTAGAGGAAGCCGTCCCCCTCGACGACGATCGCGAAGGCGCTGCGCCGCGCGACGATCTTGAGCGAACGGATGGTGCGCACGGTCGACCTGCGCGGCGAGCCCGCGGTCGCGAGCGAGGCGAAGTCCTGCTGGCCGAGGAACTCGCGCGCGGCGGCGCGCATGGCCTCGAGGTCGAGCGGATCGCGCACGAAGTGCGAATACAGCGGCGGGAACGGCAGCCGGAAACGGCCGGTCTCCACGCGGTAGGCGTAGCGCTTGCCGCACGCGTCGAACTGCGCGTGGAAGTCGTCGGCGCAGGTCTCGAGCCGGCGCACGACCACCCCCTCGGGCAGGTGCGCATTGAGTGCGTGCCGCAGCCGGTCGTCGTCGAGCGCCGTGTCGACATGGAAGTGCGCCACTTGCCCGAGCGCGTGCACGCCCGCGTCGGTGCGCCCCGCGCCGAACACAGTCACGTGACTCGACACGAGGCTCTCGAGCGCGAGCTCGACGGTCTCCTGCACGGAGTCGAAGCCCTCCTGCCGCTGCCAGCCGTGGAAGCGGGAACCGTCGTAGGCGATCTGGATGCGGACGTTGCGCATGGACGCGGGTGGAAGGCTACCAGCCGGCGCGGCGCGGCCCTACGCCATGGTCACTCGTGGCGGCGCCGCAGGTATGAGCTCTGGATGCCGAGCTCCGCGCGGTACTTGGCGACCGTGCGCCGGGCGAGCGCGTGTCCGGACCGCGCGAGGCGCTCGACGGCCTCGTCGTCCGAGAGCGGACGCGACGGATCCTCGTCGGCAAACAGGGCGCGCACGGCCTCGCGCACGTCGTCGCGGGCGAGCTCGCCACCGGCTGCGGCTTGGGGAAACAGGTCGCGCAGGGCGACGATGCCGTGCGGCGTCTGAGCATGCTTGCCTGCGACGGCGCGGCTCACCGTGCTGACATGCAGCCCGAGTTCCTCGGCGAGCGCCGTCATGGTCAGCGGCACGAGCTGGCCGTGGCCGCGCTCGAGGAACGCGCGCTGGTGCGCGAAGAGCGCCTTCGAGATCGCGAGCAGCGTCGCGCCGCGCAGCTCCATGGCCTCGACGAGCCAGCGCGCACGCTCGAGCTTGCCGCGCAGGTAGCTCTGCACCTCGCGCGGCTGCGCGGGATCGTGCGCGAGCCGCGTGATGCGCGCGTCGAGCGAGACGGAAGGCCACGAAGAGCGATCAAGGCGCACCTCGAAGGAGTCCTGATCGTCGCGCTCGACGACGACGTCGGGGTACACGAGCGGAGCGGGCTCGTCCCGCAGCGCGGCGCCAGGAGCCGGATCGAGCTGCGCGAGGCGCGCGAGCAACTCGCGCAGGCGCGACACGTCGATGCGCAGCTCGCGCGCGACGGCGGGCAGGTGATTGCGGGCCAGTTCGCCGACGAATTCGCGCAGGATGCGCTGCAGGGCCGCAAAGTCGGGATCGGCGGGGTCGAGCTGCAGGAGCAAGGCCTCGATCGCGTCGTGCGCGCCGAGCCCGCGCGGCTCGAGACGTGCGAGAGCCGCGCGAGCGCCCGCGAGCTCGCTTGCTCCACCCTCGAGGCCGTCCAGTTCCGCGCGCGCGAGCAGCTCGTCGTCGAGCCACGGCAGGAAGCCACGCTCGTCGAGCTGTGCGAGCAGCCAGCGGGACCAGACTTCCGTGCACGGCTCGAGGCCGAGCAGCGCGAGCTCGGCTTCGAGCTGCGCGGCCACGTCGACGTGCCGATCCGGCTGGTTCTGCAGCCACTCGTCGTGGCGCTCCGTCGCGTCTCCTCGCGCCCGGCTGCGAGCGGGCTCGCTCGGCAGGGAGCGCGGCGACTCCTCGACCACGAGAGCCTCGTTCTGCTCGGCCTGCTCGCGCAGGAAGGACTCGAGCGCAAGGGCCGGCAGCGCGAGCAGCTCGATCGACTGCAGCATGCGCGGTGCGAGCAGCATCTGCTGCCCCATCGCCTGCCGGACTTCGATGCGCTGCGCCACGCACGGACTATCGACGCGAATTCGGGGCAGGTTGAGCGAGCTTGCGCTCCCGCAGGAGAAAGGGGGCTCCGGCCCCGCGAGACTAGGACAGCGGGCGGCGCGGGCGCGGCAGCACGAGCTCGACCCGGCCCTCGAGGGCGTCCTCGAGCACGCCCTTGTGCAGGTACTCGATGGCGCTGCCCGCCGGGAGCCCGCGGGCCATGCGCGTGACGCGCGGCGCGAGTCCCGCGGCGGCGAGCGACTCGAGCACGAGGCGCGCCGTCGCCTCTCCCTCGGCGTCGGGGTCGGTGGCGAGGATCACCTCGCGCGTCCCCTCGCGCTTCACGCGTTCGACGAGCCGCCCCACGAAGAGTTGCGCGGGCTCGCTGCCGTCGGCGGGATTGAGCGCCCCCATCAGCACGTGGTACCGGCCGCGAAAGACCTTGGCGCGCTCGATGGCCTCGACGTCCTTGGGCTGCTCGACCACGCACAGCGCCAGCGCGTCGCGTTCGGCATCGGCGCAGATCGCGCAGGGATTCGTGCGCGTCACGTTGCAGCACGCCCGGCACAGCTCGGTCTCGCGCACCGCGCGCTCGAGGGCCGGAGCGAGCTCGCGCGCGGAGGGATCGCGCAGGGCGTGGAACGCGAGCCGCTCGGCCGTGCGCCGTCCGACGCCCGGATAGCGGGAGAAGGCCTCGATCAGCCTCTCGAGCGGCTCAGGGTAGGCCACGGCACGCGCGCCCTAGAAGAGCCCAGGCAGCTGCACGCCGCCGGTGACCTTGGCCATGGCCTCGGCCGCGAGTCGCGCGGCCTTCGCCTGCGCGTCGCGCGTCGCGGCGAGCACGAGGTCCTCGACCAGCGTCTTGTCCGGCCGCGCGAGCAACTCCGCCGCGATCTCGACCTTGACGACGCTGCGGTCGCCACTCGCGAGCACGCGCACGGCACCGCCGCCGGCGCTGCCCTCGACCGTGCGGCTCTTGAGTTCCTCGCGGACGCGGTCGAGCTCGCGCTGCATCTGCTGGGCCTGCTTCAGAAGGCTGCCCATGTCGCCGAAAGCGCTGGTCATGCGTTGTCCTCGATCAGGCCGCCGAAGAGCTCGGCCACCTCGCGCGTGAAGGGATCGGACGAGCCCGCGGCGCGAGTCGCGGGATCGTCGAGCACGAGCTGTACGGGGCGCGCGAGCGAACGCGCGAGCAGGGCCTCGAGCGTCGTTCGCACTGCACTGCCCGCGAGCAGCGCGCGCTCGGGCTCGAGCAGGCGCTGGAGCTGGATGGTGGCGCGGGAGCCAGTGGTTTCCGCGAGACTGCCGCGGCGCTTGAGCACCTCGGCAGCCTCGGCGTGGGTCTTGGCGAGCTCAGTGAGCAGGTTGCCCCACACCCCCTGTGGCGCGCGCTCGCGCGCGGCCGGCGCGG
>SXGT01304963.1_pt1 | contig 37808 bp, 45 predicted proteins | sample 3176221 | NCBI WGS metagenome assembly SXGT01 (sample SAMN11356862, study PRJNA531348) | freshwater metagenome | isolation source: freshwater sample F1-120 | place: China: Fuxian Lake, Yuxi | collected 2017-12-25 | reverse complement strand
CTGGCTCGGGTCACCGCGGTGTAGAGCCAGCGCTTGCGATCTGCTCGGAAGCAATACGACTCATCGAAGATGATGACGGCCGGCCACTGCGAGCCCTGTGCCTTGTGAGTCGTCAAGGCATAGCCGTAGTCGAACGATTGCGCCAGCCGCTGCTCGCGGTAGTCGAGTTCCCGCCCCTCGAACGGAGCCCGGTGGGCGTCGCAGACCAGCGGGAGTCGATCCTCACTCAGCAGGGTGAGGCACATCGAATCGTTGTCCACCACGATGCTTTCCTGAACGGTCCAGATCTCACCGTTGAGGAGTCCGATCATGTGGTCATTGCGGAGGCACACCAGCCGGTCCTTCGCGACCGGGAGATGCCCAAGCGGGTTGTCCGCTCCGCGCTTCAGGATCTGGCGAGCCCGAACGTTGCTCGCAGACCGCGTGGTGTTTCGCCCAACCAGGATCTGGTCGTGGACCATGACACTCTCCGGGTCCAGATCCCCCTTGGGCACCACCAGACTCTCCCCGTATTGACCGGGGGACGGGTAGCCGCCTTCGCGGATCAGCGTTGCGAGCCGGATGATCGGGGAGTCCTGAGCTTGACGGTGAATCTCCGTCAGCATCACGTCCGGGTTTCCGTTCGTGAAGTAGCCGGCAGCAGCAACCGGAGGAAGCTGCGCCGGATCGCCGAGCACGAGGATGGGAGTGCCGAAGGATTCGAGGTCACGACCCATCGACTCATTGACCATCGAGCACTCGTCAATAACGATCAGTTTGGCCCGCTTGACGGGACTGTCGAAGTTGAGCACGAAGGCCGGGCGCTTGAGGTCTTGCTGGATGGCCTCAATCTCGGCTTCCGTCGCTTCGAGGCTCTGGATCAGCGTCGTGTATTCCTCCGCATCCTTCGGCGTGCTGGCGATCGTCGTGTTCAGTTCGGCTAGGTGTCCTTTCAACTCCAGCAATCGAACGTCCGACTTGGGTTGCGGCTTGTAGATGAGCCGGTGGATCGTGGTCGCGTTGAGGCATCCGCTCGCCTTCATGACGCTTGCGGCCTTGCCGGTGTATGCGGCGAACAGCACTTGTCCGCCGCAAGACTCCGCGAGGATCCGCGCCATAGTTGTCTTGCCTGTGCCTGCGTAACCGAACAGCTTGAACACCTGCTTTCGGTTCGGATCAGCAAGCCAGTCACTGACCGCCTTCAAGGCGGCTTCCTGCTTCGGCGACCACTGCATGGCTAGTCCTTCGGCTCGGGGTTCTCGGGGATCGCGGCGCGGACAAAGCAGTCCTTCGCTTCGAGTAGCTTGCGAAGTCCTGCGGACCGCTCCGCGTTGTCAGGCAGCATCCTCTCCATCTCCATCGCCAGATCGCAGCACGCCTTGGAAATGTCCCGCAGCGGCTGCTTCTGGAGATGTTGGTAGGAGAAGAAGCGCATGATTGGGTTGCGCTTCTTCTCCATGGATCAGAACGGAACCTTGCCGCCTCCCGGATTGCCGCCGCCTTCGCCGTCGGACTCCACGCCGCCACCGCGGGTTTCCTCCGCCATCTTCCGCTGACCCGTGACGATCTGCTCGTTGAGCATCTCGCCGTAGAGCAGGAGCGGGTTGGGCTGACCATCTTCCGTGGTCGGCGAGATGAGCGACGGTCCCACCTTCCCCTTCGCCGGGGTGATCTCGAAGTTGAAGAACGAGCCCTTGTTGTTCTTCTGACTGACGGTCTTCACGAGCAGGCGGTTGGCCCACAGGGGCGCAGTCGAGCGGTCCGGCAGCAGGTGTGTCCGCAACGTCTGCATGATCGCCTTGTAGACGCGGATCTTGGTGGACGTGAAGCTGATGACCATCGGGCTGCCCGGCTCCGGAGCGTCGGCCGAGTCGAGCAGGTAGCCGAACATGTAGAACGTCTCGATGACTTCGTTGCCCTCCGCCGTCTTGAAGGAGCCGAACTCACCCTTGGCGAGCAACTCCTTGATGAAGTCGCTCCGCTTCTCGTGACGAGCAACGATGCCGCCGCCCTTCTCGCGCGGACGCCATTCCACGAAGACGTGCTGCGTGGCGACCGGCACGAAGAACACGCCCACCTTCCCGTCGTGAAGCTCCTTGCTGACCGTGTTGATCAGCATGCCTGGGCGCGCTCCCTCCAGCGAGCCCTCCGCCACTTCGGGCGACAGCGCCTGGAGGAGCCCCAGGAACGGTGTCGTGAAGTCGTCGGCGTCCGTGCCTTCGTAGCCGGCACCGCTCTTGCCCCCGTAGTTGTAGTTGGGGGCCAACTCTTGCTTCGGCTGAACGGCCGGAAGCTGCTTGTCCTTGTCTTCGGTCTTCTTGACTGCCATGGGATCCTCGCGTGTGGTGTGGTCGCCGCTTTTACGTCCGCGAGCACGAAGGACGGGGCCGGAGCCCGGAAGTCACTTGGTGGCGATCTTGGCGATGCGCTGTTGCCAGGCACCAAACAACTGAAGCGGGATCGGCTCCCCCTTCTCCAGCTGCTCGCCGATGAATGCTCGAAGGGTGGAGGGCTCCACCTTCAGGTCGCTCTTCACGTTCTCGAACTTCGTTTCCAGTTCGGCCTGAAGCTCTTGAGCCGCTTCCTGTTGCTCGCGATCGAAGGCGACGACGATTGACCGCTTGATGAGGCCCCCGTGTCCGTGGGCATCGAGCCAGGCCATTGCGGCCGGCTTGTTCGCGTCCGGGATCGACGCGCGGATGGTCTCGGTGATCTTGATCTTGAATCCGGCCGTCGTCTTGAACTCCGCTACTCCGAGGGAGTCCATCAGTTCCGGGATGTCCTTCTCCGCTAGCTCCGTCACCGCTGCCTTTGCCTTCTTCAGTTGCTCTTCGATCTTAGCAACCTCCAACTCTGCTTTGTTCAGTTCGATCGCGAGTTCAGAGAGGCGCTTGAGTCCGTCCGCCGAAGGCTGTGGTTTCGAGTAGCCGGTCATGGTTTGCTCCCGGGTGTGGAAGTCCCCACTATACGGGCGTGTGGGTGATAGGCAAGCACGATTTCGTGACGCTGTAGCGTTGATCTCGATTGCTCCAGACCAGCACCGCAACGCGACCTTCGTTGTGGGCTGCTGCCAGCGCCATCGCCCATCCGATCATGACCGGGTTCCCGATCGGAAGCAAATAGTCATTGTCGGTGAATGACTTGAGGATCAGGTCCATCTTGGCGACAACAAGCTCCGGGCGCTGAAGCGTTGTCTTCGCATCCAGGATGAACCGGAGCTTCCCGAATGACTCTGCTGGAGTCAGGTCATAGCGCGGCGTCAGTTCGCCTTTCTCGGGGTCGTAGCGAAGGTGGTGCTGAACGACGTAGACGTGTCCCATCAGAACATACTCCAGCCGCAGTGACTACAGTTGCCGCCCAAGTCGACGTAGTGATGACCGCGGCGCGCGCAGTCCCGTCGCCGCTTCCTACGCCAGAGCGCTGCGCCCACGCAGAGCGCGATGGTGACGGGGAACAAGAGGAAAAGGAAGACCATCAGATCCACTCCTTGAGCTTGTCGCCGGTGATGACCGATGCGATGTCCACCTTGTTCCGGAGGGCTTCCACGATCTTCTCGTCCACGGTGTCGGTGGCGACCAGATCGAAGTAGGTGACCGCGTTCCTCTGTCCGATGCGGTGCGCGCGATCTTCGGACTGGAGACGGTCCGTCAGCTTGAAGCTGTTGTTGTAGTAGATGACCGTGCGCGCTGCGGTCAGCGTGATCCCCTCTGCGCCCACGGCAGGGTTCGCGACGAAGGCGCGAGCGGTGCCGGTCTGGAAGCGCACGATGGCTTCCGCTCGTTCTTCGTCTCCCACCGCGCCGTCGAAGCGAACCGCCTCCACGCCGTCTTCCTTCAGCGCGGCCATGATGGAGTCGATGTCTTGTCGGAACTTCGCCCAGACGATGAACTTGCCGGGCGTGTCTTCGACGATCTCACGAAGGAGCCGGAGCCGCGGGTTGTCGAAGTGCTTGACGGGACCGTCGCTGCCGTCTTCCATCCGCGTCGGGACGAAGCCCGAGACGATCTGTTGGAAGCGAAGCAGCTGGACGATCGCCAGCATAGCGTCTACCTCCCCGGACTCGAACCGGAGCAGATACGACTCCTTCATGTCTTCGTAGGCTCGCGCCTGCTCCGCCGACATCGTGAAGTAGCGTTTCGTGTAGAGCTTCGGCGGGAGGTCCAGGACGTCATCCTTGAGCACCCGGCAGCTGACTGCCTGGGTCATCTCTCCCAGCTTGTTCAGGTTTCGGTAGCGAACCAAGTCCTGATACAAGCGTCCGCTCCGCGGATCCATCTTGCTCGCGAACACGCCAAAGTAGTTCTTGAACGCTGCGTAGGCTCGGCAACCAATCGAGTCCCAGATGTCTGGATGAAGGAACGCAAACTGAGTGAACACGTCGAACGGCGAGTTGGCGACTGGGGTGCCGGTCAGAATGCGGCGAAACACCGCCGCCTTCCCTCGCGCCAGCGAGCGGATCGTCCACTTGACGCGCGGTTCCTTGATTCGCGCGGACTCGTCCAGGACCATCATACAGCGACGCTCCGTCAGGAACTTGTGGAGGAACTTGTCCCCCGCTTCCGTCATGATGCCGTGGTAGCTCATGACCAGCACAGCAAGCCCTCTATGCTCCTGGACTTCCTTCGCCGCCGCCTGGAACCGCTTTGTCGATGCCTTCGCCGTCTCCCAGAGCAACGACTTGGTTTGCTCCGCCACCACGTCCGGAAGGTGGGTGGGCAACTCGTTGACGGTCCAGTTCCGGTAGACGCCGTTGGGGGCGATGATGACCAGCCCCTCGATCCGCTTGTTCAGGTAGAGCCAGGCCGCTGTATCGACCGTCAGTTTGCTCTTCCCCGTCCCCTGCTCCCAGAGGATCCCCCAGGCTGGCAGAGCCCGGGTCTTCTCCCACCACTCGCGTTGATGACTGAACGGGGGAGTCTTCCAGGGGTAGTCGCTCACGGGGTTCTCGGGGTTCTGGAGCCGCGAAATGACGCAGGCCCGGACATCGCTTGCGCGTTGCCCGGGCCTGGTTTGGGTCCAGTCGCGGGAGCAGCGGACCTGCGCCCCATACTACCGGGAGTTCCCCGCCGACGCTAGGCTGTGCCGCCCCCTGTTTCTGAGCCGGGAGCGGCCGGCGGGAGGGGTGAGGGTGTCATCCTTCGAGCGGCGGCAAGCCGTGTGCCCAGGGCTCGCAGTTGCGCCAGCCTCTCCGGGCTGATCTGCCGGGGCGGAGTGAACCGGACCCGGTGGGCCTTGAAAGCCGCCTTCAGGGCGTCCCGTTCCGCCGCCCCGAGGAACCGGGCAACCAGGGTCAGGTAGGCTGCGGCGAAGGGCCAGTGGTGTCCAGCCCAGGGGGCTGAGACGTGGGCGAGTTCGTGGAGGATGACGGGGAGGGTTCGAGCCCAGCGGGGGAGGTTCAGGAACCCGTGGCCGCCGCGGGCGGCGCGGGTGCCTCGCCCGTCCGCAATCTCGATCGTGACAGACCGGGTGCCGGCATCGGCCAGGAGCTTCTTCCAGGTCGCGCTGGCAGTGATCTTCTTCACCAGTTTGCGAATCTCCCCCAAGTCACCGTCGCGGTAGAGGCACCCCCATCCGTAGGACTCCCCCGCGGCTGGGCCGACAAAGGCTGCGCGCTCCGCCTCATACACTTTCTTCCGCTGCGTGTCCCAGACGGGAAGGTCCCAAGCCTTCCCTCTCCAATACGCCTTTATGGTCTTGGTCATGGTTCTCCTATCGGTTGACGAGTCGGAGAACTTTAGCTGGTCAGCACCCAGCAAGCGTCAAGTCAATCTCGAACGGAGACTAGGGGGCGTAATAGAACGCCAGCAGCACTAGGGCGAGAGTCAGGAAGACGCTCACCACCAGACTGAACAACAGAGCTTCCAGAACGACCCGTAGCCACCTGTTCATCCTGAAGGGGGATTGTGCTGATGATGATGTTCAGACAGGCGACTCTCGATGCTCTCCATGCGAGTCTCGATTACCTGGGTTCGCCTGTCGATAGCATCCAGCTTCACGTTCCCTTCGTTCGCCAGCTTCTTCAGCGAGTCTCGGATTTCCGGGACCGCGTCAGCCACGATGCCGTGCGACTTCGTGGCGCTGGTGAACCAGTTGATGACGTGAGGTAGGAGTTTCCAAACGATAAGGCAACCGAACAGGATGAGGAAGACGGGAACCCCGAGACGTTCCAGAACATCCGCCCAGTCCGAAGTCTTCGGGGTGTCTTGGCTAAGTAGTGAGAACGCCATATGCGACGATGGTGGTGGAAGGGTTTTCGATCTGGACCAACTGCGGGGAGGGAGTTTCGCTGACCGTGTGGCGAACACGAACGGTGTCGCCGCTCGATACCGCGAAAGTTCCCGACGTGAGCCCGGCCGCGATGACGGTAGACCAGGCACCCGCATTGACGCTCACCTGGACGTTTGACGTGCCGTAGGCTGCCCCGATCCGGAGGGTGTGGGTTCCGGTCGTGACGACAGCGTAGCTGTTGCTCGCCGTCAACGCCGTCAGCTGACCGCCCAGGTAGAAGTATGCGCTGTATGCCGACGTTGGGCCTACGTCGTGGGTCAGGTTGAACCGGCTCGTCAGGTCGACTTCGGCGTTGATGTCGTGTCGCGTCTCGATCTGGATGCGGACCGTCGTGCCTGCTGCGGCCCGGTTCCAGAGCGCCAGGCGATTGACGAGAAGCGGACCCGCACCCGTCGCCCAAGAGCCGGTGTAGACTTCGGCGTTGATGCCGGACGGATCGACGAAGACGCGCAGCCGGTATTCGGTCGATGCGTCGACTCCCGCGTCATCAGAGAGCAGCGCTGCCGTCTCGTCCGTCGTGTTGAGGTCGCGCCGCCGCCAGCTGACGTTAAAGCCGGTTCCGTTCATGCCGGAGCCGTCGCCGTCCGCGTTGGGCGTAGCGAACGCTGTTGACCCGCCGTTGTAGAGCGGCGCGGCCGGCGGGTAGGGCCGGATGGCGCGCTTGTTCATCGTCAGACTGATCGCCGTCGTCGCTCCCGCGAAGATGTCTGTCGTGGAGCGCGGTCGCAGTTCGATGTCTACGTTGTTCGTGTTCGGGAAGGTCGTGGTGGTGATCCCCGAGCCCACGAACAGCAGATAGACCGGGGCGTTGATCGCGTGACTCTCCTGAACGGAGTCAAGCACGCCGCGGTAGACGTTCTGAAGGTTGACGTCGCTTCCGGAGTTGGCCGCGGAACGAACCAGCATGAACTCCGTCCCGACCATAATCAACTGCGTCAGGTCGCTCCCCAAGTCCTGGACGGTCGTGCCGTCGTCGAAGACGCTTTCCAGATCCACCTGGCTGTCGGGATCCGGAGTGATCGTGATCGTCGTCGTGGGGATGGCGGTCCCCTTGCTCAGCGCGGACGTGAGCTTGCCGATCTTCATGAACTGGATCACGGCCCCCGCGTCGGCGTAGGAGCCGCTGGGCGCTCCGGACGAGTTCCGCTGACCGATCGTGAAGGCGACTTCGCTGCCGCCGCGGCGAGCGGCGCAGTGGATCTTGCACGCATCCGGGTCGCCTGCGTAGAGCGGGTCGCGAGTGACCAGAGCGCGCGGAGCCTCGAAGGCCAGCTGCTGACCGCTCGTGTATGCGGCCAAGCCCACCGTCGGCGGAGTCCAGCCCGTTGGGTTGGGCGTCCCCATGCTGGCGGCGGCATACTTGAAGACATCCTGGACGCACTGGATGATGATCTGGTTGTCGTCGGGCTTCCCGTAGTCGACTCGCGTGACGCGCATCGGCAGTTGGGTGAAGCCATACTGCGGAGCCGTCCAGGCAACCACGTCGCCGATCCTCAGCGTCCAGTTCTCGCGGTTGATCGTGAACTTCGCACGCGCCAGCGGGTAGCTCTGCGCGCGGAGGTCGCGCCAGGCGATGTTGCTGGCGAGGGCGGACAGCTTGACTCCGGGATAGACCGCGATGGCCGTGACTCCCGTCGGGTTGGTCGTGTTCCCTCCCGCCGCGATGATGGCGTTGGCCGTGTCTTGAGCAACTGCGTATGACTCCTTGTATTCGTCCGCGCGCTTGTCATACTTGACCTGGATTTGGTTGGTCGTGTCGTCCCAAGAGCCGCGGGTGAAGTCTGCGATCTCCTTGATGTTGCTGTTGTCGATCTGAAGAACGGAGCCGAGACTGTAGTCAGCGCGAACGAGCTTGACGCGCCACTTGCCGGTGCGATGGTCGAGGAAGACGACGCCGTCAATCTGGCGCTGGAGTTCTTCCAGAAGCTGCTTCGCTTGGATGGCGCGGTCCGTGATGAGGGAGAAGCCGTTGCCCTCCGTGATCATCGTGTTCGCCGCGGACAAGAAGCTGCTTCCGGCTCCAACGTCGATCTCAGAAGCGGCGAAGCCAAAGCCCCACTCCGTGTTCGTCAGCAACTCATAGATGACGTTGATGGGGTTGGCGTCATCGGACCCTACCTTGTTCTGGCCCGACGACTGGCCGCTGAACAGAGCCGGGTAGCGCTCCAACTCGAACGACCAAGGCGGAATCGTCGTGCTGTTGCCGAAATAGGCTCCGCGGTCCGATGACTGGGGAGCCGCATTCGTCAGCTGACGAGCAACGATGTGAACCGTGCCGGTGTAACGCGGGCAGGTAGGGGTGATCGCCGTCGTGATTTGCTGACGGTCCGGGTGGTTCAGGTATGCGTTGACGCTCTGAGTCGTTGACCCAGGGTAATAGTCGAGCGAAGCCTGAAGGCCGCCGTGACCATACTCGTCTCCGCCGAACAGATCCGGAACGTCCAGGTGGATCTGCCCTTCGGTGGACTGGGTTCCTTCCCACACCTTGTCTTCGCCCACCCAGATGCCGCGGAGGATGACGCCGGGACCGCGACAGATGGCGAACTGGACGCCGATGTAGTATTTGAAGCCAGCGATGATCCACTCGCTGGACCAGAGCCCCGTCTTGATCTTCTTGTTGATGGCGTCAACGCGAAGATCACCATACCAAACGACGTTCGGAGCGCGCGTGCGGACTCGTCCCCAAAGGATCGGCACCACTCGCCCTTCGGTAGCCGTCGGGAACTGGAAGTCGCCCAGGCCGGCAGGCCGGGCGTCTTCGAGGTTGGGCTTGGGACGGAGCAACTCCGTCAGCACGACAACGACGACGAGCAGGACCAGGTTCCAGAAGATGGCCTGCTGCGGTTCGTCCGGCCGCCGCTCGCGGATCGTGTCGTGGATCGAATAGCCCACGAGCAAGACGATCAGCGGCGCGCCAATCGCCCACTGAACCGCCTTGGGCTGAGCGCGGAACCACGACAGCACCGGCTCTGGAATGATGTCAAAGCGCAGACCCTCCCCGCACTCCAAGCAAGGAAGTCCGTCGACACGCTCGTGCTTACAGGCCGGTTTGGAAGACATTGCGATTGGGAACGAAGGCGAAGCCGCCAAAGCTCTCGACTCGATCGAACACCAACGCGCAGTCGCCGTCGATGAGATGGTCGCAGCCGGCGAAGATCTGAAGGTTAGTCCCTACCAGGTTGTCTCCGAAAGGAAGAAGCAACGTCAAGTCATCTCCGCTCTGGGCGAGCACCATTCGGTAGTCGAAGGCTGCGACCGGCTTGCAGTAGCCGCCCACGAAGTCGAAGCCGGAAGCCCCGGCCCCGGCGACGGTGATCACGCTTCCGGTGATGGCGGTGACGAGCCCGGTGTGGTTGAAGCTGGAGGGGTTCGCCCCACACCCCGAGTCGTAGATGAAGTGGTTGCACATCCCCATGTAGGTGAAGCGGGGGATGTTTCGGTTCAGCGCCACTTCGATGCTGCGCACCGCAATCTCCGCGGTGTAGCCGTCGTCGGGGAAGCGGACCGACTGGACGATGCCCTTGAAGATGAGGACCGCGGTGTTGAACGCAGGGGACTCGTCCCGTTGGTAGCGGTAGACGGAGACGTGCGCGCGTTCTCCCGGAACGATGTCCAAGAACAGCTGAGCGAAGGTGTTGGTGGAGGGAACCGTGATGATCAGGGTTCGGTTCGCCGCGTCGGATCCCTGCTCCAACCTTCCGCGCGTGATCGACTCGGGGATGAAGTCCTGGCCGTCAACCGTCAACTCGTCTGAGGTGCTGGTGTAGTAGTAACTGGTTGACCCGAGGGTGAACTGAAACAGTTCGATCGGCCGCGAACTCTCCCGACTGATCTCAAGCGCGTTGAAGCTGGTCATGGTCAGTTGTCGTCGAAGACTCGAATCAGCGGGAAGGTTCCGCGAGCAAGTCCAATGCGCTCGAACCGGAGCCGGAACTCATCGGTGTCGAAGCGGACAAGCTCATAGAACTGAACGGCGGAGACTTGACCCACCGTCTTCGTGGAGGGCCAGGTCGTGTCGAGCGTCAAGCGTTCGACAGTTGAACTGATCGTGGCTGCCGAAATGACTCGGCGAACAAGGCTGGTCCCGTCGGTGAAGGTGATCTTGAACAGGTTCATTCCGGCTCGCGACTGAGCAAGCCGGACATACTCCATCGCCGTGATGTCCATCGTCGCTGTGCCGATCGTGAGCTGGGCGACGACGGTGAGGTCATCCGTGATGAAGGTTGGGATGTAGAAGGCTTTTTGGCTTCCGCACAGGGCGAACAGCAAGCGCTTGAACAGCAGAATCTCCGAACGGTTCCGGAGCACGACCCCTTTGGTAAAGCCCTTCTTGGAACGATCCCAAGAACTCTGCTGCGTCACCTTCCCCGTGATGTTGTCGACACGATACACCCGGCGCGGGAAGTCCTGACGCATCGCTTCCCCTTCGACGATGTTGGGGTCATCGAAAAGGACGCGGGAGTTGTAGGTGCTCCAGGAGCCGGGGGTGGAGGAGGGAGTCTGCGCGCCGATGTCGTTGTCAATGACCTCGAACTTGATGATGAACGCTTCGAGGCGGTTCAGGTAGCGCTGACCTGTCGCTGTGCCCACGACATGCGCAATGCGCAGCGGCATGATCGCCGCGTTGGCGCTGTAGCCGTTGACGCTCGCGCTTGTGGCGGTGATCAGCGTGTCCGTCACAGAGGCGATTGTGATCACGTCGTAGCTGCTGTTGCTCCCGATGATGACGGCCATCCCGCCGACTCGAAAGTCGCAGACCGACGCGCCACGAACCTGATAGCTGGTCGCTCCGGCGGAGACGGAAGCTGTCGTGAACACTCGCTCGTGCCAGAGCGGGATCCCGTAGATGCTGTCCAACCAATCGAACAGCAGAGCGTTCATCCGCTGCCGTTCGTTTGCGTCGAGAAGGTATGTGACCTCCAGGATCTGTCGCGGGTTCTTTCGGAGCGCGATGCGCTGTTCCGTCCCATCGAGGGATTCGATGATGTCGGTTGCAAAGCTCAAAGACTCCGTGAGCGGAGACTCATACGACATCGGGATCAGAACGATGCGCTGACCCGACACCAGCAACACCAAGTCGGTCGCCGGCAGTCCGTAGTCGAAGACGATGCTGGTGTCGAAGATCGGCAAGCCGTCCTGAAGGGCTTGGATCTTCAACTTGACGAGCGTCCCCAGGCCGATGCCGAGGTTGTTTGACGTCGTCGTCGGGTCCAGATAGGACGACTGGGGACGCGCCGTGTAGGGCGTCACCAGGTTCGGAAGATCAACACCCGGAAGCGCGTTGTTGGTTACGTCGAGAAGCTGAACCGACTCCGTGCGGAAAGCGCTGTAAAGCTCATACTCGTCTTCGACGAGCGTGATGATGTTGCCGAACCTGATCTTGCTTCGAGGGATCAGGTGGACTCGCTCGAACCAGATTGAGTCGAAGGCTCCTGCCGCATCCCGAATGGTGCTGCTGACGGCTGGATAGCTGTTGACCGCGTCTGTGGCTGGAGTTCCCGGATTGCTGTTGGTGCGCGTTCCACCCGTTGATTGGGTGAGGTTGAAGACATCGAACAGCTTTGGCGAACTGGTCCTGGGTCCGGACTCCCATTGAGAGAACGTGACGCCAACGCCGATCGGTTGACCAACGAAGTTGAGAGCCAGCGCGGTGATGGCTCCCAGCGTTCCGGCTCTCGCGACGTTCGCCATTACGTGGTGACCTTTCGGTAAGCGACACCCAGGTAACCCGTCTCCCCGTTGGTCGGAGTTCCGTCACTGGTGCTCTTCTGAGCAGCAGGGAACACCACCCAAGTGTCCGAGCCCACCGTGACTTCGTCTCCGGCTGCGTAGTCGCGGACGTTCACCCCTCGAACGTCCTTCATCTGCCCCATCGGGCCATAGATTTCGTCAGGCGAGCGCCGCCAATACATTGACACCAGCGGATACATCGGGCAAAGAGCCCGGTTCAGCGTTCCGCGGAACTGGCCGAAGTTGAGTGCCCAGGAGCTTCCGCGGAAGCCGCCCACCCAGTGCCGCCTGGGCTGAGGCGACCCCTGACGATCGTTGCCGAGGTTGGCGGAGGATTGGTTGCCCATCGACACGCACCACTTCTCGTTGACGCCTTGTCCCGCCAATCCCTCCGCATGAATGGTGGCAGCAAAAAGCTGCGCCGATGCCGACATGTTCGGGGTTCCGCTCGTGTTGAGGATCACCCCATCCAACATGAAGGTCGAGTTCGTGGACTGCATCGAAGCGCCCACGGTCGTTTTGGTATGACCGTAGACGTATTCGCCTCCCGTCCAGTCATTGAACTTGTCCAGCAAGCCGGCTCCGAAGTGAACATAGTTCACGGTGTCGGCCAGCTGGACGACACAGTGGAAGTAGTGGTCATCCTCGAAGCACCAGAACTGAGACGGGGTGTTGGTGATGTTCGCGAAGCGAGCCGTGTTCAGGCTTGCGTTCGAGGTTCCAGCGAAGCCGTTGCCGCTGTCGTTCGTCTGCTGCCAAGGGTTCACGCCGGTGTTGTAGGCTCCTCCGGTCCATTGGTAGATGCCGAGGTTTCCGGGGGTCGCGGTGTCCCACTGAGCGGCAAACCCGATGTCGTAGCCTGCCCCCGACTTTCGCGCGGCGAACACTCCGCTGGCAGGAATGTGGTTCGTGGTCCAGCCGGGAGTTCCCGAGAGGAACGTGTTGAGCTTGCTGATGAGGTCAGCAAGATTGGTCGTCGTCTGGTTGGTGTAGCTCACACATCCTCCTTCATCGCGATGTAGTTGTAGTTCTGGCGCTGAACGTGTGTATGGAACACGCGGTAGCGGTCACTACCCACCGTGATGTAGTCCAAGGCGTAGTTGCTGATGGTCGCCGCGGAGGAGTCCGTGTTGTAGACCCAGAAACAACCAGCCAGGTTTCCACGCACCGCATCGAGCGTCGTGTTGGGCGTTCCGTTTGTGTTGCCTCGCCCGACGATGGTCAACGGGAAGGGGAAGAACAGCGGCGTCGTGCCGGGAACCGGGCACAGTCGCCGGGTGGGGCTTCCTCTGGCTCCCGAGAACACCCCGGTGTTGAACGGAATCGGACCCGCGGACACCGTGTCGTCCGCACCAGGACCGGACTGCCAGCGAGTCAATCGCCCCAGAGGAGCCATGATCACAAGGCGCTCTTGGTTGTCCGCGTTCTCGGAGTTCTCGACATTGACCCAAGTCGAGTCTTCCGCGCGATAGACCCACATGCCGTTGGCGAAGCCCGTAGGGCTCAAGCACTCCGACAGTCCGGTGATGTTCGTCGTGGAGGCGCTGGGGTCGATGTTCGTTGCCCGCGAAGATCCGCCCACGAACATCGGGTATGGGTCTTCCGTCTCGGTCGCAAAACTGTCGTAGAAGCCGGCATAGAAGTGGAAGAACTGCCGGTCATCGGAGGTCGCCGCCCCCGAGTTTAAGTCCAGGACGCCACAGACTCGATAGTCGTTGGCGGACAACCAGAAGTCCATGGACTGTAGCTGGTTCTCGTCGCACAGAATGTAGGGTGCTTGGTCCGACCAAGTGCCGGGATCGCCGAGGATTCCCGGCTGAGCGCTCAGGGCCGTCGCCGGGTTGTGGGCGATCATGCCGTGGAAGCCAACAGCATACCTGGTGTTGATGCCGGAGGTTCGAGTGAGAGTGGTGATGCCGATGTAGGGCTTGTTCGTGCGACCAGAAGCGTCGCCCTTAAGCACCACTTCCTTCTCGTTCGTGACGCCGTTGAAGGACGTGCTGTTGGTGTTTCGTTCGGTAGCCCAACCAACCTCCGCGAGCGTGATGTCCACCGTCGCGCCGGAGCCGGCCCCGGTGACCGCAAGGCCGGTCGTGCCGATCAAGCCTGTGTAGGTGACCGTCAGGGTGCACCCCGAGCCCGTCCCTGCGTTGGGCCCCACCTTCGTCGTCGCTGCCGGGTTGCTCGGCGTCGAACTGTAGGCACCGCCCGTCTCGAAGACGGTGACCGTCGCAACGCCGGACCCGGAGAGGGTCGCGACCTGGACTTTGCCTTTCTCTCGCGCGGAGCCGCCCTGGACTTCGAGGATGTTGCCCACCGCATAGTTCGTGCCGGCGGCAGACACCGTGGCGCTGGCGATGCGGTTCGCGAAGGCTCCGCTGGAGACGATGCGAAGCGCGGTGATCGCCCCGGCCACTGCGGTCACCTCAAACCTTGCGTCGAGGTAGGCCCCAGCATGAGTCAGGGTGGCGATGTCTCCGGTGGTCCAGCCCGTCCCTCCCGCGTTGACCGCAACGGTCGCCACTTTCTGCGACGTGAGGAACGCCACGAGCTTCGTGACGAAGTCGTGGTAGGTCGACGCACGATCAGAGCCCGAACCGATTTCGTATTGCCACGCCATTACTTGATCACCTGGGACACACGGTCCTTGTTGCGCGCGAGGGCGTTGATGATGGCTTCGTCCGCTTCGCCCGAAGTGATCGCCTGCGGCACCTTCTTCGGGTCATCGACGTTGACCACCTGGACGTTGACTTGGGGCGGAGCCGCGGGAGCGGAGTTGGGCACAATCGTTCCCGTCTTGCCTGGCTGGAAGATTTCCGGGCCGTTCTCACCAACGACGTAGGAGCGGTCAGGCTGGACCGTGCCGCCCTTCGCGCGACCGCCGCCCCCGCCTGCGTTGTTGAGAGCCAGGTTGGTTCCGGTGTTGATCGTCGCCGCGCCGCCTCCCGCCAAGCCCACCGCGGCGCTGATGGCCTGGACGATGAGCAGGCGGACGAGAATGCGGGTGATCTCTTCCAGGACGGAGACAGCGAACTCCTTGAAGTTGAGTTCGCCGGTCTTCGTGAAGTTGACGATGGCGTCGGTGGCGCGATCGGCGAACGCATTGACGACCGCTTCCGAGGCAGCTGCGAAGTTCTGCGCCTCTTGCTGGATCTTCAGGAAGGCTCGCGTGAAGCCGTCCGCCATCGACGTGCTGGACTCCAGCGCGGCGATCTGCGCCGACAGGAAGACTTCGTTGAGCTTGCCGAGCAACTCAGGCCGCTGATCGTAGATTTCCTGAAGTGCTGACTCCTGAAGGAGCAGTTCCTTGGTCGCCTCGATCTGGTTGAGGATGTCGCTCGCCCGATCCGAGAGGGGGATGGGCGGGGGCTTGAACGGCTCGGCCTGCGTCTTCGGGAGGTTCTTCGCTGCCTCCTCCACGCGCTTTTGAGCTTCGCCAGCAAGATCCTTTCCGAGCAAGCGCTCAATCGAGTCCGCCGCGGTAGGCGTCGAACTTTCGATGCCTTCTTGGAAGGCCTGCGACACCTGATTGCCGATGTCGAAGGCCTGCTGCGACAACTCGACTTCCGGCAGAATCTCCACGCCCCTCAGCTTCTTCAAGTTGTTGGAGAACTGCTGGGGGAACTCTCCGACTACCTTGACCGTTCCCTTGAGCGACGCGGTGACGCTATCTGCTGCTTGCTGAGCGCCTTCGAGGTTGCCAAAAGCGAGTTCGCGGAGCGAGATGACCGACTGGCCAATGACGTTGACCAGTTCGCGACCGAAGAAGGTGAGGAGGTTCCCAAGCGTCTGAAACAGAGCCAGGAAGATGTCCAGGACTGCTTCAGCAGCATCTCGGAACGCTTTGATGATCACTTCCCGGACGGCTTCCGGCTTCGCGGCGATGTTGTCGAAGACGGTTCCAGCCGCGGCAAGAAGTCCGTTGAAGTAGGCCACTGTCGTGTCGATCGCGCTGCCGATGCCGACCAGAAGCTCAGAGAAGTCGAAGCCGTCCGTGATCGAAGACGCCAACTCGCCGATCGTCCCGATCAGGCCCGTGAGCTTGTTCTGGAAGTCCGGAATCGCGGCGATGATCGCAGCGATGACCGTGAGGAGCAAGCCCAGGGGGTTCGCGGCGAGGGCGAGCGTGACCGCGCGGATCGCGCCAACCAGGTAGCGCGGTCCGAGGAACAGCGCCAGGTTCTGGACGAACTTGATCAGCACGTCCGCATTGCCCGCGAGGAAGCGGAGCGCGGACGCCAGACCGTCGATGAGACCGCGAAGGCCGTTGGTGGCCCCTGCGTTTCCGATCGAAAGGATGAGCGACTCAAACGCGCTTCCCAGGAACTTGATTGACGCTCCCAAGTTGTTGGAGATGTCGTCAGCAACTCGCTTGGCGACGCCTCCCGAGTTCTCCAACGTCGTCGTCAACTCCTTCAGCTGGGGGATCGCATTGGCCAGAATCTCGAACGACGGGCCGCCGCGGTCGCCGAAGACTTCGAGCGCTCCGCCAGCATCCAGTCCCGCGTCCTTCAGTCGCTGGAGCGCTTCGACAAGGCCGACTTGTGAGATGCGAACGTCTGCTGCGGACAGCCCCAACGCTTCGAGCTTCTTGCGTGTCGCCGTCGTCGGCCCCTCCAACTCACTGAGGACGCGCTTGAGGCCGGTGCCGGCGAGACTCGCCTTCAAGCCTGCGTTGGACAGCAAGCCCAGCGCTGCGTTCGTTTCCTCGAAGGACTCGCCGACACTCGCGGCGATCGGCGCGACGAACTTGAGGGCGTCGCCGAGTTCCTGGACGCTCGTGTTCGTCTTGTTCGCCGTCTCCGCCAGAACGTCCGCCACTCGCCCCATCTGATCGGCGTTGAGGCGGAAGCCGCGGAGGGAAGACGCTGCGATGTCCGCCGCCGATGCGAAGTCGAGACCACCCGCGGTCGCCAGAAGCAGGGTGTCGTTGACCGACACCAGCGTTTCGTCGACCGTGAAGCCGGCGCGGCTCAGATCCAACATCGCGTCGGCCGCCTGCCGGGCGCTGAACTGCGTCGTCAAGCCCAAGTCGAGGGAGCGCTGGCGCAGCCGCTCGAAGTCTTCTGCGGTCGCGTTCGTGACGGCGCGGACGGTCGCGATGGACTGCTCGAAGCCGGCGAGCGTTCGGATGGCGTTCCCGATGAGGGCTCCCGTCCCGAAGATGCCGAAGGCAGACACCAGCGTCGTCCGCAGGCGATCCGCCGAGTTCAGCATCCCCGTCAGCTCACGGCTGACCGCACGGGAGCCGGCGACGGCTCCCCGCGGGTCAACGACAACGTCGATGCGGAAGTCAACCACAGATCACCTTGTCTTGGCCGGCTTTCGCCGGGACACGCGGGCAGATTCCGACTCGCGCTTGCGTTGGTGTTCCTGAAGATCCTTCAGATACACCTCATCAAGTTCGCGGATCACAACCTCAAGGACCGCTATCATACCACGGTCCAGTCCTTTGCGCTCGCCATACATGACGATCTTCGACCAGGGGATTGGGCCCACGCCCATCCCAAACTGCCGTTCGCTCGACAGTTCCCAGAAGGCAGTCAGGTAGAAGTCATCGCCCCGAGCTTCCTCAGGGCGCTCTGTGAACCAGTCGGGAAGCCGGCCCCCGGTCGCGCGTTCGTATTGACCAGACTCTACTGCCCAGCCGTCACGACTCGCGCGCAGGTCCCACCGTAGCCGGTCCTTCAGTTTCCCGCGAGCGTGTGCCCATCCGGGTTGGGCACGGAGCCCTCCGGCACGAAGCGTTCGGGCGTCGCGGCGAAGTTCCGGAGCCGGTCGAACAGCCAGGCCGGGAGCTTCGCGCAGAACTCGCGCGCCCGGTCGGCGTTGAAGGGGACCGGGTTGTTGTCCTTGTCCAGGATGCCTTCCCAGTTGATCAGGACGAAGCGGGGATACAGCTCACGATCCTCGCTGCGGTTCTGGTCCGTGTCCGCGGCCGTGATCGTCTCCGTCCGCTGAAGACGGCGAACACGCGCGCCGGAGCGGCGGAGCATGGCGTTGTAGTAGGCCGGGTTGGCTTCCGTCGCCGGGCGCACGCAGATGCGCGCCTTGGGGGAGACTTCCGGCATCTCGAACCAGGCCGTGGCCTGGCCGACTTCCAGGTGATCGAAGTTGAAAGCGTCCATGTCGTTCTCTTGGGTTCAGGTGGTTCTAGGTTGCCCGGAGCGGAACACCCGCCCCGGGCGTCAAGGACTACGCCCAGGGCACAACCGGGAACAGGCTGATGCCCAGGTTGTAGCCGTAGGTGGGTGAGGTGTAGGTCGTGCCGGTGATGTTGACCAGGACCGACTGGTCCACGGGGAACTCGCGCCCGCCGTCGCCCAGGTTCATCTCGGGCAGGTCCAGCGCGATGCCGCCATCCTGGTTCGCGAGGATCGCGAGGAAGGTCACCGTGGTGTTGTTCTTGATCGCATTGACGATCGCCTTGGACGTGAAGAGCATCTGGCCCTCCAAGTCGACCTCGAACAGGCCGCTGTTGACGAACCGCGCGCCAAGCGTGCCCAGGCACTTCTCCGGCGAGACGTTGTTGCGGATCGTGAGCGTCAGCGACTTGAAGCAAACGTCGGAAGCCGACGACACGATGTCGGTCGTCAGGGCGACGATGTCCGACGACGTGTTGAACGAAGTCGTGCGGAGCGGCGAGACGGCGCTGGCCGCGTTCGTCTTGCGCGTGCCTGTGACGTCATCGGCACTCGTGCCGATGAAGCCGAAGTTGACCGTGGCCTTGTCGGTCAGCGGGAGGTTGAGTGCGATCTCGTTGGCGTAGTTGCCGATCGCATACTCATACTCGTCCGTGCCGACGCCGCCCAGGTCCGGATAGGCCACCTCCATCTGGTAGGTGACTTCCTTGTAGCGGTTGTCCGTCGAGTCGGCCGTGACCGCGACATCGCGGAGGAAGCGGCCGAACAAGATGTCCTGGCTGGCCGCCGCCGGGCCGACGAAGGGACCGGCACCCGGCGTCAGCGTCGTCGACAGCTTGTCCAGGTTGATCGTCGCGCCGCTGACCGACGTGACGCGAGCGTAGCCGTAGCACTCCGTGCCGGCGACGCCGAGCCCGTTCTGGACCGCGCCCGTGGTCATGTTCACGCCACCGATGTGGATGAACATGCCGGCGCGGATGCCCAACGTCGACCAGTCGGTGATCGCCGCGGCCGACACAAGCGTCGCCGTCGATCCCGAGATGGTGAAGGTCAGGTCTGCGTCGTTGAGAACGCGAACGCCTGCGATCTGGAGGCTGGCGTTGGTCGGCGGAGTCTCCGCCGTCATGCCCGAGCCCACCGTGATCGTCGTGCCCGAGCCCGCCGTGTCCGCCGTGATCGGCTTCAGGCCGTTGTTCGCAGCGTTCGTGTAGCCCTTCGCGAAGACCAGCGTCGCATACTGGGTGGAACTGAACTGGATCTTGGCAGCCAACGTCGCGCTGGCAGCGTCGATCGTGTAGGTGGTGCCAGAGGCGACCGGCGGAGGAACCGTGCCGGTGCTCGCTCGCAGGTTGAACTCCGTGTTCGCCATCTCGGCGAACATGAAGCCTTCGGCGAAGTCCGTGAACGCATCGATGGTCAGGTCAGTCTCGAACTCGACTGCGCTGTCCAGATCGGTGACGGTGCCCTTGCGCCGGCCGCGGTCCTGGCTGATGGGCCGACGAACCGTTGTGGCGATGGTCGCGCCGTAGGAGCCGATGCTGTTGAACTCAGCGATCTTCCAGGCCGGCGAACCCGGAAGCACGCCAACCGAAGACTCGATGGCGTAGCGGAGACTGGTGTTGTTGGTGTTGACGCGTGCCATTGTTCCTCACTTCCGTTCGTCGTAGTCGAATGCGCACTCCACGTTGATCTGATACCAGCTGCCGTCTGGACCAATCTCGCGGACTACCGCATTGTTGAACCGGATTGCGTTGGATGAGATTGTGATGCCCTCGAAGATAGCGCGGGCAGTTTGCGCGAGGGTATCAGCTTCTCGGGTTCCCTTGTTCACAGGTGTGAACACCTGGATGAACACGCGCCCGGATCGCATGAACTTGTTCAGTCCGCCATACCCCATTCCGCCGACCGCCTCCAGGCGAGAAGCGTTGTGGCGCACGGCGACTCGAACCCACGCCGCGTTTGCGGGCGGTTCGTAGGTCTCATTGTCGAAGGTGTAGGGCGACGTTGCGCCCCACTGAACGCGAAAGCGCTCATAGATGGCTTCCCGAGCATCAACAAGGCTGACCATCAGATCGTCCCTCCGAACAGATCCACCTTCACAGCCTTCGTGATTGCGTTCTGAACAAACCCTCGCGGAGCCTGCTTGCTGGAGCCTTCGTTCAGCAAAACGATGTAGGGGACGTTGTTGCTGATGAAGACTGGTCCCTGTTCGCGCTTGTAGGCGGTCGCGACCAGCGCCACTCCCGCGTCTTGGGCTCCTGAGCTGACCGCTTCGCGCGAGCCTTCCGCGCTCTGGCGCGGACTCCCGATCTGGGGGATCCAGTTGGCTCTCGCCCAACCAGTGTCGACGGGGGTGCCGTAGCCGGTGTTGGGGGCGGAGCGGAGGTTAGCGACGATGTCCAGCACGAGCTTCTTGATGATGCCGTCGATGAACTGGTCCAGCGCCGAAACGACGACACGGATGCGGCGGTCAGTCATCGCACCCCCATCAGCTCAGCGCTTCTTCGAGTTGGTCCAGCCCTTTGCGATCTTGATTGGCTTCGGCTCCGGCGCGGCCGGTTCCCCCGAAGGGGGCGGCACGTCCGAAGTCTCCCTGGGCTTCAGGAGTCCGATGCTCTCGGCGTAGGCTCGCGTGCCGATCACGCGAGCGTCCCACCAAACCTTCAGCCGGTGCGGCCCCAACGCTTCCCGAATCTCGGGAGTCACATCCTCTCCAGGCAAGACGAACGGCTTGTTGGGCAAGCCCAACCGCAGGCGCTTGACGAAGATCAGATCAACTTCGAGGCTGAAGTGTTCTTTCCAGTGACGGGTGAAGCGTTGGGTGCTCGTGCTCATGGTTCTTCGTGGGGTGCCCCGGGGAGAGTCCCCGGGGCGTTCGATCAGGCAACCACGCCGCTGAAGAAGTAGCCCAGATCGGCGGCCACCTTCTTGTGCGCGAAAGCCATCTCGATCTCGATGCGGTCGGACTCCAGGTGCTCCATGCGCATGCGCTTGATGCGCGTGCCGAGGGCGCCAGCGCCCAGGAAGCCGGTCCACGAGAACGTGTAGCCGGCCGACGGGACCATGATGCCCGGCGACGGAGCCGAGTAGACCAGCAGCGCGTGCTTGCCGCCGATGTAGGCGTGCACGTTCGTCGCGCCTTCGTTGGCGGTGTTGTTGATGGCATCCATCACGAGGATTTCTTCCATCTCGAACAGCGCCGCCAGGTTCTGGCGCATGACGACCGCCGTGCCGCTCGTCTTACCGCGGGCGATGCGGCCGACTATGTCCGGGTGGTCGAGCAGCGCATCGTAGGCTGCGCGGCCCAGCACCATCTTGTTCGGGCGGAAGCCCGTGCGCTCGTGGACCGTGCGCGCAGCCAGACGCACGTTCTCGATCGGCGTGGACGCCGCTTCGTTCCACTGCTGGACCTGACCCGCGCCCGGCGCACCCGAGACACCCGTCACGTCCGTGGTCCAGACGCTCGTGGTGAAGAAGTTGGTGACCCAGTTCTTCTCCTTGCGGATCAGAGCCTTGACGGTCAGGAACTCCGTGGCCTCGCGGTCCAGCTGGAGCGGGGTGTCCGCGTTCGCGCGGACCTGGTCCGCCACGTCCTTGTGCAGCGCCCACACGTCGGCGCTGTAGCTGTCGTTCGACAGCGTGTAGGTCGCACCGGCCGACTCGGAACCCGGGGCGCGCAGCTTCATCTCGTCCCGGTTGAACATGCCCCGGTCGTAGGTGAAATACTTGTCGCTCTGCTTCGCGACAGGCACGACCGGGAAGATGCGGTCAGCGACGAAGTTCGCCGCGGACTGCATGAACGCGATGCTGATGTTGGTAAGCGGCCGGTCGACATGGACATCGGCGCGCGACGGTTGGATGAAAGGCATCTCTGTGACTCCTGGTGAAAGCGGTTCGTTGGGTTGTGCTGCTCCCGGAGACTCCCCTCAGATCACGCCTGGTCGCGGTCCTTGATGAACTGGATCTCGATCAGCTCACCGGCCGCGCCCGCGGCGGTGAGGGCCTTGCCGCCGGTGAAGTTGCCCGCGCCGCTGACGGCCGTGATCGCACGGCCCGACGCATCGCTGGCAACCGTGTCGCCCACCGACACGGCCGCGCCGGCTTCGACCTTCACGATGGCGCCGTTGGGGATGACCATCGGGAAGACATCGCCGTCACCAACGCCGCCTTCGGCGCTGATGCCGTCCAGATCGCCCTGCGCACCGGCGACATGGTCATACTTCGAGTCGCCCGCGGCGAGCACCACGAAGCGGTAGGGGGAGATGGCCGAGCCGGCGATGCGGCTGACCGTCACGACACCTTGGTAGGTGGACATCAGAAGACTCCTGGTAGATGGTTTGGTTGTTGGTCATCCCCCGCCAGAGCGGGGGATGTAGATCAGTTGCGCTCCGCGCGCTTCGCCACGTGCTGCTCGTAGAGCTTCTGGCCCTCCGGCGTGCTCAGCGCCTTGGCATACGCCTTCTCGAACGAGATGTTGTCTCGCTTGGCGATGTCCGCGGCCATCTTGTCGAGCGGGTCCGTGCTGTCGCCGTCCGAGTTGGCGCCGCCGGTCGTGCCGACACGCTCGAAGCTCTTGGACAGCGCCGCGTTCTGGGCCTTCAGCGCCTTCAGCGCGCCCTCGCGCTCCTTCTCGGGAAGCGAGTCGATGCCCTTCAGCAGGGCCACACGGTCTTCGACCGAACCCGGCAGGTGGGTGAGTTCGCCCGCACGCTTCTCCAAGTCGGCCTTCGCAGCCTTCTCGTCCGCGGCCATGCGCTTCTTCTTCTCCTCATCCATGCCCTTCGCCATGGCGATCAGGCGCGGATCATCGCTCTTGCGATACTCCGTGCCGTCCATCGCCTTGTAGACGACGGTGTTGGCTTCCTTCGCCTTGCGGATCGTCTCGTCACGGTCCGTCTCGCTCGCGTCGAGGAACGCATCGGCATCCGCTCCCTTCAGGAGACGGAAGTGCGTGCGGTGCTCATCGGACAGGCCGTTCATCTTCTCCGCGCGCTCCAGGCGCTTGGAAAGGGTGGCCATCTCGTCCTTGTGCTTCTTCTCGACCGCCGCGATGTCGGCGGCCGTGTTCGTCGGCTGGGTCATGGTCTGATCCTGGTCTTGGTTGCCGCTGGTGGCGGTCGCGCCTGCCTTGGTGAGGTCATCGGACGGGGCTGGCTTGCCGTCCGAAGACACGAGACGCTTCACCGCTTCCGGGGACGCATCCCCCTTCGCGATGATCTCGATGCCGTGGTTGTGACCCATGGCGTGGCCGACAGTGATGTTGCCGGCTTCGTCCATGAGCCAAGGATGGGAGTGCCCATCCACGTAGTCCGTCTGGCCGGCGCGGCGCAGATACTCGCCCCCACCCATGAGGATGAGGTGGGCATGGCCGCCGGTCATGGTGGTCAGCGCCATGCTGGCCTGAATCTTCTCCAGGTCGCCGCGCTTCATGATGGCCATCGTCGCTCCGACTTGCGCCGGGCGATCGACGCCGCTGATCTCGTCCATCTTGAAGGTGCGCATGATGGATCGAACAACTTTGCCGTCCTTGATCATGCGACAACCTCCACGTCTCCGTAGCTGCCGCCGATGCTGAACCCGGTGTAGGTGCCGTCTCGGAACTTCCCGAGCATCTCCTCATCCGGCTTCATGGCGATCAGCAATCCGGTCTTCTTGGTGGTGATGTCCAGAGCCTTCGCGATGTCCTTCGTCAGCGGGAACGCAAACACCACAGAGCCTGCCTTTGCGCCGGAGTGCATTTCCTTGGCGACTCGGCTGTGCTCCATGAAGTTGGTGGCTGCCTTCAGCATTGCGTCTTCGGGGATGTGGTCGCCCTGAACATCAAAGTAGGGCTCACCCTCAGAAGTAGAGACGATCGCAAACCCGAAAACTAGCCCCAGGTTGTCGTCCACCTTGACAACTTGGGCCTTCGCGAACTGCGGAGTGGTCATGACTTGGGTTCCTCCAGCTTCGGGGTGGGCTTCGGCTCTTCCAGCTTCGGAGCCCGAAGAAGGTTGTGGATCAGAGGGGCAACCTCCTGATACGGACGTTGCTTCAGGTAGTCCACGATAGCCTGAGCGTCCGCGATCGGAAGGACAATGCTGCCTTGGGGAGCGGTCATTTGGAGCTTTCGTTGTTCTTGATGATGGTCAGAAGCTGCTGAAGAAGCTGGATGCGACGCGCCCGAGTTGTCGACGGGTTAACGAGTTCCGCGAGTCCAGCGGCAAGCGTCGGGTCCGACGGAACAGGTTGTGTAGGGTGGAGGGTTTGTTGTGCCTCCATCCAAACGTCCGCCGGGAGACGCCACTGGATCCAGTCCCAGATCTGCTTTGCTTGAAGCGCGCGTGTCACAGAATCTCCCACTCCAGGATGACCCGGATGACGACGAAGTTGCGGCTGGGACCGTCCGCCAGAAGGTGGTAGGTGTCCCCGGCCTGAAGGATCACTTCCGAGGAAGGCGGCCCCGAGTTCTTCGAGCCGGGAAGGGCGGCCACGCCCATCGTGAACGTCGCGCTGTCGCTGCCTGACTCGTTGACTCGGAGCCGCAGCGTCCAGTCCCCGGCCGAGTTGACGATCAGGCAGCCGTTGTGGCTCCCGATCGCGCGCAGCTTCATCGCTCGTGGCGCGCAGGGATTGACCGTGTTCGCCGCGGCGACGATGAGCCCGCCCATCGTGAAGCCCACGGCAGTCACGGCGGCACCGCCGTCGGCCACGTTCAGTTCGTGGTGGACTAGCCTTGCGTCTGCTGCGCGTTGTCTCATGCCGCCAACCTCTCGACTCGGCCAAAGGCATTGACCACTGAGCCGGTCCCTGCGTAGGCTTTGATGGTGTCGGTCGCCGCGCCGCCGATGACTGCTCCGTCGACCGCCAGCACCGTCTCCTTCGCCGGGACGATGATGTTGAGTTCGTTGCCGGTGCCGGTCGTGCCGAACTCGATGGTGACCGTCACCGCGCTGGCCGACGTGTTCGTGAGCCAGATGAAGACTCGATCCAGCTGACCCGCGGTCGTAGTTGCTGTGTGAAGCGTGTTCGCCGCACCGCTGCTCGTTCCCGTGATCTGGATTGGGCGACCGCGAGTGCTTCCAGAAAGGACCACTGTTGCCATGTCCGCGTTCCTGACCCAAAGGGCTCCGAGTGCGTCAACCGCCATGGGGCTGTAGTCGCCGGTCGTTCCTGCGGAAGCAACAAGCGTGTCTCGGCGAACGACCAGCGACATGACGCCAATGTCGCCAGAAGCATGTGCTGCGTCCTCAGCCTTGCCAAGGTTCGTCGCGCCGGAACCCGGAGTGACGGTGCCGATGTTCCAGGTGCCGCTCTGTGTTACCGCGTGCGTGTTGCAGTTGACGTAGAGTCGGCCTGTGTTGTCCGTCGTGAACGGGATGTAGTCGCCGTTCGTGCCGGCCAGCGCGCTGGGCGTGTCGTTGCGGACCGCGAGAACGAATTGACCGATGTTTCCGGTGGCGTGGGCGGAGTCTTCCGAACGGGAGGAGTCCAGATTGACCCCGGACAGTCCTCCAACGATGTGGGTCATCAAGCCGCCGGTGTTCACGTCGATGAACGGGTGCGACCAAACCCCGATGACGCCCAGCACGGGAGCGTCTGTTACCTCACACATCGGAGCCAGGCCCTTCGAGCGGGAAATCACCGGCTGTGTGCCTTCGTAGACATCAGCCAGGTTCCCGGAAAGGTCGCCCGACTCGATGATGGACTGAACCTTCAGTCGACCGATGCTGTTGACCTGGAGGGGCGTGTAGTCTCCGCTCGTGCTGGAAAGGTCCGCGTCTGTGTCGTTGCGAACCGCGAGCGCCATGACGCCGACATCGCCCGTCGTGTGGGCGGTGTCTTCGGACTTCCCAAGGTTCGTCGCGCCCGTTCCCGGGACCACCGAACTGACGGCGACCGTGCCGCCGACCGTGACCGTGCCGCCAACGCTGCTCACCGCCACGGTGCCGTCCACCGTGAGGGAGCCCCCGTTGTCGTTCACCGGGTAGACGGAGGGGAAGTTGCTGACGGCGACCGTGCCGTCAACGGTGAGCGAGCCGCCGCCATCACCAACGACCCAAGGACTAGTGCCCTGGGTGACGGTGACCGAACCGCCGCCGACGGTCACATACACCATGCCGGCTTCGTTCATCCGGATGGCCGACCAGTCCCCCGCCACCGCTTCGGGAGAGTCCGTCACATACACGAGCGGCACGATTCCTGTGTCCGTCATCGGGAACACAGATGACGAGTCGATGACGAGAACGCTGAGCAGCTGCGAGTCGTCCCGATCCTGGAGACGGACCGTTGCGTTCAGGTTCGCGTGCGTGCTCTGGCCCACCACCCAGGGCGAAGTCGACTGGGTGACGGCGACCGTGCCGCCGATGCTGCTCACGGCGACCGTGCCGTCAACGGTGAGCGAGCCTCCGTTGTCGTTCACCGGGTAGACCGACGGGAAGTTGCTGACGGCAACGGTTCCGTCCACGGTCAGCGAGCCGCCGCCGTCGTCGACCGAAACGGCCCAGGCTCCGCTCTGCGTCACCGCGAGCGTGCCGTCCACCGTCAAGCTGCCGCCGTTGTCGTTGACCGGATAGACGGAGGGGAAGTTGCTGACACTTACAGACCCATCGACGGTAAGTGAGCCGCCGCCGTCCGTCACCGCAACCGCAACTGACGCATCCACCGACACCCGGAGCCGGCCGGTGCCGTCGACTTGGAGGGCGGCATAGTCGCCGTCCGTCCCGGCGAGCGTCCCCGGCGTGTCGTTTCGCACGACCAACGCGAGCGTGCCGGTGTCTCCGGTCGTGTGGGCAGCGTCTTCCTGATACTGGGTGCCGCCGCCCCCGCCCGTGACTCGAAGCGCTCCCGTCGAGTCGACCTGGAGGGCGGCATAGTCGCCGTCCGCGCTGACTAGCGAGCCCGGAGTGTCCTTGCGAACGACCAGCGCGAGCGTGCCGGTGTCGCCGGAGACGTGCGCTGTGTCTTCGTTGTATTGAACGCTGCTCCCGCCGCCCCCGCCTGGGTTCACTACCTTGACCAGGAGCGCGTTCGTGGCGGCATCGATCCAAGCGTGTTCGCGACTCGGGCCGCCGATGATGGTTGTGCTGCGAGAACTCAACTCAGGACTCCTGCGATGCGGGTGATGCGCATGCCAACAGAGCAGCGACAGTTGATGACTTCTTCCGGCGGCGCATCCGGATCGCCCGGATACTTCAGCTCATTGCCAGCACCGGAGAGGAAGGGAACGCCATAGGGACGAGTCTGGCCGTTCATCGGCGCATGCGATGTGCGCACACGTTCATCCGCCGCCGTGTTCCATTCCTGCGACAGCGAATCCGGTGAAAGCTCACCGCGGGCGATGGCCTGATCATACATCTCCTTGACACCTTCGTGGGTGGAACGGAGCGCTTCCGTGCGCGCGATCGTCTCCGCGCGCATGGACAGCATCTTCGCGCGGTAGCGCGACACCATCTTGTCGATCTGATCGGGGCTGAGCGGGCGGTTCGCATCGAGCGCAGCTTGAATCGTTCGGTCGAACCTCTTGTCACGAAGCATCCGCTGTAGGGCGGCCGGGTCCAGATCCTGGAGCGCCCGCTGGTAGTTCCGCACCGCCCGCTCCTGGAACGGAGTGAGGCCAATCGAATCGCGGAACAGCTTCGCGATCTCACGCGGGTTGACGCCGCGTTGGATGCCGTCGAGGATGATGCCGCGGACAAGATCGCGCTGCGACGCAGAGAAGCCCTGGACGAGCCTCAGCATGTTGCGTTGCATGGCGTTGACCGCGCTGTAGTTGACCCTGTCGAATACCAGCTGAACCTCCCCCAGGCTCCGCCCAAGGAAGGTCGCGGTGTCGCGCGCAGCGGCGATGAAGGCATCCTGGTAGGCTTCGCCGATGATCGGCGCTGCCTTCAGCGCTTCGTCCAGCGCCGCTTCCCAGCGCCCCTTCCCGATCGCATCGGCGATCCCTTCGAGCGTGAGCTTGGACTTGATCGCGGCGATCATCCGGGCGAAGGCATTCGCCAACGCCGGCTCCGCCGCAGCAAGAAGCTGCTCAATCCGCTCCGCGGGATCGACGATGTCACTCACAGGTTGCTACAGGCACAGGTGTAGGCTGCCGCCGCCGGGTCGCGGTCGACAACCTGGACCACGTAGGTGGTCCCCTCGATGGTGATGTGGTCGTCCTGCTCGGGCTTCGAGGCGCCACCGTTGATGGTGTCGCCGATCAGGACGATGGTGACGTTGCCGTCGCTCACGAGCGAGCCGTTGAACTGGCGGTTCGCCTGCCGGTCGATGAAGCCCCGGCAGGGGTAGCTCGTTGACGTTGGGTTCGTCCCTCCGGTCAGTTGACCGGAGGTCCGTGTGCCGCTCGTGAACTTCGTCAACGTAGCGTCGAGCACTCCGGGACCGATGTTGTCCCGGATGAGGCCGCTGATGTCGACGCCGAACAGAGGGTTGCCCATGGATCAGCTGGACAGGTTGCCCAGATCGACGTAGAAGATGTCCACGAAGCCGTCGACCGTGACGGACGAGTCCGCCGTGATCGCCGCCGCGATGTTCATGTAGAGCGCCGTGGAGGCGGCATCCACCACCTTCTTCGGGAAGGTCGCCGTGCTCTGGTCGTTGGTGTGCTTCTCGAAGTCGACCGCGAGCGCATCGGCCGTGATGGCGGTGCCCTCGATGTAGTCGATCATCGCACCCGACAGCGTCGCGTTCGACGCGACCGCCGAACCGACACCCATCGTGATGTCCGTCGCGGCGACGATGCCGTTGGTGTTGCCCTGCTTCGTGACAACACAGTCGACCTCGATGCCGAGGATGAGCATGTTGCGGTCCGGCAGGTCACAGAGCTTCGTGCCGCCGTAGTCCTGGGCGTTCGCGACAGAAATGGCGAAGCCACTCAGCGTCAGACGGCACTTGCGCACCGCGCAGAACTGATCGTTGACACGAACACCCGTGCCGGGCTCGCTGATCGGGACGGTGACGCCGTCCTTCAGCAGGGGAACAACAAGCGGTCCGCGGATCTTCTCACTCATGGGTCTTGCCCTCCTGGGGCTTCTTCATCACGACGAAGCCACGCTGGCCCGTCTGGGGGTGAACTGTGGCCATCACTTCGTAGTCCGAAGTGACATCCACCAAGTCGGTCTTGCCCTCCACGGCCGCATGGACGTGGAAGCGGTCAGCACCATCCTGCTCATAGAGCATGAGGTGGAGCTTGACCTTGAGTTCCATCAGGCGAACCCGTTGTCCAGCTTCCAGTCGTCCTCATCGAACGAACTGGAGCAGCCTGTGCCCGTCGCGACGCCTGCGGCTCCCGCCGTCCCCGCGCCGCTGAAGTAGCACTTCAGGTAGTCCATCGCCGTGATCGGGAGTCGCGTGTCGGACGCGGAGCCGATCGTGGGCGAGAAGAAGGTGACGGACGCCGAGCCGGCGACCGCTTGCTTGATGTTCGAGCCCGTGCCCGTCCCGCTCGCGAGCGTCGAGTCGACAAGCAGCCGGCCGGCGAGCCAGAACGTCGCATGGGCGATCGCATCCGGAGTCGTTCCGTCCGTGACGGCGACGCCGCGACAGGTCGCCCCGTCGCGCGGCCACTCGCGCGGCTGCGTGCTCACCGTCTTCGCGCCGGAGAAGTTCGCCCCGACGGCGCGGTCAATCCAGTCCGACGCCATGACGAGCGCCTTCTGGCGGTTCGCCGTTGTCGCCGCGGTCCAAGCGGTCGCTTCCGCTCCCAGTCGACCGTTCCAGAACGACGTTGCGTCAGCAACCGGATCCGCCGTCAGCGCATAGACGCTGAAGGTGTCGGAGCCGATCGTGACGGTAGAGACAGTGCCCATCAGCGCTTCCCTCCCTTCTTGGGCTTCCGCTTCTCGACAGGTTCCTCCGGCTCCTCCGGTTCCTCACCGTCGGCCGGCTCCTCACCCTCCGGCGGGATGCCCGCCGCCTGGTTCTGGAACGCTTCGACCATCTCCTCATCCAACTCCGGAGCCGGAGACAGTCCGAGGATCGCGCGGACTTCGTTGATGGCCGGGTCGTTCGGCATGAGCGTCGCGCCCGCCGTCGCCATGTCGCGCAGAGCGGTCGTGACCTGCTCGATGTCGCGATACTGGATCTGCTCCACCTGGAAGTAGGGCATCAACTCACGGCTGAAGCCGTTGAGGTCCATGAGCGGGCCGATCAGGTCGCGCGTGAACGCTTCGCTGATCTCCTGGAGCGTCGACGAGACGGTGAGTCCAAACGACTGTGTCTTGTCGCGCGACAGCGCGAACGAGCCGGTGCTGTCCGAACCGAGCAACAGCTGCTCGACGCCGAGCACGCGCGCCATCTCGCGGTTGAGTCGTTCGATGGCCTTGGCCATCTCGGGCTGGGAAGTCGTCCCGCCCTGGAGGAGTTCGATGCTCCACTGCTTCTCCGCGATGGGCGTCTGCTGCTCGCCCGAGCCGCGCCAGACAGCGGAGTCAAGCACAAGCCCCGTCTCCTTCCCCTTCAGAGCGTTCCGCACGAACGTCTCGATGGGAGCGCGGAGGTCATTGACCTGGTCCTGGGTCAGCGTTCCGCTGTCCACCATCTTCTGGAGTTCCGTCAGCGGACCGCGGCCGATGGGCACGCCGCGCAGGTCACGCTCGAAGCCCCAAGCCTCCAGGATCTCATACCGTTCGAGCGTCGCCGCCTTCGCGACGAGATGGCGGAACAGGCCCACCCCCTCCGGCGAGTCGTCGAGGCTGTCGTCCACGAGGTAGACGAGCTTGCCGCGCGGCAGATACAGTTCTTGCTGGGTCTGGGGATCCGTCTGGAGACAGCCCAAGACAGTGCCGGTGCGATCGGTGTCCCACCGTTCGATCGTGCGCTGGGGCCGCGACTCGACATCGAGCAGGCCAATCGAGCCGTCCTCACGCTTCTTCGCGGTCCACTCCTGGATGCTGAACCCGTAGAAGCGGAACATGGCGGCGCGGCGCACGATCCGGTGCCACGGCGTCACCATGTCGTTGCGGATGTCCTCGATCAGTTCCGCGATGCGCAGCGCTTCCTCGCTGTCGTCTGCCGGGATCACCTTCCATCCCGCGCGGGAGACGAGATTGAGGAAGAAGCGGACGCCGGCCGCGACGATCGACGTGTTGGCCAGGACGTTGCTGAACGTCCGGTATTTCTCCAGCCCGACTAGCCGACGGTCCTTCTCGTTCGTGACGATGTAGCCGCCGTAGATTGCGGTGCCGGGAGCACCCACCGCCACCATCGGCGAGGGGTTCTTGTTCGCGCTGGTCGCGAGACTTGGATCCAAGCTGGTCATCCGGTCACCACTTTGCTGGGCGATGTAGCGATGGACAGTTCGGGCTCCGTCAGCAACCTCGAATAGGCGCGGCTGAAGGCGTCGATCTGATCCTTGAACTCGGAGCCTGGGAACAACTCAGCTTCCGAGAAGAAGACGTCATTCCAGGCTCCACGAACAACGTAGACGTTACCGGCTTCAACCTGCGCAGCGATAGGGATTGCTCTGTCATCCTTGTCGCCCGTCTCCGCGGAGAAGTGGAAGCGGTAGCCGTGGAGCTTTGCGGACAGCGCCGCCTTCTGGGCCATGCCGGCCTGGCCGGGATCCTGCGGGATGGAGATTGCTGTGCGCTTCCCGTCCTTCTTCGCACAATCCAGGATCATCTCGTGGACTTCGTTCGGCGACGCGCGCCGCCGAACAACGTCCATGACGTAGAGCTTCCCGGCGACGAGCCGCAGCTTCAAGCCCACAGTCCAAGCGGCGTGGCGCTTCGTCGAGGCGGCAAGGTCCCAGCCGCGCACGGTCCGTCCCCCTTCGGGGGCCGCGTCGATCATCTCGAAGTTCGAGCGCTTGAAGAGTCCGCCGCCGCGCGGCGCAGGACGCTGCTGGAGTTGGGCAGCCTCAGCGTAGGAACCGCCCTGGGCGCGGAACGTCTCCTTCAGCTGTTCGACCTCCGCGCGCCCGAACCGCTCTGGCCAGAGCAGCTGGCCGTCTTCGCTTCGCGGGTCGCTCCACTTCGTCGCCCGGATGATGCACTTGCGCGCCGGCTCATACTCCATCGGCAAGATCAACTTCTCCCAGCTGTCGCCGAGTTCCTTCAGGATCAAGCCGCTGATGTCGCGTTCGTGGAGACGCTGCATCACGACGACAATCGTCGACTCCTTTGCGTTGTTGAGACGAGTCGGCAGCGTCTCCGTGAACCAGCGCAGCGCTTCCTCGCGCTTCTTCTCGGACTCCGCCGATTTCACGTCATGCGGATCGTCGATGTTGATGCGGTCGCCGCGGTAGCCGGTCAGCGCACCGCCGACCGACGCGGCGAGCCTCCACCCTTGGTGACTGTTCTGGTAGTAGGTCTTCAGGTTCTGGTCGTCCTTGAACCGGATCGGCCAGAGCCGGGAATACCACTCCGACTGGATCAGGTCGCGGCAACGCACCAGGTCGCGTGTCGCGAGTCCCTTCTCATAGCTCGCGCTGATGTAGCGGAGCTTCGTCATGCCCCTTGGGCCCCACTCCCAGGCTGGCCAGAACACGTTCGTGGTCAGCGACTTCATACAGCCGGGAGGGACGTTGATCAGCAATCGCTTGATCTGGCCCTTCGAGACAGCTTCCAAGTGGTGGCAGATAGCCTCTACCGGCCACCCATAGACAAATGGCGTCTCTGGTTCGAGATGCGGCCATGCGAGCTTGATGAAGCCGAGCAGACTGTCGGCGGAGTCTGCCTTGTCCAGATCGTCGCGGATCTTCGCGCGGTTGGCCAGGGCGTAGTCGATCTGGTGCTGCTTGAGGGGGATCACTCGGGGTTGCCCTCCGGTTCCACCTCATTTTCATCACCTTCCCCACCGTCTCCACCTACCACCCGCGCTTCCGCGTCCTTCACGACCGGCTCCAGGCTGATCTTCGGCACGGACAGATCCTCATTCGCCTGCCCAAGGAGCACGCGGAGCGCTTCGCGCTGGGCGGGGGAGAGAAGCGAGACGTCAACCTTGTGGTCGTGCGTCACGTTCACGTCCGCCGTCACGGCGACTGAACGCTGCTCCCGGTATTCCGGGATGTGCCGCTTGGCAAGCGCGAGCAGGAGCGTGTCGGAGAAGCGGCGGAGCGAGATGACTGCGCCGTTCGGACCGAACCGCTGTTCAACTACGCCTTCGATCGCGCGCCGCTTGATCTCGTCTTCGATGGCGTCGCGAAGATCCTGTTCAGCTTGCGCTTCCTCGACAGCAAAGTCAGGGTGCTCCCGGCGCCAGCGGTCAATCTGGCGGGTCGTCATCCCGACGTAGTTGGCCGCGCAAACGCGGTCCCCATACTTGCGAAGGTGGGAGAGGTAGCGACGACGAAGCTGCGGGTGCGCAGCAAACCCGTAGATGACCCCGGTGGTCACCCGGTCGTTCTCGCGGAAGGGTTCTGGAAGCGCGCTCATGGTTCTTCGCCGAGTGTATCGGACGTTGAGCAAGATGGGGAAGTGCCGTTGCTATGGGAAGTTCCTCGCCGGGGGCGGAGGGACATTGTTCTTGGTGGATGGGTGTAGGTGGTTTGTTACACATTGTTGTGTGGTTCCTTGGACCCTGTGTGTGGGATCGGCGTATGGGCACCAAGTGCCACGTCGAGCCGCGCCACCAGCCCAGATTTCGGCCATGGCGTCTCGATTCGAGACTTTGCTAAACCACCCATCCTATGTGGAGTTCCACCAAGCCAACAACGTATCACGTGGAACCCTCGATACTATGTGGAGTTCCGCCACGTTGAAGAAAGTCCCGAGACGAGACGTTGAGGAAAGTCCCCCTTCGGGACTCCCCTTCCTATGTGGAGTTCCTGGCGCCATGCCCAAGGGAGGGGCCACCCGCCAGGGGGATTGTGGTTTTCCCGTTCCGGGACGACGTTGCGGAACCACCCATAGGAAGGGAGGTTGCGGCACTTTGCGGAGGGGGCCTTGGCCCCGCAACCTGGCATGGGCTAGCCCCGTCCGCCCCTTCCTACCGCCAGTTCCAGCACCCAGGTTGGCACCACGAGGAACCCACGGGATCGTAGCGCTCCCTTAGTATGTGGACTTAGGGCGAAAACGGGCTCGAAATGCCCACCGAAAAGGCGCCAGCATAACGAACCCACGGTGCCGTAACTCCACATAGTATGGGAACTTCCCCCACCTTCCGTAGGTTTCTTCTTCTTCTTAAGTTAGTAGAAACCCTATAGGCTATAGGGCTCCCGGCCCCGGCGACCGCGGTGGGCTCCCCGCGATCACGCGGGAACCTGGGAAACCCACGGAAGGTGGGGGAACCTCCGTTCGCGTGTGGACTTACGGCACCGTGGGTAGCCGTTCCAGGTTGACCGCCCTTCGTCACCTTCCGCCCGTAGGACCGGCGGAAGGGAGGGCGGCCGGCTCGGATTCCGCCCAGCCGTATGCCCGGGGTTGCCGGATCGGGCGGGGAATCGAGGGACGCGAACGGAGTTGCGAAAGAAGGCAGCGCCGGGCACAGACGGAGTTCGTGCCCGTGCCACCGATACTATCGACGGTTCCCGCTCGCGTCTAGTTCCCTCCGTCACGAACTTCCCACGCGATGGGGAGTTCCGGACCGCCGAAAGAAATCCGGCCCTCGCTCTAAAGTTCGGCCCGGTCCCGAGCCGATAGAGGGGCTATGGAAACCCTCGCCTGTGACGTCTCGGTCGCCCTCCGCCGGTTCGGTTCGGACTCGCCGGAGTTCGATTCGGCCCTAGTCGCCCTCGCCGCCGCGGCCCGGGCGGAAGGGCTCCGGGGCTCCGCCGCGGTCGCGGTCCTTTCGTCGGCGATCCGGGCCGGGCTCCCGGCCCCGGCTTGCCCGGTCGTATCGGTCGCGGTCGCGGCCCTCGCCGTCTCGGAACGGGATTCCGCCCCCTTGGGCTAAAGCCCGGTCCGGATTCGGCCGATACCTTCCTCGGAGAACAAACCCGATGACCACGCCGCTTACCTTCCGTCTCGATTCGGACCTGTGGGAGTTTGCTTTTAACGGGGCCGAACGGCTCCCGTCCGGGGGCGAACCGAAGTTCGCCGAAATCGCCCTCGCCGGGCTCCCGGAAGCGGCCCTAGTCGCGATCCTTACCGGCGACGGCCGCGGCGGAATCGCCGTTGCGATCGAAGGGACGACGGCGGACGACGAAACCGTTTCGGGCGACCTGTGGTTGGGCACCGCCGTAACGGAAGCCGGGGCCGAACGGATCGCCGCGGCCCTTCTCGCCGGCTCGCCGTCGATCGAAACCCTAACGTCGTTCGGTTTCCGGTTTCGCTAGCGAACGACGGGCCGGGTGCTGGGCTTGCTAGCACTTCGTCCCGAAACGAGAAACGAAGAAATCCGGCCCCGTCTCCTAAAGTTCGGGCCGGATCTAACCGATAACTCCGGTATGGAAATCCTCGCTCGCCGCCTTATCTCGCTCGCCGCCCTCGCCGCTACGTTCGGCGTCGCCCTCTCGCTCGCCGTCGTCTTCGCCGCCTGAAATCGAAGGAAAAGGCTAAAGCCGGAGCCCCGGAAACCCGATAGGAACGCTATGGACCCGATCCTTAACCTTTCGCTCGCCTTCGCTAGTTCGGCCCGGGACGGAGCCCTTTCCGCGGCGGACCTCGAAACCCTTTACGAACTAACGGTCGCCGGGATTATCCGGGCCGACGAACTGGGGAACGTCGCTACGTCGGCGATCCTTAACCGATTCGCCGAATCCCTCCGGGATGCGGCCCGTCGAAACGGTTTCGACCTCGATTAAGGCTCCGGTCCTATCGGGAGTTCCGAGAAATCCGAGAAACAAACTAAAGTCCGGGCCGCTCTATTCCGATAGAGGGGTTATGGAAACCTTCGCTCGCCGCCTTATCTCGCTCGCCGCCTTCGCCGCCGCCTTCGCCGTCGCCCTCTCGGTTGCCGTCGTCGCCGCGGTCTAAGGAAATCGAGGAAATCGACTAAAGCCGGGGCCGGATTCGGCCGATAGAGTTAGGGAAGGAAGAAAGCTATGGCAAACCGTCCGATCGTCGCGTCGTATATCGCTCGCTCCCTCGCCCGGGCCGTAAAGGGAGGGGCGATTTCCGAAAAGGACGCCGAAACCGTCGCCCGGATCGTCGGCGAAGCCGCATTCGGCCTCGATAGGGGGCCGGATTCGATCGAAGCCGGGGCGAACCTCGATAGGCTCGCGTCGCGAGCCCTTTCGGATTTCGTAAATAGTCTCGAAGCGGAACTGGAGAAGTAACGGTTTGCGGCCGTTTCGTTTCGAGACTATCCGGCCCAGCACTTGCTGGCACGGCCCGTCGTTCGCTAGCTCCGCCGTCGGTCGGCCCGTTTCGGGACGATCGACGGCGAGCGAGCCGGCCCGGCCCGTCGTTCGCTACCGGCTCCCGGTTCGGGACGATCCGGCAGGGGCTCGGCTCGCCCGGCCCGTCGTTCGCTTCCGGATCCCGGGGCGAGACGATCCGGCCGCGGCCCGGTTCGCCCGGCCCGTCGTTCGCTTTGTTCTCGGTTCGGGACGATTCGACCGCGGCCCGGCCCCGGTCGGCCCGTCGTTCGCTTCCGGCCCCGGGGCCGGCTCGGTTCGGCCGGTCCCGCCGGCCCTTCCGAGACGGGGCCGGGAGCGAGCCGGCTTGGGCAAGCCGGCGAGGATCGCCGGAGGGGCGGACGATCGGAGGGGCGACGGTCCCGGGGCAGGGCCGGGCAGCCTAGGGCACGGCTCGGAACTCCCCATAGGATGGGGAGTCTCGAAGCGGGACGGGGGGCCTGGAAGTCTCGGATCGGGACGTTGTGGAGTGCTGGCGAGAGGGGCCGGGAGCCGGTCCGGCGGTCCCGTCGGCCGATCCGCAACGGAATCTAGCGTCCACATCTGCCATTTCGTTTCTAGCGTCCACATTTGCCATGGCACCATTTTCTCGAATCGAGATGCTGGCAGCAAATCTCGAAACGAAACTCCCGATGGTCTTGCTAAAGCCGGGGCCGGATTCGGCCGATAGAGTCCTTGGAGAAACGAAATGGAACTGACCTTCAACCCGAACCTCTGGCGCGCGCTGTCTGGTGCTGGCCCCTTCCCCGGCTGCCCGGATTCCCGAAAGGGCGGACCGATCGCCGGCCCGTTCTTCGCCGAACTCCCGTTGGGCCTGGGCGACGAATACGACGGGGCCAACGCCGTTCTCTCCGTCTCGTTCACGGACGGTTCGGTTGTCGTCGGGATCGACGCGACGCCCACCGACGGTCGCCGTGCGTCCCTCTCCGGGACGCTGGTGTTGGGCCCCTCGCTCCGGCCGGAAGCGGCGAAGGCGGTCGCCCTCGCCCTAGTCCGGTGGCACGCGACGAAGGCGGAGTTGGTGGCCATCGGTTTCGAGTTTTCGGAGGTTTGATCCCGGAACGGGACGAAGGGAAAGCAAACTAAAGTCCCCAGCACTTTCATCCGATAGAGTCCTACATGACGACCAAGTTCAAGCGCCTCAAGTCCCGCCGCGCGGCCCTTCTCCGGGAACTCCGGAAGGAACGGGAGGTAGACCGGATCAGCGGAGTCGGAATGCTCGCTCCGGGGATGATGAGCCCGGAAGCATTCGACCTGGCGATGACCCGCCAACGGGACGAACGCGAAGCACGCGACCTCAACATCGGCCGCAAGCACGGTTTCGTCCGGTCGAATGACCCGGCGGACGAAGGCTGGAAGCCGGATCCGGCGAGCCCCGTCTGGGAATCGGCCCCGGCTGGTAAAGCCGGGCGCAAATCGAGCCGATAGAGGGAGCATGAACACCG
>SXGT01399886.1_pt1 | contig 37816 bp, 27 predicted proteins | sample 3176221 | NCBI WGS metagenome assembly SXGT01 (sample SAMN11356862, study PRJNA531348) | freshwater metagenome | isolation source: freshwater sample F1-120 | place: China: Fuxian Lake, Yuxi | collected 2017-12-25 | reverse complement strand
CGCGAACTGGGCTGCATCGTTGGCGTCGGCGAGGCAGCCGGGACGCATACCGTCGCCGAGGCTGAAGGTGACGTCGTACTTGCGCATGATCTCGCACAGCTCATCGAAATGGGTGTACCACGGATTCTGCTTGTGATGGGCCAGCATCCAACCGCCCATCAGCGATCCGCCGCGGCTAACGATGCCGGTAATGCGCTTGGCCGTCATTGGCAAATATTCTTGCAGCACGCCCGCATGGATCGTCATGTAATCGACGCCTTGCTGGGCCTGATGCTCAACCATGTCGAGCATCTGTTGCGGCGTGATGTCGGCGGGGTCTTTGACGTTCTGAATGATCTGATAGATCGGCACCGTCCCGATCGGCACTGGCGAGGCGTCGATCAAGGCCTGACGGATGCTGTCGATCTCGCCGCCGGTCGAAAGGTCCATTACGGTATCGCTGCCAAGGTGGACGGCCGTGTGCAGTTTCTCCAGTTCGTCTTCAACGGTGCCGGTGACGGCCGAGTTACCGATGTTGGCGTTGATCTTGCACAACGACGCGACGCCGATGCACATTGGCTCCAGGCGGCCTTTGAGATGGTTGATGTTCGCCGGGATGACCATGCGGCCCCGTGCGACTTCGGAGCGCACGAGTTCGGGTTCGAGGTCCTCGCGCTTGGCGACGAAGTGCATCTCATCGGTGATAACGCCCTGACGGGCGGATTCGAGCTGGGTCATGGGAAAACTCCTTATTGTTGGACCATTCCAATCTTCGTTTAGCGCTCGCATGCCGTCACACGAGCGCTAAACGAAGACCAGCGGTCACGCCGTCGGTTCTTTCAAGAAACTCAACACAAAGGTAAACAACCAATTCCAGCGGATCACCAGCCAAAACAGAAAGAGCAGCGCCGTTGGAATGTACAAATAAATAACCGCCAGGCTCAGCCCGGCGAAGAAATCCTCCATCGCGAAGCAATGCATCATGATCCCTGCCGCCAGCGCCAGGAAGCCGAGGTAGTAGGTGATGTGGATCGGTCCGGCCGGCATGTCGGTGAAATCCACCGTGACGTAATCGAGTCCCACAAACACAACCGCGGCAATAGTCATGTACGTGGAAGCCCACGCGCAGCGTTGCCAGAGTTCTTCCTCGAATTCTTCTTCCAGCTCTTTGGTCCCGCTCCAGATGGTGTACGCCAGCTTCGTCCATGGAAACATGATGGGCCACATCACCGCCACCGTGACGCTCCAGGCCAGCATGTGCCGGGCGAAGATGTAGATTTCCATGGCACGGCCTTGCTTTACCATCCCGCTGCCTGTCGGCTGCGGGTATGCGCAGTGCTAGTAGAGGGGAAGCGGCTGAGCCGTAATGAGACTGGCATCGCTTTCCCACGCCGGCATGATCCGGATCAGGTCCCAGGGTCTACTCTCAGCCCGCCGCCGCGGACACCCCTAGCGATTAGTCTCAGTGTAGCAGAGTAAGCGGTGAGTGGTGAGTAGTGAGTGGTTATTTTTCCAAGCCCCCGGCAGTGTACCCAGTAGTAGCCTCACGCAAAGGCGCAAAGGCGCGAAGAAGAGACGGGGAGGTTCACTCAGCATTTGACCGTAGCCCGTTCATGAGGAACGGCCATTTCCTGCCTTCTTTGCGCCTTTGCGCCTTTGCGCCTTTGCGCCTTTGCGTGAGATCTTTGGTGCCGTACGCGCGCGGGTTTCTCTTGGCACAACGCACAAAGCATGTCACAATACATCGCAGGAAGAGTCCCCGGAGACCAAGTCCATGCCGCGTATCCTGTCGCTCCTTCTCGCCTTGCTTCTTGCCGGCGCTGCGCATGCCCAAGGCCAACCCGAGCCGCTCGTCAAGAAAGTCAAAACCAGCATCACCCGAGGCGTCGCCTTCCTAGTCGCGCAGCAGCGCGGCGACGGGAACTGGGAAAGCCTGAAGGACAAGGAGAACATCGGCTTCTACCCTTGCGGCATGACCGGCCTCGCCGTTCTGGCCCTGCTGCACTGCGATGGTGTCGTCGACGATCCCAAGCTCGAATCCCAGCGCAAGCAGGCCATTCAGAACGGCCTGGCGTCCCTGCGCCAGTTCGAATCCGCCAAAGTCTACGACCGCGCCTTGCAAACCATGGCGCTGGCCGAGGCGGGCTTCCCAAAGGATCGCGCGCTCATCAACCGTAACGTCGATTGGCTGCTCGATGTGCGTGTTTACGATGACAAGAAGTTTATCGGCTGGGAGTATGGCAAGACGGCGACCCGCACCTCAGACGCGTCCAACTCCCAATATGCCATGCTCGCCCTGTGGTACGCGCGCCAGGCAGGTATTGCCATCGACCGCAAGGTTTGGCAAGAGATCCGCAATTATTACACACAAACTCAGAACGCCGACGGCGGCTGGGTCTACTCTCCCTACTACGGCCCCGCCAATGAGAAAGGCTCCTCGATCACCATGACCGTCGCCGGCATCAATGGCCTCCTCATCGCCGGCATGGAACTCAACGACGACCGCGAGCCATGGCCGCTCCCAAAGGCCAAGGTCAATAATTGCGGCGTCTACGGCGAAAACCTACCGCTCGCCAAGGGATTCCATTGGCTCAACCAGCGCTTCCGGGTCGATCTCGATCAACGCACCTACTACCACCTCTATGGTCTCGAACGGGCCGGCCGACTCTCCGGCATGCGCTTCTTCGGCGAGCACGACTGGTACCGCGAAGGCTGCGAACATCTGACCAAGGTCCAGGACCCGAGCGGCGCCTGGAAGACCCAGGGCGGCTGGGACCGCTGGCCGCACGTCAACACCTGCTTCGCGCTCCTGTTCCTCTCGAAGGGCCGTACACCCGTGTTGATCAGCAAGCTCGTCCACGGCAATTGGCCTCGCCGTGAAGATGACACCGACTGGAATAACGACCGCAACGATCTCCGCCATCTGACAGAATACCTCTCGAAGCGGGATCTCTTTGACAAGAAAACGCTCGCCTGGCAGACTTACGACATTCGTCGTGCCATCGAAGCCAGGCTTGGCAAAAACAACGTCCTCAATCCCGCGGAGGAAGCGGAGATCGTCGCCGACATGAAGCAATCGCCAATCTTGTACATCACGGGGCACGAATCGCCGCGGAATCGCTTTCAGGCGATCGAAGTCAAACTGATCAAGCGCTTCGTCGAGAACGGCGGCTTCATCTTTGCCGAGGCGTGCTGTGCCGATCCGAACTTCGACAAGGGCTTCAAGGATTGGGTCCGCGATGTCTGGGACCAGGATCTGACGCTACTGGAAAGCACTCATCCGGTGTGGACGTGTTACAATGCGATCCCCGCCGGCGATCCCTACAAGCTGATGGGCCTGCAAGTCGGTTGCCGCACCGTGATGCTTTATTCCCCGCAGGATCTGTCGTGTCGCTGGGAATCAAATCGCCAAACGGATGGCCCGACCCAGCGTGCGTTCGAGCTGGGCGCCAACATCATCGCGTATGGTACGGGGCGAACGCCGCCGCAGCCCAGGCTCACGCCGATCGAAATTGCCGGCATGGAGAAGGAGGAAGTGAAGTCGGGTCGGCGCGGCTACTTTCAGGTCTCCCAGATTCGCCATGCCGCGGATTGGCAGCCTGCTCCGAAGGCGATGCGCAACCTGATGGAGCGCGTCCACAAGGATCACGGGCTCGATGTCATGCTCAAGACCCGGACGATCGGCCTGCAAGACGCCATCACGGTCCGTGAGTCGAAGTTTCTCTACATGCACGGCCGCGATCGATTCAGCGTCCAACCCGATCACCTGGCTGCTCTTCGCTTCAATCTCGAAAACGGCGGCCTGTTGCTTGCCGATGCCTGCTGCGGTAGTGAGACGTTCGATAAATCGTTTCGCCAATTCGCACAAGAGCTGTTTCCGAAGGAGAAGCTGGTGCGTGTGCCAACCGAGCCGCGCGATCGGCTCTTCAGCGCTGCGCTCAACGGCGTCGCGCTCACGGCCGACAATATCCAGTGTCGCACCAAGGCGAACACCCCGCCGGTGGCGATGGAGCCGTACCTCGAAGGCATACAGCTCGAAGGCCGCTGGGTGGTCTTGTACAGCAAATACGATCTGGGTTGTGCCCTGGAGCGCAACACCTCGTCGGACTGCGTCGGCTACGATCACGCCAGCGCCATGAGGATCGCGACAGCAGCGGTCATGTATAGCGTGCGACCATAGGTCTAAAGATCGCACGCAAAGGCGCAAAGAAGAATAGGCGAGGAGAACACGGAAGACTCGCCTGGCCAAACGCATTCCGATTTCTTTGCGCCTTTGCGTGAGATCTCTCCCGGTCTACCCGGCGGCCTCAAAATCGGGTAAGATCCACCGTGTCCTACCTGCCCTCGTTTCCGTGGTCCCACCATGACGCGAATCGGATTCTGTATCTGCACTCTTGCAATGCTGGCAGCGACCGCGCTCGGCCAGCAACCGGTCCCGGATGCGTCCGCGCGCAAGTTCTTCGAGACCAATGTCCGTCCTGTGCTCGCCAATCGCTGCTTCCAGTGCCATGGGCCCGAGATGCAAAAAGGAAAGCTGCGTGTCGATTCGCTGTCAGCCCTCGTGCAAGGCGGGAGATCGGGGTCAGCGTTCAAAGCTGGAAAACCGGACGATAGCCTATTGATCCAGGCGATTCGCCACGACGGCGCGGTGCAGATGCCGCCGAAGATGAAGCTGCCTGCCAAGGAGATTGCTGACCTGACTGCCTGGGTCAAGATGGGCGCCCCGTGGCCCGATGCGAAAGTCGTCGCCAAGATCGACGTCAAGGATAGCGAACCGGTTTTCACCAAAGAACAACTCAGCCACTGGGCGTTTCAGCCGGTCAGGAAGCCCATGACGCCGACGGTGAAGAACGCGAACTGGGTGCGCTCGCCGATCGATGCGTTCATCCTATCCGGGTTGGAAGCAAAGGGATTGAAGCCGGCGCCGGCGGCCGATGCAGGCACGCTGATTCGGCGGGTGTACTTCGATTTGATCGGATTGCCGCCGCCGGTGGAGGTGGTGGAGGATTTTGTAAAAGCATGCGAGGGGGCGGGCGCTAAACGGGGAGAGGTGCTGGCCAAGGTCGTCGATGATCTACTGGCATCGCCGCGCTATGGCGAGCGCTGGGCACGGCATTGGCTCGACCTCGTGCGCTATGCCGATTCGAACGGCATGGACGAGAACCTCGTCTTCGGCAACGCCTGGCGCTACCGCTATTACGTCTTCGCCGCTTTCAACAGCGGCAAGCCCTACGATCAGTTCGTCCGCGAGAAGATTGCCGGCGACTTGCTGAAGAATCAAGAAATAACCGCGACCGGGTTCCTCTGCATCGGGCCGAAGATGTTGGCCGAGGACGACCCGGTCAAGATGGAAATGGACATCATCGATGAACAGCTCGACACGGTTGGCCGGGCGTACCTTGGCATGACGTTTGGCTGCGCCCGCTGCCATGATCACAAGTACGATCCGATCTCGGCCTCGGACTATTATGCCCTGGCCGGCATCTTCAAAAGCACCAAGACGATGGACAACTTCCGCGTCGTCGCCCGTTGGCAGGAGCGGCCCGTCGGCAGCGGCGCCAATAGCGAGCAGGCGAAACTGCACGCCAAAAGAATTGCCGACTTGAAGGACGCCATCGACCAGGCGGCAGCGCAGCATTATCAGGAGCTCGTGCAGCCAGAACGCAAGCGCGCCAAGGACTATCTGCAAGCCGCCCTCGCCCTGAAGGCCCAAGGCAAGATCGACCTGCGTTCTATCCTCGCCAAGGACTCCAAAGCGGCCGGCGCGATGGTGCTGGAAGCCGAGAACTACGCACGCGGCAACGTGCTCAAGAGTTTCGAAGGCTACGGCGAAAAAATCGGTGTCATCTACAACAAGGGGGAGCTGCCTAACGTTGCGGAGTATGACGTCAAGTTGAAGGACGCCGGCACGTACCAGTTAGAGCTGCGTTATGCCGCCGCCGCGTCGCGTCCGGTGCTGGTGAATGTCAACGGCCAGCTTGTAAACACGACGGCGGCGGGGCAGGTCACCGGAAGTTGGTTCCCCGATACGCAAACCTGGTATGCCGAGGCCCTTGTGGCGCTCAAAGCCGGCAACAACGTGGTCCGGTTGGAGTGCGCCGGGCCGTTCCCGCATTTCGACAAGCTGGGCCTGGTCCGTAGCACGCAGACGCCCCCCAAATCCGTGGAGCAATCGGCCAAGGAACTCGACCTCAAGCAAACTTTCTTGCAGCAATGGCTTGATTATCTTCAGAAGAACCCCGCGCCGAAGGATGGATCCGACCTCGACAAGACCAGCGCCGACACTCAAGGTCCCTTCCGCTTTACGCCCAACGTGGAAACTGCCTTTCCGCCGGCGGCACAAAAAGACCTGCGTGCCCGCCGCGCACAGCTCGCCAAGCTCGAAAAAATGACGTCGCCGATGGCCGAAGCCATGGCCGTCAGCGATGCCAAGGCGACCGACCTGCGCATCCACCTGCGTGGCAATCATCTGACGCTCGGCAAAGAGACGCCGCGCCGCTTTCCACGCGCCTTCACTACTCTCAAGCAAACGCCGATCGACTCTGCAAAGAGCGGCCGCTTGCAACTCGCGGATTGGATCACTCAAGACCAGCACCCGTTAACGAGCCGAGTGATGGTCAACCGCCTCTGGCACTGGCACTTCGGCACGGGCCTGGTGCGCAGCGTGGATAACTTCGGCCTCCTGGGCGAGAAGCCATCGCATCCCGAATTGCTCGATTGGCTTGCCGCCCAGTTCGTCGAATCGGGCTGGTCGCTCAAGGCCATGCATCGCGCCATCGTGCTATCAAACACTTACCAGATGAGCGGAGTCTACCACGAAGGCGCCTTCCAGGTCGATCCCGACAATCGGCTGCACTGGCGGCACAGCCGGCGCCGGCTGGAAGCGGAAGCGTTGCGCGATTCTCTCTACGTCCTCGCCGGCACTCTCGATGCCAGCCTCGGCGGCACGCTGTTCGTCGCCAAGAACCGCGCTTACGTGCCGGGCTACCCGAACGGCATCTACGACAAGTACGATATCCCTCGCCGTTCGATCTATTTGCCGGTGATCCGCAGCGCTGGGTACGATGTGTTGCAAGCCTTCGACTTCGCCGATCCGAGTTTCTCCAGCGGCGAGCGCGCGACGACAACCGTCGCGCCGCAAGCGCTCTTCCTCATGAACGGCAAGATCGTGCACGAGCAGACGCGCATCTGGTCCGCCAAGCTGCTAACGGACAAGGCTCTCGATGATGCGGGCCGCGTGCGCCGAATCTACACCCAGGCGCTGGGCCGGCCGCCAAGCGAGAAAGAGATCACGCGCTCCCTCGATTTCGTCCAGCGCATCGAGAGCGAGCTGGCCCGCGACAAGAAAACCGATTCACGTGCTCAGGCCTGGCAGAGCTTCTGCCGAGTGATACTGTCGGCGAATGAGTTTGTGTATGTGGAGTAAAATGCCTCACGCAAAGGCGCAAAGGCGCGAAGAATTAACTCCAAATCAGACTTTGCGGCTTTGCGCCTTTGCGTGAGATCTTTGATTGCGAGTGCATCTATGCTAACGCGTCGCCATATGCTGCAATCGAGCGCCCTCGGTTTCGCGAACCTCGCGCTGGCCAGGTTACTCTCGGAATCGCAGGCGCAGCCGGTCTCCGCCAATCCGCTCGCGCCGCGCGCTCCGCACTTCCCTGCCAAGGCGAAGCGCGTCATCTTCCTGTTCATGCACGGCGGGCCGTCGCAGGTCGATACATTCGACTACAAGCCGCTGCTCCAGCGCGACGATGGCCGGCCACTCCCCTTCTCACGGCCGCGCGTCGTTTCCAGCGTGACGGGTAACCTCCTCAAGTCGCCGTTCCGCTTCGCGCAGCACGGCCAGAGCGGCCAGTGGGTCAGCGAAGTGTTCCCCCATGTCGCCGGCGTGGTGGATGATCTCTGCATCATCCGCTCGATGCACGGTTCCAACTCACGGCACGGCGGCGCCCTCCTGGAACTGCACACCGGCAGCGACACGTTCGTTCGCCCCGCGATGGGCTCGTGGATCACCTATGGCCTCGGGACCGAGAACCAGAACCTGCCCGGCTTCATCACCATCTGCCCGACCCTGACCCATGGCGGCGTCAACAACTACGCCTCGGCATTCCTGCCCGCCGTCTACCACGGCACGCCGATCGGCAACGCGGCCACGTCGTCGGAGCGCGCCACGATCCCGTTCATCGCTGGCCCGACTCCGCGCGGCATCCAGCGCATGGAGCTCGATTTTCTGGCCGAGATGAACCGCGCGCGCATGAGCCACACCGGCCCGGACGCCGCCCTCGAGAGCCGCATCGCATCGTTCGAGTTAGCCTTCCGCATGCAAGCCGCCGCGCCGGAGTTGCAGGACATCACGAGCGAATCGCGCGAAACGCAATCGCTCTATGGCCTCGACCAGGACCGTACGCGCAATTTTGGCCGACAGTGTCTGATGGCGCGCCGTTTTGCCGAGCGCGGCGTCCGCTTCATCCAGGTCACGCACAGCTACAAGTGGGACCAGCACGACCAGCTCCGGCGCGACGTCGCCAACAACGCCTTCGAAGTCGATAAACCGATCGCGGGCCTCATCAAGGACCTGAAGCGGAGAGGCATCCTGGAAGACACGCTGGTCGTCTGGGGCGGCGAGTTCGGCCGCACGCCGACCGCCCAAGGCCGCGATGGCCGCGACCACAACCCGCAAGGCTTCACGATGTGGCTCGCCGGCGCCGGCGTCAAGCCGGGCCTGGCGTATGGCGCGACGGATGATTACGGCTACTACGCCCAAGACGACAAGGTCCACTTCCACGACCTGCACGCGACGATGCTGCACCTCTTGGGCCTGGATCACGAGCGCCTGACGTTCCGCTACGCTGGCCGCGATTTCCGGCTGACAGATGTGCATGGCGAGGTGGTGGATGGGATTTTGGCGTGACGCGATTCCGGAGTTTTGCGGCTTAGGGGTTCGACGGCATGAAATGGCTTGACCCAATGCCGATTGACTGTCCCGAGTGTGGCGGTCGGTTCCCTTTGCCGGTCGCAGCACTCCGGTCCCTTCGGGCCACCTGCCCTAGCTGCGGTGCCTCCCTTGCGGCGTCTGGGGAAAGGATGCTCGCGGAAGAGGGCCGAGTTCGCCGACAGATCGATCTAATTCTCGTGGCGATCGACCTGGAGGAGCGCGCCGGCCTAATCTTGACGGAGGCCGAAGTTGATGCCGCGCAGTCGCTGGGAGATTTGGCTGGTGCTGTCGCGGGCCGCCTGCATCCCGCACCGGATCGCGACGGAAGGGCCACCGAACTTGTCATCGAAGCGGCACGTCGGGTGGCACCGCGAATGCTCGACGAGGCGGGTTCGTGCGGTTGAGTTTCCGCGCGGGAGGCGCCGCACAACAAACGGATGAAGCTGCCCGGGCCGGCCATCCTGGTTTCGCGCGTCTCTTTGTGTGTTTTGCGTCTTCTTGTGGCTACTTATTGGCGAATTGAAATCAGGCGATCAACCCACGGATCGCCGCCCCCTGCGTCATGCGATAAGGCCGCCCGGCTTGATCGTGAAACTCGCGGTCGGGGCCGATGCCCAGGGCGTGGAAGATGGTCGCGGCGAGGTCTTGGGGCGTGTAGCATTCACTCAGAGGGACGCCGCCGTGGCGATCCGTCTGGCCGATGATTTGGCCAGCGCGAATGCCAGCGCCGGCGAAGAAGCAGGGGAACACGTCGCCCCAATGGTGGCGGCCAGGCGTGAAGATTTCGCCGGACGCATTGCGTCCGCCGGCCGTAATAGGACTGATCCGCGGCGTTCGCCCCATCTCGCCGCACATCACGACCAGCACCTCATCGAGCAAGCCTCGCTCATCTAGATCGTCGAGCAAACCGCTCAAGCACCAATCGATCGACGGCAGCAGCTTGCCCTTCAGATCGCGGAACGCGTTTTGATGCGTGTCCCAGCCGCGCAAGTTGACCTGCACCATGCGCACACCGGCTTCGACGAGCCGGCGCGCGACGAGGAAGCCATGCCCCCATTCCTCGCGGCCATAGCGATCGCGCACGCGGTCGGACTCTTGCCGCAGGTCGAACGGGTTCTGGGCGCCGGGTCGGGTGGTGAAGAGCAAGTCGAAGGCGCGCTGCCGGTGAACGTCGTAGGAACGCAGCGGTGCGGCGTCGTACTCGCGGCGCATGCCATCGAGGCGCGCCAGCAGCGACGCGCGGTTCTCCAGTTGCTGATAGGGGACGCTCAAGGTGCCGCCGATATCGGGCAGTTTGAAGGTGGCGTCGCGGCAGCTCGCATTGTCCCACCAGGTGCGTGGATTTCGCTCGTTCGGGTCATCATGGCTGAAGCAGTTTGGGCACGAACCCGCGGCATCCGGCGCCCGGCACGGCTGTGCCAGATCGACGCCCCAGCGGTCAAAACGTGGCCCCAGGATGCCCGATTCGCGGCCCGGATAACGCATGTACGCGCCGCCGCGCGGCAACTCGATGACGGCCGGGAGCGTGACCCCCGGATTGGTCGGCGCGGCATATGCGATCAATGAGCCGATCGACGGCCACTCGAAGCGCCCCGCGCGCGGCGCCGTGATGCTGGCGTTCGAGTCGCCGACTGGCAGCGCCGTCGTCCCCGCGTGCAACAGGTAATGGCAACTATTGTGCTCGTTGCGAAATTCGCGCCCCGCGATGTGGTGCATCGTGCGGACAATCGAAAACTTGTCGGCCCGTTCGGCCAGCCGCGGCAAATACTCGCAGAAGCGCGCGCCGCCGACGCGCGTCGCCGTCGTGCCATACTCGCCGCGGATTTCCTCAGGGGCGTCCGGTTTCGGGTCCCACGTCTCGTGCTGCGACGGGCCGCCGGATTGGAAGATGAAGATGACTGATTTGGCGCGACCCGAACGCTGTGCGGGAGCGGCGTGCGTTTCGAGCCGCAGCAAGTCGGCGAGGCCGACGCCGAAGAGGCTCATGCCGCCGACTTGCAGCAGTTCGCGCCGGCCGATCTGCGGATGATCGGCGTGGTTGCAGCCGTGGCGGTGATTCATGGGGAGCCCTTTTGATAATGATCGGGTAAGTTCACTTTTTCCGTCGGACGAAAAACGCCGTTTTCGTAGACGGCGTGAATGGTTTGGGTCATGTTCACTCCTCCTTCCGGAGTGCCCGCTCAGGGAAGCGATACACTGACTTCACGGGATTTACGCAAATCGGGAAGCTCAACGAGCTTCCCGATCCGACGACCGTCCTGCAGATTTCCGATTACTGCCAAGAATCGGTGTTGGCGTCGCGAGATTTCTCGTCCCAATGGCGAGTCCCGGCCAGTGATAGGCACGTAAACCGGAAAGGGCTTTCCATCGAACCGGTCCACCACAACCGAGCCGGACCACGCCTCTGGATCCGGCCAGTTTTCCAAAGCCCACTCAGCGTCCTCGCGTTGAACACATGCCTTGCAACGCACGTAGCGGATGTCACCGGCCGTGCTCGAGAGGTTGACGGTAAGGTCTATGCCGCCATCCCAAATTTCAACCTGGAATGGGACGAACTCCCAGGCAAGAGCCATCGCGACGGCGATCAGAGCAATTACGCGGAGTGCTGTTCGCATCGCACCCTCCACGGCCTGATTCGATCCCTATCCCACCAGTTCCCGCATCGGCTGCGCGTGGTCCTCCACGAGATACTGCGGCCGACCGCTCAAATCGGTGATCGTCGCATTGTTCACGTCGATGCCGAGGTTGTGATAGAGCGTCGCGTACAGTTCGCCGAAGGTGACGGGGCGGCGTGTCGCTTCGCCGGCGATGCGGTCGGTGGCGCCGATCACCTGGCCCGTTCGCATGCCGCCGCCTGCGAGCAGGGCGCAGTTGACGTTCGGCCAATGGTCGCGGCCGATTTGACCGCTGATCCGCGGTGTACGGCCGAACTCGCCCATGATGATGACGGAGCAGTCATCGGACAAGCCGCGGACGTGCAGGTCCTCGACGAGGGCGCTGACGCAGTTGTCGAAGATCGGAAAGTCTTCGGCCTCGCGCACGAAGACCGTGTTGTCGGCCCGGCCTTCGGCGTTGAAGCCGCCGTGCCAATCCCACTTGCTGTAATTGAGCGTAACGACGCGAGCGCCAGCTTCGACCAGGCGGCGAGCCATGAGCATGCTCTGCGGGACGCGCGGGGCGCCGTTGCCGTCCATCATGATGGTCGGGTCACCGGTGCCGTAGCGGGCGACGATGCGAGGATCTTCCTTCGAAAGGTCCAAAGCGTCGGCCAGGCGCGACGAGGTCAACAGGCCAAACGCCTGTTCGTTGAACGTGTCCATGCCGCGGATCATGCCGGTGGCATCGACCTCGCGGCGCATGCCGTCGAAGCTGCGGAGCAAGGTGCGGCGGTCGGCCAGGCGATCGACGGTAACGCCGCGCAGGATCATGTCGTTGCGCGAAGGGCCCATCGGACGAAACGGCGTGTAAGATGCGCCGAGAAACCCAGGGCCCGGCTCGTTATAAGGGCCATGTGTGGCGGTGTAGCAAAGGCTGACGAACGGCGGTGTGGCGCGATCAACGGGGCCTTGCAGGCGGGCAACCGTCGAGCCGAATTGCGGCCAACCGCCGGCAGGAATCGGCAGCTTGCGCGGATGATGTCCGTTGAAAACCTGGATCGCGTCATGGTCCGCCTGGTTGCCGACCAGCGAACGAACGACGACCAACTTGTCCATCATCGCCGCTAGCTTCGGGAACGCGGCACAAATTTGGATTCCGTTGACGTTGGTCGGGGTCGGCAGCCATGGTCCGCGGATTTCCTGCGGGGCGTCGGGCTTCAGATCGAACATGTCCTGATGCGGCGGTCCGCCGACGAGGTAAATCAGGATCACCGATTTCCGCGAGGAGCGAATCCCGGCGGCATCCTCGGCTTGCAAGAGCTGAGGCAAGGTGAATCCCGCGGCGCCGAAGGCGCCGATCTTGAGAAAGCTGCGGCGAGATAAATGATGTTTGACGGCGGGTTGACGAGACATTGGCGTTCTCCAGAAAACTCGGCGAGCCGAGCCCCGTGAGGGGCCGGGTGAAACCAGGCAGGCAGTTGACAAACCCACAGTATCCTATCGCTATTTGCGCCAAGAAAAAAGAACAAACTTGGCGGAATTAGCGAACGGCCGGCGTAAGCCGGCTGGCGCCGTATGCGTTTCATGCAAGCCGGTTTGGTACGTTGCCACGGTATCGTGGACCAGCCGGCTTACGCTGGCCCTTCGCCTATTTGGCATTGACAGAATCCGCACTACCGATATTGTCCTCCCTCTTCATGGGTTAGATAGGAAGATTCTCGAAATGCGGAGGTGAGCCGTGCGCAGACGCGTGTTGTTTTTTGGGGGTATTCTGTTCCTCGCGCTGGCACTGCCGGTGCACGCGCAGCAGTTTACCTCTGCGCTGCAAGGGCCATCGGGTGGACCTTTCTCGTCGTTTTTTGGGCAAACAATGGCGAAACCGAACTTCTCGGCGATGTCCGTCAAGCCGTCGATGCCTGGGCCGTTAAATCTTGGGAGCATGCTACCGAGCTTCCCGAACCTGGGCAACACGATGCTGCTGCGCAACATGTTCAGCGGTCCGCAGGCGACGTTTCAGATGCCGAAGACGCAGGCGCCGCCGCCGCCAAAGAAGAAATAGATTTGAGGATTCAGATGGGTGTCGTTCTCACCACAGCGTATAGCCGCCGTCGATGACGAGGGCGGCCCCGGTCATGTAGCGCGAGGCATCGCTTGCTAGATAAAGTGCGAGCGGGCCGAGATCTTCGGGCTGACCGAAATCCGCCATCGGGATCTGTGATCGGAAGGTGGCGATCACTTCCGGATGCAACTTCGACCAGCGCTGGTTCGGCTCCGTCATGAATCCGCCGGGCAGGATAGCGTTGACGGTGATGCGGTGCTGCGCCCAGTCGGCGGCAGTGGCGCGCGTGAATTGGAGCATCGCTCCCTTTGCCGTCTCGTAATGTCGGCCGGCGATGCCTCGGCCCGCGACCAGGCTGTTGATTGACGCGATATTGATGATGCGCCCGCCCTGTCCGCGATCGATCATCGCTTTGCCGATCAACTTGGTGCACAAAAAACAGCTCGTCAGATTCAAATCCATCAGTTCACGCCATTTTTCCAGCGGCATGTCTTGAGTGGGAATATTCTCACGCCGTCCGCCGACGTTGTTGATAAGGATGTCAATCGGCCCCAATGCTAGCGCGCTTTTGCAGGCGGCCTGGCATTGATCGGGATTGCCGACGTCGCCGGGGAGCGTCCATGCCTGACGGCCCAACGCACGAATGTCGTCGGCAGTCTTCTCCAGGCTCGGCACGTCACGGCCGACCAGGACGACATCCGCGCCGGCGTCGGCGATCGCTAGCGCCATCTCGCGTCCCAGCCCGCGGCTGCCGCCGGTGATGAAGAGCCGTTTGCCCGCGAGTCGAAAGCGGTCGAAGATGCTCATGCGTTGGCCTCAGTGGGTTTTCGACTCAACGTTGAGCGCTCGCACGGAGTCACGCGAGCGATCAACGAAGTCGGGGGGTTATTTCGATTGCAGCAAGGAGCCAAAGCCCACGCGAATCTCGCGAGTGTCGGCCGACTGTACCACGGTATTGCCGGCCTTCGCCAGCAGGTCGCGCTCGATCGACGGGCGCCACTGGTTCATGGCCCTGTGGGCGGCCTTGCCGATCAGCTTCGCCGCGTCGCCGCCGAGGCCGTTGATGTGTTCAAAAACCAGATTGTCATACTGCACCTTGGCGCCGGTGACGCGCATGCGGAAGACGAAGTCGGGCAACGGTCCCTTGCTGGCATCAATGCGGAGTGTGTCCTCGCAATCTAGGTAGAGCTTGACCTTGGCCCGAGCCCGGACGCTGCCGCTCCAGAGGCGGACGCCGGACTCCCAGTTCTGTTGTTCGTAGTTCACTTCCATCTGCAGCGCGAGAAAAACCTTGAAGGACTGCGTTTCCGCATTTACTTTCTTGGCATCGTAGATTTTCAATTCGAGGCTATGGCGCAAATCCGGCGCTGAGATGAAGACCCGACGCCATTCGCCGTGATTGCGGAGCGACTTGCTAACCCGTGGCCGAACGCCACTCCATTTGACCCCGACGGGGACGGAAACTTGATGGCCCCAGTTGTCAATCTTCTGATAAAGCGGGGTCGGGAGTACATCTATCACGATCGGCCTGAGTAGCAGGCTCATCTGCTGGAGCGGATCGTCCGTTCTGGAGGTAGTCTGGGCAAAAACGGCGCCCGGGCCAAGGAGAAGAATCGTCAAGGTTACTACTAATCGGGACATGGCTGGGCCTCCGGGGATTTGCCTGTCACCATTCTATCCATCCAGGCAAGGGGGGGGCGGTTTTTTCGCATCGTAAGGAATCATCCCTCGAGCCGCTGGCCTGCCTTGCCGTCCAGCACGCGTTCGACGACCCAATCGGGCATCCAGCCTGCTAATTTGATCAGAAGATTCATCTGCCAAGGGAAGTTGTAGACCTTCTTCTTTCGGGCCAGCGCCTTGACGATGAGTTGCGCCGCCCTATCGGCTTTCAGGAGCCAGGGCATCTTGAAGGTATTGGTGGCAGTCATCGGCGTTTCGATGAAACCAGGGCAGATCGTAGTGACATGAATGCCGCGTTGCCGCAATTGAATTCGCAGGCCGTCCATGTAATAGTTGACTGCCGCCTTGCTCGCACAGTATCCCGATTCGCCCGGCATGCCCAGATAAGCTGCCATGCTGGAGACGGCCGCGAGATGCCCCTTGCCGCGTGCAAGCATCTCGGGCAGCACCGCTTCGATGGCATAGACGACGCCGAGCGTGTTGACCTTGAACATGGTCTCGACTTCATCGGTGTTGATCGGGTCGAGCGTCGTTGGCACTCCGACGCCGGAGTTGGCAATCATCAGATCAATGGGGCCGAGCTGGTCGCGCAAGGAGCGAATCGCGGCAATCGTCTGGGCGCGATCGGAAACGTCCGCGACGGCGCTGGCCGCCTTGCCGCCGTCGGCCTGGATTTCTTGCACGAGAGCCTCGAGGCGATCCTTACGGCGCGCCACCGCGCCGACGACGCATTGTTGGGCCGCCAGCGTCTTGGCCAACGCCCAACCGATGCCGCTCGACGCGCCAGTGACGATGGCGACCTGATTCGCGAACGACACGGCGGCTTCTCCTGGCACGGCCTTGAAATTTGGTAGTCTGGGAAAGATAGCGATCCGTGCAGAAACTCTATCGGTGTACCATCGGCTGGCAAGGACCAGAAACTGACGGAAAAATGCTGGCCCGGGAGGTACTACGGACCTCGCAATGCGGCTTTGCGGCGGTTACACTTCATAAAGTGTATTCATTTATTCATTCATCGAGCCACCCCGGGGCGGTGGATGAATCTGAATGAATCTGGACGAGTCTGGACGAATCGCCAAGAGGAGGCCCGCAATGAGCGTGCTGGTTCCGAGCGTGGAAAATCTGTACGTGGATGTGGGCGCGGCCAAGAATCGGCACGCGCTGGGGTATACTACCCACGGCCACGGTCACGGCCACCGCGACCGCCACCCCCCACCGGGACGTACCACCCACAACCGGTGACGGCGACCGGAGCTGCACGGGCGGTACCGATTCGCTGGCTTGATTCGTGCCCGTGTTTTGGAATGAGGGCTCGAGGCATGCCGTTGCGCAGATGTTGCGCGCGAGCGCCAGGGGTGCCGCCACGCGGCCAGTGACGAGGAGTGGAGGTCTGGTATTACGATTTTGATATTCGTACTATTCGACTCCCGACCCTTTCTTGCCTCGCCAGCGTCAACGGATTAAGTATGGTGTCCCCCGAATCATGAGCGTGCTGGTTCCGAGCGTGGAAAATCTGTACGTTGGTGCGGGCGCGGGAGGGAAGCGCGCCGCGTGGCCGCTGCTACTGCCGATTGCCGAACGCCAACGCGAAAGGTGAACGGCCATCGGTGATCCATGAACGCCGTTCACTAACGGCCACGGGGTTCGGGGCAGGACGCAGGGGAGCGTTGAGTCCTAGCCGTGGTTTGGAATGACGGCGCGAGGTGTGCCGTTGCGAAGATGTTGCGCGCAAGCGCCAGGCGGCGCCGCGGGGCGGCCCGTGACGAGACCGGAGAAAGGCAGGAGCCAAGTGTTACGAGTTTTAGGTTCGTAGGATTCGAATCCTGCCCCCCTTTTTTCGATTTGCGTAAACCTTTTCCGGATAAGCTACAACATGCAGAATTGTCCCATTCGGAGTGGTCACCCGTGGAACCCAAAACCAAGACATTGCGGGACTATCAAGAAAAGCTCGTTTTCAACGTTTGCCGAGCAACCGAAGACGTGCTCGTCGAACAACCGACAGGTTCCGGCAAGACGGTGCAGATCGTCACGCTGGTGGCGATGCATCTCGGCAAGCGGTTTTCCCATGCGGTCATTGCCGCGCCGCAGGAGCAAATCGAGCAAGGCTTCGTCAAGCGTGATTATCGAGTCGTCGCCTTCCCCGAACGCGCGGGCGTTGCGGTCCCATCAATTCAGGTGCCGAAGCAGACGATCCTGGGAGCGCGCGACAGCAAAGTCGGCTCCGTCAAGCGAGTCCTCCAATATCTTCGCCAGCCCGGTCCACTTGACCATGCATTCGCCTGCACGCACGCCGCTCTGAACCGCCTCACGGTTGACGATTTACCGACCGATCTGACCGGCAAAGCTCTGTTCATCGACGAAGCTCACCACGCCTCGGCCGACGGCCTGTCGCAAATCGTCACGCTATGGCATGAGCGCGGCGGCCAATTGTTCTTCTTCACGGCAACGCCCTACCGCGGCGACGGCAGGCCGGTGAAGCTCGACGGCATGCGCACCTATCGCCGTTCGCTCGCGGAGCACATGGCAGAGGGTTTCGCCCCGCGGCATCTCGAAAGCGAAATCGTGGCGCTCGGCCAGCCAGGCGATCTGGTCACGGCCGCTCAATTCACCGGCGAGGAAGCGCCGCCACCTTCGTACTTCGATTTACTGGTCGCCGCGATCTGCCGGCGCTGGTGTGATGATGCCAAACCCAAGGCCATCGTGCGCGTGCCGCCGATGCAGGGCGGCAAGAGCGGTGAACTGGTCCGCCGTCTGACACAAGCCCTCACTGCCCAAAACGCCCGCGTTCTCGATGCCACCGGCACCGGCGTCGCCGACAAGCAGCGGTTTCTGAGCGGCCTCAAAGCCGAACAGCAGCAATCCTTCGCATCGTCAACGTTCGACGTCATGATCGGCATTCAACGCGTGCTGGAGGGGACCGATTGGCCGCTGTGCAGCGCGGCCTATTGCATCGGCATGCCGGGATCGCTCAACACGGTCGTGCAATTCCTGGGCCGAGCGATGCGGCTCAAGGGGCCCGACTATCCCGCCGAGCAGCGCGACCGGGCCAAGCTCGTCTTCTTCGTCCCGTGCGGCGGCGGATCGGCCCTCGCGGATTTGTCCATCGATCACAGCCGCCACGCCCTCTTGACTTGCTGCTTCCTCGCCGATCACGAGGTCGGTCAGGAATGGATCGTGACGCAGGAGGTCCGCTGCGGCATCGAAGCCGCCCTCGGTCACCACTCTCCTCATGGGAGAGGGGTTGAGAGTGAGGGCAACGCGGCCGCCGATGCCGAGAACGACGCCAACGAACCGCTCGATCCCCAGATTCGCGCCGAGGTCGAACTGGCCATGGCTGACGCGCGCGCACAGCTCATCCAGAGCGGCAACGAGCCGACGGTCGGCGCAGTCGTCGAGCGGACGGCGCAGACGCGGCCCGACTTGCCCGCCGCGACCATCCAGCGCGTGGCGACGGAGATTCTCGCCGCCGCGGACAATCCGGCCGGCAGGGCGGCTCGCCAGGCAATCGGGCGCGAGATCGCCACACGCTTGCGGATCGACCCGAAAGTGAAGCAAGCGATGACTGAAGCGTTCGCCGTCGTGCTCGAAGAATTTCGCGATGCCACGCTCAAGGATTCCGCCGTGCTCGAAAGCGTGGGCCGGCAGGTGCATGGCGTCACGGGCGGGCAGATGCGCGAGTTTGCCCAGCGGCTGCGCGATGCGGCGCCGCGGCCGTTGACGGCGGATCAGATTCTTGACTGGGTGGACGCGCACAAGGCGGCGACGGGGGACTGGCCGAAAAAGGACTCCGGTCAGGTGACAGGCACCGACGAGACATGGGCCAGAATCCATGACGCATTGCTCGCAGGAAATCGCGGCCTTCCGGGCGGCTCGTCGCTGGCCAGACTGTTGGCCGAACACCGCGGCGTCCGGAATCAGCAGGATCTTCCGTCGTTGACCTTTGAACAAATTCTGGCATGGGCCGACACGCACAAGGCGGCGACGGGTGAGTGGCCGGAGCAAAAATCCGGCCACGTTGCCGGGACAGACGAAACGTGGTCCAGAATTAGCGCCGCCCTTGATCGTGGCCTTCGCGGTCTACCAGGCGGGTCTTCGCTGGCCAAGCTGCTCGCCGAGCACCGCGGCAAGCCAAACAAACAGGATCTTCCGCCCTTGAACATCGAACAAATCTTGGCATGGGCGGACATGCACGTGGCGGCTTCGGGCGTCTGGCCGAATATCAAATCCGGGCAGGTGGCAGGCACGGAAGAAACGTGGCTCGGCATCAATTCTGCACTCTCTCAAGGCAATCGCGGGCTTCCAAGCGGTTCGACGCTGGCCACATTGCTGGCTGAACACGGCAGAAAGCGAAACCGAAAAAACTTGTCCGATCTAACCATCGAACAAATTTTGGCATGGGCAGATGCTCACCGTTCAGCAACAGGAGAGTGGCCGGGACAGAAATCTGGAGAGGTGGTGGGCGCGGACGAAACATGGTTGGGGATTGACGCGGCATTGCAGCGAGGCCGTCGTGGCATGCCCGATGGCTATTCACTGGCGAAGTTGCTGGCCGAGTATCGCGGGATTCGACACCGCATGGACATTCCGCGCCTGACCGTCGATCAGATTATTGAATGGGCACGCATGCACCGACGAACGACAGGAGTGTGGCCCAATAGGGAATCCGGTCAAGTACCTGAAACCGATGAATTGTGGAGCAGAATTGACGATGCTCTTTTCAAGGGTCTTCGCGGGCTTCCGAGCGGTTCGTCGCTCGCAAAAGTCCTAGCCAAGCAATGCGGCAAGCGGAACCCAAAAGACCTTGATTTGTTGACGAATGAACAGATTCTGGCGTGGGCGGAAGCGCACAAGGCGGAAACAGGTGACTGGCCGACTCGGAAGTCCGGCCAAGTGAAGGACACTGACGAGAACTGGTCAGCCATTGATGCCTCATTACAACAAGGTCGTCGCGGTCTGCCTAAAGGTTCTTCGCTGCCAAAACTGCTTGCCGAATACGGCGGTAAGCGGAATCTGAAAGGTCTTGAGCCGTTGACCGTTCAACAGATTCTGGCATGGGCTGACATACACAAGGCGGAAACGGGCAACTGGCCGAATCAGAAAGCTGGCACAGTAGTGGGCACGGACGAAACATGGTCTGGAATCAACGCCTCACTGCAACAAGGCCGGCGCGGACTGCCGGGTGGTACTTCACTGCCCAGGCTGCTGGCCGACCAGCGCGGGGTTCGCCATCGCTTGGATTCTCCGCCTCTGACTACCGAGCAAATACTTGGATGGCTGGACACACATAGGAGGGCGACGGGCGTTTGGCCGAATAAGAAATCCGGACAGGTGACCGGGACCGATGAAGTGTGGAGTAGCATTGACGATGCACTTTTCAAAGGTCGGCGTGGCCTTCCGGGCGGCTCTTCCTTGGCCCGCCTCATCAAGGAGCATCGCGGCGATCCATGACCATGAGCCAATTATCAGACCGCCAACACGACGCCTTCGACAATCCCGCCAAAGCGCGGTGCCGGGACGGGAATCTCCGCGTCCTGCGTGAAGCGGCCCATCTGCTCTGGGAGGACGATAGCCGTTTGCGTCTGCGTTGCGCTTGGTGCGAGTTGATGGGCGAAACCGGGCTTTTGACGCTCGACATGCTCGAGCACGAAGGCGTGTTGGCGGCGGGCGGGTTTGTCGGCGTCGATCTCGATGCGACGCGCATCGACGGCTTTCGCCACAGCCGGCCCGATTTGAAATGGATTGCCGGCAACCTCTACGAATACCTGCATGCGCCCGAGATGGCCAACGTCGGCGTCCTCAATCTCGACGAATACGGTGAGATCGGCAGCCGCAGCGCCGAGACCGATTTCCCGTTGATCCACGGCCTGGTGCGGCGCGGCCTTGAACGCTTCGGCGAATTCGCGTTGTTCTGGAATCAAGACCTCGATTCCGTGGCACGCCGCGGCCTGAAACGAGGCGAGGCGCTGCGCCGCCACGCCGACATGGTGGCAAGCGTCCTGCAAAGCTGCTTGCCGCGCCGCGAGTTGACGTCGGCCATGCTGCTGCCGGCGGAAAGCGAAGCGGCGATCGACGCGGGAGATATCGGAGTCCTTGGCGCTTTCGAAATCTATCGCGGCAAGAAGGGCGGACATCGCATGGCGAACCTGCGCGTTATCTTGCGTTAAACCATTCGGTAAGCTCCGACCGCCAGCACGACGCCATTGACAATTCGGGCGGCCTGTTCAGTTCACGGACTCTTCGCCGCCGCCAACGTTCGGCCGCTTGAAAGACAAAAAAAGGTGTCAGGACCCTTTAATCGGGCCCGCATCATTTAAAGGGTCCTGACACCTTTTTCCAGTTCCAGGCGGGGGCGCCTTCGGGGGGCACGGCGCCGGCAGAGGGAGGCCGGTCGCCGCCGGCGCCGCCGGTGGCGAGCGCGGATTTGAGGCGGGGACGCAGGAAGTTGGCGTCGCTCCATTCACGCGATTCGAGATCGTTCGGGTCGAGCTTCTTGTCCCCCTTGGCCAACGGGAGCACGTGCGCGGGACTGTTGCCTGTGAGGTCGCGCCGGTTATCGGCAAACACCCAGGCTTCGATCAGCGCCTGGCCGTCGCCGGGGGTCGGGCTTCCTTTGACACCGATACGGCCGGGTTGAACGTAGCCGGCGTCGGCGTTTTCTCCCTCCAGGCAGATATTGGCGCGAAACTCGACCTGGCCGCGGGCAAGCTTGTTGTGGGGCGGATCGTCCCAGACGCGGAGACCGAAAGCGCATTGGTGGAGCGTGTTGTTCACGATCAACACCCGCCGCGACTCGGCCGGCAGGTTGGCAATCCCGATGCCTTCCTGCAAGCAACCGGTGGCCACGTTGCCTGCAACCAGCATATCGGCAACGGCGCCTTCAATATGAATGCCGCGCAGGCAGCCGAGCAAGCGATTGTCTTCGATGCGGATTCGCGAGGACACGGACTTTCCTGTTCCTTTGCCGCGCGGTCCCATCACGGAGATGCCGTCGTAGCCCACGCGGAATTTGCACTTGCGGACGATCAGCGGTGCGGCCGAGTCGGCGACAGCAACGTTGTCGATCGTGATGCCCGCGACCATTTCGGTGGCCTGAAAATCCAGGTCTGACAGGGTGACTCCTGATGCGTTCTGGCGAATCCGAATGAAGGTGCTGCCGCGGACAGCCTCCTGCCCCTTGAAGCGGAAGCCCTGGATGTGCACGTCGGGCACATCGTCCACGACAAGGGCGGTGCTGACATCCTTCGAGATGGCGAGGGTTGCATTCTTGACGGCGACCAGGCGAACTCCCTTGTGAAGCTCAGGCCGATCGAGGCGAAGGGATTCCGAATAAGTCTCGCCATCGAGCACGCGGATCGTCATGTTTGGGCTCACGACGGCGAGGGCAGCGGCGATGGTGCGGAAGCGGCCGCCGTCGTTCGGCTTCAAGGAGACCGTGATGAGCTTCTGGATGTGGGCATCCCACGTCCACTGCCAATCCCAGGGCTTCGTGCCCTCGGGGGGCAAGGCGCCGACGTAGGCAGGAAGGTCGTCGCCCTTGCCGGCGTTCGTGAGCGGCGAATCCTTGGCGGGTCGCAGGAAATTCGCGTCGCTGGAGTTGAGTGATTCCAACGGCAGCTTGTCCGTAAAGGTGTCGGCGGGAGAATCCGCCAGTTGCTCGGCGTCGGGGGTTCCCTTGACGGGACGACGGCCCTTCCTCCAGTTGTTGGCCAATACCCAGTCTGGCGACAGCGACGGCGTCTTGCCGGTATAGCTGATGTCGGGGCTGCTCTCCGCGACCGTGATGTTGTTGCGGATTTCCACTCCCTTGACGCTGGGAGCCGGGTCGGCGATCTCAATGCAATTGCGCGTACCCTGGATGGTGTTATTGGCGATGAGCAGGCGCCCTGAGGCATCCTTGAGGTCTGCAAGCCGAATGCCGCATTCGTTCGAGTTCCAGAACCGGTTGCCGATGATGTGGATCTCGGAGAGTTGTCCGAGGGTCCAGATGCCGACGAAGCAATCTTGAAAGCGATTATCGCAGATCAACACGCGGCGTAAGGGTGTGCTGGCCTTGGTTGCCATGTTCATGCCGATCAATTCGATGCCGTTCCCCAGGGCGGTGAAGTTACAGTGGATGACTCGCATCGGCTCATCCTGCGGCGTCAGGCCGACACTATCGAGGGACATTCCAGTGGTCCGGGGCACGTTTTCGGAGCTGCACGTGAGGTCTTCGAGCCGCGTCCCGGGGCAGAGCCCGCCGACGCCGACACAGGTCGTGCCCGTGGTCTTGGTGTGAATGCGCAGGCCTCGCACGGTCACGCTCGGCACATTGGTGATGAGGACGCCGAGCTTGGCTTCGGGCGGAAACTCCAGCGTGGCATGGCGTGGTGATTCCAGGGTGATGCCGTCGAACTTCTCACGGCTTCGTAATTGGATGACTTCGCGATAAACGGCATCGTCGAGGATGCGGATGGTTTGCTTTGGCTTGATTTTTTCGAGCGCGGCCGCAATGGTCGTGAATTGGCCCGTGCCGTCCTTTGCGACGGTCACGCCATTCTCGATGGTGACGACGGTCGGCTTCGCCGGTTTCGGCTCGACGACCTTGGGATCGTCAGGAAGCTTGACGGGCGGATCGTCGGGCGGTTTCGTTTGAACGACGATGGTTGGTCCCAGTCCAAAAAGGCCAGGCCACAAGAACACCATCATGCAAAGCGCGAGCGCACTGGTCGCGACCGCGCTGGCGCCGGCGATGAGGCGCTTGCCACGCGCCGGCATCAGCATCGTGGACTGCCCCGGAGGCCACTTGCCTGTTTCGCGCAGGCGAATCATGGATTGCGAGGCGCCGGCGACAAACGGCGCCATGGCGTCAGCGACGTCGTTGGCTGACTGAAAACGCTCCTTCGGATGCTTCGCCATCATCTTTTGCACGATTGCCGCCAGGCCGGCAGGAACCTCCGGACAACGTTCTTCCAGTGGGATCGGCTCTTTCTTGGCGTGAGCGTGCGCTTTCTCCGAGAACGACGTGCCCGGGAATGGCACCTGCCCGGTGAGCAGGTGGTACGCGGTGCAGCCCAGGCCGTAGATGTCGGTCCGCGCGTCGGCGTGAAGTGCATCGCGGAATTGCTCGGGGGCCATGTAGTCGGGCGTGCCCATGCCTGCCCCTTCCTGCGTGAGCTGGGCGTCCCCCAGTTGATCTTGCAGGAAGCGGGCCAGACCGAGGTCGAGGAGTTTCACGCTCGCGGCCCCGGGCTTGAGCCGCACCGGCGCGGGAGTGTCGGCAAAATCTACCGTTGGCCCAACACCGGCAGGAATCGCTGGCGCCGGGCTGACCAGGCCTGCGACCAGCACGTTCGCCGGCTTCACATCGCGATGGATCAGGCCGCGCTCATGCGCGTGCGCCAAACCAAGAGCGGTCTGATAGATCAAGTCCGCCGCGAGCGTCGGCGCCAGGGCGCCGTATTGCCGCAACACTTTGTCGAGCGCGATGCCCTCCACAAACTCCATGACGAGAAAGTGTCGGCCACGGTCGTCGCCGGAATCGTAGGCCTGGATGATATGCGGATGCCCCAGGCGAGCAAGCGCTTTCGCCTCGCGCTGAAAGCGGGCGACCGCGTCGGCGTCGTTCAAGCGCCCCGCCGGCAGAACCTTGAGGGCGACGACGCGGTCGAGCTTGCTGTCGCGCGCCTTGTAGACTGCCCCCATGCCGCCTTCGCCGAGCTTTTGCAGAATCTGGTAGCGGCCTGCGACGACGCAATCCTCCCCGCGCCCTGCCAGTAGTTGCTCGGCTTGATAGGTGGTGAGGAGCTTCTTCTCGATGAGACGTGCCGCCACCTGATCCGTGGAGACGTCCGCGTCCAGCGTCATCGGCGCAAGGGCCGCACGTGCCGTCTCGAGCGCGAAGAGGCCCGAACGGTCGGCCTGCTCCAGGAATTGCTGCACCGCATTACTGGGCATGGGACAGGACTCGCTGACCAGGATTCCGCTGGGATCGGATTTCCCTGGCTGCCATTTTCGCCTGCGGCCCCGGCGATTGCAAGAGCGTGGTGGATTTATTCGCCGATGGGGCACGAAAAAACCCGCAGCCTTGCGACTGTGGGTTCAAGCGGGGTCAGGTGAATTTCTCCCTCAGCACCGGGAGTTGGGTGTTTATTTGGCGCCGTTCGGCCGGCGGTTGTTCCAGGGGAACGGATCGATGACTTCGACCGGACGCGTCGAGATGCGTTCGCCGAGGATGCCTTCGAAGACCGAGGCGTAGACCGTGTCAATCTTGGCCATGGAGTGGGCGGCCATCAGCATGTGGACGCGGCCTTGGGTGCCGAGGACCCAGCCACGCCCCTGGCGATCGAGGACCTGGGCGGCGCCGGCGGCCTTCTTGGCGTTTTCTTGCAAGGCGCGGAAGGTGACGTCGGGGCCGTCGATCGGCGCGGGACGCAGTATCGGCGCGAGCGCCTGGCCGGTTGGGTCGCGGTAGGTCAGCGCGTCGTTCGGGTCTTGCTTTTCCGGCGGATCGAAGCCAATCGGCTCGACGGCGAGACCGTGCTCGCGTTTGAGCTTCTCGGCATGGGCCGTGCGCAGGGCAATCTTGAACTTGCCGCCGTCGCCTTTGGAATCCTTGACGCATTTCTGCGCGGTTTCCACGATCCACTGGGCTTCCCGCAGGAAGGTTGGGCCGTTGACGGGACCGGCGACGGCGTGCAGCACGCGCCCATCGGGGGCGCAGAAGTAGGACGCGACGTTGCCGCCCTGTTTCTGCTTGCCGACGATGCGGAAGGTGCCGACGCGCTGGAAAGCGGCGACGAAATACTTATCGACGTATTCGCCGACATTCTTGTCCGCCAGGGCGTTCACACGGAGCGCCTCAGCGTTGTTTCAGGTGTAGTCCGGTTCTTCGAAGTAGCCGGAGATGTGGATCACCAGGACGAGTTTTTCTTCCTTGAGGGCCTTGGTGGCAGCGGCCTGGGGGTTCTTTTCGAACTTGACGTTGGTGCCATGGTCGCCGCAGGTGGGCTCGGCTGCGGGTTTACCGCCCGCTTTCTTGGCCTGGGCGTAGCAGGGGGTTGCGAGAGCAACCGCCAGCAAGGCGCTGGTCAGCCATCGTAGATTCCTACTCACGTCGAACCTCCTTTGAAGCTGGATTACCAGGTTCGTGATAGTTCCATTTTTCGCTACAGATAAGACGAGCGAGGGGCGCAAAACGATTGCGAAATACGCAATTGTTTACCATACCAGCCCGGAGCGCCGCCGACGGGATTCGCCATACCCCGTCGCTGGCGCTCCGGGCTGGTTAATCATCCTCTGCCTGTGCGCCGACACCCCGATGCTCCGCAGGGCGGCAAGCTGAGGTCGCCGCAGCCGGAGGCGCTGGCCCCCTTCACTTGCGGAATGCCGATGCGCGATGGCTGCTTCTCCAGCTTCTTGCTCGCGCACTTGGGACACTCGGGCTTGTCGCCGCGATTGACGAGGGCCTCGAATTCGGTGTCGCATTCGTCGCACTTGTATTGATAAAGAGGCATGCTTGGCTCCCAGGTCTCGCCGCGGTTCGCATTAGGGCAGCGAGACGGCATCAGTTGCGCCGGCGCTTGTACATGGCGGCGGCTTGCTTGAGGATGTCTTCTTCCTGATCGGTCAGGCTGTCCTTGCCGGTCCTGGCGATTTTCTCCAGCACGGCATCCAGCTTGGCTTCGAGGTACTCATCGACGGAAGCGCTCGATGCGACGGCCGCCGACACGGCGACCGGTTCGTCGTCGTCGGGTTCGGGCCGATAGAGTTTGAGTCGGGCCCGGGTGCGTGGCGTCTGCCACCACATCCAGCCGCCGACGACTTCGGTAAACCTTCGCTGCCATTTGTAGTAGGCGAGTGCGAAGGCGGCCCCCGCCAGATGGACGACCGCGGCGGTCGTGCTCTTGTAAACTCCGGTGAAGATGAAGGCATCCTGAACCAAGTTGAGAATCGCAAAGAGCCAGATCGGCATGGGCAAAATCATGAATACATGGATGATCCGCCGGGGATAGTGAAGAGCGCACAAGATCAGCATCGTCGAAACGGCGCCCGACGCTCCCAGGCACAGGTGCGCCTCGCCGCGCGCCACGCCCCACGCCAGGTAGGCGAGTCCGCCAGCCAACGCCGAACCGAGATAGATGGCGAGAAACTCTTTGCGTCCGTAAAGTTGCTCGATGTCGCTGCCGAACCACCACAAAAAGAGCATGTTGAAAATGAGGTGAAACGGCGCATCGGGAGCGTGCAGGAAGGCAAAGCTGAGCAGCCGCCAGATCTCGCCGCGCAGCACGGCGTGAATGTCGAGAATGAACCAATCGGTGACCCAGCCGTCGCTGCGCTGAAGGTCGGGGCCCGCGAGCTGAGCGGTGTTCAAGGCCACCATTTGCAAAACCCAGACCACGACATTGACGCCAATCAGCCAGCGACAGACCACGCCGCTCGGCATGAGCGAATCGAGGACGCTGGGTCCTTCATGTCGGTAGTAGTCGCGATCCTGGATTCCCATCGGAGGCCTGACCCCACGGAAGGCGGCGAATGTCGTCTTCTCCTTTTTACCATATCCCGCCGCGTTTGGGAAAGGGCCGGCTTGCAAAAAAAATGGTTCACATTGACCGCTCGCATGGCGTCCTGCGGGCGCTCAACGTAAACCGTACCCTGGAGTTCATTTGCTTTGATTCCGCAGCCACGATTCCGCAGCATTCAGGGCGAGAGTGACAGCGGCGGCTTCCGTGTCGGCTTGCGCTTCCACCGGCTGGGCCTTCGTGGCATCGGCAGTGGGGAGCAACAGCAGGACGCGCATGCCCCCCGCGGGGAGGCGATCCTTCTGATAGCGCAGCACGCCGAGCCGATCCATCCGCCCCTGGATCACGTTCCAATCGAGCGGAGCCGTTGCGGCGGCCTGGACCGGGGATGACAGCGATGTCGTAACCCCCAGCGCTTCCGGGCTGGGCAGCATGAACCGGGCGCTGACCGGCTCGGCCGACACGCCACGCGCCTTCGCCGGCTGCGAAGGGGCGCCGCCGGCCAACGAGGCGGGCGACGGCATCCGCGTCGGCGCCTGCCACGGCGTGGACTGCGCCTGCGGACGAACCACCGGCTGATTGGGCTGCGCCCAGGCAGGAATCATCTGCCCAGGCAACACATATCTCGCTCCACCGACCGGCGGAGCACAACCCGCCGGCGTTCAGGACGCGCCGGCGCGCCCAGGGATCACGCTCAGCCAAACCAGAGCGCTCGCCAACACGAAGTATCCCGACTGCACATCCTTGCGCATACCGTGATTCCTTTCCTTGTGCGAGAAGCAATCCATTCCACTCGCGATCCGGTTTATAAGCTTCGGCCAGTCCAAAAAAAAGGCCAGTTTCCCCAGTCGTTCGATCTTGCCAAATTTTACAATCCGGATGGGTAGAAATTACAATTCCAAGGATGCCGCGAAGTCAAACATTCTCTCGCCACCGAGAGCACGGAGAACACCGAGAACATCCAAGAAAGAGGGAGGTTGGTCGGAACCAGTTTCCGCCGTCAACATGTTCTTGACTCGATGATTTGCTCCGTGTTCTCAGTGCCGTCTGTGGCAGGAAACCGCTTCAGCGTTGAAGTTTCCTTAACTTGATGCCAATGGGATTCGGAGTACCTCATCCCTGGGCTTGGCTGGAATGGGTATAATGGAGTGAGTTTGTCCCCTTGTCACCATCGGACTGTCGGAGATTCGCCATGTCCCGGAATCTGTCCCGCATGCAGGCTGCGCTACTCGGCTGCCTCGTCCTGGCCACGCTCGGTCTGGGCGGGTTGGGCCTCATGCTCCTCAATGAACGCACGGGCCTCGGCGGAGGCAGCATGCGCGCCGTGGTCGGCTTTGCCGACGTGCAAGGGATCGAGGTCGGCACTCGTGTTCGCATCCAGGGCATGGACGCCGGGGAGATCGAAGCCATCCATCCCCCGGAGAATCCCGGCGACAAGGTCAAAGTACAACTCCGCATCGGCCCGAAATATCGCCACCTCGTGCGGGAGGACGCCAGGGTCCAGATCGGCAGCGACAGCCTCTTCGCCGGCAAGGTCGTCCGAATTCTTCCCGGCTCACCCAGTGCGCGCCTGCTCGACGATCACGCAGAGCTGCAAGCCGAAGTGCAACTCGACCCCCTGGAACAGGTCGGCCAGGCTGCGGTCAAGCTGAATAAGCTGCTCATCGAAGTCGATGGCGCCCTGCAAACTTTCCGCGCCAGCGAGAGCTCAGTGACCCAAGACCTCGCCAGTGCCACCAAGAAACTCAACATCGTCCTGACCAAGGCCGACGCCGCCCTCGACGGCATTGAAAAAGGCCAAGGCACCCTCGGCAAGCTCGTCAAGGACGAAACCCTTTACAAGGAACTCACCGAGACCCTCGCTCAGATCAAGACTGCGATGAACGACGTCCGCACCGGCGAGGGGACCCTTGGCAAACTCGTCAAGACCAACGAGGCGTACGGCGAAGCGATGGCATCGCTCCAGGATGTTCGCCGCATGGTGAACAGCGTCAAGCAGAACTCCGATGCGATCAAGGCTTTGCCCGTGGTGCGAAGCTACGTCGTCGATCCCGCCAAGGAGCTGGTGCGCGCCGATTGCACGCGCGTGCGCAAATGGTACGCGGAGAAAGACCTCTTCGAACCGGGCAAGGCGGTCCTCACCGCCGCGGGCAAACGCGCCCTCGATGAGGGGGGCGCCTGGCTCAACCAGCAGAAGGCCCCAGGGGCCGAGGTCGTCATCGCTTCCTTCGCCGAGCCGACCCAGAATGGCGACTTCGCCGCCGCCGTCACCAAGAAACAAAGCGAGGTCGTTCTCGAATACCTGCGGAATCAGCACTCCGTGCATCGCACCGGCTGGTGGTGGTGGTCCACCCGCCCGGCACGCTGCATCGGCTGTGGCAACGCGGAATCCCCGGTGCCAGAGACAGAGAAGCTGCCCGGCGCCCGTGTCGAGTTGCTGGTGTTTATACCGCAGAAATAGCGGTCAGGGGGCGAGAGACCTGGGGGAAGCGCCGAGGAGCCGCGTAGTTCGTGGGTAAACTAACCGACTGCGCTGGCGAAAGCAGCGAAATAGAGACCGCGCTCGACTTTGCGAGAGACTCTGGATACATCACTTCCAAGGAGCATGTCGCGTTGACGACCGCGCGGATCTCTCGCACGGGCGTGGCAACAGCCCGGCGCCCCTCCGGGGCGAAAAACAGGCTCGACGCCTTGACGTGATGGCTATGGGACTCAATGATCCAACCCCCAGCCCCTGACCCCCGACCCCTGACTTCTATGATCACCGGTCCGCGTGCCGAGTTACTGTACTACTTCTGCCGGCTGCAATTGCCAGCCGTCAACCTGCTGCGGGAGCGCTGTCAGCATCATCTCGAACGAACGTTTGAACTTTATCAGAAGAAGGTTGAGACGCCGATCACGTGGGAGGCCTACCTCGACCATCTGTATCCGCTCGATTGGTTTCTCGCCTCGGCTTGCCTGGACGGGAATCGCCCCGCGTGGGAGCATCTGTTTGCCTCGCGGGCAGGTCGGAGTGATTGCCTGTTGATGGATGCCCTGCGCGCCCGAGCTGCTCGGCTTTATCCGCGCGACGACGAAAGGCAAGACACCGCGGTCGCCGATTTCTGGGGGCATCTTTGTATCTCCGAGACGCCCGGTTCGCTGCCCGTGATGGCGCGGTTCGACGGACAGCGTCCCCTCGTCCCGTGGCTGATTCGCGTGTTTCAGAATTGGCATATCTCGCAACTGCGCAAGCACCCGCATACGCAGGCGCTCCCCGACGACGATCTGGCGATGCCCATGCCGGCCACGCAAGAGATCGACACGCGCTGGCGCGAGATTTTCGCCGACGCAACGCGCGACTGGCTGAGCAGCATCGCTGACGAGGAGGTCCTGCTACTGGGTTTGCGCATTCGCTATCGCCTCAGCCAGCGGGAGGTGGCGCAATTGTTGAAGGTGCACGAGGGGACCGTCTCCCGGCGCACCGATCAGCTGCGCGAGCAATGCCTGGAGCATCTTGCCAAGGGGCTGACCCAGGCCGGCTGGGCCGGCGACGACCTGTTCGAACTGGTCCGCACGGAGATGATCAGCCTCCTGCTCGACGCCCCTCGGCTCTCGGTGGATTCCCTGGCGCAGATCCTGGCGAAAAAAGGCAAGAAACTCCCGCCGCCGAGCTAATCCATCAAGCGGCCCATTGCGAGCGCGAAGCCGCAGGCGGCAATTTCCCGATTTGAGAGTTCGTAAACGAGCCGCGACCGTCAGGGAGCGTTGGCAAATGCCGGTTCCCGCTCCCCGGCGAAGGCAAATCGGGCTGGCCCCCGTGGTCGTTTGACCCCCAGCGCCGGTGTTTTTGCATATTTTTACGTGTTATTACTTACTTCTTAAGTAAATCCCGTGGCAAGGGGATAGCGGAAAACCCCTTCTTTGCATATAATGAAGAAACGGGTCCCGTGGACGGCTCTTTGGCACTCCCGGCTCCCGCTGACCCCTCCTGGACCGGCCCCTGCCCCGGCAAAGTCGCTTTTTTCAGAGATGGTGAGAGAATATGCTCGACCAAGCTCAGCTTCGCAAACACATCGAGGCCTTGAACTCGGGCCGGGAAGCTTCGCAACTCGTCGCTGTCACGGCCTTGAAAGAGGTCGATACCGCCGTCTGGGCGGACATGCCCGTTGACGGCATTCGCAAGCTGGTAGAAGCGCTGAAACGCCACCTGCCCAAGGGAGCGGAAGGGCGGCAGAAGCCGCCCCGCCTGCGCCAGGAAGTCGTGACGATCCTGGGCAATCTCGGCCCCCGCGCTGAGCCGGCCGCACCGATGCTGATTGAACTCCTCGAAGACGGCGTGCCCGACGGCATTCGCGAGGCCGCCGCCACCGCGCTGGGCAAGATCGGCAAGGGAGCACGTGACGCCGTCGATGAGCTGATCCGCGTCTTGCATTCCAGCTGCCGAACCTCGCTGGCCAACCGCGTCGCTCGGGCTCTAGGGGACATCGGCTGTGCCGACGAACGCGTCCGCTCCGCCCTCGTCAACTTTTGGCTCTTTCCCGTTCACTCCAGCAGCAACCAGGTGCAGGTGGCCATCGCGCTTTGCAAGCTGCGGATCGATGCCCGTGGACTGCTCAAAAGTCTCGCCGCCACGCTGGTGGCGAACCGCGATACCTCCTTGCGCAAGTCTGCCGCGGAAGCGCTGGCCTGGTGTAGCCGCGACGCCATTGATGTCGTCCCCGCGCTGACGGCTGCACTCTATGACGATGACGAAGAAGTGCGCCGCCTGGCCGAGGTCGGGCTGACGCAGATGCGCCTGTCGCGCGAGAATGCCGTCCGGCGTTGCGCTCAGCAACTGAAAGACTCGAACCACGCGGAAGCCGCCCTGCGCAAGAGCGGCCCGCTTGCCGTGCCTGCGCTCATGGAGGCACTTGCTGCCAAGGAACCGCTCGCGCGCGAGAAGGCTGCACGCACGCTTGGCGCCATCGGCGAATTGGCCGTCGAGGCGGTGCCGGCGCTGAAGGCCGTGCTGACCGACAAGCAAGTCGAAGTGCGTCTGTCGGCCGCCAAGGGATTGTGGAATGTTAGCAAGAACGCCGACGCCGTGGTTCCGGTGCTGGCCGATCTGTTGGCGGGCAAACGCCTTCCCGATTCAGCCGAGCCGGATAACGCCGACGCCCGGCGCACCTTCCTGCAATCGGTGATCGAAGCCTTGTGCCGCATCGGCCCGCCTGCCCAGGCCGCCGTCCCCGCGTTGACCCGCAAGGCCAAGGACGAAAACCGCCTGATCCGCGAGTCGGCCCAGCGCGCCTTACGCGTGATCGCCCCGGCGTCGATTCGCTGAAAGCCTGTATACTTCATCACTCCCAGCAGGTTTATCCTGCACGCCGTCGAAATGATACCAGCCCGAAGCGTAAGCGACGGACGCTACTCGTTCCCTCGCTTACGCTTCGGGCTAGTATTTCGCATCCATTTTCCCTCGCTTACGCTTCGGGCTAGTATTTCGCATCCATTGAATGTGTCAATTCGGGCCGCGTGGAGGATAAGCACCGGCCTGCCGGCTTCCTCATTCCGCCCGGCGCTCGTGCCGCCAATCGACGCCCCCCCGCCGCGTACCCAGACAAATTTGAAGTTTTTATCATTTTGTACAGTAAGTCCGCCACGATCGACAAAGTTGTGGTATCCTTCCTGGTCACGTCAAATGGGCGAATCGAGCCTGAGCGGCTTTCAGGAGGCAGCACATGATCGAGGCTACGGTACGCCTGAGGTCCGGTTTTGCCCAGGAAGCAAACCTCTCCCCCCCGGAACTCCCGCAACACCTCGGCGATTATCGCATCCTGCGCGAAATAGGCCGCGGCGGCATGGGGGTCGTTTACGAGGCCGAGCAAATTTCACTGCATCGGCGCGTGGCGCTCAAAGTCCTGTCCGATGGACACAGCTTCGATCCAAGGGCCGTCGCGCTTTTTCAACGCGAGGCCCGCTCGGCGGCACGTTTGCACCATTCCAATATCGTGCCGGTGTTCGAGGTCGGTGAACAGGGCGGGGTTTCCTACTACGCGATGCAGTTCATTCTCGGCTGCAGCCTCGAAGCCTTGATCACGAGCCTTTCCGGGAATGCGCCACTCGAGTTAACATCGCCTCGCTCAGCGGACGCATTCAAATTATCCCCCGAGCTTCAATCGTGTGCGCATCCCGAACACTTTCGCGGCCTGGCCGACCTCGCGCTTCAGGTCTCGTGCGGATTGGCCTACGCCCACGCCCGCGGCGTCATTCATCGCGATATAAAACCCGCGAACTTGCTCGTTGACTCCGACGGCGACGTCTGGATCACCGACTTCGGATTGGCCAAGCATGCGAGCGATAACGCCACGCAGGATGGCCACATCTTCGGCACCCTGGGTTACATGGCGCCCGAGCGTTTCAAGGGGAGCGGCGATGCACGCTCCGATGTTTACGCACTGGGTTGCACGCTCTATGAGCTGACCACACGGCAACAGGCGTTTCCGTTGATGACAGGCCCCGCCGACCTGGAGCGTCTTGCCGCCGACCCGCGCCCGCCGCGCGCGATCGAGCCGCGCTTGCCGCGCGACCTTGAGACCATCATCCTCAAGGCGATGGACAAGGATCCAGCCCGGCGTTATCCTTCGGCGGACGAATTGGCCGACGACTTGCGCCGCTTCATCGCCGACGAACCGATTCGCGCGAAGCCGATCGGAGTCATCGCTCGAACGTCGCGCTGGGCGAGGCGGAAACCGGCCCTGGCGTCGCTCCTCGGGGCCGTTGTTGTGTTGACCGCGACCGTAATGATCGGCGCCCTGGTGGCGGCCATTTCCTTTCATGGCCTGGCTGACCAGGAAAGAAAGCTGCGCGTCACTGCGGAATTGGCGCAATCTGCCGCCCTGACCGAACGCGATCGCGCCGACGACGCGAGGAAACGGGCCACCGAGGCAAACCAGGCGGCGCAGGACATCTCGACTTTCCTCCTCGGCATCCTCGATGAGGCCGACCCGCTCGCTCCCTCCGGACGACTCTTCGGTGGGCAACCCACGAACCGATCCGGCCCCATGCCGACCGGAAAAATGCTTGATCGCGCCCTGGCGAAACTCGACGGGGCGCCGGACATCGCGCCCAAGGTTCGGGCCACGCTGCTCGACAAGATCGGCACAATCTACGTCAGCCTGGGCGATTTCCAGCATGCCGGTCCCGTGCTTGAGAAAGCCCTCGGCCTGCGCCGCGCTGAACATGGGGAGGAGAGCCTCGAATCCGCGGCGACCTGGCATAACCTGGGCTACTTCCACCTCGGGCAGAGGTCCTTCGAGCCGGCCGAGGATGCCTATCGCAGGGCTTACGATATTCGCGCCAAGGAACTCGGCCCCGACTCCAAGGAGGCCACCTCTACCCTGTTGCACCTTGGTTTTCTCAAGGCGTTTGACTTCCCGGACGAAGCGGCTGTGATGCTGGAGAAAGCCGTCGCCAATCAGCGAAAACTCTTCGGTCCCGAGAGCCGGGAATACGGCATGGGGCTTGTCGTCCTCGCGTTCACTCTCTCCAATCAAGGGAAATTCCATGACGCCGCCGTGCTGATGCCCGAAGCGCTCCGGCTGATGCAGCAACATGAAGATAGCCGAGAACTCGTCAAGGCTCTGGAGGAATTCATGGAAGGAAGATTGGCGAGCCAGGTCGGCCTACATGCCCAGGCGTCCAAGAATTACTGCGCCTCGCTGCTCCGTGTCGAGAAACGCCTCGGCGAATCTCACTTCATCGTCTTGCTGGGCCGAGGCCAACTGGCTGTTCACTATCACGAAAATGTCAAGGACCTGACGGCGGCTGAAAAGGAATACCGAAAACTGCAAACTCTCTGCCACGCGACTTATGGCATTCATTCGCCGCAGGCGGCGAGCACGCAAATGTTCCTGGCCCGAGTCCTACGCGATCAAAAAAGATACGGCGAGGCGGAGAATATGCTCGAAGAGGCTGCCAAGGTTCTGCGCACTCGCAAGGCAGCGCCGTACGGGCGCTGCATGCACGTCCTGGCCGAGGTCCGCCAGAAACAGGGCAAGTTTGAAGAAGCGGTGCCGGCTCTGCGTGAAGCCATTCAAGGACGCATGAAGGACGGCGACCTCACTTGGCTGGGCATCGCCGCGGACCAGATGGCCGACCAGCTCGTCAAGCTGCGCCGACCCACCGAAGCCGTGGACGCTCTGCGGCAAGCCAATGTTCACCTCGCGCAGCAGAAGTCGTTGACTCCAGCGGATCACTGGTACATCGCTTGCCGTAGCGCTCACCAGTGCCGCCTTGTCAAGGAGCAGACGCCCGCCTCGGCGGAGCAGGTGCAGATCGCCCTCGCCTCTTTGCAGGTTGTCCTGACGACGAAACACAAAACAGCCAACGACCTGCGCCAAGACAGCGCCCTCGATCCGCTCCGTGCCGAGCCCGCCTTTCGCCAGATGCTGACCAATGCCGGAAAGTGAGCGGCGCCGGCAGGAATCTCCCCGACTGGGTGAGCCCGCCGTCTCGCCTGTGCTGGCTCGTCACGCTCGGCCCTGCCCATATCCCGAATGCCACATTTTGTTGGATGATTTCACGACACCGGGACGAATGTGGAATGAATGAAAAGCAATGAAACGCGGGAGACGCATCGCAGAAGAATTGGCTGCCGGTAGCCGCAGCAGAACGTGCCGCCACCCCCGGCGTGCCGGGGCGGACGGTCGGTCGGCTAATCGGGGACAATGAGGAAGTTAGAGTAGGATCACTTTAATTCCTTGACGAGCTTGCCGCTGTCGGCTTCCCAGATGCACACGCTGCCGGGTACGCCGGCCGCCAACAACTTGCCGTCGGGCGAGCCGGCAAGGCAATTTGTCCAGCGGCCCTTCTTTTCAAAGGAATGGCGAAGCTTCCACTCTTGGAGGTCGTAAAGCCCGATCTTGCTGCGTTCCGTATCCGTGAATAGTGCCAGGTATTCGTTTCCAACGAAGGCAAGGCATTCCCGGGTGCTCTGGTTGGCGGCGACCGCGATAGGAATCGATTTCTTCGTGAGGTCCGGTTCAAGGAATAGAATCTTGCCGTCCCGGCAGAGCGCCGCGAGCGCTTTGCCGTCGGGCGAAAACCTAAGCGCACCGACCGGTGAATCGATCGGTAAGGATCTGACCAGTTTGCCGGTGTCGGCGGCGTGGAGTTGGATTTGAAAGGGCTTGACGCCGTGGCACGAAACGATGTAGTTTCCCGCAGGGCTGAATTCCATTACCGTTGCGGCCTCGCGTTTTCCTTTGATAGGAAAATGCTGAAGCTCGACGGTTTTCTTGCCGACCTTTACGTCAAAAACAATAGGCGGCAATACATCCCCGGTCGTAGTGTACCAATAAATACAAATCAGTTTGTGGTCGTTGCCCGCCATTGCCAGCGTACGCAAGCCGCCGCCGTCCCCCTTGCCGTCCGCTGGGTCGAATTTCTTCATTTCTAATGTGCGGGGATTGGCGATGAAGAAAAGCAATCCGCCTTCCGGATTGCCTCGCGCTTTGCGAAAGACCTTAGCTCCTTGCAAGATACAAGCATCACTGCTGTGGAATGTTAAGAACGGTCCGTTTAGATCGAGTTCTCCGGTGTCAGCAAGTAGTTGCCAATTGGCTCTGGAAAAACTCCGCACTCGGCTGCAAACTGCCGCCGGTCCACCCAGAGCGGTGGCGGGATGATTGTTTACGACGAGTAGGAGTTTGGCATCTCGGGTAAAGGCAAGCTGGATGGCTTGGTCTGAACCGAGGTCCGAGTCCCCACATCCCATAATCAGACACGGCAACGAAAAAGTAAGGATTGGAATGAATGGAAAACGCATGAAAACTATCCTCGTGACGAGACAGCGTCAAATCGGGGGCGCAGCGGCCGTAGACCGTTCTATGTGGAATAAGAGTCACTGTTCGTAGTAGATGCTGTTGAAAAGCACGTTGAACTCCGTCAGGGGCATCTCAAAAACGGCGTAGCCGTTCACGGCCGCATACCGACGACGGCGCGTACGGGCGGCGTTCGAGAGTAGCCAGAGTCACGTTATGAAGAAGAATGCCGGCAGGAAACGGCTCACGTGCTGTCGGGCAATAGGCTCGGCGTGGGTTGGTCG